>ERZ791802.368-NODE-368-length-48511-cov-4.168359_pt1 | contig 48511 bp, 44 predicted proteins | sample MGYA00510308_ERZ791802 | MGnify/ENA primary metagenome ERZ791802 (study PRJEB30046, sample SAMN00792028) | human gut metagenome | study: EMG produced TPA metagenomics assembly of the A metagenome-wide association study of gut microbiota in type 2...
ATAACCTTAAGTCAGATCAGAGGAAACCTTCCCACTTGAGTGGGGAGTTGTTTAGGAAGTTGGAAACCGATCGCGCTGGAAAACTCGGCAAACGGTCAGTGTTCCCAGTATGAACACAAGGACAAAAGTGAGCCTTCTTAGCGTTTTCTAATAGCTTTCGCTAAAGAAATCATTGACGGCAAGGAGTACACTTCTTGCCGTTATTTTTCTCAAAAAAGGCACGCACAGTGGACGGCTTTCTGAAGGTTCTCGGTTTTGTTTTCTTCATATTTCTCGGCTATGTGCTTAGACGTACCCATATTCTTAAAGAAGACACCGTTCACGCGCTCTCCGGTCTTTTGCTCTACGTCACCCTGCCCTGTTTAATTCTCAGAAGCTTAAACGGATTGACGTTTGAATTAAGCTACTTGTGGCTAATTGCGCTCGGGCTATTAACTAACATTTTCATGGTCGTCATCGGGTATTTTCTTGGCAAAGGCGATCCCCAGAAAAAGTTCTTTTGTATGCTCAATCTCTCGGGCTTTAATATCGGCACATTTGCCATGCCTTTTTTGCAAAGCTTCGTTTCACCGTTGGGCTTCTTGTCGGTTTGTTTATTCGACATCGGCAACTCCATCATGTGCACGGGAACAACCTACGCCATTGCTTCCGGCACCGGTAAAGGCTGGACTCTGATTAAAACCATTCTTGCCCGCATGCTCTCCTCCGGCCCCATATGCTCTTACATTGTCATGTTCACGCTGGCCTTCATAGGTTGGAGTTTCCCGCCTCTAATTGTGGACTGGGCCAAAGTAGGTGCCGAAGCCAATACGTTTTTAGCAATGATTTTGTTGGGACAAAGTATCAAACTGAATATTCCGGCCGAACAAATCAAAATCATCTTGAGATTGCTGGTTATCCGTTTGGTGGGTTCAGCCATTATGAGTTTTGCCCTTTACTTCCTTCTGCCCTTCCCGGAAGAGATTCGCAGAACGCTGGCTATTTTGGCTTGGGCGCCCGTTCCTGTCGTTGCACTGATTTTCTCCATTAAAGCGAAGTGTCAACCTGCTATGGCCGCCAATCTCAACTCAATATCGGTGGCCTGCAGTGTGATCATCGTCTCAATTTTGCTGACGTTTCACTAAAAAGTTTTGTTTTCAGTCGGAGCCGAATAGAGGGTCGTATCCTCTTTGGGTAAACACCGTGCGCGCGTTTTTGAGATGATGAGCCAACACAAACTCACGACCACTGCGCACAAGAGCAACACGGCGTCATACTTCCAGGCACTGCCCATGACGATCGGAACCCAAAACGCCGCACAAATGGCAAAAGCCGAGGTTTGACAAAACTGTTGAATACTGGCTGCCATTCCTCGATTTTGAGGGAAATAATCCAAGTTATAAACTGTGATGATGGGACGCACGATACTCATGCAAGTACTGAAAACAATCACAGCCAATAGACACGTGGGGTAACCGGGCTCAACAAAATAATTCATCACAACACCGAGGATACCTGCGGCATACATAATGCCTATTTGCATGATCATCGTGCGCTTTTCACCGAATCGGGCCGTGATTTTGGTACAGAACACTGACCCCATGACCGAGACACCGATTAGCGGAATCATCAAGTATCCGAAGTCAGTCACACCCATTTGCATGATGTTTTCCACGTAGTCCGGGGCTCCGGCAGAAAACAAAATTGATCCCATGAACACGAAACCATTACAAAGTACACCGGCCGTAAAAGCAATATTTTTAAGCGAAGCGGCATATTCGTTCACTAACGGCACGACATGAAAAGCTGTGCGACGCTCTTTGGGATGCGTTTCCTTTAAAAAGATAAAAGAGCAAAAGGCCAATGTCAGTGACAGCGCACTTAAGAAATAAAACACACTGCGCCAACCGTACAGATACGCGAGCCAGCCGCCGATAATCGGGGCGAAAGCCGGTGCCAAAGCAAAAATGACGGCAATCAAACTAGTGAGTTCCTGTGCTTGTCTTCCGCTATAAATATCGCGCGTGACGGCCATGGCAAGCACGGTACCGCAGGAAGCAAAAAGTCCCATCAAAACGCGTCCTGCCATAAAAACTTCGTAGCCGGGACTTAGTGCACAAACGCCGCAAGCTACCGCATAACAGAGCATCCCACCAATCATTACGGGACGGCGGCCAAGAGAATCCGAGACCGCTCCGACAAAGAGCGAAGAGATGGCAAAAAAGAGCAGATAAATAGACAGCGTTTGATAGGCTGCAATGTCACTTACGCCGAACTCGCGAGCAATATCTCCCAAGCCCGGCATGTAAGTGTTGGCCGAAAAAGGGCCCAACATTGAGCAAAAAGCTAAAAGCATGGCGAGCGATTTTGAGACCGTGAAAAACATCGCTCGCCCCTTTATTTCGGCAGCTTAGACAGCCTTTTTAACGAGAATAGCCCCGAAGAAACCGTCGGTTCCGCTCTCATGCGGGGCCATGACAAAGTAAGGCGCATGAGCTTTTGCGCATTCAGGCAATGTGACACCTTGCTTGTCCAATACATCCACGGCATTCATGATGTCAAACTCGGGATGTTCGGCCAAGAATCGCTCAACAACTGCCTGGTTTTCTTCACGCAATAGCGAGCACGTGGCGTAGACCAATCGGCCTCCTGCCTTCACAAGCCGCGCTGCAGAGTCAAGCACATTGGCTTGAATGGCATTAATACGATCAAGCTCTTCAAGGCTCATACGCCAACGAAGATCGGGATTGCGACGAAGCGTTCCCGTGCCTGAGCAAGGTGCATCGACCAACACGCGATCAAATTTCCCAGTCAAGCGCTTAACACGCGGATCTCGTTCACTCTTAATGGCAATCGGGTGTACGTTACTTAAACCTGCACGGCGCATCCGAGGTGTCATGCCTGCCAAGCGTTTTTCATTAACATCAAACGCATATAAGCGACCGGTTGAACGCATCAAGGCGCCAAGCGCCAACGTTTTCCCGCCCGCGCCGGCACAAAAGTCGCACACCATCTCACCGCGCTTTGGCTGCACCAAACGCGCAATCAATTGACTGCCTTCATCTTGCACGTCAATCTTGCCGTCTTTATACAAAGGCCATGAGGTCAGTGCGGGTTTTGACAAAAGTCTTACACCGTCAGGCGACATCGGCGTCGGCACCGCCTCCACGCCATGCTCGGCTAACTCAGCAAGCACTTCTTCTCGTTTGGCTTTAAGAAGATTGACACGCAAATCAAGCGACGCACCTTCTTTCATGGACTCAAAAAGTGTGACGGCCTCGTCACCGAATTGGTTTAAAAGACGTTCATAGAGCCAGTACGGCAATTCCGACTGGACAAAAGGCGTAGCGTTTTCAGGCTTACAGCGAAGAATATTGTCCAAAGCCGGCGCATCCGGCCCAACAATCGAGTCACTTAACGCCTCGCGGCCGTAGATTCGGGACAGGGCCACCATGGCAGTGAGTTTTGGTGCGCGCACGGGAACCGCAGGCTTCATCTGCCACGTGATCGTTGAGAGGTGACGAAGCGTAAAGAAAATAGCTTCAGCAATAATGCTTCGATCACGCGATCCGAGCTTGTGATTGAGTCGGAAAAAACGACTCATCAGCACATCAGCCGGACCATCAAACTTCAATACGGTGGCTAACGCTTTACCCAACTCATCAACAATCAAACTCGTGATACGAACGCCACCCGTATGCGTTTGGCGCTTTGAGACATCGGATCGAGTACTGCCTCTTGCGCGACGCTCTTCTTTTGTCAATGAGCGGCTTTCACGCAATTGGCGGGCACGGGCTTGCGTTTGACGTTCCGTGAGTTTTCTCGTAGGTTTGCGAACGCCTGCGCGTTTCGTTTGTCGTTTTTCCATAAAACTGTTCTGCTAAAAAGTTATACGTTGCCAAAAAGCGTTAATTCGCGAGCGGTATCATCATCCATCACGGCGCGATCATTGACGCAACGAACGCGACCGCTGACACAAGCCTTAACCGCTCGAGCATAAAGCTTATGTTCAAATTCCAACACGCGGTCAGCGAGCGTGTGAGCATCATCGCTCGGTAACGCAATCACGGCCGCCTGAGCGATAATGGCGCCGGAGTCCAGTGCCGGCGTGACATAGTGCACGGTGGTACCTGCCATACGAACGCCCGCATCGAGCGCTCTTTGATGGGTATCTAGCCCTTTAAAAGAGGGCAAGAGTGCCGGGTGGATATTGATAATTTTGCCCGCAAAACGGTTGACAAACTGTTCGGTCAAAATTCGCATAAAGCCTGCCAACACAATTAAGTCGGGTTGAGCGCGATCCACCACTCGAGCAAGTTCCTCTTCAAAAGCTTCTCTCGTGGCATAGGCCTTATGATCGACCACAGCCGTTTCAATGCCGTAGCCTTCGGCCAACCCCAAACCCTTGGCATCCGGTCGATTGGAGACAACGAGGGCGATTTTGGCACCCAGTGTTTGGGCCCAATTTTCACGCAAGGCCGTCTCTTGAATGGCCACAAAGTTACTTCCGCGACCGGAAATCAATACCACAATATTTTTCATAGTTATTTTTTTATTTGAAGCCCCATACAGGGCAAAAAAGCTTGATGTCGATACCGATCAAAAGCACAAAAAAGCCCCTGTGGACGACACCCCCACACAATAGTCGCTCATAATCGCGACTTACTCGGGGTAAAGTCTACACGTTTGGGGCGCAAATGACTGCCCTCGAGCGGTTTCCCATCGCTAGAAAAAGTTAGAGAGAAGCCCTAAAACGAGCTTCTCTCATTGGCTAAATGAATATTAAGTTAGAAACTAAATTTATAGCCCGCTGTCAGTCGTTGATCCACTCGATCACCGTTGCCTGCAGAAACACCATAGCGCAGGCCGATTGAATGTGCACCCGATGTGGCTTCCAATCCCATGCGAGCCGTCCAGACCACACTACTGGCAATTCTCGTGTCAATCACCATAGGACTTTACAAAAGTCATAGTCCTTTGCATTTAATAAGGTTTTGCGCTTATGACAAGCGTTTAGGCTCATTGTCAATTTGATAAAATTCGAAGCTTGTAGTTTTTTGTCATATCTATGAAAGTATTCAGAGGGGTTCCCCAAACATTACGCAAATATGACTGTGCAGTGGCCATCGGCAACTTCGATGGTGTACACCGCGGTCATCAAGCCCTGCTTGAGCAAGTCGTTCAGGCAGCTGAGCTTCGTGCCCTGCTTCCCTGCGCTGTCACATTCGAGCCTCATCCCAAAGAAGTGTTCCCGCACGGCCAAGAAGTGCTTGCCCGCGTCAACAATTTGCGAGATAAAGTTCTTGACATTGCCGCCTGCGGCATTCAACGCATTTTCCTTTTGAATTTCAACGAGCGACTGGCCAACATGACTCCTCGCCAATTCGCCGAAGAGATTTTGGTTGAGGGACTTCATGCCCGTTGGGTGACCGTGGGTGAAGATTTTCACTTTGGCTACAAAGGTAAAGGCACCGTTGAAGTTCTCAAAGCTCTCGGCAAAGAACTTGGCTTTGAAGTTTGGGTAACACCGACGCTTTTTCATGGCAAAGAACGTATCTCCAGTACCCGACTTCGCAAAGCACTGGCCGACAATGACATGTTTGAGCTCGCTCAATTGCTCGGGCACCACTATCACATCACAGGCCGCGTTGTTCACGGTCAAGAGCTCGGTCGTCAGTTAGGTTTCCCGACTCTGAACATGGACTGCATTCCTGTAGACAAAAATGGAGAACCGGCCGTACGAGGCGTTTATGCTGTTTTTGTACACGGTTTAGCCCCCTATCCTTTGGGAGGCGTGGCCAGCATCACTTGCCGCCCGACCGTCACCAAGGGACTGCCGAAAAAATACCTGTTAGAAACCCACGTCTTTGATTACCACGAAGACTGCTACGGCAAAATCGTTCGCGTGGAGTTTCTCGACAAGCTTCGAGATGACAAGACATTCGCCAATCTTGAAGAATTGAAAGCTGCTATCAATGCCGATGCTCAAAAAGCTCGTGCCATTGTTGGCTTGTCACGCTCTGATGAGCCGCTGACAGAAATGTACGGTTAGTGTGAAACCGAATAATTCACGCGCTTTTGTTTAACAAACCTTGAAGAGTCCGAGGGGACCAAGGAGACTATCATGGCCAAAAACGCCGACGATCAAGCTCAAAAATATCAGCTTAATTTACCCGATACGCCGTTTCCGATGCGCGGTAATTTGCCTGCTCGTGAACCGGGTTGGATTAAAGAATGGATGGAAAAAGACGTCTACGGCGCCGTGCGCAAAGCTCGTAAGGGTCGCAAACACTTCATTTTGCATGACGGCCCTCCGTATGCCAACGGCGATCTGCACTTAGGCCATGGTGTTAACAAGGTCTTAAAAGACATCATTAACAAATCACGAACCATGATGGGCTACGATGCCCCGTACGTTCCGGGTTGGGACTGCCACGGCATGCCGATTGAAATTCAAATTGAAAAGCTCTACGGCAAAAACCTTCCCATCGTGGAATTGCAAGCCAAAGCCCGACAATACGCTCATGAACAAGTGGCCAAACAAAAAGAAGGCTTCATTCGCATGGGTGTGTTAGGCGACTGGAACGATCCGTACTTAACGCTTCGCTACGATACCGAAGCCGCTCAAATCCGCGTTTTGGCCAAGATCATGGAAAAGGGGTACGTCTACCGTGGCCTTAAACCCGTGAACTGGTGCTTTGATTGCCAATCCGCTTTGGCTGAAGCTGAAGTGGAATATAAAGACATCAAGGGTCCGATCATTGACGTGGCATTCCCCTTGGCTGAAGAAGATCATGACCGCGTCCAAAAGATCTTTAACTGCCAACTCGATAAACCCGTCTACACCGTCATCTGGACGACGACACCCTGGACTATTCCGGCAAACCAAGCCTTGAATGTCAATCCGGAATTCGACTATGCATTGGTCGACTGCGGTGACCGTTTCTTGATTCTCGGTGAAAAACTTTTGGCTGATGCCTTAAAGCGCTACGAAATGTGCGGTCAAATTAAGGGCAAGGTCAAGGGTAGCGCGCTTGAACTCGTGCGCTTTGTCCATCCGCTGGCCACGCTTGATGCTGGCTACAAGCGCTTCAGTCCCGTGCAATTGGCCGACTACGTTGACGAAACGGCCGGTACCGGCATCGTTCACTCGTCTCCGGCCTACGGTGTTGATGACTTCTACACCTGCAAGAAGTACGGCATGCACAATGATGAAATCTTGAACCCAGTTCAAGGTGACGGCGTCTACGCTTCTTGGTTGCCTTTGTTCGGCGGGCTTCATATCTGGAAGGCTCAACCCGTTATTGTTGAGAAACTTAAAGAAGCCGGCGCTTTGCTTTACTACGGCACCCAAGTGCACAGCTACATGCACTGCTGGCGCCACAAAACGCCCCTTATCTACCGTGCGACGAGCCAATGGTTTATCCGCATGGATAAGAGCACGGATGACACGCGCCCGGCAATCGGTACTGAGCAGCCCAAGAGCTTGCGTGAGCTTGCCTTGGCCGCAGTCGATGCTACGAAGTTCTACCCGAGCTGGGGTTACAACCGCCTGCACGCCATGATCGCTAATCGTCCCGACTGGTGTATCTCGCGTCAACGCAATTGGGGTGTACCGTTACCCTTCTTCACCCACAAAGAAACGGGTGAATTGCATCCGAGAACGCTTGAAATCATGGAAGAAGTCGCCAAGCGTGTGGAAAAAGGCGGTATTGAAACCTGGACGCAAGCCACGGCCGAAGATTTCATGAGTGCAGAGGAAGCCGCTCAATACGTTAAGACCACGGACATTCTTGACGTGTGGTTTGACTCGGGCTCCACGCACTACACCGTGGTGCGCGGCTCTCACAAAGACAAGCTTGACTTCCCGATTGATCTCTATTTGGAAGGTAGCGACCAACACCGTGGTTGGTTCCACTCCTCGCTTTTGATCGGCGCCATGCTCGATGACCGTGCCCCCTATAACGGCCTGCTCACCCACGGCTTTACCGTTGACGAACAAGGCCGCAAGATGAGTAAGAGTCTCGGCAACACCGTTCAATTGGGCGATGCAACAAAAAAATATGGTGCTGAAATCTTGCGACTTTGGGTTGCTTCAACGGATTACTCCGGCGAATTAAGCTTCGGTCAGACGATCGTCAAGCACGTCACCGACTCCTATCGCCGCATTCGTAACACGTTGCGCTTCTTGCTTGCTAACACGAGTGACTTTGACATCACCAAAGACGCCGTGGCGCTTGAAGACATGGTTGAACTTGACCGTTGGGCCGTGGCACGTGTGGCTCAGTTGCAAAAGGAAATTGTTGCGTTGTATGAAACGAACGACTTCCACCCGATTGTTGCCAAGCTTCTATCGTTTGCCAGTGACGATCTCGGCAGCTTCTACTTAGACATCTTGAAGGACCGTCTCTACACAACGGTTACTGACGGACACGCTCGCCGCTCGGCTCAAACGGCATTGTGGTACATCACCGCAACCTATCTGCGTTTGATGGCTCCGATTCTGTCCTTTACGGCAGAAGAGGCCTTTGCGATCTTTGAGCCCAACAAGTCGGTCACTATCTTCACCGAAGAATTCTTTGACGTGCCTGCCGTGGCCGATGCAGAAGCGCTGCTCGCCAAGTGGGAAACGATTCGTGCCGTCCGAGCCGATGTACAAAAGCAAATCGAAACGTTGCGCGAAGCCGGTCAAGTGGGCTCGAGCCTTCAAGCTGAAGTCGACATCACGGCTTCGGGCGATGCGTATGCTGCGCTTGCGAGCTTAGCCGACGAACTTCGCTTTGTGATGATCACAAGCCGCGCTGATTTGCACGAAGGCGAATTCGCCATCAAGGTACATCAATCAGCCGCTCAAAAGTGCATTCGTTGCTGGCACTATGTTGGCTCCGTCGGTCATAACGCCGAGCATCCGGGACTCTGCGCCCGTTGCGCCGAAAATCTGTTCGGTGCCGGTGAAACGCGTCGCTTTGCCTAATGCCTAGCACGAGTTTCTCTCAAAGCCCCCTTCGGGCCCTGACGGGCCCCTTGGGGGTTGCTTTTGCCGTTTTCGTCATTGACCTTCTCACGAAAACCTATTTTGAATCAACCTATTACTTAGGAGAAAGCCGTCCCGTCACTTCCTTTTTCAACTTGGTACTTGCACACAATTACGGGGCCGCTTTTTCATTTTTAGCCGACAGTGGTGGCTGGCAGCGTTATTTCTTTGCAGCCATTGCCATCGTGGCCGTCATGGTCTGTCTCAAACTGATGATCTCGCACGCTCGTGAGAAACTTTTTTGCCTCGCGTTGGCGCTTATTTTAGGCGGGGCCATCGGCAATCTATTCGACCGTATAATTTACGGATATGTCGTCGACTTTCTGGACTTTTATTACGGTTACTGGCACTGGCCGGCATTTAACATTGCCGATTCGGCCATTGTGCTCGGAGCCGGTCTTTTGATTGTCGACAGTTTTCTTCGTCCTCGTACTGATTAGGACTTTGAGATGCTCTCTGGTCAAAAAATCGTTTTGGCGGTCACGGGTTCCATAGCCGCCTATAAAAGTTGTGAACTGTTGCGCTTGTTGATTAAACGCGGCGCAGAGGTCTCCGTCATCATGACTGAGGCGGCTCAAAAGTTTGTCACGCCGCTAAGTTTTAAAGCCTTAGGCGCCAAGCGCGTTTACTGCTCGGACTTTAACGACAGCGACAGTGCCATTCCTCACATTGAAGCCACTAAAGACGCTTCGCTTTTACTGGTTGCTCCTGCTACGGCCAACATTTTGGCAAAAGCCGCTCACGGCATTGCAGATGATCTTCTCAGTAGCGCGATTTTAGCCGCTCGTTGCCCGGTGGCTTATGCTCCGGCCATGAACGCTTTTATGTGGCACAACTCAGCTACTCAACGCAATGTCTCTCAACTCACACAAGACGGGGCAATATTTTTAGGCCCTGACTCGGGTGAACAAGCCTGTGGCGACGTTGGTAACGGTCGGATGCTTGAGCCTGAAGATTTAATCGAACTGCTTCAGGGCGCTTTCAGTCCCCGACTCTTGGACCGCTGCCGCGTATTAATTACGGCAGGCCCCACCTTTGAACCGATTGATCCCGTGCGCGGAATCACGAACATGAGCTCCGGCAAACAAGGCTTTGCCATTGCTAAGGCGGCGATTCTAGCGGGCGCTGAAGTCACTCTCGTTGCCGGCCCCTGTTCCCTTAAAACACCGGCCGGTGTACGTCGCATTGATGTGGTCACAGCTCGCGAGATGTACGATGCTGTCATGCAAGAAGTGGCCCAACATGAAATTTTCATCAGTGTCGCGGCCGTTGCCGATTGGCATGTCGCTAATGCCAGTCACCACAAAATTAAAAAAGATCACGGCACGCTACCCTTTATCGTATTTGAAGAAAATCCCGATATTCTGGCCAGTGTGGCCGCACTGGAAAATGCTCCTTATTGCGTCGGTTTTGCGGCTGAGTCGGAAAACTTGATTGAAAATGCACGCACGAAATTGTTCAAAAAGAACGTTCCCTTGATTGTTGCCAATCTCGTGCAAGACGCAATCAATCAGGACTCTACTTCTGTGGTCTTTGTCGAACGTAATGACGCTACCGTTTTGAACAAAGCCACTAAGGAACATGTCGCTCAGGCTCTCATTACCAAGATTGCTAAAGAGGTTAACTGATGCGCGACCGATTTGATCCTTCGCAATTAGAACCTAAAAACGGCGACTTTGCAGACTTTATCGATAAGCTCAATCAAAAGTCTGCCGAAGAGTTAAAAGCACTCCAAGTCAATGACGCTCTCATGCGAGAGCACTCCAATGAGCTGCAACAGTCAGTGGCTGACGCTCATGCGCTGCAGCGACAAACCATGGAAACAAAGCTCGGGCAGACGAGCCTGGGAAATGACTACGCCTGGGGCAAAACAGATCAATCCGGTCCAGTGATTCAAAATCGTGAAGAGGCTTTCAGAGTCGATCCCACAATGCAACGCACTCCCGTCACCACGCGTCGCAAGAAAAAATCACAGTCACCGATCGTTTTTGCCATTTTCATGTGCTTCGGTCTTTTTGCCTATGGCGGGGCTACGGGTCAAGAGCATTGGGTCATTGCCGCCACGGCTGCCATGTTCTTTCTTATTTTGGCCAACGCCGTTTTCCAAATTATCAGAAATAAAAGGAGATAAACTCTCATGCAAGTCGATGTGAAAATTCTCGATACCCGTTTACGTGAAAAAATGCCCTCTTATGCAACAACGGGTTCTGCCGGGCTCGATTTGCGTGCCATGCTTGATGAACCGCTGACCATTGAACCGGGACAAACCGTGTTAATTAAAACCGGCTTAGCTATTCACTTAGCCGATCCCAATTACGCCGCTCTCATCCTTCCACGCTCTGGCTTAGGACACAAGCACGGCATCGTTCTCGGCAACCTTGTCGGTTTAATTGATTCTGACTATCAAGGCGAATTGATGGTCTCTACCTGGAATCGCGGTCAGTCAGCCTTTACGATTGAACCCATGGAACGTTTGGCGCAACTCGTGATCGTTCCGGTTGTTCAAATGCAAATGCGCATTGTCGACAGTTTTGAAGACTCCGAGCGAGGTGCCGGAGGTTTTGGTTCGACGGGAAAAGCTTGATGAAAACCAGCGAAATCCACCCCAAAGTTAAAGCTCAAAGGCTGGATTCCGGAGCCCTAAAGCGCGAAGCAACACTGCTTCGCGCAATGTTTGTCCGCTACTGCCAAGATCATCACGGTAGCCGTGATAACAATCTCTGTGACGAATGCACAGAGCTTTTACGATACAGCCTCACGCGACTGGCCTGTTGTCCCTTCGGTCAGGAAAAGCCCACCTGCGCTCGTTGCAAAATTCACTGCTATCGGGCCCAAGAAAAAGACTCGGTGCGTGCCATCATGCGGTACTCAGGTCCCAAAATGATGCTTCCGCATCCGCTTTTAACGTTGGAGCACCTGATTAAAAATCTCAAAGAAGCGCCGGAGAAGCCTCGTAATCGAAAAGCTCAAACGCAAAGAGAAGGCGCTTCGGATTAAAACTCCTCGTCTTCGCCGGGCTCATCTCCAAAGAGAATCTCATTGATTTCTTCAAGCCTTCGAAGAGTAATACCGACTTGTTGCTCAGTTGCCAAAAGCCCTTCTTGCAACACCACCACGTCCGGTCTTTGATCGGCGCTTGGCATCAAACGCACAGGCGCACCGAGGCTTTCTTCGTAAACCGGCAATTCGTTGGCTAAGCAACCTTTGATAGGTTCAAGCTCGCTTAACTCATCGGCCGAATAGGCTTTCAAATAACGATCGTGGTCTTGACGGCTGACCTCAACCCACACGCCCCAACAAAAAGCATCCCCGTCTTCAATGGGCACCGGCAAAATTGCCCGCAAAAAATATCGAGACTCGTCCAAGGTGCAGAATTCAGAAAACGTACGACAACGCAGATAGCGTTCCACACCATCGAGTCTCCAAATATCATCGGGGAATTGCATGGCAATGTCTCGGGCAAGTTCAGTCATTAAAAAACCTTTTAAAAACAACAAAAACTTAAAAATTTTGAGAAATTTTAACCCAAGACAATAACAAGGGGCTATGATGAAACATGAGGGCAGGCCTGCGGTGATTTTTGCCGAACGTTTTTGCCTTCGTTTTAAAGGTTGTTTTATGAAATCCGGTACTGTCAAATGGTTCTCGGACGCCAAAGGATATGGATTCATTATTCCGGATGGGGAAACTTGCGAAGTTTTCGTACATTTCAGAGCGATTGAAATGCAAGGTCGTAAAACGTTGCAAAACAACCAACGCGTGGAATTTGAATTTGAAGAGTCCGAGCGCGGACCTCACGCTACACGTGTCGTCCCCTCACCAACAAAGGCCAGTGCACCAAGTTAGGAGACTTGTTCGTAAAAATGTCTGAAAGGATCATTTATTTGCCTGAGCGAAAAACGGCGCGCCATGCTTTCCTTCCCATGACGCGCCGTTGTTTTGCTATGTTTTTTACCTTTCTGACAACATTGTTTACCCCGTCGGCTTTCGCACAAACGCTTGACTGCACGCATACCGTCACCCTCGGCAATATCGATGTGTGCGTTCAATTAGCAAAAACCGAAACGGAGCAAGCCCGAGGCCTTCAGGGACAGAAAAGTTTGAGAGATGGTCAAGGCATGCTCTTTGTCTTTAGCCCTGCCAAAAAAGTCTGCATGTGGATGAAGGATGTACCGATTGATCTTGATGTGGGATTTTTCTCTTCGGACGGCTCTTTACTGTCCATTTCTACCATGAAGGCACAAACCGAAACTCTTCATTGCTCTAAAGCGCCCGTAAGCTACGCGTTGGAGATGCGAGGGGGATGGTTCGCCGATCACAAAGTCACTGCCGGCACACCGATCATCATAAAAAAAGGACGCCTGCCCCAATGAGCAAACGTCCTTGACTACCATCGGCAATCGATTACTTGGCGTTATAGTAGTTCTTAGCCACAAATTCCCAATCGATTAAGCGGTCAAAGACCAAACGCAAGTAGTCGGGACGACGATTGCGATAATCGATATAGTAGGCGTGTTCCCAAACGTCAACAACCATCAAAGGCGTATTGTCGCTGGCTAATTGGCAGCCGGCATTGGAGGTGTTGACAATTTCCAACGTCTTGGCAGGCGTCATCACAAGCCACGTCCAACCGGAGCCGAAATTGGCGGCCGCAGAAGCCAAAAACTTTTCACGGAAAGCTTCAAAAGAGCCCCACGTTTCTTCAATTTGGCTCAAAAGGCCGCCGGCGGGCTTGCCGGTGCTCTTCGCTGTCAAGCACATCCAGAAGAATGTGTGATTCCACGTTTGAGCGGCGTTATTGTAAATACCGGCATTGACGCCATCGCTAGCCAACACGATTTCTTCCAAAGACATCGTTTCAAAAGGCGTGCCTTGGATCATGTTATTCAAATTCGTGATGTAGGTTTGATGGTGCTTGCCGTAGTGATATTGAAGCGTTTCTTCGCTCATCACGGGAGCAAGTTCATTTAATGCGTAAGAAAGGCGGGGTAATTCAAAAGCCATCTTATTTCTCCTAAATAATTATTCGTTATTGTTCATCGAGCACGACTTTGTGCACGATGACATCTCCTCGGCCGTCAAGCCAATGGATCTGCGCAAGCTCTTTTTCGCTCAGATCTGCGGCCCGCTTGATCACTCGGCCTTGTGAATCGGTCACATAACTATAGCCTTTTTTCAGAATGCTCTGAGGACTCAGTTCAACTAATAAGTCAGCAGTTGTTGCTAACGAATCCTGCGACTGAAGAAGTTTTCGCCGCATCAGGTCCGTCAAGTCGCGATCTAAGGACTGCTGCCGCTCAAACGCTTGATTCACCGACACGATGGGATTGACCAATCCCCTTTGCAACAACTGCAACATTGACAAATATTTTTCAAAGCGATGACGGAAAATATCGGTCAGCGTCAAACGTTGCATCGTCACTCGTTCGGCTTCGCGTCTGATGCGCTCTAACGGATGAATAAGTTCCCCCGTGGTCATATCCACTTTTTGCGAAAGGCTTTGCAGTTGCATCAACCACGCTTGCGAAAGGTTTTCCGAAACAGAGTCCAATTCAGCCGAAAGCACCCGAGCACTTTCAGTGGCATGTTCTGCCGCCGCTGTCGGCGTTGCCGCTCTGAAGTCAGCCATCCAATCGGCAATCGTCACATCGGACTCATGTCCGACGCCCACAATTACGGGTTTTGTCATCCCGAAAATGGCACGTGCAACACCCTCATCGTTAAAGGCCCAAAGATCTTGAAGAGATCCTCCGCCCCGGACCAAAAGCACTACGCCGGCATCGCTCGCATCGGCTTTCTGTAGCGCTTCAATAATCTGAGGTGGTGCCTCTTCACCTTGAACTGGCGTTGCGTAAACCGTTACCCGAGCGTAGGGCGCACGACGCTTTAAGGTTGTTAAAACATCTTTTAAGGCCGCAGCCTTTAGGCTCGTCACCACGGCAATTAAAGGGTTGATTCTGGCAATGACTTTTTTGTGCTCGATATTAAAGAGCCCTTCGTGCTGCAACTTTTCTTTAAGTCGCAAAAATTGCTCATAGAGCGACCCTTGCCCCGCATAACGCATTCCTTCGGCAATCAACTGATAGGTGCCTCGAGGCTGATAAATAGTCACGCGCCCGAAGACTTCCAAATGGTCACCGATTTTCGGAACAAAAGTGACGCGATAATTTGCGCCCCGAAACATTGCACAGGTGATTTCCGAATTCCGATCTTTTAACGTGAAGTACCAGTGTCCTGAAGCGGCTCGCGTAAAACCGCGCACTTCACCGCTAACCCAAAGTGCAGGCACTCGGGTTTCGATGCAGTGAGCAACGAGCGCATTGAGCTCAGAGACGCTGACAACGCGCTCTTTTGACTCTTCTTCAGTAAATTGAAATGTTGGTGACATAGCCTGGTGATCGGATCATTTTTCCCACAGTATACCGAGCACCGTCCATGGTGACGGCGCCCGGTAAAGAAAAACTATGCGACCCATTGATTGCACAATAGGGTTTTCGCACGAAGCTCTGAAATCCGCTATTGGACGTTTTCGTTTTTTATCTTAACACTAGAACGTCCATTTCAAGCTCGCGTGCCCCCAAGCGCCTCGGGCGGCACCGAACTCAACACCGGCTCCAAGACCGGCGCTAAAACTGTCGGTCAACTGTCCCGTAAGCGAAAAAGCTGCCGTGCCGGTGTCACGAACCTCAACGCCTTGTTCATCGCCGAAAGAGGCATTATTCCATCCTCTGAAATTAGCACGAAATTCGGGGGAGAACTTAAAGTTTTTCTTCATTTTGCTAGATCCTTTTAATCGTATTGTAAGGATCAGATTCAAAATTCCGAGTCTACGACCTTACTTCACAGGGCGTATCCAGACTGTCAAATACACACGGTCTGCCCTCTAGACATCATGAAAGTCTGGCAACTTTGAAGAAAAACAGATTTGCCGAGATAGAAGGCAATTTCCCGACACATTCCCCTACAAAGACTCGGTTCTTAGGGAATTTCCACGAGTGTGCCCAAGGGGAGCGAGAAATCAGCACAGATTTGCTAATATTAGCTGGTTATTGACTACAAAAGCACTGACAAAACATATGCCTACAGACAGTTGTCTTTCAGACGAACCGTCGTATCAGACCGCTAACGAGGTAAACCATGCGAGCAGGATTTGAGTCTTGGTTACACCGTCAGTGGACAAAACGCGGGCTCCTAGCCTGGGCTTTATCGCCGTTATCGTTGGTTTTCTTAGCCGCCTCACGCAATCGTCGTGCCAAGATAAAACCCCATAGACTACCCGTACCTGTTGTAGTTGTGGGCAACATCTATGTCGGCGGCACCGGTAAAACCCCCGTCACCATTGCACTTGTGCGAGAACTCGTTAAACGCGGTTATACGCCCGGTGTGGTCTCGCGCGGATTCGGTCGCAAAGACGATCTTGCACAGATGGTCTTGCCCGAGAGCCCGGCCTCTAACGTCGGTGATGAACCCTTATTGATTGCTCGCCAAACGGGTGTGCCCGTTGCCGTGGCTCGTGACCGAGTTGCAGCTGCGCTCTTACTTTTGGACAAACATCCTGAGATTGACCTCATCATTTCCGATGACGGTCTGCAACACTACGCTTTGGCGCGTGATGTGGAACTTGCCGTTGTCGGCGCTCGAGGATTGGGTAACGGTTGGGTTTTGCCTGCCGGCCCCTTGCGTGAACCGCCTTCCAGGCTCGATGAGGTCGATGCGATTGTGCTCAATGCCACAGAAGACACATTTGACAGCCGCACACCACGCTTTGCTGTCACGGCAGTGTTGGGCGCCGCGCGCTCTTTAGACGGCAAACGTAGTCGCACTCTTGACGAGATCGCCACAAGCGGTCAAAGCGTTTTAGCTGCCGCAGGCATCGCCGCACCGGGACGCTTTTTTGCCATGCTTCGCGCCCACGATATTGAAGGTGAGACGATGGAATTGGGCGATCATTTCGCCTTCGATACCAATCCGTTTAAAAACCAACCGCAAGAAGTTATCCTCATTACTGGCAAAGATGCCGTTAAGTGCCGTCAGCATCCGGAATTGGCTGATGATACCCGTATCTACTCTGTGGACTATCTTGTCGATATCGACCCCTATCTTGTCGATATGATTGAACATAAATTACGTACTAAGGTTGCAGGAAATGGATCTTGATCCCCGTTTGACCGCGGCACTGGTTTGCCCGGTCTGTAAAGGTACTCTGGTTAAAGACGAAAATGAACCGCTTTTGGTCTGCCCGCGTTGCCGCTTAGGTTTTGAAGTGGTGGACGGCATTGCTAACATGATTGCCGAGCAAGCCCGCGAAATCTCAGCCGAAGACGCTGAAAAATATCGTCAACGTTTAAGCGTCGTCCGAGGAGCTTGAGATGACCGCCTTTTACTGCATCATTCCGTCGCGCATGAAATCAACGCGATTGCCGCAAAAAGCTTTAAAAGACATTGCCGGCCGTCCGATGGTCGTTCGTGTGGCAGAACGCGCCGCTCAAGCCGGTGCCGTTGACGTCATCGTTGCCACCGACCACGAAGATATTGTCAAGGCGTGTGAAGCGAACGGCGTCAAAGCGCTCATGACTTCACCAAACCATCCTACCGGTACGGACCGATTAGCCGAAACGGTCGAAAAGCTCGGTCTTCATGACGATGACATCGTCGTTAACGTGCAAGGCGATGAACCCTTAATTCCGATTCAAGTTGTCCGCGAAGTCGCTGAACTTTTGGCCGCCCACCCCGAGTGCGAAATGGCCACGGCGGCCCACCCGATTGACAATGTCGAAGAGTTCTTAAGCCCCAACGTTGTCAAAGTTGTTCGCGACGACAACGGAAACGCCATCACGTTTTCCCGTGCGCCGATCCCCTGGCCCCGCGACCATTTCCAAAAAGACCGCATCACGCTACCCGAAGGATTCGTTGCACTGCGCCACATCGGCCTTTATGCCTATCGTGTGAAATTCCTTCGACGCTATCCGGCCTGGGAGCAAGCTCCGGTGGAAAAATGGGAAAGTTTGGAGCAGTTGCGTGCACTTTACTTCGGTGTCAAAATCGCCGTGACGATTCTGGATTCAGCCTTGCCGCCTGGCGTTGATACAGAAGAAGATCTCGAACTCGTCCGTTCGCTTTTTGCTAAAGAGCAATAGTTTTAGCCTTTCGGTTAGCCGAATAACGGCAGAAAGCGGCTACAATAGAAAGATAGGTTTTGAAGTAAGGCGCTTTGCGCCTTACCGTTTACAGTCATTTTTGAGGAGTAATTCCAATGCGTTTAATTTTGATCGGACCGCCGGGCGCCGGCAAGGGCACTCAAGCTGCTTTCATTAAGGAAAAATTCGGTATTCCGCAAATTTCTACGGGCGATATGTTGCGCGCCGCCGTCAAGGCCGGCACACCCTTGGGTTTGGCAGCTAAGGAAGTGATGGACAAGGGACAACTCGTGTCTGACGACATCATTATCGGTTTGGTCAAAGAACGCTTGGCACAACCCGATTGCGAAAAGGGTTTCCTTTTTGATGGTTTCCCCCGCACGATTCCTCAAGCCGAAGCATTGCTTGCGGCTGATATCCCGGTTGATTTCGTGTTAGAAATCTCTGTGCCTGACGAAGAAATCGTGACTCGTATGAGCGGCCGCCGTGTCGACCCGCTCTCGGGACGCACCTATCACATCGTTTACAACCCGCCTAAGGTTGAAGGCAAGGATGACGTGACGGGCGATCCGTTGATTCAACGCGATGACGACCGTGAAGAAGTGGTCTTGAAGCGCTTGGCTGTCTACCACAACCAAACGGAAGCCTTGGTCAAGTTCTACGGTGATTTGGCCGCTTCGGGTTCCGACAAGGCTCCCCAATACCGCTCGATCAGCGGCTTGGGCACGATTGAAGAAATCAAGAACCGAGTGTTTGAAGCCCTGAAGTAATTTCCGATAGCTTCAAAAATTCAAAGCGCCGACATTTCTCGTTGAAATTCGGCGCTTTCTTTTACTTTGCAGTTGGTAATTCTAGCGGTTGACCGGATGAACCAAACGCAAAGACTCCGCCATTGGACGATTTTTCCACTCCGCATCGGTCACCAAACAGTACCAATCGTAAAGCGGAGCTCCTTCCCTGGCAATCAACGTATTCGTTTGATCAACAAGAAGCGTATCAAATACACCGCTTAATGTTGTTGTTTGAGGAGACACTAATAAGCTCCAGTGCTCGTCATACTTTCGATCGTCTTTGAGCTTGCCGACATAACCGGCCTCAGCCAATTGCTCCAAGATGGCACCTGCCGCTTCTGGGTACGAGTCAACGGCTTTACAAAGCGTATGAATGGACACGGAGCTCTGACCCTGTTCTTGTTTGACCATTAATTCATACAGCAGTGCAATTCCAGTAATAAAGTCATTACCCGTTTTGTGCATATCGCTAAAGCGACCGCTTGTAAGCATTGGAATTGTCGCAGCCACAGCGGCACCGGACAATACCAATAACCACGTCAGATAAATCCAAATCAGCACGACGGGAATCAACACAAAGGAACCGTAAATCGTGGTCAGAGGACCGGTGCTCAAGTAGTAACTGAAACCCCACTTGATCACAATGCCCACAAGCGACGCTAATAAGCCACCCAAAATAGCGTGTGACCACTTCACCTTGCAATTCGGCACGTAAACATAAAGCGCACCGTACATAAAAGACTGCACGATGAGTTGCAAGAACATAATGCCCCAACCGGGTAACGCCCCTTGTACGCCCACGTCAAAATTGGCCAATGACTTAGTCAGCGTAAGACTGAAGGCCATTACCGCAGGCCCTAATGTGAGAAGAGCCCAATAAATGAGCACCCGCTGCATGACAGGACGCATTTGGCGCACGTGGAAAATTCGGTTAAGTGTTGAATCCACTGTATTGATCAACAACAGCGCCGTGATACCCAAACCGGCCAAACCGAAAATCGTCAACCCTTGGGCGTGAGAGGTAAAGGCATGAACGTAAGAGATAATTTGCTGACTGTAGACTTCGGGCAAAAGGCTTGAAAATAAGAGCTCTTCGAGCTCTGCGCGCCGTTCAGCAAAACCCGGAAACACAGCAAATGAAACCAAGACCACTGCCACCAATGGCACCAATGATAAAACGGTCGTCAGTGTCAACGAAGAGGCAACCTGATTGAGTTGAGTCTCCTCCATGCGATTGAGCACAAACTCCAACAACTCGCGAAGAGTTTGTCTCCATGGACGCTTTTTATATTGGGAGAAATCCCATTCCCAAGACATAAAACTTCTCTCAACAAATGAAAACAGTCAGCATTATTTCACGAATGCTCACTGTAACTGCTTATTAAACAAAAAGATTTCCAAATTTTTATTGTACTTTAATCGCCACGCAATTAATGTCGAGCACAAAAACTCAAGGCAGGAACGCCTGCTTATCCTCGATTTTTCGATTGAAAGGAGATGCCAAGATCTCCTTTCAAATCGAGCAAACAATTAATTGTCACCCTCTTGCGAGTTTTGATTTTCGAGAGGTTCTTCAGGCTTTTTTTCAGGCTTAGGACCGGGCTCAAGCACGGCGATGCTCTCAACGTGACCGGTGTGAGGGAACATGTTCATAACGCCGGCCGCACGGATGTGCCACCCGCCTTCATGATGAAGCACTGCACAGTCTCGTGCAAGCGTTGCAGGATTGCAAGAGACATAGACTACTCGAGCGGGACGCTTGTCAGTTGCGGCTAACGTTCGTGCCAATTCTAAGGCGCCTTCACGAGGGGGATCGATTAACACGCGATCGATAACACCCATCTTTTGCCACAACGCATCCCAATCTTCACAAGACCAAGTAAAGAGATTACGAGCGACAAATTCCGTTTTATCAGCCAAACCGTTTTCTTTTGCGCCGGCGCGAGCTCGTTCAACCAACTGCTCACTGCCTTCAATACCGATCACCTTTTGGCTTCGCACTGCCAACGGAAGCGTGAAATTGCCTAAACCACAGAAAAAGTCTGCTACGTGGTGCTCGGGCTTGACGTCCAAGAGACGAATGGCGCGGCCTACCATCGTTTCATTTAAGCGATGATTGACTTGTGTGAAATCGGTGGGTTTAAACGTGATATGAACACCAAATTCCGGCAATTCAAGCTTTAATGCATTGAGATCCGCTTCATGCATCGGATAGCAGGAGTCCGGCCCCTTCGGTTGCAACCACACGCAAACGCCATGTTCAAGGGCAAACGCCTCAAGCAGGCGCGTATCGTTATCCGTCAACGGCTCAAGAATGCGGAAAACGAGAGCAATAACACCGTTGCCGCCCATCGCCACTTCAATTTGCGGCAAGCGCTGACGAATGGAAAGCGATTCCACCAAACGACGCAATGGAACCAAGAGTTCACTAACACGAGCCGGCAATATCTTGCAATCGGTCATATCCGCAACGTAGCTTGAGGAGCGTTCATGGAACCCCACAAGCACTTCACCCTTTTTCGCAACATCGCGCACCGTCAAGCGAGCACGATGACGGTAACCCCAAAAAGGTCCGTAAATAGGCGCCAAGATCGTTTCAGGCTTTACTTGGCCGATGTGCCAAAGTGCGTCCATCAGCACGCGTTGCTTGACGGCCACCTGTGCATTAGGCTCCATGTGTTGCATGGCGCAACCGCCGCAACTGCCGGGTTCAAGTCCGAAATGAGGACAGAAAGGCTTGACACGTTGCGAGGACTCTTTTTCGATGCTGACGACTCTGCCGACTTCATAACTCGGCTTATTGCGGAAACGCTCGTAAGTGACGATCTCACCGGGCAGGGCGCCTTCAATAAAAACGGCCTTACCTTCGCGATGCGCCACACCTCGGCCGTCTTGATCTAACGACTCTACCGTGACAGTAAATTTTTCAAGAATTTTCGGGGTTCTTGCCATTGGAAATGTCCCTCAAAAAATGATTGAGCCGACACGATCCGCAAGCTCACGCTTTCACGGATCAGTCGGCGATATTGACTGCAGATTAACTGCAAAAATATCGATTATTGGGGTAAGTATTCAAGCGGATTCACCGGACGGTCATTGTGACGCACTTCAAAGAGCAAATTCACCGTGTTGCTGTCACTATTGCCCATCTTGGCAATGACTTGACCATTAGTCACTTGCTGACCTTTTTGTACCAAAATCTCACTGTTATGACCATAAACGGTCACAGCACCCGGACCATGGGACAAAATGATGAGCTTGCCGTAGCCGCTCACATTTTCACCCGTATAGAGCACGGTTCCGGCTGCAGCGGCTTTCACATCATCGCCCATATTGCCGGCAATTTCTACGCCCTTGCTGTTTTCATCCTCGAAACTGCGCAAAATTTGACCGCGAGCCACGGGCCAAGACAAGCGCGTATTGCCCATCGTTTTTTGCGTAGCGGCAGGCGTCGGTTGAAGTGCTGCGTCAGCTGGCGTTGTCACAGATGTAGCAGGCACCTCCCCTACAGTGACCGTATCGGTCGTTGTCGGTTGAGGCTCAGGAGTGGACACAGCAGTCACAGGTTGCGTACGAGCCGAAGTCAAACGTAACACCGTGCCAGGAGACAACAAGGTCGGATCGGTAATTCCGTTGGCACGAGCCAACTCCGTCGGGTTGCAACCGTTGCGAACGGCGATGCTATAGAGCGTATCGCCCGGTTGAACCGTATACGTATCACCGGTTAGCGAAACACTCGCAGTACTGGTCTGATAACTGTCAGCACGGTTATAAATTGGGGCGCCGACTTGTTGCAACGAACACCCTGCTAAGAGACTTCCCGTGACGATCAAACCGACTAAAAGACGAGTTTTCATAAACAACATCCTCACGTAATCGTATGAAAACAATCCAAATGATTTATTTTACCGTATCGAGACTTAACCAACGGTCCACGGCTCCCACCGCCGTGTAATTCGTTAAGTCTACTTGTAAAGGCGTTACCGAAACAGCATTGTGTGCTGCGGCCCAAAAGTCCGTTCCTTCGCCGCAATCCTTAGGCTGACCGGCAGCTCCCACCCAATAGATCGGGAAGCCTCTCGGGCTCATTTCACGAATGACGCTTTCAGCATGGTGACGGCGACCCAGGCGCGTTGCGACCACGCCTTCAATTTTGGCAAGCGGCAAATTCGGAATATTGACGTTTAATAACGTCGGCTGCTCTCCGGTTTTATTTTCCAAAAAGCGCTCAACAATTCGCTCGGCAATCTTTGCGGCGTCTTCTAAGTGAAGCCAGCCACGCTCAAGTTGCGAAAAGGCAATCGAATCAATGCCGAAAAGATATCCTTCGATAGCCGCAGCAACAGTCCCCGAATACATGGTATCTTCGCCCATGTTCTGGCCGCAATTAATCCCGCTGACGACCAAATCAGGCTTTTCTTCCAAAAGGCCCGTGAGTGCCAAGTGCACGCTATCGCTCGGTGTGCCGTTAACGGCAAACACATCGGGTTCAATTTCTTGGACTTGCAACGGGCGCGTTAAAGTGAGCGCATTACTCGTACCACTTTGATTAAATTCAGGGGCAACGATCGTAACGTGACCGAAGCGACGCATGGCAGCGGCTAGCGCTCGAATTCCCTTGGCTGAATAACCGTCATCGTTTGAAATTAAAATGCGCATACAGCCCCTTTTACTTTTATTTAATTAATACAGACAATCATATCGCAGGAATGCACTTTACCGACTGATAATTTGTTAGAAAAATTGAGTTCCAGCGCCCACAATGACCGCATAGCGGGCAGCTTTGCCAAGCAAAATAAAAAGAAACGCTACCGGCCAAGAAATCCTTAACCAACCGGCAGCCACCGACAGTGCATCACCGACAACCGGCAACCACGTCAAAAGTAAAGACCATGCACCCCATCGGCGACACCAACTCAGAGCCCTGGAATCCTTTTTAGCATCAGGCAGCAGCCGCCCCAAAAGATAGCTTGTCATCGCGCCCAAGGTGTTGCCTGCCGTTGCCACAATAAAAGCTTGCCAAGCAGACTCCGGCCATTGATGCACGAGCGCAAGCAAAACCGCTTCGCTTGCGCCCGGGAAAATGGTGGCCGAAACAAAGGCCGAGGAAAATAGCGCAATCAGCGCTTCAGTCAAAGAGACTGACAGCATCAGAGCATATCGTCAACGTTAACGTTTATCGGAGCACCGATTTCGTAGAACTGTCCGCCCGTCACATAATGAATCGTTCGAAGTTCAGGAGCCTTATCAAAGTGCCACTGACCGTTATCAAACACGCGGTCATCAGCCCAAGCGCCCACACATTCACCGATAAAAAGATCGTAGGTCTTTTCATTGTGCGGTTCGCTCACTTTCTTGAAAATTAACCATGCGGCCGCGCCCTTCACTAAAGGCACATCATCGAAGCCCGGCATGGTAAAAAGCTCCACTCCGCTCTTTTTAAGTTTCTCCGGTTCATCAAATTTACTGACTGAACCCAAGTACAGCGTCTCTTTGGCAATACCGGTCGTTGCCACTTGAAGCGAAAAATACTCGCTATTGTCCATCAACTTTCGCGTGTAATGGGTACTGTCCATCACTAATGTAGCTTTGCCCGGGTTGTAGTCCAAGTTACAAGCCCAACTTGCAGGCATCACATCCCAGTCGCCGTTGACGCCGGCAGAGACCAGTACCGTGCCGCCAAGATTGAGTAACACGCCACAATGATTTTTGTCTATGGGTTTGATATGTTTCATTTTTCTCTCCAATAAATTCTGTCGACTCGTGCTTGAGCATAGCACGGTCATTTTGCTCAAGATTTCTCTTTTGAGCTTATTTTTTGCACGAAAGCGCTTAGCTGCCCCACATCGTGTCAGAACAAAAACGGCTTAGAACTCAAAGGAATATAAAACATCCAATGCCTGATCAACACCCGAGGCCGCTTCCACATATAGCCTCGGGATAACTCGATAGCGAAGTGTGATGGTTGCCAGCGAATCAAAAAGGCCCACGGCATATTTCACCTTAAGCCCCGGCAAAATGTAGCCACTCACCGCCACTTTGGAGCTATCTCCGGCACCTTCTGTATCAACCCCCAAGCCGCTGATGCCGACTGCATCGCCCAAGCTTTCTAACACTCGATTGCCCTGACTGAGCCCCAAATTGATTAACGCGGAAGTAATCATCGAGTTATCGTCTTCGCCTGCAGGATCAAGCCCCTCGCCGCGAATGAGGTAGCTTAAGGCCTCATTGTCACTTTTTGCCGGATCGGAAAAGACGCTGACTTGAGGCGCATCGGCCGTCCCCGTGACTCGTATCCCGGCAATCACATCATCGGCCGTTTTCTCAGGATTGCGAATAGCTTCAAGTTGGATAAACGGATTGTCGGGTGAGCCCGCAAATAAAAATTCCCCGCGACGCACGATCAAGTCCTGCCCATAGGCCTTAAATTGTCCGCGTGGAACGTTAATTTGACCGTTAAGCCCCATTCGATTGTTAACTTGAACAACATGCAATTTCCCGTTAATGGATGCTTTTAACCCCATCGCATCAACGCGAACGTCATCACCAATATTAATAAACAGATTACTTTCGATGGGGATACTCTCTGAGTGCTCCTCAGCGACTGCCATCGGACGATCCAGACGCACCGTATCGTCACTGACATCAACGGCTGAAGCGGGCAATTCGTACATCTTCACGCGAGCCCACGGGACATCAATAGAGCCATCTAACACAATCTTTTCTGCGCTTGCCTGACAGTGAACATCGGTCGTTAAGTCAAATTGCACCGCCGGTGGCATCGTTACGCGCATTTTTACACCCTTTGCGGCAACTCTTGCATGGCCTTGTGCCAGCATCTTCCAGTCTGCATCTCCTTGCAACGTCATGGCTCCCTTGCGGGTCTTTAACGTTCCGTCAAGCGTGCTCGTGTTGCCGTTAAAAGCGAGCTTAAAGTTACTTGGCAACATTTCAAAGGGTAATTTCGTGCTGTCAATGACCAATGCATCCACGCCTGTCGAACCGTAAAGCACGGGTTCGACCAACGTGCCTCTGATCGTGATGTCTCCATAAATGGTTCCCTTAGCTGTCTCGCCCTGAGACAAAAGCGAGTCAAACATGGAGGCCTTGAGCGAGACAATTTTTAAATGGCCATTTAAACCGCGCTTAGTTTGCGCTTCAAGAATATCAACGTCACCGACAAATTCACCGTTATCGGTCAATTGAATGCGCCAGTCCGCATGAACATTTTGACCATCATGACCACCGTTGAAATTAACGGCGTCATAGTTAACGACAAAGTCACTTTCGGGCATTCGGTAACGCGTCTGAAGCCTTTTACCCGAGACGTTAAATACTAACTGGGGCAATGCTGCGTGTCCTTTAGGCACCACGATGTCGGCCGTAGCCGTAATCGTTCCCTTGGCATAAAGCTCTTGGGGCGAGAAGTGACGCAAAAAGCCCAAATCGAACCGAGTCACGTCAACTTTAAACGTCATCGCCTCTTTTTCGGTGGCGTTATAGGTAAAAGCCTTTCGACTGCATACGCCCCATTGCGGGTGAGACAAACAAAATGGCGATATATCCACGTTGAGCGTATCGACGTTAAAGACAATGGGTAGTGCCTCATCAAGCTTGATCGGCCCGTACGGTCCTTGCATATTGAGTTTTTTTAGCGCCCCGGTCCAAATTGTGTATGTATCGTTTAGAGATCCGCCTAAAAGCGCATCAATATCAAACCCTTGGGCACGTACTCGAAGTGTTGTTTCATGAGCTACAGGGCTTCCTGCAATGTTAGCCGTCACATCATTAATAACTGTACCTGCCGAACGAATACCGGAGACTTTCAAATCGATGCCACCCGCAGAAATTTCCTCGGTACTCAAAGCCCCGTTGAGCACGAATCGATCAATCGATAAATTCGGCATGGCAAACCGATTCAATTGGAAGTCTGCATCAATTAAAGGCATCAAAACGGGCCCTGTCAGACGAATCCGACCTTTGGCATTGCCCTTCATTTGCGACAAAACGGCGGAGAAGTCCGGCGCATTGAGCTCCACATCAAGTTCCAGATTAGGCACTTTGGAATGAAAACGGACAAACCCTTTCGTTTTGAGGTGATTCGGGCCCACCTGGGCAATCAGATCTTGCAAATGAAGCAATCGACCGCGCTGCGAGGTATCCACTCGACCGGTCAATGTCACGGGCTGTTTATTCCACAACGCTTTTAAATTAAGTTCTGATATCTCAACGCCCTGAGTATCCCAAGCCAGTTTTGAAATGAAGCGCTCAATGTCAAACGGTGCCCCATTGACCGTTACGGTAAAGTGATCGATTAGAAGCGACTCAATGCGAGTGGGAATAATTGAACGTAAATCTCCCTCCTGAGCAGCAGTCTCGGTGTCCTGGGTGGTTTCTTCAGAAACGGCCATCTTGGCAGTTTCTACTGTCAGAAGACTTTCTTTGAGATAAATCTCATCGAAAACGATCTCACCGTCAAAGAGTTTCGACGTATTCAAACGCCATCCGAAAGCTCCCGTGAAATCAACGCCGGGCTGTTGCCATTGCACATCGGAGGCTTTCAAATTTAAAAGAGTCCCTTCAGCAGAAATACCGACGAGTTGGGGCAAAGACGGTCTGGCAGCCCAAAGCGTCAGTTTTAAGCCGCTTTGGGTGCAAAACATGAATGCCACAGACGCCACAATAAGCGCCAGTAAAACACCCAAACCGATTAACACACGCTTGAAAATTCTCATATTTCAGGCCCCAAGCCGATATAAAACTGAATCCCGTCTTCACTCGGATCGCCCACCGGAGTAGCGATATCGAATTTAATCGGGCCTAAAGGAGACTGCCATCTGATGCCGGCACCGACACCTTTTTTAAGCTCAAAGTCATCAAAGCCATGTACTGCCTGACCGCAATCAAAAAAGACAGCGGCCCACCAATTGCCCTTGACTCGGTACTGATACTCGATGCTTGCTGTCACCAACTTCTTTGCACCAGTCAAGTCACCGTTTTCATCTTCAGGCGAAATGGATTCGTAGTCATAACCGCGAATACTGCGATCGCCCCCGGCAAAGAAACGAAGATCCGGGGGTACTTTGTCAAACTCTCCCGTCTCGATCCAACCGAGATGTGAGCGCAACACAAAACGATGTCGATCGGCAAATGTGCGAATAAATGCGTGTTGCATCTCAATGGCAAGGAAATCGACATCCGAACCCCACATCGTGTCGGAGACATCAATCGTATATCGCTGAGAAAAACCCCAGGTGGGCATCAGACCGCCGCGCGTGACCGTTTTAGAAAAACTCACGCCCGGATAAATCAGCATCGTGTCGTGGCTTTCGACACCTTGTTCGAAATCGTCATAAGACCAACGCAAATGCACACTTCGTTGCCAACCGTCATAGGGCGCCCAATAGCGCGAGACCATGGCGGTGGTGGAATTGGATTTCGTATCGTTTAAATCCTCAGCCTTCGCACCGATCTGGAAAAGGTAATAGTGTTCAAGAGCACTTTTTTCGAGCGGCAGTTTGTAGCTCGCATCAAAGGATTGTTCTAAAGAAGAGAGTTCAGTGGCTAGCTCCAAGCTATGGCCGCTGTCATTTAACCAAGGTTTTCGCCATTTGAGAGACCCACGAGCTCCAACGTCAGTTGAATAACCCAAACCGGTTTCGACTGCGTTGCTTTTTTTAGGACTTACCTGCGCATCGACCGCCAGAGCTCGGTTCGGATCTTCACGGCCTGCAAATAAATCAGGCGAAACAACAACGGAATTAAACCACCCCGTCGCTGACAGTCTTCGATTCAGTTCACTGATATCGTCGGCCGTGTAGGGCTCGTTTTCTTCATAAGGCAAAAGATTGAGCAGAATCGACTCGCGAATTTGACTGCCCGTAAATATTGTTTTCCCAAACCGGTAGCGTTTTTTCGTGTCGTAATTCAAGTCCCAGTAGGCTTTGTTTTTGACGGCATCCACTCCGAGACGCGAATTGACAAACTCGCCGTCAAAGTAGCCGTTGCGCATCGCAGCACGCTCTACTGAAGACTTGAAATCGGTGTACTCCCCGTGATTGAGTTGAGTGCCCTTTTTAGGGATATTTTTACGAATCTCGTCGAAGATAGGATCTTTTTGCCCGTCACCGATGACTTCAAGATTGGCCTGAGCGATTTTGACAGGCTCGCCCAAGCGAATACGCGCATTTAAGACGGCAGGCTTATCGCCTTTGGGCTCTGTCCAGGTGTAAGAAATGAGACTCTGATAATAGCCCAGGGCTTGAAGCGCTTTGCGAAGCGCAAAATCCACTTGAGCACGATACGTTTGACGAACGTCGGTGAGGCTACTTTCACGAACAGGTGCTAAAAGTGCATTGACATTATCAAGAACAGCGCCGTCAACGCCGCTTACCGTCACTTCAAAAGCAAGCGGCGATCCGATCAAGCCAAACCCCAGGACTGCGCCTGCAAAGGTTCGTTTAAACACCTGTGACATCGAAAAATACAAATTCTTGATATTAATGAAGGCACTTTATCACATCAATCAAGAACATGCGTTGGCTGATTTTCTGCACAAGCGTACTTCTTAAGATGGAAAGCATGGTAGTCCCGCCGGGACTCGAACCCGGAATTACAGCTTAGGAGGCTATCGTGATATCCTGTTTCACCACGGGGCCACACACGACTAAGGACCAATCATTGTAATAAAAAACGCCCGAATCTCCAACGCAACACGACTTTTTCGTACGATCTTTCGACGATAAATGCGGGATTTCTTCCGATTCTTCAGATTAACTCTTGCGTTTCGCCATGGCTTTGTGTAAGATACCGAACTCTGATTCCCCGATAGCTCAGTCGGTAGAGCGACGGACTGTTAATCCGCAGGTCGTTGGTTCGAGCCCAACTCGGGGAGCCACCCAATTCTTTGAGAAAGTTCTCGAAACTTTTTCATTCCCCGATAGCTCAGTCGGTAGAGCGACGGACTGTTAATCCGCAGGTCGTTGGTTCGAGCCCAACTCGGGGAGCCAATTCACGGGAAAGTCGACAAAGGCTTTCCCGTTTTCTTTTTCGCGACGCTCTTGCCCGAAAACGCCAAAACTTTTACCATGCTTGGTGGGCTTTTTGTTGGATGCACGCCATGTCGCAAACCATTTGTTTTACTAACGCTACCATTGCCGATGTCATTGCTGGTCACTGGCTTAACAATACCGATGTCATTGTCAAAGACGGCACCATTGAAACGTTGGTTCCTCAAGGCACAGTCGTAGCCGATCAAGTTGTCGATCTCAAGGGACGCTTTTTATTGCCCGCTTTTATCGACGCGCATATTCATATTGAGTCCTCTCAATTAACCCCATCTCACTTCAGTGACTTGGTGGTAGTTCACGGCACCGGGTGCGTAATCGCTGATCCTCACGAGATCGCTAACGTCTTGGGCACGGCAGGCCTAGATTTTATGATTGACAATGCCAAAAACACCGCACTTGATATTCGGTTTATGCTGCCCTCCTGCGTACCGTCAACGCCTTTTGAAACATCTGGCGCCGCATTGCTCGCCAAAGATCTTCAGCATTACTTTGACCAACCTTCTGTTCTTGGCTTAGGTGAGGTCATGAATGTGCCGGGCGTTCTTCATAAAGACCAGGACCTGATGGCAAAACTAGCACTTGCCCTCGCTCATCATCGTCCCATTGACGGTCATGCACCACTATTGACGGGAAAAGATCTGAAAGCCTATGCCGCTGCTGGAGTCACTAGTGATCATGAGTGCTCAACAACTGAGGAAATGTTGGAAAGAATTGCGTGCGGCATGACAGTACTTCTACGCCAAGGTTCGCCTGCAAAAAATCTCCAACAACTGCTACCGGCAGTGACGAAGGATAATGCCGCATTCTGTTGCTTCTGCTGCGACGATACTCATCCCGATGACATTGTGCGTGATGGGCACATGGAAAAACATTTGCGAATGACTGTTGCCGCGGGGTTTGATCCCATGACAGTCATTCAAATGGCCACAATCAATACGGCCCGACACTATAGGCTTGAGCAAATCGGCGCCATTGAAGCCGGACGCAGAGCGGATTTTGCCATTGTCGACAATCTCAAGGATTTCAATGTCCGTGACGTTTTCTTAAAAGGCATTCATGTGGCCCACGACGGACAACTGGTTCAAGAATCCACTCATCCGAGTCTGCCTGATCACATTACGCACACGGTTAATCACGCACCGATTGCCGTCGATGACTTTAAGATGCCCGTTACCTCCGACACGCTTCGTGCCATCGGATTGCTACCGGACGAACTATTAACAGAGTCTCTGACAGTCAATGTTCAAACAACCGAAGGGCACTTTGAGTGCAAAGACAATCCTGGCCTATTAAAAATTGCCGTTATTGAACGACATCACGCAAGCGGCAGTATGGCTCTCGGTATCGTTAAGGGATATCTCAAAGAGGGTGCTTATATGCAAGGAGCCGTAGCAACAACCGTAGCCCACGACAGTCACAACATCGTTGTGATTGGTGACAACGATCACGATATGCTCAAAGCGGTTGAAATGCTCAAAGTCCTTCAAGGCGGGCAATGCGCAGTTAAAGAGGGGGCTGTTGTTGCAACTCTGGCTCTCCCCGTTGCCGGCTTAATGAGTAACAAAGATGCCGAAAGCGTCAGACGCGAGCAACATGACTTTGAAAAGTCCGTGCATGAGCACTTTGACATTGCCGAAGGCGTTAACGCCGCCATGACTCTATCATTTCTTGCGCTACCTGTCATTCCGCATTTAAAGATTACCGATCGAGGGCTTTTTGACGTCGACAAATTTGCCTTCACAACAATAGAGGCTTAGACAAAAATGGGGAGAAAAGCCCTAGCCTCTCTCCCCCGATCATTAACGCTACAAATTACAGTTCATTGACATGCTGTAAGCAATACAACACAACATCGATTGTCGGCGGCAACGTGTCAATGTACAGCGTTTCTTCGGTCGTGTGCGCCCCCTTTAACGTCGGTCCCAGGCAAATCATTTGCATGCCGGGACGCTTGGACGAGAACCACGAAGGTTCAAGCCCCGCGTGAATAGCCACCAAACGAGCCTTCACACCGATCGACTCATAACCTTTAGCCGAGAGCATCAACAAGGGCGAATCCGGATCTCCGTCCCAGCCAGGATACTTGCTCATGACGCTCAACGTGTAACCATACTTACCCGACTCCGCAGTAAAGTCTGCTTCGAGTTTGTCAACATCGGCGGTCACACAAGAGCGGCTGCTCGTGCCCACTTCGATTTCTCCATCCTTCATTTGCAGCACGCCAATGTTGGACGAAGTTTGCACCAAGCCTTCAATCTTGGGACTCATCGCCAATACGCCTTGCGGCAAGTAATTCACCAAAGCAATCAAATGAGCGCTTTCTTGAGTTGAAGCGGCCTTTACACCGCAGGCATCGACACTTTCAACGCTCACCGTCATCTTTTCTTGCGGGAATTGAGACAAAAGCTCTGCCTTTTGAGCTTCTACAGCAGCCTTAAACGCTTCGTCCTTGTCCTCAGCTACTGCTACTGTGACGCTACCCGTATAGGTGATCGCGTTAAAGGCGGCACCGGATTTCACTTGCACAAAGCGCAAGCCACCGCAAGCTTCTTGAGCTTTTTGCATCATGCGCATCAAGGTCACAGAGGCACTTAAACGATTTCGGTGAATATCCATGCCGGAGTGTCCTCCCATCAAACCGTCAACCGTCACGCACCAAACGTGCTCAGCCTCGGTCACGGGGCTCATTTCCACCGTCTTTTTCATCGATGCACGAAGATTTCCGGCGCAGGAGTAACAGACTTCGTTTTCTTCTTCAAGATCAATGTTAATCAGGTAGTCGCTATCGAGAGCGGCAGGATCGAGCGCTGCGGCGCCGTGCAAACCAACGTCTTCATCGGCGGTAAAAAGTACGCGAAGCGGACCGTGTTCAACGCCGCCAGCGACAATAGCCAAAGCGCTGGCCACACCGATTCCGTTGTCAGCCCCCAAAGAGGTGCCGTCGGCAGTCATGCGGTTACCGTTAATGACAGCGGTAATGCCCGTCGTTTCAAAGTCAATTTCCTTATCGGACGTTGCCACACACACCATGTCCATGTGAGCCTGAAGAATCACTTTAGGATAATGCTCAAAACCGGCCGTGGCAGGTACATCCATCCAGAAATTGCCGTACTCATCGCGATAGTGGGCAAAGCCATGCTCGTCGGCCCAGGATTGGAAATAGGCCAAAGCTTTTTCCGTATGAAAACCCGGACGGGGTACTTTGCAAAATTTGAGGAATTCTTCAACGGTGAGGTCCGTTAAACGGTTGGCCGTGGCACTTGCCGTTTCGCGCCACACGGTCGGTTGAGTTTGCATAATGATCTCCATTAAAAGCAGATTTTTAGCGACGCCGACAATTCTACTGCAAACCACCTAGAAAAACGGCCTTCGTGTTATCGAAGACCGTTCTGAAAAATGGTTCTTTTGATACCGTTCAAACTTAAGGTATCGTCTTTAAAAATTCCGATGTTAAATCAAGACCTTTTTTCAATACCTCAATATTGTTGGCGTAGCCGATTCGTACAAATCCCTCGGTGCGCAATGCCGAACCCGGTGTAAACATCACGCCGGTTTCGCGAACCAAACGTTCACAGAACTCATACGAGGACAGTTCCGTTTGAACCTTCACAAAAGCCGTTGTACCAGCCTTTGGCTTAACGTAACTTACGCGCGGTTCATTGTTGACCCATTCGTCCAAAACTTTTAAATTTTCTCGAACAATGCCACGATTTCTTTCCAAAATCTTGTCCTTGACCGAAAGTGCAATTTCCGCGAAATACTCATCGAGCATCCCAACACTAATCGTGTCATAGTCGCGTTGCTCAAGAATCTTGGCTATGAGTTCAGGGTTAGCCACAATCCAGCCTAAGCGTAGACCGGCAAGACTAAAGACCTTACTCATGCTACCCGTGCTGATACCTTTTTCATAAAGATCAGCCACGGATTCGCTGTAAGTCTCTTCTTGCGTCAAACCACGATAAACTTCATCGCAAAGCACCCAGGCTCCCACCTCTTTGGCCATATCACAGATCATCTGAAGCAACTCAACCGGCATTAAGGCTCCCGTTGGATTATTGGGATTATTAATGCAAATGAGCTTCGTGTTGTCACGAATCATCGTTTTTAACAGGGAGAGGTCCGGTAGAAAACCGTTTTCAGGTAACAATCGCAACGTTTCGATGTCCGCTCCGAAGCTTTTCGGGATCGAATAGTGTTGCTGATAAGTCGGAATCACGGAAATAACATGATCACCCGGTTCAACCAATGTGCGGTGCACCAACATGTTGGCCCCGATGCACCCGTGCGTGGTTAAAACATTTTCGGCCTTTTGCTGACGATAAAGCCCGGCAATGAGACTACGAAGCTTTTCACTGCCCTCAATCCAACCATAGGTCAGCTTTTTAGCCGCCAAATCCTTTGCCATCTGCTCTTGAGACATCCCCGCCATCTCCAAGAGCTCCGCTACAGTCAACGATTCCACGCAGGTCTCTGCTACGTTATAGGCACACTTCGTCTCCCAAGCGTTCATCCACTGCTCAACACCGAACGTTTCAATCTTCATCGTTGTTTTCCTTTTTGTTTAGGCCGCAGCCAAAATGGCTTTTGCGCGAGCGATTTGCTCTTTGACACATTCCGGAGCCGTACCACCATAAGAGCGACGAACCTTTACGCATGTCTCAAGTGCGATTGCCTCATAGACATCGTCTTCAACTAAGTCACTATGCTCACGATAGACGTCCAAGGGCAGATGCTCAAAGTCCGTTTCGTGCTTGATGCAATAATTGACCAAGTGTCCCACAATATGGTGAGCTTGGCGGAAAGGCACTCCTTTACGCGCGAGATAATCGGCCAAGTCCGTTGCATTGGAAAAACCTCGTTGGGCCGCTTCACGCGTTTTCTGAGCATTGACTTTCATTTTGGCGAGCATCGGCGTCAATACTTGAATACTCAACGTGAGTGTGTCAATCGAGTCAAAAGTTGGCTCTTTATCTTCACTCATGTCTGTATTGAAAGCCAACGGCAAGCCCTTCATCATGGTCAGAATCGCCTGCAAGTTGCCAAAGACACGACCGGTCTTGCCGCGGATTTTCTCGGCGATATCAGGATTTTTCTTATTGGGCATGATGGAAGACCCGGTGCAGAAGTCATCCGAGAGTTCAAAGAAGCGAAAGTCTTGTGTCGCAAAAAAGACGATTTCTTCACACAAGCGGCTTAAATGCATCATGCAAGTGGCCGCCGCCGAATTAATCTCAATTAAATGATCTCGGTCAGCGATCGTGTCAACGGAATTCTCACTTGGAGCACTAAACCCCAATTCTTGAGCCGTCATGTCGCGATCAATATTAAACCCCGTTCCGGCCATGGCTGCCGTGCCCAAAGGACAAATATTCAAACGCTTTCTGGCATCTTCAAATCGACCCACGTCACGCTCTAGCATCCAAAAGTAAGCCATCATCCAGTGCGAAAACAAGATAGGCTGACCGGTTTGCATATGGGTGTAACCCGGGAACATGACGCCGAAATTGTCTTCAGCTTTTTTAATGATCTCGGCTTGAAGTCGACGAATGACCGTAATGATGTTATCGACTGCCGAGCGTGCATACAGTCTGACATCCAATTGCGCTTGGTCGTTACGCGACCGTGCCGTATGCATTTTGCCGCCTGCCACACCCGCAATTTCCGTTACCCGGCGTTCAATGGCCATCTGAATGTCTTCATCGGCCACGTCAAACACGAACTGCCCCTCTTGCACTTCACGGGCGACTTGATCCAAAGCCGTCAAGATCGCTTCGGCATCGGTCGCAGGCAAAATTCCTTGTTTGGCGAGCATTCTGACATGAGCCAACGAGCCTTTTATGGAAAACGGCGTAACGCGCTTTTCAATCAAAATCGTTGCATTGAATTCTTCAACAAGCCGATCCATAGGTAAATCAAATCGACCGCCCCACATCTTGTCAGACATCTTTACATCCTCCAACGTCTATTCTTTTCATTGTGTGCACCCGAAACCGCCTTCTTCCAGAACAAAGTCGCCCAGAGCTCAAAATTATTTTTATGGGTGATGGTGCCGATGATTAACAGCATCAATCGGCATACGATGAATACGGCCGTGACGAATTCCAGGTTCGGTCAGGATACCATCGGCCACCGCCATGACTTCCTTGACGTGACCGAACAAAATAACAGTTTCAAGACACTCTTCGTGACTTAAATGCACATGGGTGACGGTATGCACAACGTCGCCATGTTGGTGTTGGTGCTCAACCATCCGAGCCGCCAACTGTCTTTCGTGATGGTTATATACGTAACTAACGACAGCTGCACAGTGTGCATTACCGTTTTCTTCGAAGCGATCCTCGGCCTCCAAATGTCGAATCATGTCTCGGAAAGCTTCAGATCGGTTTTTATACCCGCGCTTATTGCTCCAGCGATTGAAAAGATCAGCCGTATTATCAGTCAAAGACAGGGTAATGCGTTGCATGGGCGTCTCCGAGAATAACGTTTAAGTCTTGATTATACGTCCCTGGAGATTGAGTCATTGTGGGTTTTTGGACACACAACAGATCGATAACACCCCCAAAAATAACACATTCATATCTATATATTGTGGTTTTGAAAATTTTCTGCGCGTTTTTTGATCTAAGCTCTTGCACTTACCTTCATTTGGGCCTAATATCGCGGTGTCAACCACTAAAACCCTTAAATGTGTTGACCACCGTGCGGGGGAGACAACCCCCGAAGAAAAGCGCAAGGCGGACGTTTGGACGACGAACGCCTTTGAGAAACAAGTTGAGATTGTCGGACTAGCTTCGAAGCGAGTTTGCTCGTCGAAGACAAGATCCTGAGTCCTTGGGTAAGAGCCTGTACCCTCGGTGCTAGAACGCAATGTCAACACTTTGGGGGAAGGCAGTATGAACTCCCAAAACACTACGGCGAACAACGAGTCCCAATTCCAACGCTCGATGCAATTGCGCCATTTGATTATGTTGAGTCTCGGCGGCGTGATTGGCAGCGGACTCTTTTTCGGTACAGGGCATATCATTGCCAACGTCGGTGCATTCGGCACTGTGGTGGCTTACTTGATCGGCGCCTTCATGGTCTATTTGATCATGCTCAGTTTAGGTGAATTGTCGGTCGCTCACCCTGATCCCGGTTCATTCCACGTTTACGCAAGTCGATACATTTCTCCTGCTTCGGGTTATGCCGTGGCATGGTTGTATTGGCTTAACTGGACTGTGACGCTCGGCACGGCTTTTACCGCCGTGGGCTTTGCCATGCAATATTGGTTCCCGAACGTTCCGGTCTGGGTTTGGTGCATCATTTTCGGATCACTGATTTTCCTTTTGAACGTGATCGACACACGCTTTTTTGCCGAAAGCGAGTTCTATCTCTCGCTTATCAAGGTCATCACGATTCAAGCGTTCATTATTTTGGGCGCCTGTGCTCTCTTTGACGTGATCCCCTTTGGTGAAAACGGCTCCCCGGGCCTGACCAACCTTGTGGGCAATGGAGAACTGTTACCTAACGGTATCGCACCGTTACTCTTTACGATGGTGACGGTCTGCTTTGCCTATTCGGGTACCGAATTGATCGGGGTGGCTGCCGGTGAAACCAATAGCCCTGAAAAAGTTATTCCCTTGGCCGTTAAAGCTTCGCTCTTGCGCCTGGTGATCTTCTTCGTGGGAACGGTGTTAATCGTTGCGTTGTTGGTGCCCGCCGAAACGGCTACTGTCTCTAAGAGCCCCTTTATGACCGTGTTTGAAGAGCTGGGCATCCCCTATGCGGCTGACATCTTCAACTTTGTCATCATCACGGCAATTCTGTCCTCAGCCAATACCGGTCTTTTTGCTTCCGGTCGCATGGTCTGGTCACTCGGCCACTCCGGCATGATGCCGGCAGGGTTAGCCAAACTCAATAAGCGCGGCGTCCCCGTCAACGCATTGGCCTTTAGTATGTTAGGTGGCCTTTTGGCCTTGGCTTCCAGCGTGATGGCTGCAGATACCGTTTTCGTGATCCTTACTTCCATCGTAGGCTTCTCGACCGTTGCAGTGTGGTTGAGCATCTGCATTGCTCACTACCGTTTCCGCAAGCAATTCTTAGCGAGCGGTCACAGCCTTGATGAGCTCAAATACAAGAGTCCGATGTTCCCCTTGGTTCCGATCGTAGGCGGTGCGCTCTGCCTGGTGGTCATGATCGGCATGGGGATCGATCCGGACCAACGCGTGGCGCTGTACTGCGGCATTCCCTTTACGGTACTCTGCTATGTGATCTATCACATGGCGCAAAAAGTCCGTAAGAATAAGCCGACGGATGAGTCCCAAGGCTCGGGGTCTCCTCGTCAAGCCGTCGCCAGCTAAAAAGAAAGCGCTCGAGTGAGCTCCTCGAGCGCCTGGCCGGTGCCTCTCACAGCCTCGCCCAATCGTCCAAACCGGCGGGGCTTTTTTCAGCCTTTTTAAAAGGCACTTTTATCTTCAAGCACTTCGACACCTTTCGGTACCTTGAACTCAAACGAGGAGCCTTGTAGCTTCACATTGCGTTTGACATCACTAAAAAGAAGATGGGTCTCTTGGCCAAAGTTATCTTTCAGAATCATGGCCGCTGGCAATTGCTTTTTAAACCCGATTCTAACTTCACTAAAGCTCGAGGCAGAATCTTTCGGCGTTGCCACTAGCCACGCCAGACCGTCTTTGGAAGCAACATCCTTGACATTAAAGTCTTTTGAGAAATCCGTGCCGCCGAATAAAAGCGATGCAGGCGTTGCAGGCAGAGCCGATGTTAACGTTTTGACCGTGACCTGAGCGAGCTCCGTGTCGTAGAGCCAAAGCGTCTTGCCGTTAGTCATCATCAACTCTTCGTAAGGCGTCAGATAATGCCAACGAAATTTCCCCGGTCGCAAGAACGTAAATTCCCCCTCGGAAGCGCCATTAGGCACTGTCGCCCCATCTTTACCCACGACAGACTGAGTGAAGCGGCCTGTGGCCGAAGAGGTACTTTCAAGGAAATGCTGTAAATCATCCGTTGCGGCGGCAAAAGCAGAACCGGCCAAACCGACAGCCATAACAAGGGCTAAAGTACTAAGCTTTTTCACATTAAAGCTCCTCGTTGTTTCTTGCGTTGATTGTGCGACGACCGCTGGAATCTGCCGGACTGACAATACCTTCGGCTTCCAGTTCGTCAACAATATTGGCCGCACGAGGATAACCTACACCTAAGCGTCGTTGTAAGTCCGTGACCGAACACTTATTCGAGTCCAAGATAATGGCCACGGCTTGGTCAAACAAAGGATCTCGTTTGCCGCCGTTTGTACCTCGAGGCATCTCCATTGTGGACTCTTCTTCAGGCTCTCCGGCCAGCACATCATCAATGTATTTCGGCTTAGCCATCTGGCGAAGAGCGCCCGTGACTCGCTCAAGTTCCTCGTCAGTCACAAAAGCCCCTTGGATACGCTCCAATGCTTGCATGTTTGGCATCTTAAAGAGGAAGTCACCATATCCCAAGAGATTTTCCGCACCGGTTTGATCCAAAATGATTCGACTGTCAGACCCGGTGGCGACCTGGAAGGCGGCTCGTGTCGGAATATTAGTGCGCAACAGGCCGGAGATCACATCTGCACTCGGTCGTTGTGTTGCCAAAATCAAGTGAATGCCTGCGGCACGTGCTTTTTGAGCTAGACGGATTAGCGATTCTTCAACGCCCTTCTTATCGACAATCAAGAGATCCGCCAACTCATCAACCACAACAACAATGTAAGGCAATTCCTCAAGCTCAATGTCTTCACCGGCATTCTTAGCCAACAGATTCATCAAGGGCGCCCCCGCTGCTCGAGCTTCTCTCACACGTGCGTTAAAGCTTTCAATGTTTCGAACCTTAATGGATTGAGCCAATTTGTAGCGACGCTCCATTTCTTTCACGCACCACTGCAAACCGTGTTTAGCTTCTTCCATTTGATCAACCACGGGACAAAGCAAATGAGGAATATCTTCGTAGTAGGCAAATTCCACTTTCTTGGGGTCAACCAAAATGAGGCGCAGTTGCGAGGGTTCGAACTTATAGAGTAACGACAAGATCATGCTGTTGACGCCTACCGATTTACCGGAACCCGTGGTCCCGGCGACCAGCAAGTGTGGCATTTTCGCCAAGTCAGCAACAAAAGGCTCCCCTGTAATGCGTTTACCCAAACATAACGGCAGATTCGCGCGACTCTTAGCAAAGTCTTCAGAGCCTAAAAGCTCAGAAATTTTCACAATTTGGCGGTGAGGATTAGGCACCTCAATGCCCATGTAGGGGGTATTGGCTACGGTATCGAGCACGCGAACCGAGCGCACGCTTAAAACGCGAGCCAAATCCGACTCAAGGCTTTTGACGCTGGAGCTTTTTACCCCTTCTGCCAGTTCAATTTCATAGCGCGTCACCACAGGACCGGGACTGGCCGATCTCACCTTCACCTCAATACCGAAAGCGGCCAACTTATTTTCGATAAGGCTACTCATGACACCAAGAGAGGCCGTATCGATTGAGGGAGCGGTATTGGTGGCAGGGTCAAAAAGCCTCAACGAGGGGCGAATCGGTTGCGTGGAGTCTTCAAACAACGGCTCTTGCTTGGCCTCAAAGGCCACTTCTGACTGCTTCACACGAGCTTGTGCTTTAATCGCCACGGGGCTTGTCGGATGAGATGCCGTAGTCACTTCCGGCGTAGCGACGGGTTCAGGCGTTTCAGCCAGATCACTTTCCTCGATTTCTTTTTGTACTTGTTGAGCACGCTCAGCCTGAGCATTTAACCCTAACTCTTTATCCTGAGCATTTTCCCGACGAGACGAAATGGCGTTCACCATTCGTTCAAGACGTGCGCCTAACTTTTCTGCAACATCAATCCAATGAAAATCAAAAAAGACTGAAACGGCAAAAAGCGTGACAATGAGCATCAAGATTGTTGTACCGATCACGCCGGTCATTGGGGTCACATACCCCATTAGTGCTTGACCTAAAACGCCGCCTGCCTCTCCAGGTAGAGAGTCGGCCAAATAAGACAACCTCAGCGCTTCTAAACAAGTACTGCCACACAACAAGAAAACCAAACCCAACAGATGGATTATGCGACCGAAAGCAGGTTTAGCATAGCGAACATTTAAGCGACGCCATCCGCTCATGGCAAAGACCGGGACCAACCAACAAGCCGACCAACCGAGTGCAAAAAGTGCCACATCGGCAATCCAAGCACCGGCTAAACCGATAAAGTTCGTAGCTTGTGTATTGGGAGCCGCGTGCGAGAACGATGGGTCCGCGGGGTTATACGAAATCAGCATTAAAGCGTACAAAAGCGACACAATTAAAAAAGTACCGCCCACAACGCTTCTTAAACGGACACGCTTAACAGGTTTAACATTTTCTTCAGGCACGCCAACACTGCCCACCGTGACAGTCTTGGCAGCTAACTGAGTAGCCGTTTTCGATCTCGAAGAGCTTTTAGGGGAAGGCTTTAAGATGTCTTTTTTAGCCTTTTCTTTATTTAATGCAGGTTTTCTCATTCACTTTTCCATTTAACCCACGAATTTTATCAAAGCAGAGAGACAAACCTACGGCAAATATTGATGTTGGAAAAGATTTTTTAGCTCCTGTTGCCAAATTTCCAAAATGCAAAACATTGGGGGCTACAAAAAACTGTGTCAATGTACGAACGACGACCGATTTTGCATTGCATCTCGGATACAATGGACAATAGTAATTCTCAATTAAGGAACATTTATCATGTCAGATATTCAACACGAAAAGCTCATTATTATCGGCTCCGGTCCTGCCGGTTATACCGCAGGTGTTTATGCCTCTCGTGCCAACCTTTCCCCGCTTTTGATCACGGGAATGGAGCAAGGCGGTCAACTGATGACGACCTCCGAAATCGAAAACTGGCCGGCCGATGTGAATGGCACTGCCGGTCCCGAACTGATGCAACGCTTTGCCGATCATGCCCAACGCTTCGGTACGCGTATCGAATACGATGTGATTGTTGAGGCCCACTTAAAAGAAAAGCCCATTCGCCTGGTTGCCGATTCGGGTAAAACCTTTACGTGCGATGCTTTGATTATTGCCACGGGGGCCAGTGCCAAATACCTCGGGCTTGAGTCTGAAACAAAGTACAAAGGTCGCGGTGTGTCGGCTTGCGCCACTTGTGACGGCTTTTTCTATCGCGGCAAACCCGTTGCCGTTGTTGGCGGTGGTAACGCCGCGCTTGAAGAAGCGCTTTACCTTACCAACATTGCTTCGGTTGTTCACCTCGTGCACCGCAGTGATCGCTTCCGCGCCGAACCCATCATGGTAAAAAAGCTCATGCAAGCAGTCGAAGAAGGCAAAGTCGTTTTGCACCTTTTCCGTGAAGTTCGCGAAGTACTCGGTAACGAGCAAGGGGTGACGGGCCTTTGCCTGAAAAGCGCCAAGGGCGAAGCCGATGAAACGGTTGAGCTCGAAGGTGTCTTTATCGCCATCGGTCACTCGCCTAACACCGCAATTTTCGCCAACGACTTAGAATTAAACGGTGGCTACATTGTCACACAAGGCACGGCCACGGGTGCTGCTACCGCCACGGCTATTGAAGGTGTTTTCGCCGCCGGCGATTGTCAAGATCATGTTTACCGTCAAGCGGTCACGTCAGCTGCCACCGGTTGCATGGCCGCTCTTGATGCACAACGATATTTGGAAAAATTGGAAGGATAAGCAGAGACTTTACTATGCGTAGCAAAGGGTTTGATGCCTTAAAAGCTCTGAAAGTGCGAATTGCCGAAGTAGAACCTTCGGAGGAAGAAACACGAGAAGAGCAAGAACGACGGGAAAATGACCGAAAAATTTTTGCCGAAGAAATGTCCCGACTCGGCGTGGGCGGCAAAACTCAAAAGGTCGATGAAACCGGTCTATTTGAGCGTGAAATGGCCAAACTTGGTGTCACACGCTTAGATTCCAGTCAAGACACCGTTGTGCATCAACCCAAGCGTGTTCGTGCCGAGCCTCAACGCACGGCCGTAAAAATTGCCGCTGAAGTTGATCTCTCTGACAGTTTTGACGATGCCGATCCCGATGACTGGGGCGATCGCGAATATGTCGCCGTGGGTTGCGGCGTCGATCTGGCGCGCAATCTCTCGCGAGGTTTATGGCCTGTCGGTGCCTATATTGACCTTCACGGATGCAGAACCGATGAGGCCAGACGCCGCTTGTCGGAATTTATTCGCGAGGCCCGTAATGCCCATATCCGTTGCGTACGAATTGTGCACGGCAAAGGTATTAACAGCGGTGAAGACGGCCCCGTTCTGAAAGGATTGGTGCGACGCTGGTTGCGACAAATGCATGATGTACAAGCTTACGTGCAGGCAGCGCCCGGAGAGGGCGGATCCGGTGCTGTGATTGTGTTGTTAGCAAAGAAATTCTAATAGGAGACTTTCATGGACATCCTCAGCATTATGCGTTCGCGCTATACCACCAAGCACTACGATCCTAGCAAACCCGTCTCTGAGAAGGCTTTGCAGACAATGCTTGAAGTATTGCGTCTGTCGCCCTCCTCTGTGAACTCTCAACCTTGGCATTTTTACGTCATTGAAAGCGCTGAAGCCAAGGCAAAGCTGATGCCGGCAGTCAAAGACTTCAATATCGAGCGCATGAAGGCTCCCGTCTTTATTCTGTTCACGGTTTCCACCAAACTCGGCCCCCAGTACTGGGAGGCTCTTTATCAACAAGAAGATGCAGACGGCCGATTTGCCGGCTGGACATCCCCTGAGCGACCGGATGCCATTCGCATGATGGCTGCAGAGCGTCTTGAGGCCGATCCGGCCGAGCTATTCCTTTACAACAGCAATCAGGCCTATTTGGCCTTAGGGTGCCTGACAGTTGCCGCAGAAACACTTGGCGTTGATTCGACGATTCTCGGTGGGCTGGACTTTGATCAAGTAGATGAAATTTTTGGCTTTGGAGCCAAAAACGAAAGGTCCATCGTTGCGATTGCTCTCGGTCATCGAGCCAAAGACGATGCTAACGCTCAACGTCCGAAATCTCGTTGGCCTGCAGAAAGGGTAATCACCCGACTGTAATCCAAACGGATTTTATTTTTCGGGCAAGAGAACACACTCTTGCCCGAATTGCTTTCTAAACGATTAACGACGTGGCGTCTCGGAGTGAGTCTTGCCGGAAAGCTCCTTCACGGTTAACTTCCAAATACCCATCTTATCGAGCATGGCTTGAGGATAAGTCCAAGACAGTTCTCCGTTGTCACCCGCATAGTGGTGCATGATGGAGTCCATTGCTTTAACGCACTCCTCTCCTTCAACCTTTGTCACGGTGCCACACCCGATCACGGAGAAATAGTTTTGACCGGAATCGCAGGCCGGATCATCATCCACAAAGGTAGCACCGGCTTCTACGATACTGAAGCTGATATTAGGATTTTTGGCAAACAGGTCGATCTTATGCCCTTCGGGTGCTCCATGAATGTAGAACACCAAACCATCGTTATTGAGCTCAAAACCATAGCTGACAGGCACCAAATATGGGAAAGGTTCATCATGAACGCCTAGCGTCATAAATTTACTGCGATGCAGAAACGCCTTAATTAAAACGGGGCTATCCACCGCACGTTCGCTGCGTCGCATTTCAGTATGAATTGTTGTCGGTAAGCTCATTTGTCGTCTCCTAACTACAACTTTGGTTCTTAATTCATGTCGTGTGCGCCTGCACCCAAAACTCGAGCTTTGAGTTCTGCCAAGCGATCGCGAACCACGGCGGCTTTTTCAAAATCGAGATTTTTCGCGTAATCAAACATCTCTTTCTCGAGTTTTTTGATTTGGGCTGAGAGTTCTTTTTCGGTCATTGCACCCACGTTTTCCGCAATCTCAATCTTGTCAGGCTGTTCTCCGCGGTAGACGCCATCGATAATATCTCGCACTTCTTTTTGAATGCTCTTCGGTGTAATCCCATGCTCAGCATTGTAGGCCTTTTGTTTGTCACGGCGCCGCTCGGTTTCATCAATGGCTTTTTTCATGGAATCGGTGATTTTGTCAGCGTACAAAATGGCGGTACCTTCCACATTACGTGCCGCGCGCCCGATGGTTTGAATGAGCGAACGCTCGCTTCGCAAAAAGCCTTCTTTATCGGCGTCTAGAATTGCCACCAGTGAAACTTCGGGAATATCCAACCCTTCGCGCAACAAGTTAATCCCCACCAAAACATCAAAAACGCCGGCCCGTAAATCACGAATAATTTCCACGCGCTCGACCGTATCAATGTCGGAGTGTAAGTACCGCACCTTAACACCGTTTTCATTTAAAAATTCGGTGAGATCTTCAGCCATGCGCTTGGTCAGTGTTGTCACAAGCACCCTCTGACCTTTGGCCGTACGAATATTAATTTCCGAGAGTACGTCATCGACTTGAGTGCTGGCAGGACGCACGATGACTTCCGGGTCCACTAGCCCCGTGGGACGCACCACTTGCTCGACCACTTGAGAGCTATGCTGCAGTTCATAATCGGCAGGCGTTGCCGAGACAAAGATACTGCGACGCATCTTGTGCTCAAACTCGTCAAAGCGTAACGGACGATTGTCTAATGCAGAAGGCAAACGGAAGCCGTAGAGCACCAGAGTCTCTTTGCGCGATCGGTCCCCTCGATACATGCCGCCCAATTGCCCCATCATGACGTGAGACTCATCGAAAAACATCAAGCAGTCTTTTGGGAGATAGTCAATGAGACATGGTGGCGCCACACCCGGAGCCAATCCGGTTAAGTGACGTGAATAATTTTCAATGCCCTTGCAAAAGCCCACTTGATCGAGCATTTCTAAGTCAAAAAGTGTTCTTTGCTCCAAGCGTTGAGCCTCAACGAGTTTGCCTTCATCCAAGAACCACTTTTTGCGCTCGCGAAGCTCCTGCTTGATGCTTTCAATGGCTCGCACCACTTCATCTCTAGGAGTGACATAGTGGCTAGCGGGATAAATCACAAAACGGGGAACTTTCTGAACGATTTTGCCTGTCAACGGATCAAAGAGCGCGATGGATTCCAACTCATCATCAAAAAGCTCAAACCGCACGGCAAGCTCTGCGTGCTCAGCGGGAAACACGTCAATGGTATCGCCTCTGACTCGGAACGTACCGCGTGCAAAATCCATTTCGCTACGCTTATATTGCATGTGCACCAGTTGAGCAATGAACTCTTGACGACTCTTGAGGTCGCCGGTGCGCATGATCAGACGCATCTGAGTGTAGCTTTCAGGTTTCCCAATACCGTAAATAGCAGAGACCGTTGCCACAATGACGGTGTCACGTCGCTCAAGAATACTTTTTGTGGCCGACAATCGCATCTGCTCAATATGCTCATTAATTGCCGAGTCTTTTTCGATAAAAAGATCTCGGCTCGGCACGTACGCTTCGGGCTGATAGTAGTCGTAATAGGAAACAAAGTACTCCACTGCATTATTGGGAAAAAATTCCCGCATTTCGGAGTAAAGTTGTGCGGCCAAGGTCTTGTTGGGAGCCATGATGATAGCCGGAACGCCTTGGCGCGCAATAATATTGGCCATGGTAAACGTCTTTCCCGACCCCGTCACGCCCAAGAGGGTTTGATAAGCAAGACCTGACTCCAACCCATCGTTTAACTCTTCAATGGCTTGGGGCTGGTCGCCTGAGGGCTCGTAAGGAGCGTGCAACTCAAAGGGCGAGCCCGGAAATGTTTTAACGATATCGCTCACGACTATCTCTAATCAAGTACTGAATTTTTATATTAGCGCACAGACCGAAGACAAGAAAGACACTCTTAACTTTTCTTTCAAAACGCCTTGCATTCGTGTCGGTACAATAAGGCTGTTGAACCTTTTTTGGAAAAATAATAGATGAGTCGATATAACGAAATGCAAGATGATCTTGACATGGACGAAGAGTACGATGATCGTCCAAGCAAGTCCCAAATCAAGCGAGAGTTGCAAACACTTCAAGATTTAGGCAAAGAAATGACCCGCTTGGGCGCGGACACGCTCAACAAGATTCCCTTGCCGGAAGATGTAAGAGAAGCGATTGATGAGTACGCCAAAATGCGTTCATTCGGTGCCCAACGTCGACAATTGCAATTAATCGGAAAACGAATGAATGGGCTTGATCCCGTCAAAGTGCGCGCTGCCATTGACATGGCTACAGGTGAGAGTAAAGCAGCCGTGGCGGCCCATCACCGCGCCGAGCGTCTTCGCGACAAACTCATTGCCGAAGATGCTTTTCTGACCGATTTCATTAAAGAGTTCCCGGATGTGAACGTGCAATCGGTGCGTCAAATCATTCGCGCCGCTCGTAAAGAGGCGCAACTGAATAAACCGCCCAAGAGTGCACGCGAGCTTTACCGTCTTATCCATCCGATGGTCAGCCCTCAACTAGATCTGACCAAGGTTGAAGAAGAGGACGAAAATTAAGACTTCGTTTTCGGAGAGTTTTTCATGAGAACTATTTTGTGTTTGATCCCGAAAGGTACTTCCGATTGTCTGGACAGCGGCCTGCAAGAGCTCGGCAAGGTGCGCTATTTGACGAGTAAAGACTCGGACTCGCAAGGCACGTTGGCCGTTGTTTCTCCACTCATTTCCATTAACGAGTCTTTTTTAAGCCGCTTCCCAGCAATCAAAATGATTGCAAGTATTGGTGTTGGATACGACAAAGTCGACCTTGAGTTACTGAAAACGCGAGGCATTGTCATGACAAACGCCGCTAGCTCAACGAGCGATGATGTAGCAGATCTTGCTTGGGCGTTACTGACCAGCATTTCACGCAATGTTGTCCATGCCGACAAAGTGCTCCGAGAAAAACTTCAAGTCAATCTTAATATGGCGCTTGGTCGACGCATCAGTGGTAAGCGCTTGGGAATTGCCGGTTTAGGCCACATCGGGCAAGAAATCGCCCGTCGTGCTGAAGGCTTCAAAATGGCCGTAGGCTACACCAATCTCACGGATGTTAATGTCTCCTATCAGCGCTTTGATTCACTAAAAGAATTGGCCTCTTGGTGCGATTATTTAGTCATTGCCATGCCTGGTGGCAAGGTCAATCGACACTTAGTCAATGCAGAAATTCTTCAAGCTTTAGGTCCTGAAGGCTATCTTGTCAATATCGGTCGAGGCGAAGTTGTAGAAAATGACGCTTTGATTACCGCCTTAGAAAACGGCACGATTGCAGCTGCCGCCCTCGATGTCTACGAAGGAGAGCCTGCGATTGATCCACGGTTTGCAAGGCTTGACAACCTTATCATGGTACCCCACATAGGAAGTGCTACACATGAAACCCGCCATGATGCAGGATTGGAAGTACTCAAAAATCTGCATGCGTATTTACAAACGGGGGATGCGCCCGATCGCATCGTTTAACTAACAAAAAGCGGTCTCGTTAACTTCTGAAATTAACGAGACCGTATCGCTTTTTCTCGGATACTACGATTGCTTTTCTTGCGGGGTTTCTTTATCGGTAGCTCCGCCACCTAAGGTCTTGTAGAGCGTCACCAAACTCATAGCACGGGCTTGTTGAG
>ERZ791802.372-NODE-372-length-48344-cov-4.302885_pt1 | contig 48344 bp, 45 predicted proteins | sample MGYA00510308_ERZ791802 | MGnify/ENA primary metagenome ERZ791802 (study PRJEB30046, sample SAMN00792028) | human gut metagenome | study: EMG produced TPA metagenomics assembly of the A metagenome-wide association study of gut microbiota in type 2...
TCTTAAGTCTGGTCAAATTTGGAAGTGTTGTTTTCCCGCAAATTCCTGAAGAGGGTAGGATGAGGCGGTTTATTTGTTAAAGTGGACAAAAGGGTATTTTTGAGTACGCCAAAAAGTATTTGTACTCGGTATGATAGGAGAGTTTTCTCCCGCCTGCGGGTATCTCTTTTATATAGAAGGAATCGAATCCATGTCCGGTTTAGATAAAGTTATGAAGCCTCGCTCCATTGCCGTGATCGGAGCCTCCACTAAAGAGCACACCATTGGCTCGGATATTATGAAACGGTTGACCGATTACGGTTTTACCGGTCCGATCTATCCTGTCAATCCTAAGGGCGGTGAAATTTTAGGTCTTAAGGTCTATCGCAACGTGCTTGAGATCGAAGGCGATGTTGATTTGGCGATAATTGTGGTCAATGCAAAATTCGTACTTGACACCATTGATCAGTGCCATGAAAAAGGTGTGGGCGGTTTGTGCGTGATCTCGGCCGGATTCAAGGAAACCGGAGCTCAAGGCGCAGAACTTGAGCGTGCTCTGTTGGCCAAGGTTCGAGAATACAACATGCGTTGTGTGGGGCCGAATTGCTTGGGCGTTGTTAATACGCACCCGGATGTACGTATGGACGGCTGCTTTGCCGAAAGCTTGCCCGAACGCGGAGATATCGGTTTTGTGTCTCAATCCGGCGCTCTCGGTGGCGGCATCCTCAATATTTTGAAAGACTTGAATTTAGGTTTCGCACAATTTATCTCCATTGGCAATCAAGCCGATGTCAACGCCGAGACGGCGATGGAGTATTGGGAAAATGAAGATGATGTGAAGCAGATTTTGCTTTACATGGAATCCATTCAAAATCCGGCTAACTTCCGTGCGTTGGCTTCTCGGATTTCAAAGAAAAAACCGATTTTGGCTTTGAAGGCCGGCCGAAGTGCTGCGGGCGCAAGTGCCGCTTCCTCTCACACAGGTTCTTTAGCCGGTGCCGACAAAGCGGCGAATGCTCTTTTGATGCAAAGTGGCGTCATTCGCGAATATTCATTGGAAAATCTCTTTGCGACAGCCAAAGTGTTTGCCAACTGTCCAATTCCTAAAGGTGACCGCGTAGCCATTATCACCAATTCCGGCGGCCCGGGCATTATGGCAACCGACGCCGTGTGCGAGTACGGTATGCAAATGGCCCAGTTGTCCGACGCAACGAAAGAGACGCTGCGTAGTTTCTTGCCTGCTGCCGCTTCGGTTAAAAATCCTGTCGATATGATTGCATCGGCTCCCATTGAGCATTACAAACAAACGCTTGAGACGGTCATTGCTGATGAAAATGTTGACATGATCGTTGTTATCTATTTGCCCTTCTTAGGGCTTAAGGATATCGATGTTGCTCGCGCCGTAATGGATATCAAAGAGCGTCATCCGGAAAAGCCTATCGTTGGTGTCTTTATGACAACCAACAGCTTCTTTGCTCAGTTGTCGGAAATGAAAGTGACGGTGCCTTTCTTCATGTACGCCGAGCAAGCGGTTGACGGTTTAAATCGACTCAATCAACAGCGTCTTTGGGTCAATAAACCCGTCGGTCAGATTCCGACCTTCTCCGTTGATAAAGATCGCGCTCGAGCCATCATTCGTGAAAGCATTGACCAAGGGCGGGAGCAGTTGACAACTCGCGAGAGCATTGATGTGTTGGAAGCCTACGGTGTGCGAGTCTGCCAATCCGGCTTTGCAGTGGATGAGCAAGAGGCTGTTGCCATCGCTGACCGCATCGGTTACCCGGTCGTTATGAAGATGACCTCTAAGACGACCTCTCACAAGAGTGATGTGGGGGGCGTTCGTGTCAATATTCAAAGTGCCGATGAGCTGCGCGCTCAGTACCGAGATCTTGTCGAAAAGCTTAAGGCCAGAGATCTTTTAGAGGGTCTTGAAGGCGTGATCATTCAAGAAATGGTCAAAGGCAGTCGAGAAATGGTTTGCGGTATCGCCAGCGATCCCCAATATGGTCATATGGTCATGTTCGGTTTGGGCGGCGTTTTCATTGAAGTCTTAAAGGACGTGATTTTCCGTTTGGCTCCTTTGACAGATGTCGATGCTGAGGAAATGATCCGTGGCGTCAAAGCGTATAAGCTTTTGGAAGGCGCGCGCGGTACAACTCCCGCACAAATGGATCAATTGCGAGATTGTTTGCTTCGCATCTCTCAATTGGTGACCGATTTCCCGTGCATTACGGAACTGGATATCAATCCGCTTATTGTGAGCGAGAAAAACGGTGAGGGTATTGCCGTTGACGGTCGTGTCAAAGTGGATATGGAAAAAGCTCGCGCACAATTGGCCTAATGACACATTCTGTCAGCTAAGTTAACAAACATACTTAGCAAAGCCCGAAGGTGTAAGTCTTCGGGCTTTTTTAGTTCAATAATATAGCAAATAAGAGATCTTAAGAGAGTCCTTTAATAACTACTAGATATAGAGGTCAATAGAGAAAACTTCCTAACTATCGGAAATTGTTTAAAAAGCCTTGACTAAGTGGATTTATCACTTTAAATTTCAGTGTAAGAAAGTGGGAAAAAGTGGATAAATGTGGCGTAAAATTGCATAAAGTCCGTTTTTGTCCGCAGTGTTGCATTAATAGGGTTTAACCACAATGTTTCAAGGTACGTCTTTACTAGCGCTTGACGCAAAAGGAAGACTCTCGTTACCCAGTCGGTATCGGGAGAGCCTTTTGTTGTCTTGTCAGGGTGACGTAACCTTGACAAGGCACCCGGACGGCTGCGTATTAATTTATCCTCGCGCTGTTTGGTATGAATTGCGTCCGCAATTGGCGCAATTGCCGTATTCAGCCAGAGCGTTGCAACGCATTTTGTTAGGTAGTGCAGTAGACGTCAGTGCAGATAGTTCCGGGCGTCTGTTGATTCCGAGTGAATTACGCAACTTATGCGGCTTAGGCCGTGACGTGGCTTTGGTCGGTTTAGGTAATCGTTTTGAGTTGTGGGATCAGGTCAAGTACGTTGAATTCGAAAAAGCTGAACTCGCGAAAGGATTGCCTGCTGAAGTTGACTCTCTGAGACTATAAGGGGAGGTGAATGCAGACAAATTTCACGCATCTCTCCGTTTTGGCTAAGAGAGCTCCTTGTGAGTTAGTCACGAATCCCAGTGGTATTTATGTCGATGCGACTTTCGGCAGGGGCGGTCACTCACGAGAAATTCTTAGATTGTTAGGCTCGGACGGTCGTCTAATTGCTTTTGATCGCGATCCTCAGGCCGTTGAAAGTGCGCAATCCATTACGGACCCCCGATTCTCAATTGTCCACGCACCTTTTTCTGAAATGAAAGAGCGTTTGGCTGATTTGGGCATTGATAAAGTGACCGGTATCTTCATGGACATTGGAGTATCGAGCCCCCAAATCGACGATGCCTCCAGGGGCTTTTCCTTCAGAAATGACGGGCCTCTGGACATGCGCATGGATACAACGCGCGGGATGACTGCTGCCGAATGGATTAACAGTGCCGACGAACGAGACATCGCCAGAGTAATTGATCTTTATGGCGAAGAGCGTTTTGCTCGCAAGATCGCCCGTGCCATCGTTAACGAACGAACAAAAGCGCCGATCACGACAACAAAACAATTGGCATCGATTGTTGCTGCGTGTGTGCCAGTTAATAAGAAAGATCCGACGCAAAATCCTGCAACCAGAACGTTCCAAGCTATTCGTATTCACGTTAATGCCGAGCTCGATGAACTGCAAAAGGCACTTGATGCCGCTATGGATTTGTGTCAAGACGGTGCTCGCATTGCAGTTATCACATTCCATTCGTTGGAAGACAGAATTGTGAAACGGTTCTTCGATGACAAGGCTCATCCAGAGCGTGCCTTTGATTCACGTCTTCCTTTGCGCGCAGACCAAATGCCCGCCCCCGAACTCGTTGATATTCAGCGTGTATTGCCAGACGATGCAGAATGCAGCGTCAATCCCCGTGCACGTAGTGCGATATTGCGAATTGCAACTCGTTCGCGCAAAGGAGTCCAAGCATGAAACTAGGGCTCCTGAAGTTCATTCAAACACATAATGAACCGGTGTTGATTGCCGTGTTGACGGCTGCAGTTGTGCTTGTGGCATTAACGATAGTGACCAATCAGTACACGGTAAGATCTCTGACGGTTGAAATCGAGCACGAACAAGAGGTTGCACGTCGTCTTCAGGATGATCATCGTGAAATCAGCATTGAGTTAGCGAAGGTAACGTTGCCGGGCTACGTTGTTCAAGGTGCTAGAGAATTGGGGCTTGAAGTCGCTCGCAATGAAAATACCGTAATTTTGCAACCTAAGCCTGTGCCGAGGTTTGTCAGTCGTGAAGCCAAGGAGGATGACAATGAATAAAGTGTCCTTCTTTGCCATGATTGTTCAGTGGTGTAAGGCTCGGGGTAGGGAGTTCTGGGCCGAGGATACTTCGCCTCGTGAACCTTTGCGTGACGTCGATCGCGAAAAAGAATGGCGTGCATTGGAAGTCAGTCAAAAGCGCTCGCACATGGTATTGGCATGTATGGTTGCCGTTTTCGTGTGTGTGTTTTTACGTGCTGGTTACTTGCAGTGCTTCAATACGGAATTTTTGCAAAAACAAGGTGAAGTCCGTTACGCGAGAACACTTGAAATTGCAGCCGGTCGTGGTGAAATTTATGACAGAAACGGTGTCGTTCTGGCCTCTTCACTGCCGGCTCGAAGCATTTGGGCAACAACCAATTTAACGGATGTTACTGATCAGCAAATTGCTCAATTGTCCGCTCTTTTAGGTGTGTCTGAACGAACATTGCAAAAGCGTTTGTCTCGCCCCAATGCTTTTGTGAATTTGGCTCGTCAGGTGGAAATGGACGTAGTGCGTCAAGTGCAGGCTATGCATATTGAAGGGCTGACTTTTACGCCTGATGTGAAGCGTCACTACCCGGGGGGTGAAGTTTCTGCACACATTGTGGGCTTTAATAATCGCGAGGATCGCGGTCAAGAGGGCATGGAACTTGCCAATGACAAGACGTTGACCGGTAAAAACGGAGAGCGTCGTGTGATTCGAGACCGTCTTGGTCATATCATTGAAGAAATCTGGACGCAAGAACCTGTGCCCGGACAGGATTTGCATCTTTCGATCGACTCTCGTATTCAATACATTGCTTACAGCGCAGTAAAGAATGCCGTAGAAAAGCACCAAGCTAAAGCAGGCGCGGTCGTTGTTGCAGACTCTATTACGGGCGAAATTTTAGCGTTGGTCAGTTGGCCGGGTTTTGATCCCAATGATCGGAGTACTTTTGCATTTGAAAAGATCCGCAATCGCGTGGTGACAGATACGTATGAGCCCGGTTCCATTATGAAGCCCTTTGCAATTGCTAAGGCGCTCGATATGGGCATTGTACGTCCTGACAGCTTGATTCAGACGGCACCGGGCAAAATTACCGTTGCTGATCGCACCATCAGTGATACGCGTGACTTCGGTCTGTTGACCGTTTCGCAAGTGATTGCAAAATCTTCGAACGTTGGTACCGTCAAAATTGCATTGCAAATTCCAGCCCAAACGTTGTGGGAGACATATAGTCGATTGGGTTTTGGTCAAGCTCCTCAAGTGGGATTCCCGGGTGCTGTCGCAGGTCGTTTGCGCCCGGCTAAGACTTGGGGCCCTGTGGAGCAGGCAACGATTTCGTACGGCTATGGCCTCTCGGCTTCTTTGATGCAAATCGCTCAAGCGTATACGGTCTTTGCACGCAACGGCGACGTGATTCCTTTAACGCTTATGAAGCGCACGCATCCGGCCGCAGGTGAACAGGTCTATCGTCCTGAAGTGGCCCGACAAATGCGTGCCATGATGATGACAACAGTGCACCGAGGAGGTACGGCCTCGCGCTTGAAGGTGACCGGTTACACAGTTGCCGGTAAAACAGGCACCGTTTATAAAGTCAAAAATGGTGAATATGTGAAGGATTACGTCGCTTCCTTCGTAGGGGTGGCACCTGCCACACAGCCTCGCTTGGTGGTTGCGGTCATGATTGATGAGCCCAAGGACGCCGGTCACGTGGGCGGTGTTGTGGCTGCGCCGGTTTTTGGAGAAGTTGTTGAAGCGGCACTTCGCACGTTGTTAGTCAATCCTGATGATCCGATGATGGTGGCGGGTGGCGGACTCTTGACGAAGTCCGTGCACTGATTCACGCATTGTCTTTATTTCTGATCGGTCTTTGCGAGATTGGAGAAAGAATGACCGAAAACATCAAATCCTATGTTGACCTTTTAAAACGTTTGGCCCCTGAGGCCGAACGTTTGGTATTGGACTCCCGTAAAGTCAAAGAAGGTGATGTATTTATTGCCGTTCCTGGGTTGCATGTTGACGGTAGGCAATTCTTGGAAAAAGCTGCACAGAAGGCATGTGCAGTCGTTTATGAAGATGATGGCGTGCGGCGCACATTTGGAGTGCCGGCCATTGCCGTTCCTAATTTAAGTCGCTATCTCGGTCGTTTTGCTGCATTTTTTTATCGCAATCCGAGTGCGAGCATGTCAGGCGTTGCCATTACAGGGACAAATGGTAAGACAACGTCATCACACTGGATTAGTCAGCTTTTATCTCTTTTAGGTGAGTCATGCGCAGCTATCGGAACGATCGGTTGCATGTTTGAGGGTAAGCCGTTTGAGGAGGGATCGCTGACGACGCCCGATGCAGTCTCCCTGCAGGATCTTCTTTCCCGACTTCGTCAGGCAAAGGCGAGCTCATTTGCGCTTGAAGCAAGCTCTATCGGTCTTGTTCAAGATCGTATGCAGGCCTTAGAGCTGGAGGTGGCGCTCTTTACCAATCTCACTCGAGATCATTTGGACTATCACGGCGACATGGCTTCTTACGAACGGGCCAAAGCCATTCTTTTTGATTGGCCGGGGCTAAAGAGTGCTGTCATCAATATCGATGATGAGGCGGGTGTGCGAATGGCAGAGCGAGCCGTTCATCGTGGACTTCACACCGTTGTCACAACGACAAAGGGGGCCATTGCTTTGGCCGGCTCATTTGCGTTGAGTGCTCAAAACATTCGAGCCTTGCCCGAAAGCATGCAATTTGATCTTTGCTTCGGCGCCGAGCGACATCGTGTGAAAATGCCCATTTTTGGCGAATTTAATATTTCCAACTTGTTGGGCGTTGTTGGTGTCGCTTTGGTTAAAGGTTATGCGTTGGCAGATATTGTGCAATTTTTGCCACAGTTGGTGCCGCCTGCCGGTCGTATGCAATTGGTCTCTCGCACCGGATGCGCATTGGCCGTGGTGGACTACAGTCACACGCCTGATGCGGTTAAAAATGCGCTCGTTGCGCTTCGCCCTGTTGCGCAAGCTCGTCGTGGAAAGCTCTGGATTGTGGTGGGAGCTGGCGGCGATAGAGATGCCGGCAAGCGCCCGATGATGGCAGAAGTGGCAGAAAAATTTGCCGATCGGGTGGTTCTCACTAGTGATAATCCGCGAACGGAAGATCCGCAAGTTATCCTTGGTCATATGCTTCAGGGCTTGGCTAATCGACAAGCTGCGGATTGTGTGGAAGATCGCAGAAAAGCAATTGCTCAAGCAATGTCTGAAGCTGCTTCTGAAGATATCGTGCTCATTGCCGGTAAAGGACACGAACTCTATCAAGAGATTGATGGAGTAAAACATCCTTTCAGTGATTTGATTGAAGCGCGCAATGCACAATGGAAGAAAGTTCCTCTAAATGACACGTTAATGAGTTCGCAACTGTTATCGAAGTTGTTGCCAGGCTCTAAATATTTGGGTAGCGATGTCGCATTTACAAGCGTGTGCACCGATACGCGTGAAGTTAAAGAAGGAGCTTTATTTTTTGCCTTAAAAGGCGAGCGTTTCGACGGGCATAACTTTGTCATGCAAGCAATGCGAGCCGGTGCTGCTGCAATTGTTGTCGATCACGAAGTGTATTGCCCCTTGCCTCAGATTATCGTCAAAGACGTCAAGCTTGCACTGGGTGCTAGCGCTTCTTATTGGCGTCGACATCGCACAATGCCCATTGCAGCAGTAGCGGGCAGTAATGGAAAGACTACGACAACGCAAATGATTGCAGCCGTTCTTGAAGCCCGTTATGGCGAAAAAGCGTTGGCAACGAAGGGTAATTTTAATAACGATATTGGCGTGCCATTAATGTTGTGGCGTTTGCGTGATACGCATGAAGCAGCCGTAATCGAAACCGGAATGAATCATCCCGGCGAAATGCAATATTTAGCCGGTCTTGTTCAGCCGACCGTTGCTGTGGTCACCAATGCCCAACGCGAACATCAAGAATTTTTGCAAACGGTAGAAGCGACAGCACGGGAAAACGGGCAGGTATTCAAAGCATTGCCTAGTCAAGGAACGGCGGTCATTGCAATTGATGATGCCTGCAAAGACATTTGGCTTGAGATGGCAGGTCACTGTAATGTCCTGACCTTCGGTTTGAGTGATCATGCGGATGTTACCGGTAAAGTCATCTCTGGCAAGCAAGGGAAGATGACTGCACGAATTAAAACTCCGGTCGGTTCAATGGACGTGACACTGAAGGTCAACGGAGAACATAACCTTCGTAATGCGTTGGCTACAACGGCGGTTGCTTGTGCGATGAATATTTCGCTAGAACATATCGCCAAGGGGTTGGAAGCTTTTGAGCCAATTGCCGGTCGCGGAAAGATTTACAACCTTAAGCATTTCACCGTAATTGATGATGCTTATAATGCCAACCCTGATAGTATGAGAGCCTGCATTGATGTGTTGGCTTCTTATCCAGGTCCGCATTTGTTGATTTTGGCGGATATGCGTGAACTTGGCGACAAAAGCCGTCAATATCACGAGGAAATCGGAGCATATGCTGCAGAACGCGGTATTGAGACGGTGATCGCGACTGGCGAAGATATGCAGTTTGCAATTGACGCTTATAAAGCCAACGGAGGTAAAGAATCTTTATTCGAAGCCAATCGCAAACGCTTTATGGAAGCGGTACTGGAGCGCTCTAAGTCTGTGCACACAATAGCGGTCAAAGGCTCGAATTTTTATAAGCTCAACCAAGTGGTGACGGCACTGGCCGCCCTGGAAGATTAATTTTTAGAGTGCGCAAGTATTAGTATCGAAGGACGCCCGAGATGTTATTGGAATTTTTCCGTTGGATGGGGCAGGAATATCCTGAGTTCCTGGTCTTTAACTACTTAAGTCTGCGAGCGGTTTTAGCAGCGCTGACTGCTCTTTTCGTGGGCTTTTTCGCAGGTCCCGCGACCATCCGTTATTTGCGCAGGATGAAAATGGGGCAAGCCGTTCGCACTGACGGACCGAAAACACACTACGTCAAAGACGGTACACCGACGATGGGCGGCGTGCTCATTTTGATTGCTATTGCGCTTTCGACATTGTTGTGGATGGATTTGAGCAATCGTTACGTATGGGTTGTTCTTTTTGTGACTTTGGGGTTCGGCTGGATTGGTTGGGTTGATGATTATCGTAAAGTTGTACGCCACGATCCCAAAGGAATGAGTGCTAAAGAAAAATTCGGTTGGCAAACGTTGATCGGATTGGTGGCCTCCGTTTATCTGGCTTTTGCCATCAGTATGCCGGCCAATATGAGTGTATGGGAGATGGTTCTCAGTTGGGTTCAATCGGGCTTTCCGATGCAGTTACCCTCTCATGCCGACCTCATTATTCCTTTCTTTAAACACTTCGCTTATCCTTTGGGGATTTTCGGCTTTATTGCGCTGACTTTTATCGTTATTGTGGGTACGAGTAATGCCGTGAATCTTACGGACGGATTAGATGGGTTGGCGATTTTGCCTGCGGCAATGGTCGGCAGTGCATTGGGGATCTTCGCCTACGTTGAGGGTCGTGTGGACTTCGCGCACTATTTATTCTTCCCTTACATTCCGGGTGCAGGCGAACTGGTTGTGATTTGTGCGGCCTTAGCCGGAGCAGGTCTAGCCTTTTTGTGGTTTAACGCTCATCCGGCTCAAGTCTTTATGGGCGATGTCGGTGCGCTGGCCTTAGGAGGAGCGTTAGGAACCGTGGCCGTTATTACACGTCAAGAATTCGTGCTTGCCATCATGGGCGGCGTCTTTGTTGTTGAAACGCTTTCGGTCATGATTCAAACGGTGTACTTCCGCCTCTCAGGTGGCAAACGTATTTTCTTGATGGCGCCAATCCATCATCACTTTGAATTAAAAGGCTGGAAAGAAACTCAAGTTGTAACGCGTTTTTGGATCATCACGTTCATTCTCGTTTTGATCGGTCTTTCAACGTTGAAGATTCGTTAGTGCGTAGCACTAGGGGTAGCACAAATGGAAAAGAAAGCATTGATTGTAGGGTTAGGCGCATCGGGAGAAGCCTGCGCCCGTTTTCTTTTGCGACGTCATTGGACGGTGATAGCTACCGATACTCGCGAAGCGCCTCCTGCTTTATCAAAGTTGCAAGGAGTCGATCATTTTTCATTTTGTCCGTTTGCTCAAACCGCCGAAGCCCTTGAAGGTGCCTCGATTTTAGTGCTCTCGCCGGGCATCTCGCCTTTTCATTCGCCGGTTGCTCCGTTAGTGGAACAGGCACGCAAAGATGGCGTCGATGTGGTGGGTGAAATTGAGCTTTTTGCTCGAGAATTGGCACACCTTAAAGCTGAGCGTGGATATGATCCCAAAGTGATTGCAATTACCGGTACGAATGGGAAGACCACGACTACGGTGTTGACTTCATTGATGGCGGCCGCAGGCGGCAAAAAAGCGGTAGCCGCCGGCAACATTGGGCCTAATGCGGTCACGGAACTAGATCGATATTTAGAAAAAGGCGAATTGCCTCAAGTGTGGGTGCTGGAGCTTTCGAGTTTTCAGTTGCAAACAACGTCAAGTCTGAAGCCCGATGCGGCCACCATTCTTAACATCACCCAAGATCATCTAGATTGGCACGGCTCCATGCAAGGCTATTGCGAAGCCAAAGGTCGCATCTTCATGCACGATAAAACCGTGCGTGTACTAAACCGCGATGATGCCAGCGTCATGACCTTTTTAAGTGAAGGCGCCAAAGCCTGCACGTTTGGTGCCTCGGCCCCTACCATTGCTAACGACTGGGGGTTGGTGAGAGAAGACGGTCTTGTGTGGCTGGCTTTCAATGAGGACGATTCGGTGTCGTTATCTAAACGCAAAGTTTTGCAAGGGCACCTTACGCAACGACTGATGCCTGTAGCTGCGCTACATATTCGAGGTCAGCACAACGCGATGAATGCATTGGCGGCCTTGGCTCTTATCCATGCGGCTGGCTTGCCTATGGCCGACGCGTTGCGCGCACTTTCACAATATAAGGGCGAGCCGCATCGAGTGCAGTATGTGATGACTGTTGACGGTGTGGATTACATCGATGATAGTAAAGGAACTAATGTTGGTGCTACGGTAGCGGCATTAGACGGTCTCGGCGCCGATGGGACGAAAATTGTCATTATTTTGGGTGGAGACGGCAAAGGTCAAGATTTCTCACCCATTGCTGAGGCGATGGCACGACATGCTCGCGCGGCTGTCTTAATCGGACGAGACGCTCCGTATATTGAAAAGGCACTTGCAGGAGCCGCATATCCGATTGAACACGCAAAGACTTTGCCCGAGGCGGTTCAAAAGTGTGCCAAGATGGCCAAGGTTGGCGATGCTGTGCTTTTGTCGCCCGCTTGCGCAAGCTGGGATATGTTCCGAGACTATGCAGAGCGCTCGCAAATTTTCATCGATAGTGCACGCGCTTTAGCAGAAAACTCTACTGAGCGGTCGGAGTAAATGAGTGTAATGATCGACATCAGCCGATTTTTATCGTTTCTTCCATTTGGTCGTAAGCAAGAAGATAGCTTAGGTCGGCGCTCGTCTTTCGGTACCATTGCACCCATTGATTACAGCGTGATTGCCTGTGGGTTAGCTCTGTTAATTATCGGGCTCGTGATGGTGTATTCGGCTTCGATTTCGCTCGGTGATTCACCAAAATACAACACTTCGGAAGGGTATTTCGCCACACGTCAAGCAATTTTTATTTTGATAGGTCTTTTTGCATCAGCTGTCCTCTTTAAAGTGCCGATCGATACTTGGTATCGGTTCTCTTATATTCTCGGTGTATTCGGTATTTTGCTTTTGGGCGCAGTTTTTATTCCTGGGCTGGGGGTAACGGTTAACGGCTCCGTGCGTTGGATTGGACTGGGACCTATCAACGTCCAGGTTTCTGAAATCGTTAAATATGTGTCTGTACTTGTGATTGCGCGCTTTGTCGTTAATCGCCAGTACTACATGCACTCTTACACGCGCGGCTTGATCCCGGTGATGCTCTATATCGGCTTAGTAGCGGGGCTTTTGTCTCTGCAACCAGACTTAGGTGCAACGGTTGTGATTAGTGCCATTGTGTTGGGTGTGGCATTTCTGGGCGGTTTACGTTGGCGTGTGATCATTCCTTTGGCTGTAGCCTTGGGTATAGCCATTATTTCCTCCATTGTTTTGTCGCCGTGGCGTACGGCACGTGTTTTTGCCTATTTAAATCCGTGGGATATTGAAAACCAACTCGGCAAGGCCTATCAGCTGACGCACTCGCTCATTGCCTTTGGTCGAGGCGAGCTGTTTGGTGTCGGTTTAGGGGCAAGTGTTGAAAAAATGCACTATTTGCCCGAAGCACACACGGACTTTATTTTGGCCGTAATTGGTGAAGAATTGGGGTTGGTCGGTTTTACTTTAGTGTTGGCTCTTTTTTATTGGCTTGTACGTCGCTCTTTTGAAATCGGGCGTCAAGCCGTACGTTTGGAGTCGGTGTTTGCTGGCCTCGTTGCGCAGGGCGTCGGGCTTTGGATTGGTGTACAAGCTTTGATTAATATCGGCGTGGCTTTAGGGCTATTGCCCACTAAAGGGTTGACTCTGCCTCTGGTCAGTTATGGGGGCTCATCAATCGTTATTACGCTTGCAGCACTGGCGTTGTTACTAAGAGTCGATTATGAAAACCGCCTGTTGATGCGTGGAAAGAGGAAAAGATAGTGACATCGAAACATTTGATCATTGCGGCTGCAGGAACCGGTGGACATGTGATGCCGGGGTTGGCTGTGGCCGATGAAATGAAAAAACGCGGATGGACCGTCTCTTGGATCGGAACCGAAGTAGGTATGGAATCACGATTGGTTGCCAGCCGCAATATCGCTTTTGATGCGTTGGACTTTACCGGTATGCGTGGTAAGGGTTTGGTTCATGCAGTCAAGGGCGCTGTGAAACTAGTTGGGGCATGCTTTAAAGCGAAGTCCCTTGTCTCGGATCGCCACGCTGATGCGGTATTTTCGACCGGTGGTTACATCGCTGTGCCCGCTGCGTTTGGCGCTCGCGCTAATGCAAAAGCGCTTGTCATGATGAACTGCGATGCCGGTAGCCTTATGAGTGTTCGTGTTGTCATGCCATGGGCTCAGGCTGTGATGTGTGGCTTCGATGGTGAGTGTGCGCATCGAGCAGGGGCTAAGGCCATTGTTTCCGGCAACCCTGTGCGTGAGGATATTCTTGCGTTGCCCGAGCCTGCTAAACGCTACGAAGGACGTAGTGGACGCCTGAATTTATTGGTTTTTGGCGGTTCTTTGGGCGCTCAGGTACTCAATGAAACATTGCCCGAGGCGTTGGCAAAATTTGATCCAACAACTCGTCCGATTGTCACGCACCAGTGCGGCCAAAAGCAGCTTTCTGCGGTGAAAGCTCGATATGAAGAGTTGGGTATAGAAGCTAACGTTGTGTCCTTTATCGATGACATGGCTTCTGCCTATGCTCGTGCGGATGTTGTTGTGTGCCGCGCTGGCGCCACGACGGTAAGCGAATTGACAGCTGCCGGTGTGGCGGCCATTTTGGTGCCTTTTGTCGTCTCTACTACTGAACATCAATTGGGTAATGCTCGTTATCTTGAGAGTCATTCGGCGGGTATTTTGCTCGAACAAAAGCATTTAACGGCTCAAAACCTGTACAACAAACTCTCTGAGCTTGACCGCCCGCAGTTAATCTCCATCGCTCAAAATGCTCGAGCGTTGGCTAAACGTGATGCTGCAAAAACAGTGGCTGATGCCATCGAGCGGTTGTGTGCCTAATGCTTTAAACTTTATCTTTTATGCTTTTTGTTTTGGGCAAGAGCTATGAAATTTGCTGTTAACAAGATTCATTTTGTCGGTATAGGCGGCACTGGGATGAACGGTATTGCTGAAGTGCTCGTAACGCTTGGATATCACGTAACGGGCTCCGACATGGCCGATAATGCGGCAACACAACGCTTAAAAGGCTTGGGCGTGGAAATTTTTCGCGAGCATAGCGCTGAAAATGTGAAAGGCGCCGATGTCGTTGTGATTTCTTCGGCGATTAAAGCTGACAATCCGGAAGTAGTGGCAGCACGGGAAGCGCGCATTCCTGTTGTTCCTCGTGCAGTGATGTTGGCCGAGCTCATGCGTTTTAGAAGCGGCATTGCTATTGCCGGTGCTCACGGCAAAACAACGACTACTTCGTTGGTCGCCAGTGTGTTGGGCGCAGGCGGCTTAGATCCTACGTTTGTGATCGGCGGTCGATTGAATTCGGCCGGTGCCAATGCCCGTTTGGGACGCGGTGAATTTTTGGTGGCTGAGGCCGATGAGTCTGACGCATCATTTTTATACCTTTCGCCTGTCATCGCAGCAGTGACCAATATTGATGCCGATCATATGGACACCTACGGTCACGATTTTGAAAAACTCAAAGATGCATTCGTTGCGTTTTTAACGCGATTGCCGTTTTATGGCAAAGCTGTGCTTTGCTATGACGATGAGAACGTGCGCTCGATTATTTCTCGCGTACCGCGCTCCGTGGTGACCTACGGTTTGAGTGAGGAAGCCGATGTACGCGCTGTTGATGTGCGTGCCGTGGGCACGCAGATGCATTTTACGGTGTTGCGAGAAGGTCGCGAGCCTTTGCCTGTGCGATTAAATCTGCCCGGCATGCATAATGTTTGTAATTCATTAGCAGCCATTGCCATTGCGACGATGGCAGAAGTCGATGATGCCAGTATCGTTAAGGCGTTGGAAAACTTTACCGGTGTCGGTCGTCGCTTTAGTCAATATGGTGATATTGCATTGCCCGATGGCGGACATTTCACCTTAATTGATGACTATGGCCATCATCCCCATGAAATGGCGGCAACGATTGCCGCGGTGCGCGGAGCTTATCCGGGACGTCGATTGTTGGTGGCTTTTCAGCCCCATCGTTATACGAGAACACGAGATTGCTTTGAAGATTTCGTTAAAGTGCTCTCCGGTGTTGAAGCTCTGGTGCTTGCTGACGTGTATCCAGCGGGCGAAACTCCGATTGTGGGGGCAGACGGTCGCGCGCTTGCGCGGGCCATTCGTATCGTCGGTCAAACGGAATTGGTTTTCGTGGATAAACCGACAGAAATTGATGATGCTGTCATGAGAATCGCCCGCGATGGTGATGTCGTGGTAACAATGGGTGCCGGTAGCGTCGGCGCAGTGCCGGCTCGCTTGAAGGCTCGAGCCGGTCAATAATAGTTGGAAGGATTTTTAAAAATGGATAAAGCACAAAAGTCGATCGATCCGAAGTCTTTGGGCAAGGTGGTGTTGCTGTTGGGGGGTCGCTCGAGCGAGCGCGAAGTTTCGCTGATGAGTGGCAAGGGAGTGTTTGATGCCCTGCAAGGAGCCGGTGTTGATGTCACCCGTTTTGATCCCCAAGAGCAACCGCTCTCTGAACTTGAAAAAGGAGACTACGATCGCGCCGTGATTTCTTTACACGGCCGCTTTGGTGAAGACGGCACAATTCAAGGTGTACTCGAATATCTCAACATCCCGTATACGGGTCCTGGCGTTCGCGCAAGTGCTATCGCTATCGACAAAAATTTAACGAAATTAGTTTGGCGTGAACGCCAAATTCCGACGCCTAATGGCATGCTTGTGACTAAAGACAGTGACATGAGTTTTGTCATTCAAGAGTTAGGTGTCAACCTCGTGGTTAAGCCTTCTCGAGAAGGCTCCAGCATCGGCTTAACAAAGCTTGAATACGCCAATGTACAAACGTTGCGCGAAGCCGTGGAGAAGGCTTCCCAGCTTGACCCCCAAGTACTTGTCGAAGAGCGCATTTACGGGCGCGAGTTAACCGTCGCAATTTTAGGCGAAGGGCAGGACGCACGCGTGCTGCCGATTATTGAAATTGTGGCTCCCGATGGTGACTACGATTACCAAAATAAATACTTCACGGACGTCGTACGCTATGAATGTCCGGCAGACTTGTCTGAAGAGCTTCGTGACGATATTTCAACGACTTGCTTACGTGCTTATCGAGCATTGGGAGCTCGGGGTTGGAGTCGCATTGACGTGATGCTTGCCGAGGATGGCCGTTTTGTGTTGTTGGAAATGAATACCTCGCCTGGGATGACTGCTCACTCGTTGGTGCCTTTGGCGGCAAAAAATGCCGGCATGAGCTATGAAGAGTTGGTGCTTCAAGTGGCTGCTTCTGCATCGCTTGATACGGCTGATCGTTAATCGCAAGGACAAATGCCCGCAAATAACGGCCGTATGAGACGTGTTTTAAAACTGATGCTTATTGGCATCGCAGTAGCGTTTTTGATTGCTGCGGTTGCCGTGAGCAGTTTTCCGTCTTACTTTGGACATTTTTTCAAAATTCGTGCCGTGGAGCTTTCTGGCGAAGTCGATCACATTTCGTCATTGCATTTCAGACGCGCTTTGGGAGACACGACAGACGGCACATTTTTCGATGTCGATTTATCTGCTGTACGTGAAGCGGCTCTAAAGGCTCCATGGGTTAAAGACGTTTTTGTCCGGCGAGTTTGGCCGGATCGGCTCAACATCGAAATCGTGGAATATAAGGCCTTGGCACTTTGGGAAGATGGTCGATTGGTCTCCGTTGATGGTGAGCTTTTTGCGGCCAACCCTGAAGAGGTTGATAATCCAATGGCTTTACCGGAGTTTTTCGGTCGAGCTGATATGGCCAAAGAAGTGACGAGACGCTACAAGCGCTTCAATAAGATGCTTGAGACCGTCAAACTTGACGCACGTGTCACGGAGATCAGCGTAACCGAGCGTGACAGTTGGGCTGTTGCCATCGCCGGGAAAAATATTCCGCCGACTCGCATAGAGTTGGGAGTCGAACAAGAAGATTGGACACTTGAAGACCGATTCGGGGTTGTTATCGTACAATACCCCGATGTTGTGAAATTAATGAAAGGGCCGCCCTCGAGTATTGACGCGCGCTATGAGCTGGCTTTTTCGGCCACGTTACCGGAAAAGAGTTTAAAGCGTTATCGCTCTGATGAGACTCGTCGTAGGGTAGCCGAGTCGATTGCAGAATCTAACCGCGCACAATGAAAGAGATTAAGAAAACCGTAGCCGCGATTGACCTCGGTTCAAGTAAGGTGTTGGTCGTGGTTGCTGAAGTATACAAAGACGGCACATTCCGAGTGCTCGGCCAAGGCCGGGCGGACTCTCGGGCTGTGGCAAACGGCATTGTAGGCGACGTGCCCGAGGCGCAGATGGCTGTGAAGGCGGCCCTTGACGAAGCTTCTCAAATTGCAGGCACTGCTAAAGTGGCCGAAGTAGCCACCAATGTCTCCGCCAAATCAGTTCGAGGAGTCGATTCAAGGTCTGAGATGCCGATCAAAGGGCGTTACGTAACGCTTGAGGATATGGCTTCGGTTCAAAAGATGGCTAAAGATGCTGTCGATATGCGCGATGATGAAGTTCAGGTTAAGTCTGAGCTTTTGTACTATACGATCGACGGTCAGCTCGAAGGTACCGGTAGCCTCAATCCCGAGGGAATTCAATGCTCACGCATTGCCGCTTATATGCATTCGGCCGTGGCCGGTCATCTTTCAACGACAAATCGAATGAAGACTCTCATTCGAGCCGGTGTAACGCCGGAAATTTATATTCCAGAAGGTTGGGCAAGCGGTTACGCCGCTTTGACTGAAGATGAACGCCAAAACGGTGTGCTGTTAATTGATGTCGGCGCCGGAACGACCGATGTTGTCGTATTTTTAAACGATAAACCTCGCTACACCAAAACGTATCAATTCGGCGGCGAGTTAATTACGAAAAAAATTGCCGGTTTTCTGCATTGCACCAATTTTGAAGCAGAGGCGTTAAAACCACGACTTGACTTGCGTTGTCTGCCAGAGCACAAAGACGTTATTTTGTTTAAAACGCCTATTGAAGAAGGCGGACGCAAATTTTCCAAGTACGACATTTCTCAAGTGGCTGTCGGCGAGTTAACGACACTTATTGATGCTATCGGTCGGGATTTGTTCCATGAGGGCTGGTTTGATGTTGATGATCAAGGCAATCCGTACAACAAACTCCCCGGTGGTATTGTGGTGACGGGGGGTACGGCCCTGTTAATCGGCATTACGGAAATGTTTGACGTGCCTGGAGCCAAGGCTTACACATTCAGTGCTCGTTTAGGTCGTTCGCGTTACAGTGGAGATGCCTGTATCGGACTTAACTCACCGAAAGAAAGTGCAGTTATGGGCATGATCTCATACATGGCCAAGCGATTCCAAGAAGGCGACGAGGAAGAAAGCACGGCGACGGACGATTCTTTGGTCAATCGCATGAAGCGATTTGCTAAAGAGTTTTTCACCGGTCAGTATTAACCGACAAAGAAAAAAATCCCTATGAATGCCCTATCGTATCTCATCATTGCCTTTTTATTGGCACTGACGTACTTAAGTTTGTCTGACCATCACCGCACTAAAGGTCTTCAAGACTTTGCAACGGCAGGCGGTTCCATGGGTAGTCTTTTATGTGCATTGTCGCTTGTCAGTACCATCATCGGAGGCTCGGCAACCCTAGGGATGGGAGCGTTGGCACAAAAGGTCGGTGAGGCAGCATTTTGGTGGCTGGGAGTCGGAGCTCTGGGGCTGATTGTTCACGGTTGGGTGATTGCTCCGCAGATCCGTAATATGCCTGCAATGACGTTGCCGGAAGTCGCCAGTGTTCGAGTGGGCGAGAAGGCAAAATTATGGAGCGCTGTCATCATTGCCGTATCCTGGGTTGCGGTGACTGCTGCCCAGTTTGTCGCGTTATGGTCTTTGTTAAATAGTCTGATGTCTGCCTCGATTGCCATGATTTTTTACGGTGCAATAGCTTTAGCAGTCATTCTTCATACCGCGATGGGAGGACAACGAGCCGTCATAAAAACGGATGCGTTGCAAGCCATTCTTTTATTAGGCGGCTTCATTGTCGCAGCTTGGTGGTGTGTAGGTTCGGTGCCAGCGGAAAACGTCAATTGGATTCCCTTTAACGAAAAATTCGGTGTCGTAGATTGGGCGACATTAATGTTGCTTGTCGGCATCACTTATATCGTGGGCCCGGATATGTTCTCCCGATCCTTTGCTGCTAAAGATGCCTCTTCAGCTCGACGTGCGGCATGGATTGCTTCGCCTTTACTCGTAATCTTTGGCATAACGATCACGTATTTAGCATTGGCCAATGTTGGGGCGGCTTCTCCCATTGCGGGCTGGCTGTCTCCGAATAGCCCCATGCCATGGCTTTTGAAAGCGGCACTGGCCTTGGGGTTAATCAGTGCATTGTGCGGTTCGGCGGATACGGTATTGCTGTCTGCCGCAACGATTGCCGAGCGAGATATTTTTGGTAAGAATCGTCTGCCTGCCGTGCGACTTTTGGTGGTTTTTATCGGATTGATGTGTGCCTCAGTCGTTTTTGTTTCGGGAGACATTATTCGTCTGCTTTTGATCGCATACAGCTTCTTCGTACCCGGCGTTGCCGCGCCATTATTGGTGACGCTTTTGATGAAAAAGTCCCGTTTTAACGAGCGTTATTGGATGTTTGCTGCAGTTGCCGGTGGTCTTTTGGGATTAAGTGCCAACTTAACGGGAATTCAAAACTTGGCCATTTTAGGCGTTTTTGTGTCCGTTAGCGGTGCTATCTTGAGCGTTCGGCACAAGGTATCTCTTTCAAAATCCACAGATTTGGTGCGATAAAAAAGAAGAGGGGAGGAAAGCAATGAAAATCCTCCCCTGAGCGTGTCGCTTTTTGTTAGGCCTCGTCAGTGCCGTCTTCCAGTGGTCTTTGACCGGGTTTTCGGTCAAGTACACGAACGATTTCATATTCACCCGTGCCCATTCCGATTTCTTTCATGGCGGACAGTTGGCGTAGCCCTTTTCGAGTTTCGATGCGATTAACCAATGTGTGGTTCACATACTCCGGCATTGCATAAATCAAATCAATGGAAGCTTGGTCAATTGCAACAAGGTCTGTAGAGGCAAAAATGCCTAAATCCGGCATCGTGGGCGTTGAAGCGGCAACGCCAGCGCAGTCGCAGTCAATCGACATATTGCGAAGAACGTTGATGTAGACGATCTTGTTGCCGAAGTGATCGACGATGCCCTTGCCAGCATCGGCCATATGTTCTTGGAAAATATAAAATCGGCAAGCCGAATTAAAGTGCGTAATCAGGGCGAATTTTTGCCAATTACGATCAAAAAATGCAGGGACGCAGAAAGTGCGCAAAATCAGAACAAAAAGTGCATTAGGAAATCAAAAGAAAGTTTAAAAGTTTTTAGTTTAAATAATTGCAAAATCGATATTTTTAAATAAGCAAAATGCTTAACTTTCAGACATAATTAACGGGTTAGATTTGGAGGCCCTATTTCTATGTTCGAAGTTGTCAGTGACAATCAACCCCGTGAAACGGTTATTAAAGTAATTGGCGTGGGTGGTGGCGGCGGAAACGCTGTCGAGCACATGATTGAACGTGGCGCGCAAGGTATTGAATTTATTGCGATTAATACCGATTACACAGCGCTGTCGCATTCCAGAGCTCACGCAACGTTGCAGATCGGTAAGACCGGTTTAGGTGCCGGTGCTCAGCCCGAGGTTGGGGAATCCGCTGCGATTGAAGCTAAGGACCGTATTGTTGAATTGCTCAAGGGGGCTAACCTCGTGTTCATTACCGCCGGTATGGGCGGTGGTACGGGAACGGGGGCCGCTCCGATTGTTGCTCAAATCGCCCGTGAAATGGGTATCTTGACGGTTGCCGTGGTGACCAAACCTTTCAGTTTTGAAGGACCGTTGCGTATGCAACGTGCCGAAGAAGGCTTGGTTAAACTCAAAGAAGCTGTTGACTGCCAAATTGTCATTTTGAATGACAAGCTCGAAGATGAATTGGGCGAAGATGCTTCGATGAGTGAATGCTTTGCTGCCGCTGACGACGTTCTGTTTAAGGCCTGTGCCGGTATTTCTGAAATTATTAAAACGCCGGGCTTGATCGGATTGGACTTCGAAGACCTTCGTACAGTGATGAGTGCTCGCGGCACGGCTATGATGGGCTCGGCCATTGCAAGCGGTCCTGATCGTGCACGTTTGGCTGCTGAGCAAGCCGTCGCTTGTCCTTTGCTTGAAGGCGTGACGCTCAATGGTGCTCGCGGCGTGCTGGTCTATATCACCGCCAGCGAAGAGAGCATGAAGATGAAGGAAACGAAGACCGTGATGAACCTAATCACGAACTTCACGGCTAAGGGCGCCAAGGTCATTTACGGTACGGCCTACGATGACAGTATGGGCGACTCCATGCGGGTTACGGTTGTGGCAACGGGTTTGGATAACGGTTTGGATCAAGGCGTTCCGGCTCTTGAGAAGAAAGAAGAACCGCAACGCGTGATTTTCACTCCCAATCCTGCCCCGAAGATGGATCAACCGGATGTGTTAACCGACTGGGGTCCGAGAAATCGTGGAGTTGCTTCTTCGGCTCAACAATCCGCAGCAGCTTCAGAGCCCTCGGTATTGCAACCGCAACAAAATGCACCTGTAGACTTTTCCTTGAATTCGGCCGAACAAGCACAACCGGCTACCGCTCAAGAGTCTCAAGCTCCGGCTGAAATGCAAACGAGCTGGCACTCTCAAGAGATTGAAAAGAGCGGGGACGGTGTTTGGGACTCTCCGCGTCGTAAGACCGGTTGGTGGGATCAACGCAAGGACAACAAGTAATTGCGCGCATGCTCAAACAACGTACCTTAAAAAAGGCTGTCAATACGGTCGGAATCGGCTTGCATTCCGGCCGTAAAGTTCGCCTGACGCTTAAGCCTGCACCGGTCAATACCGGTATCGTTTACTCTCGCATCGATATTGAGCCGGCCGTTGTAATGCCGGCAGAAGCCACTCGTGTCAATGACACGAGAATGGCAACGACCTTAAACGAGGGTGATGTCAAAATTTCCACAATTGAGCACTTAATGAGTGCTCTGAATGGTCTCGGGATTGACAATTGCTATGTTGATGTCGATGCGCCTGAGATTCCGATTATGGACGGATCGGCAGCCAGTTTTGTCTTTTTGATTCAGGCAGCAGGCATTGTCGAGCAAGAGGCCCCCAAGCGCTTTGTTCGCGTTATCAAGCCCGTGCAAGTGCGCGATGGTGACAAATGGGCCAAGCTTGAGCCGCATGAAGGTTTCAGACTTGCTTTTTCGATTAATTTCGGCCATCCGGCTATCGACAGCACGGTGCAATTTACCGAAGTAGATTTTTCTCATACAACGTTTGTACAAGCGGTCAGTCGTGCGCGCACATTTGGTTTTGTGCAAGACGTGGAAATGCTTCGTTCTATCGGATTGGCGCAAGGCGGCACGCTTGAAAATGCTGTCGTAATGGACGAGTATCGAGTGCTCAATCCTGAAGGATTGCGGGCCGATGATGAGTTTGTGAAACACAAAATATTAGATGCTATGGGTGATCTTTATGTATTGGGTCATCCGTTATTGGCTCGCTACAGTGCTTTCAAGTCAGGTCACGGGTTAAATAATCAATTGTTGCGTGCACTTTTAGCCGATGAATCGGCTTGGGAGTGGGCTACGTTTGAGGATTGCCAAGGACCTGAAGACTTCTCTTTTGAGCGTGCTAATGCCGTCTAATGAGCGCTGTCTTTAGCGCTCAATGGCCTTGGCAAGATGCTCCAGTGCTTGCCGCAATTCATCATCCTTGACTCGTTGAGCCTCTTGGCTGACGGCAACCGATGCGCCGGGCTGCGCAATGCGTGGCTCGCCCGTCGGATAACTCTTCTCTTTTTCTTCAACGATTGCAATTTTCTCCGCACGAATCGAGACAATAGGGGCATAAATTCCTGCATCAAACAACGCTCTTTCTAATGTCGGTTGTATTTGTTTTAGTCGATTGGCAAGACTTGCCGTTTGGGTGTTTAACGAGATACCGGCTTGAGTGGCTTGAACAAATACTTGTGAGTTAAAGTCGATGCGAAGTCCCTTTTTACGGACCGCATCGGCAATGATTCGACTGATTTTCAGACTTTCTGAGAGTTGCCCCAGAGTAGAATCCGGTGCAAATTTCCGCAGAGTATTGGCTAAATCTTCCGGTCCATTGGTGACCCTAAGGTCGTCATAGCGCAATATCGATCTGGGGTTGTTGAATTCTGAATTTTGGTCGAATTTTGTCATGCAAATATCTAAAAAACAGGATTAATAATAAAATTGATTTACTCGGCGTATCATCGCTGTCGCAAATATTAACAACCTGTCGAAAATTCAGCAAAACTCGGATGATAAACAGTCCGAAAATCGAGCATAGATATGCGATAATTCAACGCTGTAATTCGAATTGAGATCGGATTGTCAATTGATTAATTAAGTCCCGTTTTCATCGCCGAGAAAGATGAAGGGGAGCAGGTACAAGAAAGATGTTTTCTGAGCTTTTAACCAAAATTTTCGGCAGTCGCAACGACCGCCTTATTCGTCAATATCGCCGCCAATGCGTTGCGGTCAATAAATTGGAAGATTCCATTAAAGCACTCAGCGATGAGCAACTGAAGGCAAAGACGCAGGAATTCCGCGATCGACTGGAAAAAGGTGAAACATTAGAAAGCTTGATGCCGGAAGCGTTTGCCGTGGTTCGCGAAGCTAGTGTACGCGTGCTCGGGATGCGTCATTTCGATGTGCAATTGATTGGCGCCATGGTGTTAAACGATGCGAAGATTGCTGAAATGCGTACCGGTGAAGGTAAGACGTTGACGGCAACCTTGGCAGTGTACTTAAATGCGTTGCCTGGTAAAGGCGTTCATGTGGTGACAGTTAACGACTACTTGGCCAAACGTGATGCCGAGTGGATGGGACGACTTTACAATTTCTTAGGCCTTACGGTCGGCACGATTTACAGCCAACAGCCCAACGAAGAAAAGCTTCAGGCTTACGCTGCAGACATCACCTATGGTACCAATAACGAATTCGGTTTCGACTATTTGCGCGACAACATGGAGTACGACCCGGCTCATCGTCGTCAACGCGGTCTTCACTACGCCATTGTTGACGAAGTCGACTCCATTTTGATCGATGAAGCTAGAACGCCGTTGATTATTTCCGGCCCCGCCGATGACAATACAGACCTTTATGCTCGTGTTAACGAAATTCCGTCTTTACTGGTGCGTCAAGCCGAAGAAAAGGGTGAAGGGGATTACTGGGTCGATGAAAAAGCTCGCCAGGTCTACATTTCTGAGCAAGGCCACGAACATATTGAACAAATTTTGACCGAACGCGGCATGATCCCCCAAGGACAAAGCCTTTACTCCGGTCAAAATATTCTTTTAATGCATCACTTGCAAGCCGCTTTGCGAGCTCATGCATTGTTCAAACGTGACCAACACTACGTGGTCCAAAACGGTGAAGTGATTATTGTGGATGAGTTCACTGGCCGTTTAATGCCCGGACGTCGTTGGTCTGAAGGGTTGCACCAAGCCGTTGAGGCTAAAGAGGGTGTGAAGATCAATCAGGAAAACCAAACGTTTGCCTCGATCACGTTCCAAAATTACTTCCGTATGTATGAAAAACTTGCCGGCATGACCGGTACGGCTGATACGGAAGCCTATGAATTCCAAGATATTTATGGTCTTGAAACGGTAGTCATCCCCACGCACAAGAAGATGATCCGTGATGACCAACAAGACAAGGTTTTCCGTACGGTTGAAGAGAAATATCGCGCTATCGTCGAAGATATCAAAGACTGCAACAAGCGCGGTCAACCCGTTTTGCTCGGTACGACGTCCATTGAAAATTCCGAAGCACTCAGCCAGTTGCTTCACAAAGAAGGCATTGAACACAACGTGTTAAATGCCAAACAACATGAACGCGAAGCTCAAATTGTGTTGGAAGCGGGCCGCAGCGGTATGGTGACGATTGCTACGAACATGGCCGGTCGCGGTACCGACATTGTTTTGGGTGGTGGCATCAATAAGCATGTCGATGAAATTCGCTTAAATGAATCGTTAAGCGATGAAGAAAAGGCTCAAAAGATTGAAACGCTTAAGGCTCAATGGCAAGTTGAACACGATAAGGTGATTGCCGCTGGCGGCCTTCGCATTATCGGTAGCGAGCGTCACGAGTCTCGCCGCATTGACAACCAGTTACGCGGCCGTGCCGGCCGCCAAGGGGACCCGGGTTCAAGTTGCTTCTACTTGTCAATGGAAGATCCCTTGTTGCGAATCTTCGGTGGTGACCGTATGCGTGCCATTGCCGATAAATTAAAGCTTGAAGAGGGTGTGGCCATTGAATCCAATATGCTGACGCGCATGATTGAAAGCGCCCAGCGAAAGGTGGAAGGCCGTAACTACGATATTCGTAAGCAATTGCTTGAGTTCGACGACGTTCAAAATGATCAACGCCGCGAAATCTATCGCTTAAGAAACGAAATTCTTGAAAGCACCGATTTGTCGGAAATGATCACCAATCTTCGTCATGGCCTCTTTACGGACCTGTTCCGCGCCCATGTACCTGAAGATACGGTCGAAGAGCAATGGGACTTGCCTGCAATGACCGAAACGCTCAAGAGCGAATGGGGCATTGACATTGACTTTGCCGGCATGCTTGAAAAGAGTAACAGTGTAACCGATGAAGACTTGTTGAAAGCCTTGATTGATGAAGCTGATCGCATCTATGCCGAGAAGGTGGAATTGGCCGGTCCGCAAGCGATGAACGACTTCTCTCGTCAGGTGACGCTGCAAGTGCTCGACCATATTTGGCGTGCACATATCACAGCGTTGGATGCGCTTCGCCAAGGTATTTATTTGCGCGGCTATGCTCAAAAGCAACCTAAGCAAGAATATAAGCGTGAAGCTTTTGCCATGTTTGAAACGTTGCTTGACCGAGTGCGTGAAAACGTCATGCGCGTATTGATGACCGTTCATATCCAAACGCGTGAAGAAATCGAAGCTCAACAACAACGTGCCAGAGAAGAAGCAGAAGCTCGTGCTGCTCGCGCGGCAGCTCTTGCTCAAGCTCGAGCCGCTAATGCAAATAAAGTGGTGCATGATGACGAAGGGCGTGAATTGTCCTTTACCGGAACTTCTCCTTACGGTGTTGAACTCGATAACATCGATTGGCGAGGTGTGTCGCGCAATGCATTGTGCCCGTGCGGCTCCGGCAAGAAGTTCAAAAATTGCCACGGTCACATCGGTTAATGTTGATCGGTGGATTTGAAGGCTAAACCAGAGGTGCGTGTGCGAAAGCCGCGCACCTTAAATTTTTGTTGAGTGTTAAAAATGACTGCAATTGTTCCTGTCGCTTGTGCTGTATTAATCAATGAAAAAGGCGAGTGCCTGTTGGGATCTCGGCCAGAAGGAAAACCGTTTGCGGGATGGTGGGAGTTTCCCGGCGGCAAAATGGAAGGCGCAGAAAGCATTGCTCAAACTGTGCAACGTGAACTCAAAGAGGAGTTGGGGCTAAGAGTTGAGAATTGTGCGCCTTGGGTAACACTCGTGCATACGTATCCTCATGCAACGGTGAAGCTTCATTTTGCCCGTTCTTGGGATTGGCAAGGAGAGCCTCGTGCGTTAGAAGGTCAGAAGTTTGGTTTTTTTGCGCCCGGGCAATGGCCTGACCCTTTATTGAAGGCCAGTGAGCCGATTGCGCGCTGGCTGTCTTTACCCAAGCACTGGCTTTATCTCAAGACGGCCCAAGCCGTTGAGAAGTTAAAAGAGGAACTTCACCGACATTTCGATGGCGCTATTGTGTCTGCAGCCGTAATCAATCATTTAGACGCACTCAAGCCGCAGTTGAAAGCCCTGGGAGTGAGTGAAATTTGGTGTGACGATACGGTAGAGCTTGAAAAGATGAAGCAGTTTGATGGAGTTTGGGTAAACGACTTCACGTCAGTGGACTCCATTGAACATGAGCGACTTGCAGTGCCAGCGGATCCAGCCAGTTGGGACAAAGCGTCAGACGGTCGCGCTCTGTGGGCCCATGCCAGTGCAAATGTTCGCGTCGGATCAAGTGCTTGGGCACGATTGCTTGCTGATAATCCTGTGCCGGTTTTTCTCACTAATGTGAAAATTGACGACGAACGTCTCCTTAGAAAGCACGGGGCCCATGGATGGGTCGAAGTAATTTAGGCCTTGTCGTTATCTTTTTTCTCTTCCGGAATGGAGGAGAAAAGCTTTTGGGCGAGCTTGTCAGCTTCGGTTTCGTTCGTTTGAGCGTAGGAATTGCCACGAATGACGTAACTGTCACTTGCCCATTCGCCCAAGTCAATTAACTTGCAACGCTCAGAGCAAAACGGGCGCCAGGGGTTATTCTGCGACCACTCAACATCTTTTTTACAGGTCGGGCACTTCACGATCATGAAAAACTCCTACTTGGCAGAGTTGGAAGCGGCCAAGCGTAAGTAGTACTCATGCAAGCGCGTGACTTGTTGAGTCAGTGCTTCCAACGTTGACTCATTGACAATGACTTCATTGGCAATAGCCTTACGATCATCACGTGTGGCTTGTGATGCGATGATATTGAGGACTTGCTCACGGCTGAGTCCGGAGCGTTGCATGACGCGTTCAATTTGCGTTGAAACATCGCAATCGATAACGAGGATGCGATTGCATCGTTCAATCCAAGCAGGGCTTTCGGCTAAAAGCGGCACTACGATGACGACGTACGGCGCTTTGGCGTGTTGAGCAACCGAGGCCATCGTAACTTCAGCGATGATCGGATGCAAAATCCCTTCCAGCTTTTTACGCGCTTGTGGATCATTGAAAACCAAATCACGCATCTTATCACGATCGAGCTTGCCAGATGCATCAATCAAAGCACTGCCAAAAGCTTCTCGAATTGCATTGATAGCAAGGCCGTTGGGGGCCGTGATGGCATGACTGATCAGGTCGGTGTCGATAACGGGTACACCGAGCGAAGCAAACGTATTGCTAACTTGAGTTTTACCGGAACCGATACCGCCGGTCAGACCGACAATCCACGACATAGAAGACCTTTGTAAAAGAGAAGGGGATTTCCGAATTATATGAAAAGAAAAAGCGACTTCGCAAAAAGTCGCTTTTGAAAATTCTGGTCGGGGTGAGAGGATTCGAACCTCCGACTCCTACGTCCCGAACGTAGTACTCTACCAGGCTGAGCTACACCCCGAATTTTGAGCTGCTAAGCTTTTCGCTCAACAACGAAGGAGAGCAATTCTATCAGAGAATTTTTGAAAATGGAAGGGGAAAGCACTTGAAGTGCATCACGCCCTTTTTGTAATTCTTCATTAGCTCTTTGTTTGCATCGTTCGATAGCTCCGCTTTCTACGATAATGGCGGAAATTTTTTCAAAGTCGCCATGACCGTCACGAATGGCTTGCTCGATAAAGGCTCGATTTACCTCATCAGTATTTTGCATGGCGTAGATAACCGGAAGCGTAACCTTTCCCTCAGCAAAGTCTGCACCGATCAACTTTCCACTCTCGCTACTGTCGCCGGAGTAATCGAGAATGTCGTCGGCAATTTGAAAGGCGTTTCCAAGAGCCATACAGTAGTCGACAAGTGCTTTTTCTTCGGTTTCTGATGCATTGGCCAATGCAGAGGCCATTTTTGCGGCTGCAGCAAAAAGAACCGAAGTTTTTCGCTCAATCACAAGAAGGTAACGCGCTTCGTCAACTGCAGGATCGTGCGCATTTTTCATCTGGATGACTTCACCTTCGCTTAAAGTATTGGCAGCTTGAGCTAACGCTTGCATGACACGAAGATTACCGATACGAATCATCATCTCAAAAGAGCGCGTATACATGAAGTCGCCCACAAGTACGGCAATATTGTTGCCCCATCGGGCATTGGCCGTGGCACGTCCACGACGCATTTTGCCTTCATCGACAACATCATCGTGCATCAGTGTGGCCGTATGCAACATTTCAATTGTTGCACCCAACTCCCTGTGATCGGTTCCTTCATAACCTAAGGCACGGGCCATGAGCATCAATAAGGCAGGACGCATGCGTTTGCCTCCTGCGCCGATAATGTAGGAGCCGATTTCGGTCACTGTCGGACTTTGGCTATGAGCAAACTCACGGTGCAAAATTTCATCGACAGCAAGCATGTCTTCGGCAATAGGAGCCAAAACTGCTCGAACGGAAGATTGGGAAGAATGATTTTGTGTCATAGTGAGCTGCATTATAAGCACAAAACATGTTGTTTCCAGAGACAAAAAGAGGGAACTTTGCGGTTCCCTCTTAATGCCATACGATATTAACCCTACGAGGCTTTTACCGTGGAAGTTTTGGCAGATGCGTTTGTCGTTTCAAGCGAGTTTTCAAACTTTCGACTCAGCATCGCAATGATTTGGTAATGGTTGATAAGTTCTCGAGCAAACAGTAAGAAGCTCAAGTAGAGTTCACAACCGCGAGCTGAGAAGCCGTTATCGGGACCAGTGAGCAAGAGCTTTTCCTGGATGGTCTCGATTCGTGCCAACAGCGATTGAGAGTGTTTGTCGAGTTCATCAAGACTGGAGCGCCCCGAGTGATGAGAACCGGCAACAACAATGAGCAGTTGCGATAAGTCAGCCAAATCTTGGCTTAATTCGCCTTGGAACGTACGGTGACGGTTGGCGATGTGATCTTTGGCAAGACGAGCCAAGTTTTGCATCGAGCGGCCAACATCACGCATATTCGTGAAAGCGCGGAAGTAACTATAGCGAGCATCTACGTCAGCCTTCGTGGGACGATAGGCCGTGTTATTCATACGATAGTAGATTGCGCGTTCGGCCGTGAGTCGATCAAAGTCCTCATTGGCTTTGAGTTTGAGGTGGCGCAGGACGCTTTCATTATCGTTGAGGAAGTTTTCAACGATGTTGTTATACATATGAACGGTATTGATGAGGGACTCTTCAACACGTGTCTGAAGCATGTCTTTGATTTTGTCGACATCGTAGCGCACAGCTTGTTCAGCTTTGTAATCCATTTCTTGTTGCTTGAAGCGCAAGTTGGAGCGCACAAGTAAGAAGCTGGCCAAAATCGCCAAGCCGAAGGCTGCTACACCACCGCCAAAGAAAATTAAGATACAAACAAGGGCAGCAAGTGTACTTGCGCTAAAGGCCGTCACGAACCAACCACTGATCACGGTTAAAACGCCGGAGATACGATATACAGCCGTTTCACGATCCCAAGCCCCATCTGCAAAAGATGAACCCATAGCAACCATAAAGGTGACATAAGTCGTTGATAATGGCAATTGCAATGAGGTTGCAGACGAAATCAGTGCTGCCGAGAGAACGAGGTTAACAGATGCTCGCACGTAGTCAAACGGCAACGGTTCTTCACCGCGCTTCAAGCGACGACGTTTGAAGCGGGAGTCAATACCTTCTTTAACAACACCGGGGATAATCTGATTGATGATGCTACCTAAACCCATCGAGGCGCGGACAATCACGCGGCCGGGGATTGAAGAACCGAATTGTTCATGATCGCTTTGTTGAGCAGAAAGGCTCAAGGCGGTTTGAAGTACGCGGTGAGCTTTGCGAGAGAACCATAGCGTCAATACCATCACGAGACCAGAGGCTAACAAGAAGAAAGTGTTTGCCTTGGTCGGTTTAAGCAACCCGTCCATCATCAAAGCATCGGGCGACAGCCCAGAAGCTTGCCATTCGCGGAAGCTGTCATAGGCAGCCAAGGGCACACCAACGAAGTTCACCAAGTCGTTGCCAGCGAATGCAAAAGCCAAAGAGAATGTGCCGGCAAGAATCACAACCTTGAAAATGTTGAACTTGCTCACCATGATGAGCACTTGGAAGAGCACGGAAAAACCGATGAAAAGGGCGATGACCAACATTTTTGTATTGGCATCGATCCATTCAATCCATTCAGGGCGCATAAAGCTTGCGCCCTTAGCACCTTTCATTACCAAGAAGTAAGCGATGGCCGTGATGGACATGCCACCGAAAACGCCACCGAACCAGGGGTAAACACGTTCATAATGGAAAGAAAAAATAAGGCGCATGATGTATTGCACCACTGCGCCCGAGAAGAATGCGACAACAACCGAGATCAAAATCCCCGAGATAATCGTCAAGGACTTACTCGTATTAATATAGTCAAAGATTAACTGGAAGGAACCGCCTTCCATATAAAGCTTGAATGCGGCTGCTGCAATGGCGCTGCCCAACAATTCAAAAACGATAGAAACCGTGGTGGAGGTCGGTAAGCCTAATGAGTTGAAGGTGTCCAGGAGGACAATGTCGGCGATCATCACCGCAAAGAAAATCACCATAATTTCGGTGAAATTAAACATTTGGGGGTGAAAAACTCCGGAGCGAGCAATTTCCATCATGCCCGAGGAGAATGTTGCACCGAGCAACACGCCGAAAGTGGCTACCCACATTGTGGTTCTGAAGCTGGCGATGCGGCTGCCAAGGGCTGAATTCAAGAAGTTGACAGCGTCGTTGCTGACCCCGACGAATAAATCGAAGCACGCAAGGCAGGCCAGAAAGGCCAACATCGCTATGTAATAGTATTCCATTGAGAGGACCTTAAGTGTTTCAGATAGAGTACCGAACGGGTAATGTTCGGCAGTGCGAAGTTTATTTCACGAATATGACAGTAGTATGACAAAAAACGACCAAAAGTACATTTTTTCATCGAAAGTTCGAAAAATTATGTCGCATTTTGATATTCTCTGTCGTCGGAGGACAGGAAGTTAAAAAATGTCGTTTCACACTTGCATAACTCTTTGATTTGTGAAATAATCCGCACTTCCACGCACTCAATGACGGGCATGGTGCCCGTAGCATTAATATAAAAAGGTTTCGCAGACAGAGCGTTGGCTGAGCGAAACGGGCGAGGTAATTTACATGTACGCTATCATCAAGACCGGTGGCAAGCAATACCGCGTTGCTTCCGGTGACAAGCTCAAGGTTGAATCCTTGAATGCCGAAGTCGGTTCCCAAGTGACCCTTTCTGAAGTCTTGGCTGTTTCCGACGGTAACGAACTCAAGGTCGGTGCTCCTTTCGTTGAAGGCGCCAGCGTCACGGCTACTGTGGTTTCCCACGGCCGTCATGACAAGGTCCGTATCTTCAAGATGCGCCGCCGTAAGCACTCCATCAAGAGCGCTGGTCATCGTCAAAACTACACGGAGCTGAAGATCGATACGATCGCAGCCTAATAAACGTCTTTTTAAGAGAGTAAGAAAATGGCACATAAAAAGGGTGGCGGTTCTACCCGCAACGGTCGTGACTCCCAAGCCAAGCGTCTTGGTGTGAAAGTTTTCGGTGATGCAGCCATCAACGCCGGCGGTATCATTGTTCGTCAACGCGGTACGCAATTCCATCCCGGCGAAAACGTCGGCATGGGTCGTGACCACACGTTGTTTGCCAAGGTTGACGGCACGGTGAAGTTCGAGGTCAAGGGCCCGAAGAACGACCGTTTCGTGAAGGTGATCCCGGCTTAATTCGGGTTTGCCATCGGTCTTATTTAACATAAGGCCGTACGCTTGAAAGCTTTTGAAAAGGCCATGTCCTCGAGACATGGCTTTTTCTGTCTACAGAAGCTGTGAAAATCCTTAATCTATGCGACAATACGACCTTAAATGTTCGAATTTGTCCTAAAAATTCAACCCATTAGAGGTTAAACATGAAATTCGTGGATGAGGCCCGTATTGAAGTGTCGGGCGGCAAAGGTGGTAAAGGTGTTGCCTCTTTTCGTCGTGAAAAATTTATCCCTAAGGGCGGTCCCGATGGTGGAGACGGCGGACGAGGTGGCAATGTTTATGCCGTGGCCGATTGCAATATCAACACGTTGATTGATTATCGTTATGCTCGCAAGCATTTCGCTAAAAACGGTGAAAACGGTCGTGGTGCCGATTGCTACGGCGCTGCCGGCAATGACATCGAATTGCGAATGCCTGTTGGTACCTTAGTGACCGATAGTGAAACGGGAGAACTGATTGCCGATTTGACTCGTCACGGCGAGCGCTACTTGTTGGCAAGTGGCGGTAAGGGCGGTTTGGGCAATCTTCACTTTAAATCCAGTGTTAATCGCGCTCCGAGACAATGTACGCCCGGAGAGCCCGGTGAGCATCGATTCTTGAATCTTGAGTTGAAGGTATTGGCCGATGTCGGTCTTTTAGGCATGCCCAATGCCGGCAAATCTACCTTTATTTCGGCTGTCTCCAATGCTCGTCCAAAGATTGCCGACTATCCGTTTACAACGCTTCATCCGCAATTGGGTGTTGTGCGTGTGGGGCCGGAGCAAAGCTTTGTCGTTGCTGATATTCCTGGTTTAATTGAAGGGGCTGCTGAAGGTGCTGGTCTTGGCCATCTTTTCTTGCGCCACCTCTCAAGAACCAAATTATTGTTGCACATCATTGATATGGCTCCATTTGATCCGGAAGCCGATCCGGCAAGTGAAGCAAAGGCACTGGTCGAAGAGCTTCGTAAGTACGATGAGGCGCTTTATAACAAGCCCCGTTGGATCGTGCTCAATAAGATTGACCTTTTGCCTGAAGAAGAGCAAGACGACAAGATTAACCAGATTGTCGATGCGTTGCAATTGGGTGAAGACGAACAAGTGTTCGTGATTTCTGCTGCAACGCGAGAAGGCTGTGATGAGCTTATCAACGCCGTTGCACAGTATCTCGATGATTGTCGTCGCAAGGACACTCAATACATGGAAGATGTACGTGTTGAGTCCGAAGAAGTCTTCGAAGATAGTGAAAACACTGTTGCCTAATCTTGTCTCGCACTTAACCTACAGATAATTCCTGCGGGTTAAGTGCCGACATAGCACCTTTCTTTCTCAGAAATATCATTTTCCGACATCGGGCTTTCTCTAAGTTAAATAACCTAGTTCCTGGCGTACAATCGCTAAAGTTCTGTGTTTTTCCAGGAGCTAGTCATGCCCGAATTTCCCGATACTTTGCCCCAATGGACGCTCGATGATGCATACGGTAGTGTCAATGATGCGCGTTTCCTTCAAGAAAAGAGCAATGCTCAAAAGGCATTACAAACGCTAAAGGAACACCTTGAAGGCCCTGCTTTGAGCGTTATAGAAGCCGTAGCACTTATGCCGGTTTACGAGCAGGCATTTGAATCAATTTCATCAATGGTGAGTTTTGCCTATTGTGCATCGAGTATCGATATCACGGATACGGACGCTTCATCGGCCTACGCCGCCGCTCAAGTGATGCTATCAGAGTTAGACAGTATCAGTAAGCCACTGTTTGTTGCGTTGGGGGAAATGGATGGCGATGATAGTCGCTGGAATGATCCCGCATTAAGCCATTGGCGGTTCAATGTAATGGAGAAAAAACACTCCTGGAAAAACGGACTCTCGTCTCAAGACAATACGACGATAACAGCTTTTGCAGCAACAAATTTTTTTCCTGTTGATGCAATGTTCAAGCGTTTGAATAAGACGCTTAACGTGAGTGCCCAAAAATCCAACGGCGAGCAAGTGCAACTATCTCATGCTCAGTGTATGGGGGTGCTCAAAGGTGCTGATGATGCGCGACTGCGTCAAACTGCCCAAAAGGCCGTCAACGCTTGGTACAAAGAGCACGCTGGCTTTTACGTTGATTTACTCAACCTTTTGCACGGATTCAGAAAAACTCAGTTCCAATTAGCTGGTTTAAACGATTGGATGCGTCCGAGTCTTGAGCAAAACCGTATTAGTGGTCAGGCACTTGAAGCCGCAATGAGTGCAATACGGGCAAGAGCCGATGAAATTCGCGAGGCGATCACTGCACGCGCTCCTTTCTTCGGAAAAGAAAAAATGAGTGCTTGTGACTTCTTTGCGCCCCTGCCGCAAAAGAAAGCATCAGATGCTTATATCCCGTATCCGCAAGCAATAGAAACGTTGAAAGCGGCATTAAAAGACGTGAATCCGCAGATCCCTGAATTCGTGGACATGATGTTGGACAAGCACTGGTTGGAAGCACGAGTTGATGCCAAAAAGGCCGGAGGTGCATTCTATTCGCGTTTTAATCGATTAAAACAACCGAGAGTTTTTACAACATATTTGGGAAGTTTCGGCTCTGTGCTACAACAAGCTCACGAGTTGGGACACGCATTTCACTATTGGGTCATGCGTGATATGCCGACCAATCAAACGGAATTCCCCATGACGTTAACAGAAGTTGCCAGCACCTTTAACGAAGCGGCCGTACGTCGTTATTGTGCCGGTCACGCAACAGACGATACTGAACGCTTAACGATTCTCTGGCAAGAGTTGCTCAGTTGTGCCAATTTCTGCTTGCAGTTACCCGTGCGTATGAGTTTTGAACAACGTTTCATCGAACGGCGCCAGAATGCTCTTGTGACGCAGGCCGAAGCTGAAGCAATGATGCAAAGTGCTTGGAAAGAGTATATGGGTGAGGCTATTGAAGATTGCGACGAGTACCTTTGGTGTTACAAGCCTCATTTTTACATGACCGATCAATATATCTACAACTATGCCTACACGATCGGCTATCTGATCTCCCAAGGTTTGTTGCGTGAGCAACAAAAACGCGGTGAAGCATTCCCGGATTTTTATCGTGAATTCTTGCGTGATACGGGGAGAATGACCGTTGATGAGCTTATTGCCAAGCACATGGGTTTTGATGCAACAATGCCGGACTTTTGGAATCAATGCTTAGATCAAGCTTGCAGCTATATTGATGAATTTAAGGCATTGACTCAGAAGGTAGAAAAGTAGTCAAAATTTCAATGCCTAAAAGACTTCGGGGCGCATTTAGCGCCCCGAAGGATAGCGGTACTAAAAACCGTAGAAAAGCCAATCAGGACTGGGTTTTGCTCGTCTGTCGGATGTTCCGAACAAGTGAGGCGCAAGTGCCTCAAGTGCTTTGCGATAAACATCGTGTTTAAAGTCGATGACATCACGCAACGGTACCCAGTAATCATTCCAACGCCAGGCGTCAAATTCGGGCGTGGAGCTTGCGTACAAATTAATTTTCGTTTCTGGTCCAACCAAACGTAGTAAGAACCAAATTTGCTTCTGGCCACGGTAAACGCTTCGATCGGCACGACGGAAAGGCTCTGGTACATCGTAATAGAGCCAATCTTTGGTATGCGCAATAATTTGCACATCCTCGGGCGACAAGCCGATTTCTTCGTTTAACTCGCGCATCAGCGCATCTTCGAGTCCTTCTCCCTCATCGACACCCCCTTGCGGGAACTGCCATGCAGGCTTGCGAATACGTTTGGCCCAAAATACTTTGTTGTCGGAATTGGCAAGAATAATCCCGACATTAGGACGGTATCCATCACTGTCCAACATCTTAGGCCTCAAAATCTTCTAAAATTCTCTTTTCACTTTTACCAAAAGCATGGTAAAAAGTGCACAATGAAAAAATTGTACCTTAATCTGTGAGAAAACAATGCGTGCACGTTCCTTTTTTATTTCGACGTTAAAAGAAGCGCCTGCTGATGCTGATATTGTCAGCCAGCAATTAATGATTCGAGCCGGCATGATTAAAAAGATTGCTGCCGGTGTATATACCTATATGCCGATGGGCTTGCGTTCGATTCGTAAGATCGAGAACATTATCCGTGAGGAAATGGATCGTGCAGGTGCCATTGAATTGTTATTGCCGATGGTGCAACCGGCAGAATTGTGGCAAGAGTCTGGTCGTTGGGAAAAGTACGGTCCGGAATTGCTTCGATTCAAAGACCGTCATGCTCGTGACTTTGTGATTCAGCCGACTTCCGAAGAGGTCATTACGGATTTTGCTCGTCAAGAAATTCACTCTTGGCGCCAGCTGCCCGTGAATTTCTATCAAATCCAAACGAAATTCCGTGATGAACGTCGTCCTCGCTTCGGTGTGATGCGCGGTCGTGAATTCTCGATGAAGGATGCCTATTCCTTTGACCGCGATCAGGAAGGCGCATTGAAGTCTTACGACAAGATGTACGAAGCGTATCAACGCATCTTTACTCGCTTAGGTCTTACGTTCCGTGCTGTGGCCGCTGATACGGGCTCTATCGGTGGGGATCGTTCGCATGAGTTCCAAGTGATTGCCGATACCGGTGAAGACTTAATTGCGTACTGTCCTGATAGTGACTTTGCCGCCAATATTGAATTGGCCCCGGCTTTCTCTGTCATTGAAAAGCGAGCAGAGCCGACCCAAGCCATGCAAAAGGTTCCGACTCCGGGCCGTGAGAAGTGTGAAGATGTTGTGGAGTTGTTGGGCGTTGAGCTGACTCGTTCCATGAAGTCTGTTATTTTGGCTGCAGATCGCGTCAATGAAAAGGGCGAACCGTTACCTGCACAAATCGTCATGATTTTGTTGCGTGCCGATCATGATTTAAATGAAGTGAAGGCCGGTCATTTGCCCGAACTCAAAGAGGGTTTCCGCTTCGCAACCGATAGTGAAATTCAAACTGCATTCGGTAGCAAACCCGGTTACTTAGGCCCTGTCGGAATTAGCGAAGACATTGTTGTCTACGCTGACTCTACGGCGGCAAATATGAGTGACTTTATTTGCGGTGCTAATGAGGAAGGCTTCCACATCATGGGTGTTAACTGGGGACGGGATTTGCCTGAGCCCAAAGTTGCAGATCTCCGCAACGTGGTTGAAGGCGATGCTTCGCCCGACGGTAAAGGGACCATCAAATTGCAACGCGGCATTGAAGTCGGTCATGTTTTCTATCTGGGTACGAAATATTCCGAAGCATTAAATGCAACGTTCTTGGATGAAAACGGTAAACCCAAGGTACTCGAAATGGGTTGCTATGGGATCGGTGTTACGCGTCTTTTAGGTGCCGCGATTGAACAAGGTCACGATGAGCAAGGCATCATTTGGCCCGAATCGATTGCTCCGTTCTCTACAGTGATCTGTCCGATGAATTACGGCAAGAGTGAACTTGTTCGCGAAACGGCCGATAAGCTCTACGAAGACTTAAAAGCAGCTGGCGTTGATGTTATTCTCGATGATCGCGATATGCGTCCCGGTGTTATGTTTGCTGAGTGGGAATTGATCGGGGTACCTCACTGCATTGTAGTCGGCGAGCGTGGCTTGAAGACAGGTGAAGTGGAGTATAAGTACCGTCGCAATGTGAAAGAAAAGCAGATGGTAAAGCTCGAAAACATTGTCTCGAAGATTGTTCAAGGTTAAGCGTCAGTAGATAACAAAAAACCGCACTTTGTGCGGTTTTTTGTTGATAGTGTCCTGAAAAGAACGGATTAGCGCTTGCAACCCTTCTTCTTGGCAACGGCGGCCTTGAAGGCAGCACCAGCCGTGAACTTCGGCAACGTTGTGGCAGCGATCTTGATCGTTTCGCCAGTCGTGGGATTACGACCTTCGCGAGCGGCACGCTTAACTGCCTTGAAGGAACCGAAACCGATCAATTGGAAGCCGTCACCCTTGGCAACGGATTTAACGATAGCGTCAAAGACGGAATCAATGATGCGACCGGCTTGAGCTTTGGAGAGTTCGTTCTCTTCAGCAACGATAGCGATAAGTTCTTGCTTGTTCATGGGAATAACTCCTTAGGTAAAAAACGAGCATCGGGAACGATGAACACCCTTAATATACTCCATCTAATCCCTTGAAAACTAGGGGTTTACGCAAAAAAAAACACTCTAAAAAGACTTTTTTTGTTGATTTGGATCGAAAAAATCGCGTTTTTGTTGTTCAAAAACGACAAGTCCAGCCGCAAGAGGCCTATTAGCAGGCATTTGAGCTCAAATCGAGGACTGTAATTTGGCGTTAAAAATTCGCAACTTTTAGTCCGTCACGGTTTTTAACTCGAATAAAAAACGCCTCGGAAAAATCCAAGGCGTCTTCAAAAAATGTGAGAATGAATCGACAGATTAGCGTCCTGCAGCTTTAGTTTTTTCTGGTTCTTTAGTCATCACATCAATCAAACGGCGGAAAGTTTCTGCAGACAGGGTTACTTGTTTGAGCGTACCTTGACGAGTCTTGTCGTTGATTCTATCTGAACCTTTGCCATGCAACAGTTCCAAGAAAAGGTCTGCCAAGTCGGCCTTAACCGTATCAGGACGAAGTGCAAGCGTGATTAATTGCTGTTTTTTGTTTTCGTATTCGTTGAGCTCCTCGGTCGACAAGCGGCGGAAGATCTTATCGGCCATCACTTCTTCGGCATGATAGTTCATTTGGAAAAGCGTCTTTTTGACAAGCTTTTCATTTTCTTGGTATTCAGGACAGTTATCAAGCACGGTACGAATGGCGACGGCTTGTAAAAGGGCGCTCCAAAGTGCGCGAAATTGCAAATAAGGAGACTCGTTGAAGAAATCAAAAAGCGGCAGCTTGGCTTTGCTGACACGAGAGGCTTCTCGGGCTGTAAAACGGATCAGATCGCGAATGCAACCGCCGTAGGTATAACCGAGATCTTCTGCAAATTGGTTCGTGATGGCTTTACTCATTTGTATTACCTATTGTGTCGGTCGATCATTAACGTTGATCGACCGGGTCGAAAGTCAATTGAATCGTTTTAGGCGGCCGATTAGTCGGATGCGCCGGGAAAGGATTACAGGCCCGAATGGCGCGCTCGACGGCTTGGTCGAAAGCGGGCAAGCCACTGGATCTGACCATGCGGATATTTTGAGGCGTTACGCCGTCACTGGCTAAATCTACCGAGTAGACGGCACGATATTGACCGGGTTTCATATCCGCACTGACCGCAAAAGCAATATTCGGTCGGATGCACGCTACGATGCGTGAGTTATAAAGCGCAGACTGAGCGCCGCCTGATTGGACTGTGACTCCGGCAGCATTGTCCGATGACGAAGCTTGCAAGTCTTTAAGTTGTTGCTGTTGAAGTTGTCGTGCCAGTTGACGAGCTTGTTGACGACGACGCTCTTCCTGAGCTTTGCGTGCGGCTTCTTTACGCTTTTGTTCTTCCAGACGTTTTTGTTCCTCAAGTCGCTTTTGCTCTTCAAGGCGTTTTTGTTCCTCGAGTCGCTTTTGCTCTTCCAGACGTTTTTGTTCCTCGAGACGCTTTTGTTCTTCAAGTTTCTTTTGTTCTTCTTGCTGACGAATAACGTCCGGGTCCGGCTGGGGAGGCTCCGGTTGTGCTTGTGGTTCGGGTTCTGGTTGTGGAGCTGGTTGAGGCTCTGGTTCAGGCTCGGGTTCAGGTTCGGGCTCGGGTTCCGGTTCCGGCTCCGGCTCTTCCTTGGGCTCTTCTGGTACCGGCGCAACCGTACCTTGCGGAGCGCTCGAGGGAGCCCACAGTTCGGCGTAGACTACTTCAGTACTTTCGCGGTTCCATTGAAAGACAACAAATAGACCTACGAAAAGTACGGCGTGAACACATAGCGCCAGGATGAAAGAAACGCCCCAAGGGCCTTCTTGACGCGGATTGGCGCTAGGCACTCGGGTTTCTTTTTTCGCCGGCGTTTGTTTGGTTTCGCTCACGGTTATTTCTCAACTTTCAAAGATAACCCAACACGAGCGATATCGGCCGCTTGAAGTTGCTTCATGACATTGACCACTTGTTCGTATTGCACCAATTTGTCTGCAGCAATGACAACCGGCACGTCTGTGCGGCCTGCTTGAGCATTTTTCACCGTAGCGATCAGGCGCGGCATATCGACAGCAACGAGCTCTTTGCCGTTTCTCACAGACATGGCTCCCGTCGGGTGCACAATCACTTCGACAATCGTATCAGGGGCTTTTTCAGCTTTTTTTACGCTCGGTAAGTTAACAAGTGAGGGATTCACAAAAGGTGCGGCCACCATCAAAATGACAACCAACACAAGCATCACGTCGATGTAAGGCACAACGTTGATTTCTGCCATTAAGCGACGTGAGCCACGACGGGAAGAACGAAAACCTTCCATCTCAATTAGCCTCGTTGACGTTGAAGAATGTTTTGGAACTCTTCAGCAAAACTTTCAAAACGATTGGACAAGCGTTCAAGGTCATTGGCAAAGCGGTTGTAGGCCGCAACGGCAGGAATAGCGGCAAACAGACCGATGGCCGTTGCAACCAATGCTTCGGCGATACCGGGGGCTACCGTAGCCAACGATGCGTTATCCAATGCAGACAATCCAGTAAAGGCATTCATAATGCCCCAAACGGTACCGAAAAGACCGATATAAGGTGAAACGGAACCGATAGAGGCTAGAGTCGGCAGACCGCCTTCCAAACTATCCATTTCTCGCTGGTAGGTGGCACGCATGGCTCGACGTACACCGTCTAATGCTTCAGCTGCATCATGGGTGGAGAGTTTTAAAAATTCCGTCATACCCGAGGCAAACATACGCTCTTGCGTGCCGGAACGTTCTCGGTGATTTTGGGCATGCTCGTAAAGTTTGTTGAGCTCGGTACCACTCCAGAAACGACTTTCAAAATCATCGCACAAACGCTTGGCGTTGCGAAGTTGGAAAAATTTTTGAAAAATTCGTGTCCAGCTGATCAACGAGAGCGCAATCAAGATGGCCAAAACAGCTTGCACCACAACACTAGCGTGAGTGAGCAAGGAAATGATGGACATGTCGGCACTGGCGTTCATAAAAAATCCTTCGTATAAGGCGTTGCTTGAATTATGCAGCGCAAGTCAATTGTTCAATTTCTTTGTACATGTCTTCTGGAATCGGCAATGGGCGACCCGTGGAAGGCGAAATGCAGACAACTCGTACCTGAGCACTGGTCATCAGAACATCGTCACGGAACGCGCGTTGCTCAAATACGAACGAAGCTCGTCGTAACTCTTTTAACGAAGTACGAATGACGAGTATATCGTCGAGTTTAGCCGGGCGTTTGTATTGAATCGATAAATCAGAAACGACAAACGCACAAGAGGCATTTTTGAGCAACTCACCTTGATTCCATCCGAGTAAACGTAAAAACTCGGTACGTGCTCTTTCGAAGAACTTCAGATAACTAGCGTGATAAACGACACCGCCGGCATCGGTGTCTTCGAAGTAAACACGAACGGAGAGTACAAACTCTTTGCTAACAGGATCGAGCATTTTAACACATTGAAAACGTTAAAAAAGTGATGAAGTTTGACCGGGAGAGACAGGGCCGTCAAAACCAAAATGACGATAGGCCAAAGCTGTCGCCACACGACCTCTTGGCGTGCGTTGCAAGTGACCTTGTTGAATAAGGTAGGGTTCTACCACGTCTTCAAGCGTTTCTCGGTCTTCTCCAACTGCAGCAGCTAAGTTGTCAATGCCAACAGGGCCTCCAGCAAATTTTTCGATAATGGCCAACAGGAACTTACGGTCAATGAGGTCAAAACCTAGGGGATCAACATCGAGCATTTGAAGTGCTTGGTCAGCTACAGCACGCGTAACAAGACCGTCGGCTTTAACTTGGGCATAGTCACGGACACGGCGTAGTAGCCGATTAGCAATACGAGGGGTCCCGCGACTTCTGCGGGCGACTTCATAAGCTCCTTGCTCATCGATACTCACATTGAGCAATCGAGCCGATCGGCGAACGATTTTAGCCAAGTCATCAGTGTTATAGAACTGCAGTTGACTGACGATGCCAAAACGTGCTCGTAATGGATTGGTCAGCATCCCGGCTCGAGTTGTAGCACCAATCAATGTGAAGGGTTTTAAATCGAGTTTGATGGAACGCGCAGCCGGTCCTTCGCCAATCATGATGTCGATCTGAAAGTCTTCCAAGGCTGGGTACAGAATTTCTTCAACAACAGGGGATAACCGATGAATTTCATCGATAAAAAGCACATCGTTGGCTTGAAGGTTGGTGAGAATTGCCGCTAGGTCGCCTGGGCGTTCAAGTACGGGGCCAGAAGTTTGACGGAGGTTAACTCCCATCTCATTGGCAATGATGTGTGCAAGAGTGGTTTTACCTAAGCCCGGGGGGCCGAAAACGAGTAGATGATCGAGAGCTTCGCCACGAGCTTTAGCCGCTTCAATAAAAATGGACAGTTGTTCACAAGCTTTGGGCTGTCCAACATAGTCTGCCAAGCGAGTCGGGCGCAGTGCACGGTCGATATTGTCTTCATTCGGAGAGCTTGACACAGCACTGACAATACGTTCAATCGTTTGCATAACTGATTATTTCCCCATTCCCTGTAAAGCCAAACGGATGCCGTCGGAAACGGTTGTATCTTCCGGCAACTTCTTAACAGCCAAGCGGGCTTCGCGTTCGCTGTAGCCTAAGCCGATCAAAGCGTTGATGATATCGGTCATGGTCGATCCGGCAGGGCTACTAATTCCGGCATCGGCAAGCGTACCCGTTAACTTATCCTTGAGTTCTAACAAAAGTCGTTCTGCAGTCTTTTTCCCAATGCCGGGGACTTTTGTCAAAAGTGCAGACTCCTGCATGGCAACGGCATTGGCTAAATCAGTGACTGAAAGACCCGAGAGAATGGACAGAGCCGTTCGAGCTCCAATTCCGGAGACCTTTAAAAGAAGTCTAAACGCTTCACGTTCTTCAGCAGAGAGAAATCCAAAAAGTAATTGTGCGTCTTCACGCACGATCATTTGGGTTAAAAGCGTGACTTCCTGCCCGTGAGCCGGCAAGTTATAAAAAGTTGACATCGGAACGTCAATCTCATAACCCACACCATGCACGTCCACGACGATACGAGGAGGCGCACTTTCAATCAAAATTCCTTTAATTCGTCCGATCATTTTGCAGAAAGTCCTAAATGTGTTTCCCAAGCCGAACGACTTTTCGACGAAGATCGACGCCTTGCGCGTCCGGCACTTGTTTTCGGCGTAGCCAGAGCCTGAGTCATTTCCATCGATTGTGCAGCACAGACTGCACAGGCTAGAGCATCGGCCGCATCGGCTTGGATGCTCTCGGGCAAGCCCAACAGGTGAGACATCATTGCTTGCACTTGTGTTTTGGCGGCTCTACCTGTGCCTACCACGGCTTGTTTGATTTCCGTAGGCGAAAATTCATTGACCGTCAGACCGTTGACAGCCAGCGCTGTAATAGCCGCTCCCCGAGCTTGCCCCAACAGTAGTGTCGATTGGGGGTTGATGTTAACAAATACTTTTTCGCACGCTGCCATGGAGGGCTGGGTTTCTTTTGCTAAGGCGCTGACTTGCTCGAAAATAAATTGAAGTCTTTGGGCAAGTGGCCCCTTTGGTACGTGTGCAACCCCGGCGGCCACGAATTTGATTTCGTTTCCGATCACGTCGATGACACCGAAGCCCGTGTGATTTAGGCCCGGGTCAATGCCGAGAATACGGGTGCGATCATTCACTTTTTATCGTCCGAAACCGCCGAAGCCGCCCATTCCACCCATGCCGCCTAAACCACGCATGCCTTTCATTCCACCCAAAGCACGCATCATTTTGGAGAGACCTCCTTTTTGCATCGTGCGCATCATGGCTTGGGTTTGCTCAAACTGTTTTAAAAGTTTGTTGACTTCTTGAACCGGTACTCCGGAGCCCGCAGCAATGCGACGCTTACGGCTGGCCTTGATTACATCGGGGTGGCTGCGCTCGTAAGCAGTCATGGAGTTGATAATGCCTTCCGTGCGGGCAATGGCTTTTTGAGCTTGTTCGTCATCAAGTTTAGTAGCCGCTTCCTGGAATTGCGCCGGAAGTTTCTCAAGCATGCTTGAAAACGACCCCATGTTTTTCATTTGACCGAGTTGAGCTTTGAAGTCATTGAGGTCGAACTTGTTGCCCGACTTCATCTTTTGGGCTAATTTTTGAGTTTGCTCAACGTCAATGGCTTTTTGAACATCTTTAACCAAGGCAACAATGTCACCCATGCCCAAGATGCGGCTAGCCATACCCTCGGGATTGAAAGGTTCAAGGCCGTCAATTTTCTCGCTTACACCGACGAATTTAATCGGCTTATTAGTGGTGTAGGCAACGGAAAGTGCAGCACCGCCGCGGCTGTCACCGTCAAGCTTGGTGAGGATAACGCCGGTCAGAGAGAGCCTTTCATTGAAGGCTTGAGCAGCTTGTACTGCTGTTTGACCGAGCATGGCGTCAGCCACAAAGAGCGTTTCGACTGGTTGCAATGATTGATGAAGCTCTGCGACTTCATTCATCATCGCCTCGTCAATGGAGAGGCGACCGGCGGTATCAACAATCAAGACATCATAGAAGTGACGCTTGGCGTGAGCCAGTGCATCGGTTGCAATGGCAAGTGGCTTAGCCTGAGCGTCCATGGCGAAATTGTCAGCGCCGGCTTGCTCCGTAATCACTTTAAGTTGATCGGCAGCGGCAGGACGATAAACGTCGGTGGACACCGTCAGTACTTTTTTCTTTTTCTCGGTCACGAGATAGTGAGCGAGTTTACCGGCAGAAGTCGTTTTACCGGCACCTTGCAGACCGGCCAATAAGATGATGGCGGGCGGCTGAGAGGCAAGATTGATCTCTTTTTCTTTGTCAGAGAATCGCGCCCCGATAATGTCTGTTAGTTCTTCTTGAACAATGCCCACTAACGCCTGACCGGGATTGAGGTTTCCGATCACTTCTTCATTCATGGCCTTGGCTTTGATGCGGGCGATTAATTCTCGCACCACGGGCAAGGCGACGTCGGCTTCCAGAAGTGCAATGCGCACTTCACGCAACATGTCTTTGGTATTTTCTTCTGTCAAACGGGCTTGGCCACGCATGGTCTTGATGACCTTAGACAGACGTTGACTTAAGTTATTGAGCATTTCGTTTCAAATAAAAGAGAAATAAAACCACTGCATCTGCCGTCTCTATGCCGTACAATCAGATTGTTTTCTCAACCGATAGCGTTGTGGTTTTAGCGAGTTCGGCAAATGGATTTAAACTCTATATTGTACGGTGTTGCATCAATTTTTTATCTGCTAGTGGGCGGAAAAATTGTCAGTACTTTTAAAAAGCGAGGGGACCGTGCCCCGACGTGGGCGTTGCCGGTCATTGCAGTAGGCTTTCTAGCTCACTTTTGGGTGTTGCAGTCTTCTATCTTCGTAGCACCGCAGACCGTCGTCATGGGGTTCGGTCAAGCAATCTCGGCCGTTTGCTTTTTTTGTGTACTAGTGCTTTTCTTTGGAGCACTTTACTCACGAGTTCACGCGCTTTTTGCAATCGTACTTTTAATTGCCGGAGTGGGTCTTTGGGCGCCTCTTGTTTTTCCGACCGAAGGCAACCCGATTGTGGGTGCTGACATAAGTTTCAAGCTTCATATTGCATTTGGCCTCATCGCTTATAGCTTCATGCTGATGAGTGTTGTTCAGGCTCTTCTGATGAGTACGCTTAATACGCGTTTGAAAAATCATTTGGCACTGGATGAGCCCGAGGGCATTGTGGCCACGATGCCCAATCTCATGATGATGGAAAGAATTCTTTTCCGCGTGGTGCTGGCCTGCTTTATTTTCTTAACGTTGACGATTTTGACGGGCATGGTCTCGAGCGTTCAGTACTTTGACGCTTTGCTGTCCTTTGAGCACAAGACCGTGCTGACAATTCTCAGTTGGGCGCTCTTTGGTGTGTTGTTGTTGGGACGTCGTATTTTCGGTTGGCGAGGCCGTAGGGCATTGATGCTCTTTTGGGTAGCTGTTGTGTTGCAAACGTTGGCTTTTTTGGTTTATCGATTTGTGCTTGATGTTGTAGTTTAGAGGTATCGGCATGTTGGGAAAAATTGCCTTTTTCTTTTTGTTGGCGTTAGTGGTTTATGCGTTGTGGAAAAAAGCGCAAGCGCCGAAAAAGCTGGAAAAGGACGCTTCACCTGCAGTCAAGAAAATGATCAAGTGTCCCGTTTGCGGAGTGCATTTTGCAGAAGTCGACGGCACATGGGGAGGCAATCGCATGTATTGCTCAGCAGAGTGTGCCAAAAAGGCAACGGAAGCGAAAGAAAACTCGCGAGATGACGATGTTCAACATTGATGCAGAAGGTTGGATTCATGGGACGGGGAGTGCTGTCTTCGTCAGTCCGTTTTATGATAAAAGACAGGGCACATCGCCTCTTGATTTAATTGTTATTCATAATATTTCACTACCAGCGGGCGTTTTCGGAACAGGACACGTTGCGGCACTTTTTGAGGGCAGAATTAATTGTTCCGCTCATCCGTCATTTGAGTCCTTAAGGGGCCTGGAGGTCTCCTCACACTTTTTCATCGACCGAAACGGTTTTATTCGGCAATTTGTCAGCACAAATAATCGTGCCTGGCATGCCGGAGTGTCCTCTTTTATGAATCGTGTTCGTTGCAACGATTTCTCAATCGGTATTGAACTTGAAGGTTGTGATACTCAACCTTTTGAAGAAGCGCAATACAGAGCGCTATCAGAGCTTATCGATGCCATAATCCGCCGCTACCCGACGATTCAATATATTACGGGGCACTGCGACATTGCCCCGGGACGTAAAACGGATCCTGGACCTTTTTTCAATTGGACACAGCTCATGGAACGGCTTAAACCCATAAAGCCGCTACAATATTGGACTGTACTCTGAAAAAATTGATCAATTACGACAATGGCTCAATTCATCGCATTTTTATTTAACATGGTGACAACCTTCATTGGTTGCTTGCTGGTTTTAAGAGCGTTCATTTTCTATCAACGGCTCTCCATTTTTGATCCTGTTGCACGTTTGGCTTGGTTCGGTACGAATTGGCTCGTGGTGCCCTTGTCGCAATTTCTAAAGCCCTCGCGTCGTTACGAGTGGGCCAGTATCGTCGGCGCTCTCATTATGGCGATTGTGGTTTGTATCGTAAATCGTCAAGTAACAAGCTTGCCTTTTGCTTGGTATGCATTACCGGTATGTGCCATCTTTGTGCTGATCCGTTGGGTACTTGAGCTCATTCTCTGGGGTACGATCATCTATGTCTTGCTGTCTTGGCTGCAACCGACTTCGCCGGCTTATGCAATGGTTTGGCGTTTGATGAATCCCATTTTGGGACCTCTTTCTTCACGCCTGCCCAAGATTGCTAACATCGACATCTCCCCATTGATTGTTTTTTTCATTGTCAATGCACTCTTGTACTGGGTTACACCGATTTCGCAAGGTTATTTTGTGACCGCTTGGTTGCAATAACTGAAAATTGAAATTAAAGCGGTGCTCAAGAGCATCGCTAAACAGAAAATCAACCGTCCAAAGTCATTCGACCGGTTGATTTTTTGTTAGTAACAATCAAGGGATAATTGTTTGAAGCAAAAAAATGTTCTTGACCTCAGGATAGGATCGTAATACTATAAATGAGAATAATTCTCATTTTGGTAGAATCATGATCCTCAGAAATTT
>ERZ791802.379-NODE-379-length-47923-cov-2.802561_pt1 | contig 47923 bp, 62 predicted proteins | sample MGYA00510308_ERZ791802 | MGnify/ENA primary metagenome ERZ791802 (study PRJEB30046, sample SAMN00792028) | human gut metagenome | study: EMG produced TPA metagenomics assembly of the A metagenome-wide association study of gut microbiota in type 2...
GAGTTCACTTCTGTGCTGAAGGAATTGATGGGATACGAAGGCCCGCTTGAACTGTATGGAAAAGAGGAGCAGCTGGCACAGAAATTTGCATCCTTTTTCCCGGAGCAGACTTCCGAACAGGAGCGTGTCGCCACTTTTCTTTCTCAGGATGTGACACAGATCCGGCAGGACTTCATTCAGACCTTCTCCCCTCCGCCAGAACCAAAAAAGAAAAAACGAAGCAGGCGGGAACGGAAATGAAGGGCTTTTGAAGATGGGGGCTGCCTGGCCGCACAAGTTGGTTTTTCGTGTTAAAGACGGTTAAAATCGATATTTTCTCGCAATCAAAAAACCGCCATAAAGCGGAAACACAAGACTGCGACTCAGCACAGCGGGCGTGATCTGGAAAGGAGGAGCAAGGGGGCGGGCAGATGGTGTTATTTTGTGCCGCAGGCACAAAATAACGCCGGAACAAAGCGGGCCGAAGGCATGCGGAGTCCACAAAAAAAGACACGACGTATGTCGTGTCCTTTTTTGTGGAACATCGCAACACTATAGATGCCACGGCCTTCGCCCGCTCGCAAGCGTTCTGCTGATTATATTTTTTACTCCATAGGAGATAGGTCTTCGCTATGAGCCTCCAGAGCTTCGATTCGGTGATCTTGAGTCAGGATCTCCATCTGGCTTATGGCGATGGCATTGAGCTTTGACAGCCGCTCGGCCTGAGACATACCTTCGCTGATGAACACAGCATTCAGGTTTTCCAGATTGGACAGGCAGACCAGCTGAGAGACATTGGCGTAGTCGCGGATATTTCCTTTCAGGTCCGGATGGCTGTCCCGCCACTGCTTTGCAGTCATACCGAACAGGGCCATGTTCAGGACATCGGCTTCACTGGCATATACCATGGAGACCTGCTTTGCGGAAAGCTCCGGTGGAATCAGATTCTCTTTGATGGCATCCGTATGGATGCGGTAGTTGATCTTAGCCAAGTTTCGCTTGATGTCCCAGCCGAGTTGTTTCATCTCCTCGGTCTTGAGACGTTCAAACTCCTTGACCAGATACAGCTTGAATTCAACAGAAATCCAGGAGGCAAACTCAAAGGCAATCTCTTTGTGTGCATAAGTGCCGCCGTATCGACCGGCTTTTGAGACGATGCCGATAGCGCCAGTTGCCTCCACCCACTTTTGGGGAGTCATCACAAAACTGTTCAGACCGGCCTGACTCCTAAACGCATCGAATTCGACACGGTTAAATTCCGGGTTGTAAAGGGACTCCCAGACACCAAGAAACTCAATCGTATTCCGGTTGCGAAGCCAGTTTTGAATGATGTACCGGGGGTTGTCACTATCCTTGAGCTTGGCAATGTCCGTCAAGCTGATAAAGTCATCCCGACTGGAATTCCATTGTACACTGATCTCAGTTCCCCTGACAACCAGTTTGTCCACGCACTTACACCCCCTTGTGGATGATTTTCTGAAGAAGTCCCTGGCAGCCTTCCTCCACATCCCGCCAGGTCGTATCGAAATCGCCGGTGTACCACGGATCGGCTACCTCGCCGGGACGGTTGGTGAAGTCCATCAGCAGATGCATCTTGTCGGCAAAATCGCCGCCGCAGATGCGGTACATATTTCGCAGGTTGGCATTGTCCATACCGATCAGGAGATCGTATTTCTCGTAGTCGCTGTTCAGCAGCTGGCGGGCTCTCTTGCCGGAGCAATCGATGCCATGCTCGGACAGCTTGCGGCGAGCCGGCGGGTACACCGGATTGCCGATCTCCTCGGTACTGGTGGCTGCTGACTCGATCTGAATGCTCTGCTCCAGACCGGCCTTCTTCACCAGATCCTTCATAATAAACTCGGCCATTGGGCTTCTGCAAATGTTGCCGTGGCAGAGAAAAAGTATCTTGATCATGCTTTGAACACTCCAATTTGCTGTCTTCGCATTCAGTATAGCACGGAACCTCTGATTCGTCGAGGAGGACTTCCAGATGGGCCTCTGCCGCAATCTTTTTCTGGAGGTCAGCCTTTGACCAACCGAATTGCCGGGCAGCGCGCAAGTACCAGCGCCGTTCTTCCAGATTTAGTTCTTCTTCGAGAATGACTACATTGTGTGTCCAGCTGACCTCCATGGCCAGCTTCAGCAGTTCCGGATTCCCACCATACATCCGGTAGAAGTCCCGCATCCGGCGCAGGTTGCGGGGAGAGAAGCCTGAAACATCCTGGTAACGGTTTTTCAGGTATTCGGCAGCTGCGACAGCGGCGCCCTTTTCCGGTCGGTCACAGACCAAAGCGCCCAGCTGGCAGTACAGCTCCATCTGAGACATTGCGGTGGCCATTGCCGTATCTATAGCGGCAAACATGGCAGAGTAATCGATGTTTTTGCGGATGTTCATGGCTTCCTCCTTTCCGGCAGAACCTGCCTTATTAGAAACAGGCCAAAGAGAAACGCAGGAGTATTTCCTGTGCTTCTCTTTGGCCTGTTTACACCACCTGCACCATCTGCTCCCAGAGCAGAACGAAGCGGTCGTTGATGATCCTGTTATCGTGGTAATGTCCGAACAGCCAGTAGTGGAACTTGGCTTGTTCTCTGACTTCCTCAAGAAAGTCGGTCAGGTGGTCGTGGACATATCCGCCGTTTCCCAGTATGTCAACGATACTGCTTGGGGCGCAGTGGGTGATCACATAGTCCACCTCATAGTGAATGCGTTCCAGACTGCGCCGAGCTTCTTCATACTCGGACTTACTTGGAAGCTCCTGTTTCCACCAGGAGTGATGGTTGACCCGGAAGCGGGCGCCCATTCTTCGTAGAGCCCAATACTGTTCTTCAAAATCCGGCGCATTGGGATTCAGAATACCATCGTCAATATCGTGACTCCTGGCGCCGCCCATGGTGAAGAAGGAATATCCCTGCAGGTCGAAGACCTGCCCGCCCATTAGATGGATTACATGGGGCCGAATGCGCTGGATTTTCCCGCCGTTCCATTCCTCTACGGGGTATTTTCCCAGCAGGTCGAAGTTTTCGTGGTTGCCGCTGACAAACAGCGTGGTAAACGGTAGGTTTTCCAGCCGGTCCAGGCTGCGGGCATCTTTTTTGCCGCCTTCCCCTACGCCGCCGAAGTCGCCGCAGATGATCATAAAATCATCCCTGGTCATTTGAGCCTGCTCTGGGAAGTGTTCTGGAGCAAACCGTTGGAAGTTGCCATGGGTATCGCCTGTGGCATAGATCATGATTGCTTCACCTTCTTTCACTCATTATATCATATCCTGGTCGACTTGAACGCCGCCCCGGAGGTATACCGTGATTTTCTCGGCAGAGTGGACTTTGACCGTATCCACCAGCTGCCGGATGAGGGTTTCATCCCATTCACAGATGTGGCAGGATGCTTGTTCCATAGCGGCTGCCGCATCCTCTATGCGCTGGACTGCCTGTGCGTTATTTTGCCGCTGTTCTTCTATGTAGGCTCGCTTTTCTTTTAATTCGGCAGCCTCATTCATAATTTCTCGCAGCTGGGTGGTGTATGCCTCGGCATCCTTAGTTCGAGCTGCTTCTGCCACCAGCTCTCTTGTCCGGTCATTCAGCTCGTTCAGGCGTTGTTCGATATCTGCAAGGCTCATGCTCTCACCGGGTACCGGGGCCAGCTCCACCTCCATGGCGGCTGTGATTTGCCGGATAAGAGAGCTCTTTTGACTCATGACGGAATTGATAGCGGCGAGGATCGACCGCTGGAGAGGTTCCTCATCCAGCGTGGGCGAGTTGTGGCAGTATTTTGTTCCATAGTCCAGGCGGCTGACACAGCGCCATACCACGCGCTTTTTGCCACCTTTGGACCAAGTACATCTGCGGTACAGCGTTCCGCATTCACCGCAGACCAGCCGCTCCGAGAGAGCATATTTGCTGGCGTAGGATGTCATGCCGGTGGGCGCATTCTTTTTGGAGGGGCTCTTTCCGGCACTGCGCCGCGCTATCTCTGCCTGTACGGCATCGAAGGTTTTGCGATCTACAATCCCATCATGGTGATCCTGTACCAGATACATGGGAAGCTGCCCGGTATTGCGGATGACCTTTCGGCTGATGCAGTCACTGATATAGGTTTTCTGCAGCAGGACATCTCCGCAATATTTCTCGTTTCGCAAGATACTGCGGATAGTTGTAATGGTCCATTGAGCTTTTCCAGACACATTGGGAATCCGGTCAGCCTCCAGCCGCTCCTTGATCATCCGAAGGCTGGCGCCGGTCAGGTATTGATTGTAGATTGACCGCACCACTTCGGCCTGCTCCGGGATGATTTTAGGATTTCCGTCCTCGCCCTTTTCGTAGGCATAGAGGCGGTCGTACTGAATGATGGCTTTTCCTTCCCGCATGGCCTGGCGTTTGCCCCAGCGGACATTGGCGCTGATGCTTTCGCTTTCAGCCTGGGCGAAAGCTCCCAGCATGGTGATGAGGATCTCACTGTCTGCTTCCAGGGTATTGATGTTTTCCTTTTCGAAGATCACTGCGATGCCAAGCTCCCGCAGGGCGCGAATGTAGTTCAGGCAGTCCACCGTATTTCTGGCGAAGCGGGAGATGGATTTGGTCAGGACGATGTCGATTTTCTTTTGCTTGCACATCCGGATCATCTTCAGGAATTCAGGCCGTTTTCGGGCCGAGGTGCCTGTGATGCCCTCGTCAGCAAAGATCCCGGCCATAGTCCAGTCACGGTTGGTCATGATCTTGTCGGTGTAGTAGTTCTGCTGAGCTTCATAGCTGGTGAGCTGCTCCTCATCGTCGGTGGAGACACGACAGTATGCAGCCACACGAAGCTGCCGCTTGATGGTCTGCTGGGCTGCGGCCTCCGGCTTTGCAGGAATGGTAATCACTTTAGGCGGGCTTTCTCTCATACGGTTTCACTTCTTCCTATCATTTGATGGTTTTTTAATTGGATATCCATGGTTCCATCTCTATAGCACAGGATGGCTGAGACAGAGCTTTGAAGCAGTTCAGCGTCCAGCTCGGTCATAAACTCATGCTTGGAGAATAGCTTACGGAGCCGGATGGTCTCGTACTGGTTCGAATCTATGGCACTGTATTGTGCTGCAGCGATGGCCAGAATGAGCTTCTGAGCGGCATCCTCGTCGATTGGCTGTTGGTCTATCACGGTATCCAGTTCCCTTTTCAACGCCTGCTCCGGGGTTTGGGGCAGATGTTCCGACTCTGGAAGCGTGATGCGTTCCGATGATGTAATCAGACCATTGAGCAGGTTCAGCACCTGCTGTTCCACCTGTTCTGTGGCGGTATGGCCGCTGAGCCGGCGCAGGAGCTTTTGCGCTTCTGTTTTTTGTACAGGAGCTTGTTTCGCACTCCGCTTTTCAAGGACTCTATTCAATGTCTCCTGATCGGTAATAGCGGGATAACCACCTTCTCCAGTGTAGCGATGATCCTCCAAAATACGGGCGACCATGTTTTTGTTCCATAGCTTCCCCTCGTCATAGGGAATTGGCTGCTCCCGCAGTTGGGCCACTAATGCGTTGAAGGAGGCACCGGAAAGGTACTGTTGGAAGATATACTCCACCAGCTTTGCTTCTTGGGTGTGGAGAACAACTTTCCCCATTTCCACCCGATACCCAAAGGGCTGCTTTCGATTGCCCATTACCGCACCGTCCTCTCTATGGTTTCGACCAACTCCAATCCGTTTTTCAGGCGGAAGCGGATCTGTTCGTTGCTGTCCACGATAATTTTTTCAACGAGTTCACCGAACAGCTCCGCATCGAAGCAGTCAAGGAAATCCGGCCCTGCATCCAATATTTCCATCAGTTCCCTCGTTTGGCTGATGGTGCTGTCGCCGTCAGCGACCAGCAGATGTTCCTTTTTCAGCTTTACGGTACGGAGCTGTTCGGTCAGCTCATTGTTCTGGGATATAAAAATGTCAGGATCAATGAGGCCCTGCTGTTTCAGCGTGGCCAGCATCTGATTCTGACTGGTCAATTCGGATATTTGTTTATTGAGTTCAATGACATCCAAGCTCCACAGCATCCGGCGGTTGCGAATCGTCTGAAGCGAGGTAAGCATTGTGCTTAAGACAGGATTTCCGTGGTGCTTAAGATTGTAATAGAGACGGCAGAAAGCACTGTAGAATGATGCTTGCGGAATCTGTGTTATCGCACACTTTTCTTTCGCAATTTCGTGTGTACGACAATTCCAGTACACTTCACCGTGATGTAGTTTTTTCTTGAATAACGCACCACAACAACCACACTGGAGCTTCATTGCAAGCGGTAATGAAGCCTCTGTCCCCGTTACTATTTTTTGAGCACGCTTACGCATTAATGACTGTACTGCATCGAATACCTCTTGGCTGATAATGGGTTGATTACTTCCCGTGACAAAGTATTGATCTTTTTCGCCGTTGTTTCTTTTTTTCTGATATGGCAGGGTATTTGTTGTATATTTCTTTTGCAGCAAGGCATTTCCTGAGTATCGTTCATTCTGAAGAACATAGCTTATAGTGGTTTGTTGCCAATATGTATTTCCGTCCCTGGTTGGTACACCAAGTTTTGTGATTTCACCGGCGATATCCGCTTTGCTATATCCTGACAGATACATATCAAATATCTGTCGGACAATTTTTGCTTCAGATTCCTCAATTTCAAGAGTGCCATTCTTCAGCCGGTATCCGAAAGGTGCTTTGCAAGTGATGAACTTACCACTTTGCATCCTTCTCTGGTAGCTCCATCGCATATTCCCGGAGATGGACTCACTTTCGGCCTGAGCGAAGGATGCGAACAGTGCGGTCATCATTTCACCGGACATGGTTGCGGTGTCGATGTTCTCTTTTTCGAAGCACACTCCAACCCCCAGCGACTTCAGCTCTCGAATTGCCTCCAGACATTCTTTGGTGTTGCGGGCAAATCGGGAGATGGACTTTACCAGCACTCGGTCGATCAGCCCTCTGCGGCAGTCTGCAAGGAGTCGCTGGAAGTCTTCACGCTTCTCAGCCGATGTGCCGGTGATGCCCTCGTCGGCATATATGTCCACCATGCTCCAGTTTTCCTTGCTGGAGATCAGGCTGGTGTAGTACGCATTCTGTGCGGCGAAGGAGTTGAGCTGGTCATCCGAAGCCGAACTGACACGGGCGTAGGCAGCGACCCGCAGTTTCACATCCTTTGGCTTTTCCGTAGCCTCGATGGTTATGACCCGATACTTTTTCTCCTGCAGCGCCATGCTGCCGTCCGTCATTCGCTTTTCTGCCATGTCAGTTCACCTCCTTTGGCAACACAAACAATACCACAACCCCCTTGAAATAGCTATTGAAAAGAGCAACAATTCAGAAGGAAATAACAATGCTGGCGCCAGTCTGCGCGGCAATTCGGGACAATATCTTCCGGGCCTCTTTTTCCGTTGCTTTCTTCTGCGCTACCAACGAACGGAGCAGCTGGATGACGCCGCACAAATCAATAATTTCCATTATGATCCCTCGCTTTCCTATACTGCTTTTGATAGCAGAAATATGGGAACCAATCAGGGAGTCTTGGAGTCGGGGGTGTATGGGGACAATGAAAGGATAGCGGATGTTTCAGATATCTTGAAAAGGAGGTAGATAAAAGACTATGACCGATTCCCATATCTCTACTATCAAAGGAAACAGAAGGCCGCTCCCAAAGGTCAGAAGAGCACACATAGGCTCCAAGTCTGGAGCGGCCTTCCGTTCTTTGACAATAGTTTTGTTTGCCTGTATTCGACACTACTTCCCCAGGCAGGGCGGCAACTTGAACTGTGCTGGCGCACATCATGGGACTCTCACCCCTCCGAGGATCTCTCCGAGCTGCGTAAACAGAAGTATCATTATAGGCTGACGGGGTCGTGGCGAAACAGCTTGCCAAGGCTGTCCTGGCCTGAGTGGGTATCGCTCTGCACCTTATATGGCCGTCCTTTAATGCGAAATACTTCGCACAGGTGGTCTTCGCGCACTCGGCCTGACGCTCATCCTGTCAGCTAACGTATTCAAGTTGCCGGATATGACCGCTGATGGGGCGGTGTTTTTCAAGGTTCTATGAGATGTTTTGATCTCACGAAGATTGTAACTCTGAGCGTATTCTTCCAACAGAAACAGAATGGAAAGTTTACCAACCCAAAATGGAAAGTTTTTAGAGGGATGCCTCCAATTCAGACAGAAGAGAGATGGCCATCCGCAGTCCACGCTTCTGTTCCTCTGCAAAATCTCCTTTTCCCACCAGGAGATAATCCAGAGAAACCTCAAAGAATTCTGCGAATTCTACAGCCAGTTCGACTGGGCCGGTTTGTTTCCCATTTTCGATTTTTGCTATGTAGGGAGTGCTGACATTCATCTTCTCTGCCAGCTGTTCCTGTGTAAGCCCACGATTTTTCCGCAAGCTCCGGATTCGTGAACCATAGTCGTCTCTATTAAAGCGCATAGCGATTTCCTCCGTTTTGTGAAATTTGGATGTGAGCCAAATTTCAGCGCGGAGGTCCACGGCAGCAGATGTACTTACGGGCAAAAAAAGAAGGGGTGCTTATGCAAGTAAATGCAAAAGCACCCCCATCGGAGAAAGTGTTGGTCTCAAAGTAACAACCCCCGTAATTCAGATGTCGAGCTCTTGCTCGATCAATCTAAATTACGGGGGTCATGTGGCCCGTCGCAGGGCCGTCACATAAGGCGTTATATGCAGGTGTTCGGAATGCGCTTGCGTCATGTAGTGCGTTAAACAAACACTCCCTCTCCGAAAATCAAGTCGTTTATGGCGTTATGTACAATGAAAACACTACTTGGCGAGCTTATCCCAGGAGACATCTTTACTTTTTCTGAGATAATCCTCCAATATGCTGTATTCTTCAGAAGTGAGAATCTCTTTGGCACAAAGCAGCTCGTTCTTGGCCAGTGCAATGGAGCCGAGATGATAGGTGGACACAACCAGCCAATAGTGCGCTTTCAGATTTCCAGGCATGAGCTCTGCGGCGTTCATTGCATAATGCTGGACGCAGGTATAGTCCTGTGTTTCTGCCAGAGCACATAGGAGGTCGTTAACCAGGGACACATAGCGCAGACGGTATAGATTAACCTGGCTGATGATCCAGTGCTCATCCTGTGCGCCACGGAACATTGCTCCTCGATATAATTTCACGGCCTTCTTCATAAGGTTTATTTTCTGAAACTCAGATGATGACTGCCTGGCCGCCTCAACCAGTCGGTCAAACTGCTGTACATCGGTGATAATATTCAGGTTTGGATTCAGGCGATATCCATTGGGCGTTGATTCAATGAGCGGGTAATCGCATATAAGCGAAAAAGCCTGTCGGAAACGATAAACATAGCCACGTATGTTTCTGCCGGCCACCTCCGGCTCGACGCATTCATTAGGCCAAAGAGCGTGATAGATCTCCAATGGAGGGTGTGCTGTTTTGGGGTTGAGGATAATGTATGTGATGACACGGCTGCTTTTTGGTGAGTTGAAGAACCGCTCGCTCAGGACTCCTTTTTTGGTGCAGATCTCCATATCACCAAAAAAGTTGATGGCAACATCTTTGCTGCTTTGTACCAAGTCAGGCGTGGGCGCCAATTTTGCGCTCTCGATGGCTTTCTGTTGGGCCATTGCCCGATGTAACACATGAGCCAGTGCGCTGAGCATACTGGAACGGTCAATGTAGCGGGAGGGGTTTCGGATGACAAGAAAGCCCGTGGGACTTGGTATGAATGGAACGGCAATCAGGGATTGAACAAACAGTCTTTCATAAACAGCATATTCCTCTGGGTTTTCTTCCTTTATTGCATTCACATCAGGAATAACAATATTTTTGCCCAGACGCATGGCGTTAATCCAGCGGGACATCGAGTCAGACGATTCAAATTCCAGAATGAGTTGGTTAGTCCTGTCTTGAATCCCTGGATTATACCACCAGACAGGAGCCCACACGTCAAAGTCCAGATCTATTTCCAGGGTTCCTGCCCAGTCGCCTCCGTAAAATGTACACGCCGTCTTTAACGCCTGCATGGCGATCTCTTTGGGGTCGTCGCAAGTGAGCAGATATGTTTCCAAGTCTCTGAGTGCTTGCTCTAACTCGATACAGTAGCCCAGATACCCATCATCATTGGGCGGGCGCTCCTTTTTCTCCTGTTCCTGCAATGGCTCAGTGCTTTTGCCGGTTTTTCGAAATAAATTTCTTAAAAATCCGTTCATGGTTATTCCTCCTCATAAGCTAAAATAACAGCGCAAAACCACTGTGTAGGTACATAGCAGTTTTGCGCTGTTCATTCTCACTGCCAATGACCTGGCAGATTATTTTAGATTAAAGTCAGATGTCAGCCCTTTCTGCTGTTCATGATTTTATCTGGAAAGACGGAAGCGCTGATCAAATCGGCAGGTTCTATTTCCAACGCATCCGCGATGTTAAAGAAAACTTCCAAGGAAAACGGACGAGTAATTCCAGGGGCCTCGATTGAACTGATGTGGGAACGGCTGACATTCGCTCTTTCGGCAAGCTGCTCTTGTGAAAGTCCTCGCATCTTTCTCAATGCAGAGATAGCAATCCCCAACTGGACAAACCTATCTCGATTTTTAAATTCTATTTCTTTGCTCATATGTATCACCTGCCGCCCCTATGCATATAATTATACTTTGACCAAGCACAAAACTCTGCATCTGTCAGGAAGCAAATGACTTATATTTTGAGCAATCGTGGTATCAAGTGCAAATGTGTAGAAATCCAAATGCAAATGAGCGCACCTGAAAGCGGTGCATGGTGATCAAATATAGTACCTCCTTTACTGTCAGAACACATCGGCCGGTATAACATAGGCTCTATTCGCTGTGATGAAAAGATTTATTCACCAGAAGCAGAAAAGGCACCGACGCAATTTGTGCATCGGCGCCTTTTCATTTCCTGTACCTGTACTGGAGCCATTCCTGCCAATATACTTGAACCAGGTAGGATGTCGAATCAGCAACTGCTATACTGTAATTTACGTGCGATGCCATAGATTTACTCTATCATGGCTCTAAGGTAAAAATAAAGCAAACCTTGTCGAAGTCGCTCCAGAAATGGTAAATTTTGAAAAATATTGTCCCGCCAATTCCAGCCCATCACGCAACGATTCTGAGAAGAATGAGGGGCTATTCTTGCCTCATAGTTACATAATTCATGAAAAACATTAGAAAGGGCTGCACACGCCTGCCATGAAAATACTCTGTCTTATTGACAGCTGTCTTGTTGTGTATTATACTGTACTTGCTTTAATAATACAGTAAAGGTGGAAACGGAGGTACAAACTTGGAAATAGTCGTAAGCAATAAAGCAAGCCGACCTCTGTATGAGCAAATTTCTTCACAGATCAAAGGGGCTATTATGAGTGGCGAACTAAAGGCGGGAGAAGCAATTCCATCTGTGCGTGCTCTGGCAAAATCATTGCATATCAGTATCCTTACCGTACAAAAGGCGTATGCGATCCTGCAAGAAGATGGTTTCATTGAAACGACTGCCGGAAAGGGCTGCTATGTATCCGCACAAAATCAGGACTTCTATCTTGAAGAACAGCAAAAAAAGATCGAAGAAAAATTTGCAGAAGCAATCGAGATTGCCCGCACAAGCGGCATATCTCTTGATAAGCTGACTGGCTTGCTTACACTGATGTATCAGGAGGATGATAGAGAATGAAGGATGCTTTAACCATTTCAGGGCTTACTAAGACATATAAGGATTTTGTCCTGAATGATGTCTCCTTTTCTGTGCCAAGCGGCTCCATTGTCGGATTGATTGGTGAAAATGGCGCAGGGAAAAGTACGACAATTAGTGCCGCTTTGGGGCTTGTTCAAAAAGAAGCAGGCTCTGTTTCCGTTTTGGGAAAAGAAGAACTGGATAACGAAGTGAAAGAGCAAATAGGCGTTGTATTTGATGGCAACAATTTTTCTGAAATTTTATCCCCAAAGAAGATAGGCCGTGTCATGAGAGACATTTACCAGTCTTGGGACGGTCGCACTTTCATGGCACTTCTAAAAAAGTTCTCTTTGCCTGCTGGTAAACCAATCAAGCAATTCTCAAAAGGGATGAAAATGAAATTGGCAATCGCTGTTGCATTGTCCCATAATTCCAAACTGCTCATTTTGGATGAAGCCACCAGCGGCCTTGATCCCGTTGTACGGGATGACATTTTAGATATGCTTTTGGATTTTGTTCAAGACGAAAGCCATTCCATTTTGGTTTCCTCACACATCACCAGCGATCTGGAAAAGATAGCGGATTACATCGTTTTTCTTCACGAGGGCCGGGTGGTTTTTTCTAAGCCAAAAGATGAATTGACGGAGCAGTATGGAATTATTAAATGCGGCTCGGCACAATTTGATGCGCTGGATAAGTCCGAGATTATTGCCTATCGTAAAATGGACTATGAGTGGCAGGTCTTGGTTGCTGACCGCAATAAAATGCAGAAAAAATATCCAAAGGCCATGATTGTTCCAGCATCCATTGATGAAATCATGCTTCTTTATGTGAAAGGAGAAGCCGCATGAGAGGACTGATTAGAAATAATCTCTATTCTATGGAGAGTAGTATCATAATCGCTTTTGTTCTATCCGCTTTTCTGGCGGTTTCCTCCTTGTTCATAAAGGGCAATATGTCCACTCCATTCATTATAGCGATCCAAGTTTTTCTGTTTGTAGTCAATATCGGTACATCGCTTCGAGCAGATGAAATGGCTAAATGGAGCAAGTATGAAATCACACTGCCCGTCAGCCGAGGCAATCTTGTTTTGGCAAAGTATATTTCCGTTGTGATTTTGCTTGTGTTAGGTATGTTCATGGGAAGTGTAACTGTCGCACTCTTGCACATCAGCGGGTATACGATGACACTGCCAATTATGCTCCGTGGCTTTGAAGTTGGACTTACATTATCTTTCTTCTCGATTGCAGTGATGTACCCGCTCGTTCTGAAATTTGGGACAGAAAAGAATGAACTGATTCTGATCTTATCAACTTTCGGTGCAATCGGAATGCAGCTGCTGACCGCCGCGTGCTTAGCCAAATGGACAGACGGTATGAATATGCGGCATCCTCTTGTTGAAGCCGTTTCAACCGTTATTGCAATTATAATCTTCTTTGCATCCTATTTTGTTTCCGTAAAAATCCATAAGGCCAAAGAATTTTGAGTGTTCAGAAAACAATGATTATGGAAGAATGGATTTTGTGTCCCTTTTGCAGCTGTAAGCCAAGAGCAAAATCAGAGAAGATTTCGAACTTCTGAATTTTCTATTATTTGGGCCTGAGCGCAAGCACGAGTCACTAATCAATGTAAAATATACAGTGATCAAAGAGCCAGACGCACAGACGCAGAGCCGATAGCGCACAAGGTTTTCCTTGAAGCTATCGGTTCCTTTTTATCTAATACGCAATAATAGCGCCCCGCCCGACGTGGGAAAGAAAAAACCGTTGCCGAGCAGGTTGGTTTCGTGCGCTTACTCTACATATCCAGCGGCGGTTTTGAGAAAACGAGGCCACCGTCTTTCTTTGCCAGCATAGACTCGCACCACAGACAGGGAGCCGCCCTTGCCGGACAGCTCCTTTCGCATATAAAAACCGTGAGCATATTCCCAAATAGCGAAAAGTAAAGCTTACTTCACTAAACACTTGACAAATATAACGCATTGTAGTAACATGAAGTTAGCTTCACCGGAAGTTAACTTCATGTCAGGGATGGTACAATGAAAACTAAAGTTAAGGAATTGCGGACAGCAACCAAAATGACTCAGCAGCAGCTGGCTGACCTCGTCCATGTTTCTTCCCGTACCATTATTTCTATTGAGAAAGAACAGTACAGTCCGTCACTCATGCTGGCATATAGAATAGCGCAGGTGTTTGGTGTAACAGTGGAAGAATTATGTTGCCTGAAAGAGAACAAAGAATTGGAGGATAAGCAATATGGAGATTTATAGCAAGGAGGCATCAGTATGAAACACATAAAAAATAAACGAGCCTTTGCGACAGGTGTAATCACTGCTATTGCTGCACTCATCTGTGTTGGAATTATTATGACACAGGGCGCTCAGCCACGCTTTGTAATCTCACTTATTATCTTGATAGCATGGAGCATGGTAAGCTACTTCACAGCTTTTACGAAGAAAGGTGTAGCCGAGCAAGCATCTGAATATGCTGATGAGCGTGACCGTTATATCGCTCAGCACAGCAGTCACACGACATTGTTGATAAGCAACTATCTACTGTTTGGGGGATGCTTTTTAGGTCTCTTTCTTTACGGCGTATTCAAAAACACTGTGTTTCTCACGGTAGCGGTAACGCTCTGCAGTGTACTCATCGTGATGCTTATCGTTCTAATTTGTGCAAACATTTGGTTTGAAAAGCGTAGCTAAAGGAGAAAAATAATGAAAAAGTCGCAAAGGAAAGCACCAATTAAGGACGAACGAGACAAACAAATAGATCTACAAGCTAAGAACTCCGCACTGGAATATATGATTGGTGCTACGCAAGTACTAACGGTGATATGTTTAATTAAAGGTAATCCAGCGTGGAAGGGAAGCTTATCGTTACTGTTTTTTGGTGCAGCTTTTACATTGTTCTATAAATATCAGCAATACATAGAAAAGCCTTATCGTTTAGTTGGGATCATTTTTCTGGTTATAGGGATTGCGTTGCTAATTTGGTTTGGAATTACTGGTTAAATTATTAGCACATCGGTGGAGCAACTGAGCAGGGACCTGGAAGGGTCACCTGCTCTTTACTTTTTGCCGAAATCTCCCCTATCAATGCTAAGAGTCTAATTCAACCAACAATAGAGAAGAAAATTTATTTTATACAGAACAGGTCCCACAAACGGAACCTGTTCTGTACTTGGAATCCTTATGTCCGAAGCCGGAAAGTCTGAGGAGCGTATTTGTAGACCAAAATACTGGCAACTACGGAGTACAACACACAAAAGGCAATACACGCTACGCCGAACACCAAAATTGGCAAACGCAGGTTCATCATGGCGTAACACACCACATAAGTCAAGATCATGACGATTCGGTAGGTGCCGCTTTTCATCTCCGTCCCCGCCGTGTAGGGCTGGAGCAGATAGTAGACGGTGAGATAGTGGATGGAGAAAAACATACTCATGAATAAAACAGAAACCACCAAAACCACATAGTTCAGAGGGTTTTCCGTACCGCCGGAGACAAAAAGGATTACTGCCAGCCCCACACCGATGACCAAGGCCGGTACGGCGTTGATCTTCATAATTTCCCGCAGTCGGATCTGAAACAGCTTCAGCACAAATTTAGGCTGTTTGTAGAAAGAGTAGGTCAGCAGACTGTGGTCGCAGTTCATGAACAGCGCGCTGGTAAAGCCGGTTCCGCGATTGATCAAATACAGAATGAAAGCAAAGTAAGGAAGCCAGGTCATAACCATCTCATTGATGTCTGTCTTCACCCCTGGCTCAAGGGCCATCAGAAGCAGAACGCCGCAGCAGAGGATGGCACAGATTACAGCGATTCGGAGTGTTGATCGCCATAGGATCTTGCGGTGGCGCTTGATAAACAGCTCATTGAGAAATTCAAATCCGTTTTTTTGGCTGGTGATGGTGAGATCAGCGGAGATGACCTTTTCATTGGCTGTCTTGACTGCCTTTTTCGCTGTATCAATTTGGGTAAACAGACCAGCCAGCAGTTCCTGATTGATTTCCCGGTAATAACGGAAAGTCACCACGCGCCGCAGCCCCAGCAATCCTGCCGGGATACAGAGGACCCACAAGACAGCGGATACCTTGAGCGGCAGAACGGCCCCCGCCAGCAAGGGGAGATAGGCCAGAGCCAGCAGGACGGCGGTCAGCAGCCAGGGCCATTTTTTTAATTTGCTGTCGTTGCGTACATGGCCGGTTTGCTCATAGTCCCACAGAGAATAGGAATCCACCGCCAGCTTGCTCCCCGCCACAGCAAACGGGATCAACAGGCACAGCCACAGGGGAACCCCCCGGCCAAGGCCAAACAGAAGCACCCAGGGCAGGAAACCAACAACTACCTTCAATAGGTAATAGCCGTAATTGACCAGCGTGTAGGAGCGGGCATTCATTCGAAGCAGGATCATGGCATAGTATTTGTCCCGTTTTGCATCGAACAAATTGGTGTTCATAAAGGAGCCTATCAGCGTCAGAAGCAATAGGATGTGCAGGAATGTCTCTTTGGACTGAAGATCTGGACGGATCAGCTCCAGGCCGCAGACCATAACAAAGAAGTAGAGAAACTTGAAAAGGAAAATCGTAATCAGTTCCCAGATTACTGCCAGAACATTGGCAAAAATCTTCAATCCCCGCACCTGATACAGTGTATTCGATAAAAGATGTTTCAGCAACGGAATCTGCTTTAGGGAATGCAGGATGGCATTCACCCGATAGGTATTCTTCAAAGAAAAGGACAGCCGTAATGTATTAAGCATAGGATTCCTCTTTCAGTGCCGCAATAATTTTTTCCTTGAATTCCTGATTGTCCAGATTGGACTTCTCTACAACCTCCAGAACCCCGTGACTAAGCAGCACAATTTCATCGCAGAGGTCCAAGGCCAGGTCCATGATGTGGGTAGAAAAAATGGTGATCTTGCCTTCTTTTTGGGAACGGAGCAGTTGCTTCATCTCCTCTGCCACCACCACATCCAGTGATGTGAGCGGCTCATCCAGCAGCAACACCTTGGGTTGGGCAATGATGTTGATGAGCATCTGCATTTTGTTTTTCATGCCGTGGGAGTAGTCCTTCAGCAGCTTGTCCCGATCCTCTGGGGCAATACTCATCATATCAAAGTAGTCGTCCATAGGCCGGATGTCCTGAATGGAAGATTTGTTGATGTCCAGAAAGAACTTCAAAAACTCCCGCCCAGTGAGAAATTCCGGTACTGTGGGGGTAGAAAGCACATAGCCAATGTCTTCGGCGGAAATCTCTCTGGGTGTACCGTTTTCTTCCAGAAAAAAGGTGCCGCTGTCGGCCCGGATATCTCGATTCAGACAGTTGAAGAGGGTGGTCTTGCCAGCACCGTTGCGGCCCAGCAGACCGTAGATTCTGCCCTCCTCGAAGGTAAATGTAATTTCTTTCAAAACCTCTTTTTTCTCAAAATGCTTCGAAAGATGGTCAATGACAAATCTCATACAGATCTCCTTATGATTTTATGGAATGACTCTTATTGGATACGAAAGCCGGTGGAACATTTCTGGAACACAAATTCCATTTTCTCGTTCTGATTTGTGAATACCAATTGCTCGTAGTCATCGCTTTCTACTTCATGGAATGAAACGATATGTTCATTTTGGCTGATCCAGAGTGTATGTACTCCCTGTGCGCTGGTATTTGATTTCTCCATATACTGCTCCTTTTGGCATCCGCTATGCTTTACATGGATACGCTTGCGACCAACTGCGCTATCTCCTGAGAGGTGCGGGAAATCTTCGCTTCTGTCTGCTCCATCAAAGCCCGCAGATGAGCCAATACACCGCAGATCTGACTTCTGGTCTGATGCACCTGTTCCTGGGACTGATGGATCTGATCCAGCACAGCCCAGTCGGCAAAGATTCCGTCGAAGAAGTAATCGGCCACCCGCAGAAAGCCATCAATGCTTACCTGAATATCTGCATCAATTGTCACATCGGCCAGTTCCGTTTTGAAGCGGCGCAGTTGGGTCTGCAAGGTCTCCACGGATGCCTGGGCCTCGTCCAGATGGCTGTGTTTCACCAGATCCGTGATGAGACCGCCGCCAACGAGATCCCAGGTTCCCCAGCCTTCCGCACTGTCCAGTTCCGATAGGATCTGATCCGCACAAGACAGCGCAGCGCTGCCGGCATCCAACGCCTCCTGCAATTCCTGTTTCTGGCTCATCAAGTAGCCTTCCCGCTCCTCCAACTGGAGGATCTTTTCGGCAGTGCTTCCACCGGCCACTTTCACTGCCGCAGTCTTTTCCCGAAGGATAGAGGCATAGCGATCCTCACACCCCTGGAGCGAGTCCAGCTCTGCTTCGTACCGTTTCAAATCTTCTTCAATGCCAAACAACTCTCTGGCGGCTGCATCATATTTCACTCGGGCCGCATAGGCCTCCTGCCGCTCCTGCGTCAATTTCTCATCCATCTTCCCGATGACATTGTAGAAGAACGCAGACAGGCTCCGCCCTTCCAACCGCTCCACATCTGCCTGTTCGTCAGACATAATCTGCTGGAGCTCTTGCACACGGGCAGCATAGGCCTCCCGCTGGACACGCAGTTCCTCAACAGATGCCTCTAACTTTTTCTTTCGGGCACAGTGAGCCTGCAGCTGACGCAGCTGTTCATCATAACACCTCATGGATTACCATTCCTTTCTCTCTGTTCTATTGAACGCCAATTCTCTCAGCGTACAGAAAAGGGGCTTCACAGCCCTGTGAAGCCCCCAACATAGCCGGTATGAGATACCCTATCTTCATCCAACTTTTTGCATGATGATCTCGATCCCGAGCGCTTTTGCGTATGCGGGGTTTCTTTGGAGCATGTCCATCAAACGGATTGCCTGAATCCTTCTCCTTGCATCCATTTTATCACCTCACCAAAAATTGTTTCTGTACTCTTAGCTGATGGATTCATTGTATCAGGGAGTGCGGCATATCACCAGTACAGAATCAGCAAAATAGAAGCGTTTATTTCCACTGATGCAGCAAATATCGACGATACTTATCGCTTCTCCAGCTTCTCTTTGTACGCCTGGTACTGCTGAGCGTCGATGGCTCCGGTAGCCAGCATACGCTCTGCCCAGAGCTGCAAAGTTTCAACGGTAATCGAGATGCGTTCCAGCTCCTGCTGAATGAAAATAAAGTCCGCCAACTCGTCCTCGCTGATGGCTCCATCTGCGGTGATCTCAATCAGCCGTTCCTTTTGCTTGTTCATGGAGTTGAGGGATGCCAGCATTTCCAGGACAATCTGAGAGAGATCCTTGACTTTGACCTCTGGGACGTACTGCTGCCCAATTGGGCACTGATTGGCGCAGTAATAGTTGCAGAGGCTTGGTTGTTTGTACTTCTCTGCCATCACCAGAACTTCATCCGGATGCGGGAGAGAGCGCTCATTCTCTATTTTTTCAATTCGTTCAGGAGGAAGGGACTCCAGCAGATCGCTGGCTGACTCCCTGGTTAAATGGAGCGCCTCCCGAATTCTCTGGTAGATGTTCTTATTTGCTTTTGTGGAAACTCTGGCCATAACGAAGCACCCTCGCTTTGTGTGATCTTAAATCTCATTATACGGTGTTTCGCCTGGAAGCGCAATTTGTATTTCCTATTACACTCTGGAATCGCCAAGAAAGCTACCGTTTTACTTAGGAGTTTCCTCTGGCATGGGTTTTCTTACATACTTGAGCATATCCGCAGAACACGCCCCGAATTGTTTGAAGTTTCTTCGTGCCTCGTTTAAGGTCATTCCGTGATTTTCATCACTGGCTTCATTGTCATTGGATATGAAAACATCATTTTCCCAATAGCATACCGGGCAAATGTATGCAACCGCTTCATTGGGTGGGACTGGAAAAGTAATGTACTTACAGCATGGGCAGGGGTACTTCCCTTGTATGTGAGTTTCCTTTAGAGCATCCGATGTTATCTCTGGGGGATTACTTATCGCTGTTGGTAAATAGACGAACTTTTCCCGCATCATTCGATACCTCCGTGCGCTTTTTGAGTGGTTCGGTTCCACACCGACTTAAATTTATATTCTCTGCTTACCCTTGGTTTTGCGAAGCATACGGCGGTAAATCGGCCGGTCTGGTTCAGGAATGGTGAGAACTTCAAACATTCCCTCTCGGATGAACTGTTCGATCCGCAATGCAATCCAGACATCTCCGATACCCAGTTGATATTTTCCCAGAATCGTACCGATGGCATGGGCTTCCATAAACTCGTCAGGCTGGGCATCCAGCTCCCGAAGAATAAAGCTGTCATAGATGGTTTCAGGGGCGCTTTGGAGTCTGCCATTGAGATAAATCCGCAGCGGAGCATTTTCCTTCTGGAGCTGTGCCCAGTACATGGAACAGGCTGTCAGCAGAGGCGACTTCACTTCCTGTTGCAATGGCAGATAGCGCACCCAAGCTCTGGGTTCGATTTCACCCCATCCGGTATAGGTACAAAGTGTATCTTCACTGGTATATTCCCACTCCGGCAGCTTTACGGCATAGATGGGACCGGATGTTGCTGCTGCTTTCATCTTTGACAACAGCCAGTAAAAGCCGCACATTTCGTCTGGGTTGTGACTATACCAGATTCGCACAACCTCGCCCTGGGCGGCACGGCCCAGGATGGTATGCAATGCGGCTTGGGAAGAACAGATTGATTTCTCAATATGGCTATTGGGACAAATGAAGGATGCCTGCTCCAGAACCGCCCTGCGGCCGTCGCCGATATCAGAATCAGAAATATCTCCGATGCTCCACGCCACATCAATGCAAAAAACATCTGCCGGATCGCCTCCAAGGGGAACCGCATTTCCCCATTTACATCGAGTCCGTGCATCCGCTTCCCTCTGCGCTACCTGTAGTTCTTCTTTGGACGGAGTTTGGCCGTCTGCCACAAAAATAATGGAACTGCTTGGACAGTTACCAATGCCGTACCTCTGTGCAATTTTCAGACTTCCGTATGCACTTTGGCTGAATACAGCCTCTACCATCCAAGGCACCTCGCTTTTTATTTTTAATTGATTGGTCAACGACTATGGGCGCAGCAACTCCACAGCTATTTTAATCTCTGCTTTGGAACAATCAAAATTCAGCGTGTCATTGAGGTGAATGCAATCAATTATTGCAGACTCAGTGTTACTTCTCATTGTCACGCATGAAAAATCCGACGATTGCAATTAAAAGGCCAGCAATCCCGCCTACAAAAGCGATAATGTTACTGATGGACAGTGCAATCGTAGCCAGGATGACTGCAATCCCCAATAGCATAGTTTTCTTTCCCATATTTCTTCCATCCCTTAGAATCAGACCCATTGTTATGTCCGGAAATATACTTTATCCAACGCCAAATTTTATGATCAGACCGACAGCAATACAGACAACGCCGGCCACCCTGGCCAGCTGGCTTCCCCGTCTTTCATCAAAGCCTTCAGGGCAGACAGGATGGAAGATCCACATCAGCCCATATATGATCCATGCGATGTTCATAAAAATGCTTCTGCGGAGAGCAAAGGAGAGAGTGCAGCTCGCAATGGCAATTATGACGCCGCAGAGCAGTTGGGCCTTAAAAGTGAATCTTTTTGTCATAAAATCACCTCTGGTAGAGACAAGGTTCAACCATTACTTTTTCTTGCGAAAATAAGTTTCGTACACGCAAATGATGAACCCCACAATTCCCATAGCGCAAAAAATGATGTACGGAACCAGCAGTTCATTGCCGAGCAGAGCAGCATAGGTGCCGGTCATTCCGTTGTAATTAAATCGGTTCATAGACAAGTACAGGCTCAGAATCAGGTATCCTATACTTCCAACCAAGAACAACATAATGCCAAAATGCTTTCTTTCCATCTTCACAAATACCTCTAATTAAGTGTCCTTCCAGCGCTTTTCTCTAATATGCTTAACCCATCCGCGTATCAACCACACATACACGCAGACTGCGACAATAACAGCACTGAGCAATAAGGAGAGTCCCTTGCTTACCTCACCGTCCATGAGAAGATCGACTCCAACAAAGAGGAATAATCCTGTCAAGAGCAGATAGGCCAAAATGAAGGTAACCAAAAAGAACCGGCAGAAACTGCCTAAGATCCTTCTTGTCATTGTGGATCTGGAAGCCTGAAATGCTCCCATCATGATGAATTCAACTACCAGGAAAAAGATAAAGCTAATCCCAACAAAAAAGATTGTGTTCCCCATACTTACCTCCGGCCGAAAACAAAGAGCAGTTCACTCAATATTGTTCATATAATCAGAGCTATCAATGATAATTCGTTTGCACTTGGGGCAGCAATCACTTTCTACATGATGGGGTGAGACCATAGGCCTTCCCAGCTGTAGAGCATATTTCTCATCATTATCAGTCAGCAAACTGATTTTGTGCTTTTTTGTGCTCCACAATGTCATTCCGCAATTTAGATAGCCGTGTATCATTTCAACACCACAGTATGGACACTTCATATTAAACCTCTCATTAGGCATTGTATCAGCGCTTTCTTTTATGCCTTTGGCGCAGTACTCTCTGCAATCTTGACCATTTCATCTCTGGGCAGTGACGCAGAAATATAGAACAGAATATCTCCGGATTCAGAATACCATACCAGAACATTCGCATTTTGGGGATCAGCATCCAGATAGAAGTCAGCTTCCTGCGTGCCCACAAATACTTTCTCAATAGTCATTTGCTCTGAAACAACAAAGAGGCTTGTAGCGTCAGCACCAAGAGAGTACATAAAATGGATCGCCTGTCCATCACTATTGAGGTAAGTCTTGGCAGAAGTGCCTCCTGCAGAATGTACCTCATATTCCTCATATCCTTCGGGCAACCACGTGGGAGCAAAGTTGGCCGTCATCTCTTCATCAGGCGCAAGTCCCTCGAAACGGTACTCAACGAAGTTTTCGTACTGCTGACGCACCCAGGCAAAGGAAAGCTCCGCGTGCCTCCGCATCCACAGTAAGCCAGGAAGCTCCAACCAGCGTTACCACAACCAGAAGACACGCAGCTTGATGGAAAAACTTATAGGCTACTGGATGGCTTCCCCTTCGGATGACGCGCTTCATTTTGCGCTCAAACCGAGGGGAAAAATGATGGTCACACTCGTCAGGATTTGGTAACGAGTTGCGGATGGCCTGATCAGCCTCCGCCGCAGCAATTCTTAACATTTCGTCGGTGATCACAGCTTGCCCTCCTTTTCGTACAGACCTTTCAATCTGTTCTTGGCGCGTTGGTCAAGTTTTGACGCTGCCGAAAGAGACAGCCCCAGGATTGCTGCTACCTCCTTCACGCTGTATCCCTGGAAGTAACGGAGTAGAATCACTTCGCGATACCGCGCAGGGAGTTTCAGTATGCAGGATGTCAAAGTATTCTCACCCTCATAAACAACAGAAATCCCTGATAACTCATCGCTGAACTCAACCACCTGGCGCTTTTGGCGCCGCCGATACAGGTCTATCGCTTTGTTCTCAACTATAGTAACGATATACCCCTGCGTTTTTGGACACTTGGGATCACCTATTTTTTCAATATTTTCGGCTACTTTCAAAAATGCCTGGTGGACCATGTCCTCGGCATCCTGTTCATTGTGTAAGATTTTGTTGGCCACATGGAACATGAGGCCGCGATACTCCAGATAGAGCTGCTCGAACTTTGAACGGTCCTCTGGCGTATCAATCATTTGAAGATAGATCATCATGGTACATACCTCCGGTTGCGATGTTTTCAATTATACCATGTGATATCTATTTCACACAAGAAACGAAGCAGCCTCACTACACTTGATAAAAGCATAAAGAGGCGGCCTCCATAATCCTGGAGACCGCACTCTATCATATGAATCGTTAGCGAAACGGAAAAGATGGTGCTTCTTTAGCGTTCAGGCACATCAATAATGACCTTTGGAAAAATCGGGGCAGTCATCTGCGCCTGTGACTTTGGTAGACACTTCCACGGTGCAGCCATCAGAAAGATTGCTGTTTCCGGAGTCATTCACTTCGATCAGCAGATAATCTTCTTCGACAGATATAATCTCTCCTGCAAAAAAGTATTGCATCGGCGTATTCCCTTGTTAGAGATCCTGTTTGCAGGACACCAATGCTACCACCATTACAAATGCCACAATGACTGCCACAGGCTTTTTCATATCCGTTCCCTCCCATCAATTCCGATGTGCTGTATCGAATATGTCCTTCTATTTCCTATGAACGAAGATGCCATCCCAAAATGGACACTTGACATAGAATTATTTTGTTAAATGATAGTGTCCAAATTTCACCGCGAAAAGCGTTATAATAAATAAACAGGCTATGAGCAGTTAGGAGGTTTTCATGAGCACTTGCATTTTTATGGCCGCAGACAGTCCATTGCCCGAAGTAAGGCCATCCAAAGAGTATCCGTTGCACATCAATGTGGACACTGCCACCATCTTCGATGGCGGAGCGGATGACAATTACAGTCTCCTGACCTTTAATGAGGTAGATCTGTACTGCAAAAAGAAGTACGGCGTTTATCTGGAACTGCCTCAATTTACAGAGGGACGAGTCAGGCAAATCATGGACTACATCCGAGCAGCTCTGCTACAGACTGATTGCGTGGAAATTTGGAATGTCTGGCTAATGGGTTACTGGGAATACGATGATAGGCCATATATCCGGAAAAGAACAATCCGGATGGAGGAATTAACCATAGATGACATGAAAGAAATCATCAAAGCAGAAAACTGGGACAACAAGGATAAAAACCGGCCATCTTTTTATTGTCTGGAGATTATTCGGTAATTGGAATCTTTATCTTGGTGAAAGTCCTCTCTATGAATATATGTTGCAAAGGAAGGTGAGTAATTTGGGCGTTTTTTCTATTGATGTGTGCAAATTTACTTGGATTTGCGGATCGGAGGATGATCCTGAAGATCTCTGCCTCCACGGCCATGTTACTGTGCAGATTGGCAAAACAACGATGGAGTATGATGGAACTGTCAGCGCAACCGCACTTTATCTACTCAAAACCTTGACCGAAGATAAGGTCATGTCAGAATATGATATTCAGATGGTTCCATGTTGCGGTCACTTTTTAATTGCGAATAAGGATCTATCCCAGGTCACGATTTCTGGATGCGATAACGGATTGGACTGGTCTGTTGTCCACGAAAACAGCGGGGTGCGTCTGATTCTCCCCTCCGGTGAATCAGAATGGGTACCCCTGCATGACTATAGAGAAGAAGTGATCCGCTTCGCAGACAAGGTAGCGGGCTACTATCGGTCCTGCCAACCGAAAAAGATACCGGATGATGAATTCACAAGAAATGGCTACATAGCATTCTGGAATGAGTGGAAATGGCATTATGCAAAAGCTGTCCAGCAGGAGGCGAAGCCATGAAAGATATCTTTGAGGAGCGGAAGAATTTAGAACATGCTCTGGCAGGATTAATCAGCGAACTCAAGCCGGCGCCTTTTCTACCGGAGAATGCCGTAGAGCATAGGTCGATAGAACTGGATGGTACTGAGAAAACCAACAGCAGATGGATGGCCTATATGTCCGATGCCTTAAAAACCGCAAAGACCTTTGAGATCCACTGCTGGGCGGAAGAAACGGAGTGCATTGAGCTGGCGCTCCAATATGGGAAACAGAAGGATACGGACTGGCGGTATGGGAAGATTATCGCCGGCGATGTGACGCCAGAGTTTTGTGCTTTTCTGTTGGGCCTTCCCAAGCCCACAGACACAGAACTCTACAACAAAATGACGCCGTTCTTCACGATCTCACTTGATAACGGCTTTTGGTCGGAGCATTACGGCACAGAGCTGACCAGCACTGGATGGCAGGCCGGTGATGTTAAGGAATGAGGAAAAAGCAATGGAATGGACCTATCGGAATTTTACAAAAAAGAGCATTGACCTGGCACCCTTGGGCTTTGATAAGGGTGCCGGGGATGAGACCTATTTCTGCACCCCCAAGGGGGCCAAAATCATCGGCTGGGCGGGTGTGGATGGCATCCATTACTGCCTGATCCGCGGCTTTGGGGAGATGGTGTTCGCCGTCAGCCCGATGAATGTTGCTCCGGACTATGTCCACCCCCTGGCCCGGACTTTTTCGGACTTTCTGCGGCTGCTGCTGGCCTGTGGCAGCTGCGATGCACTGGAACAGGCATGGCAGTGGGACGAGTCGCAGTTTCAAGCATTTCTTGCAAAAAATTCCCCCACTCAAGAACAAACGGCAGTGCTGGAGCAGCTGGCCCAGCAGACCGGCCTCGCTCCCATGGAACACCCGTGGCAGTACCTCCACGAGCTGCAGAGCGGGTTTGCTTACGACAAAATCAAATTCACTGAAGATTATTATGACCTGAACATGAATCCAGATGCCCCGCAGCCGCCGCCAAAGTGGGAAGTCTCCTTCGACGGCGGGTTCTGGAGCAGTCGTCAGGGACGCCCTGGGAAAGAATTGCCCATCCGCAAGGAATTCGACTGGGCTGGATACCACTGGGTGATCCCATCCATCTATTTCTGCAGCAAGGGGATTGTGATGGACTTTTGTATGCGGGTGGAGCCCGCCGCAATCTGCGACTTCTTGAAAAAATGGGACCTTACTCCGGAAAACGAGACAGAGCGGCAGTTCACCCAGGAGCAGCAGATGCAGCTGGATCTGGACAATCCCCTCCACTTGGATTTTCATTCTCTGCTCCATTTGAACGGAAAGGAGCTGCATTCCACCCATGGCTATGGGATCTCCTATAATCCGTGCCTGGGGCCTGAGTATGTGGTGGAGGACGAGGCCAAGCGTGCCGTGGAGCACTATGGATTGGATTTGAACTATGCATGGGTCATCCTGCGATCCTCTTATCCCTGGGCAACCAAGCGGAAGCCAGAAATCCGTCAACTCTCTGTCACCATGCTCCCGGACGCAGTTTCCGTACCTGGTCCGCATTTTCGGCTCAGCACTCCAGGGGATACGGTTCATTTCTCGTATGACGGCCAGGAGTATATTCTGACCTTGCAGGAGTATGAGGCACAGGAAATGGACTGGAGTCGGATGCCGGATACAGGGCTGGAGTATCCAAGCCACTATGTGGCCATGAGTTATACCATCACACCGGAGCCGCCGGATGGCGTGATGGACATTGCAGACTGCAATGAAGGTGACCACCCCCGGCAGGCCTCGCCGGCCCCGGGTCAGCCCACCGCCGCCTCATGCGCCATGGTGGTTGGCATTATCGGCGGTGCAGACGGTCCTACGGCCATTATTTATGATCAGCAAAAACAGGGGAAGCTCCATGCGGCTTGCTCCTCTCTGCATTTTAAGCCTGTGGAGCAGGTGGAGTGGAGAATTGTTTTTCGTGAGCACCGGAGTTTTTCTGCGGAAATTGAGTTGTTGCCCCGGTGACTCATCATAAATAGCACGAAGGAGATGTATTGCAGTGAAAGCATTTTTGCGAAATGTCGGTATTACAATTATTCTTATTAGCCTGATTTGTGTTGTATTTTATAGAATTAGCTGGATCACGAACTGGCGCGAGGTAGCAATTCTATATGTCATTACCTTCGTGGTGATTTTTGCTAATAAGCTCATTGATATCCTGGTTTCAAGAATCCGTTCTCGTAAATCAGAAGATTAGTTGTCACGGCAACAGACACATAGACGCAGAGTCAAACGATAAAAAAAGGCAGCGACTTTGCAAAGGCAAGGTCGCTGCTTTGTTTATTGATAGACCGCATCACTCTCCTTATTTTTCATCATCAACAAATTCAAATAAATCCTCAACCGTAACATGAAATACTTTTGCAATATCCATAGCCAATTTAAGGGACGGATTGTATTTGCCGTTTTCAAGATGAACGATTGTTTCTCGTCGGGAAGAAACCAGTTCTGCCAATTCAGCTTGTTTTAAACCTGCTTTTTCCCGATATTCCTTTATTTTTGTTTTCAGCATTTTTACAGTCCTTTCTTGTCAATAACAGCAAAAATCGTTGCTCTCAAAACAGTCAACAAGAAAATGCCGCCAACAACAAAATATCCTGCAATCATTCCATTGAAATCAGCGAATACACAAGCCAAAGCTGCAATGACCATAAGCACATAAGCCAACTTCAAGCAAATAGAGTCTGTGGTTTTTAGGTTTTCTCTGGCGAACTCATCAAAGATGTTGTGCTTTTTCGCATAAGAGATTTGCCCCCAGACAAGTGCCCCCGCCATAGTAAGGCAAGCTGCGTGGAAATAGCGGATAACAGGATCATATCCGTTCCATGTACACATACAGTAATACACCAGAAGCAGCGCCGCTGGTACAGCTTTGAAGAACATCCATACGCTCAGATTGATCGTTTTGTTTTTCATAATAAGACCTCCATGTGAAATATTTATAACTTCATCGTGTTATAAATATATCACTTCCGTTTGAGGCTGTCAATAGGAGAAGTGAAATATTTCTAACTTTGTTTTTGTATTGGATTAGTGGGCTACTGTCTGCATATTATTGTGTGTTACTTTGCTGCACATGAGCATTAGTACATCAGTTATAACAGCACCACATGTAATATATACAGAGCCAAACAACACAAACAGGCAGCAGCCTTGCCTTTGCAAAGCTGCTGCCTGTTTGACTTATTATGACATGGTTATCATTTTCTATGGCCTTATGGGAGTTGGCCCACCGGCGGGATGGATCGATCCGGATGCAATGGTCACGATGAGGATAAATCCAAAGTAGATAGCAAGGATGGCCAGTAAAACGATAAGGAGTCCTTTGTCTTTAGAAGAGAGGGACTTTCTTTTCCAGATCAATACAGCCAGGATCAAGACGAATGCAATGCCGGCCACGCTGAGAGTAATGTAATTTAACAAGAAATTCAGCAAAAATTCCATCACAAAACCTCCTTTTTTATCTCGCCAGCATCAAGATGGTTCTTCAAAGAGGGACTCTAATTCATGGTAGAACACCTCATCGATCTGGCGGAAAATCCGTCCGTTGTCCGGGCGGTCGTCAATCAGGTAGTAACTGCCGTCCTGCTCGAATGCCAGACAGGTGATCATATCTGCGTGGCTGACCAGCTCGTCATGTGTCTGGTACTCGATCCGAATCTCAAAGCCATCCTTGAAGTCATAGCCGCCGGTTCCATCCGGGTTTCCGTAGATATCATGTTCCAAATCAAGATAGGGCGCACTGTCAATGCCAACCAGGATATCCAGAGCCAAGTCTTCATACTGAATCTCCACGGAGCCTACATTGGAATTTTCAACAATGTGGACCACCGAAATTCGTTCCGGCATAAAGAAGTTTGTAGCCCCAGGTTCCAGTTCATCATACTGGGGTACGATATAGTATACGGTGGGATTGTAATCAACGGTATCTACATAGCAGGGAATTCGCTTGCCTCCCAAGGTTATTTTCAGATTTGGTGCATTTTCCGCAGAGGACACAATGTTGAACAGGCTGCCATCATTGCCGGTATCCTCCAGATCCAATTTCAATGTCGTACCGAAAATACTGCTGGATTGGCCAAAGCTGGAGTGAGAAGACTCTCCTCCCCCAGGAACATAAACCAGAAAATAGTACTCGATATTGCTGCCGTTGTCATAGTCGTACCGCAAAGCATGGGCACGGGCTTCCTCCTGATTCAAGCCATCCAGCCATTCTCGAACATTTTCTGCGGTTTCCTCTTGAGAGAGTCCCTCCAACTCCGCATAATAATCGTCCAGACTCACTTCCTGCATACTGGCGGAACCTGCGGAAAAGGATTGTCTGAGCCCCAAGACCAAGAGTACGATGAGCAACAGCGGCACCAAAAGTACCACCAAAAGCACCTTCCAACCGGTTCGATCCTTAGGACGCACCGGCGTCTGAATATCGGTCTGGATCTCTGGGAGTGGTGTGGTGCATCTGGGGCAGACTTTCCAATCCGGCTCTACCGGTGTCTTGCAATTTGGACAAGATGGACGGAGCTTGGCTCCGCACTTGGGACAGACCACAAAGGTTTCCGTGACGGGCGTGCTGCACCGTGGACACCTGAGATTTGCATAGTTCCCACGTACCAAAAGATATACGATAAGACCGATAAATGCAGGGGCCAACGCAGCCACAAAGGCCCAGAGGATTGCATTCATATCCCTCTGGCAGGCGTCACGATAGACAAAGAACCCAACAATAAACGGCAGAAAAATCATGAGTATCAAAACTATGAACATCGGAACGGTTGCTACCATGCTCATGCTGTCTTACCCCCTTTACAAGAATAGATGATGGCGATGACTCCGCCGCCGGTTGCGGCAGTAATGATATATCCAAAGCAGAACACAGACAGTACAGGATACCAGTCGATTGCCGAGTACCCCAGCAGAACTGCTGCAATCATCAAGAGAAAGCCTGCCAGAACTGCGATAGTAGTCTGAATCCGCAGCCTGCGCCGCTCCAGCTCTGCTCGGAGCATTTGTTCGTTGAGAATCGGAGGCGTGTGCTGTTCAAAATCATAAATCTGTTTCATTTCCGATCGCCTCCTTCAGAAGTTTTCTTGCTTTGTCCAGTCGGGATTTGACGGTTCCCTTGGGAATTCCCAGGATCTGCGCGGTTGCTGCAATGTCCCTGTCGTCGAAATAATAGAGGATCACAACCAGACGATACTTTTCCGGCAGATGGTCGATTGCCTCATAGAGTGGTCTGTAATCTACCTTTTCCGGAGCGGGTATGGAGCAGAGCAGGAACTCCTTTTCTTCATTGTTACGAAAATGGAGAATGGGGCTTTTTGAGAGACGCCGCAGGGCGTTCCGGTACAGGTTGACACAGATTTTGGTGATCCAGGGTTCGAAATCCCGGCTTGTGTCATATCGAGAGAAGTTTTTGACCACCTGCAGCCAGGTATCCTGGTACAAATCGTCCGCCTCCAGCGTGTTGGCGCAGAGCGTCAGACACAGGCCATAGAGGCGTTTCCCATATTGATGGATGTACTGGTCTATCACACGCTCTGCACCTCCTCTCACCTACATATACAACCAAAAAGCCAAACGGTTCATTCAATAGGAATTTATTTGTCGTCATTGGAGGATATATAGTCGCCTTTTCAGTATAACATATATCCAGCAATATTTGATCTAACTGGGAGAAGTTTAAGAAGGGGGGGTGCTTACTGTGTTGGCACCCTATTCAGGGAGTGGAATTTACAGAATAGATAAGCCAAAATTGCTTATTCCTCAAATGCTAATCCATTCTTTCTGTATTAGCGTTTCTGTATGTATCTCTCGCTGCTCCGTATACTATGTCTTAACGACATAGAAAGGAGCGGTGGAGACCGTATGATCGACAAACGCATAGGTGAGCGAATCAAACAATGTCGTGAAAGATTGGGCCTGACGCAAGACCAGTTTGCAGAGCGGCTGGGCTTGACCACAAACTATATTTCCACCGTTGAAAGAGGCGCTTCATTTCCACGCTGTGAAAAGTTGATTGCCATTATCAACGGACTTGAAGTATCCGCAGATGCAATTTTTTGCGATGTCATTACACACTCCAATGAATACCGGGGTGGCCAGCTTTCAGAGGAGCTGAAGCAACTTCCTCCGGAGGAGCAGCAACGCATCTTAGAAATCGTAGAGCTGATGGTTCAGCAAGCGAAGAAAAAGTTAAAATGATTGATTTTGTGGGCTACAAGGGAATCTTGTAGCCCATCGACTTTTTTCGACATAAATCTTCCTGTGTATGCTATACTATGTATTAGCGTTATAGAATAAATTTCTAATCCACAGGAGGCGTGCAATATGATTAAAAAACTCGCTGAACTATTTGGTGTAACGAAACCATCAACTTTCTGTCCAGACGGACGCACCTGTGCCTTTACAGGCCATAGGCCACAGAATCTACCCTTTCGATTTAATGAGTCCGACAAGCGATGTATCGCCCTTAAAAAGCAACTGCGAAAACTCATTGTTCAGCTGATTGAGCAGCACAATGTCACACACTTCATTTCAGGGATGGCTATCGGCGTGGATATGTATGCCGCCGAAATTGTTCTTGATCTAAAGGCCAAGTATCCACACATCACACTGGAGAGCGCGATTCCCTGCGAGACACAAGCTGCCAAATGGTCTGAGCCGTTGAGAGATCGGTATTTCAAGATTGCAGAGCAATGCGACAAAGAAACCATGCTTCAAACCCAATACACACCGGACTGTATGCAAAAACGGAATCGCTATATGGTAGACCAGGCGGATGTGCTGCTGGCTGTTTGGGACGGGACACCAAGCGGAACCGGCTCCACAGTACAATATGCGAAGACGCAAGGCAAGACAGTTTGGATTCTTGATCCCTATTCGCTCGAGGTAAATAACATAGGCTGATACTCAGAAATATTTTCCCAGGGGCCTAATTTGAGTCACTCCCAAAGGGTAAAAACAGAAAAGTTAATTCTCGTTGCTTGCTTGATGGAAGGGCTGTTCATATAATTATGACGAACTTATCACAACGGAAAGAAGTGAGATAATTGATTGGCGAAAATATAAAACATTTCCGTAAGGCCCAAAAAATCAGTCAAGAGGAATTAGCTGTAAAGCTAAATGTCGTAAGACAAACGGTTTCCAAATGGGAAAATGGATTGTCCGTCCCTGATGCAGATGTTCTTGTTCGTATGGCAGATCTATTGGGTGTATCTGTAAGTCAATTGCTTGGTGTTGAAACAGATGATTGCTCAACCATAGCTTTGTCAGAGGAACTATCGAAAGTAAATCAGCAGCTTGCAAAGAAATGCCAAAGAGAAAAACTACTTTGCCAAGCCAGTAAAAAGAGAGGACAAATTTTGCTGCTTTCATTTCTGGCAATGATAATCGCTTTGTCAGTTCAGAATGAAGTTGTCTCGGTTGTTCTGGTCGGCGTATGCATGGTTACCGCAGTGGCTATTCTCTATAGGAATTTGTCGCTGCTGACCAGTGTCACGACGGATGATCTCAGAATAGGCGTTTTACGAATTACCACAATTTTCAACATCTGCATCCTGCTGACAGGAGTTATATTTGCCGTTTTAGTTGGCTGCGATGTAATTGTCTTTTCTGAAAACGGTGAAAAAATGTTTGCCATGGCGATTGTTTCTTGCGTCATGATATTTGCCGGAATTGTAAGCCCTAAATTACCTTACAACAGGCACACAGGGTTGCGTCTGCCCTGGACTGTCCAAGATGAAGATACATGGAATGTTGCTCATAGAGTCATTGGATACATCTCCCTTCCGATTGTGCTCCTATATATTGCTTGCACATGGACGGTGTCAAATTTTGAACTTGTTACCATGTGTGCTATGATACTTTGGATTGGCATTCCAGGAATAGTTTCCTATCTGTTCTTTTATAGAAAAATGCACATCAACTAATTGCTGACAGATTAAACTGCATGGACGCATGGGTTGATTATCAGTCCGCTATTGGATATGATGATCGGCCCTCAGTAAATTAAATTAGTTTCTTTCTCTGAATTAAAACTCAGTTAGAGTGAGTCCTTCTGGGAGGTCCATCCTGAACCGCTCCTGGGTCCAGCAAATGAGCGCAACTCCCCCTTGGCGGAACACTATCTTGCCAAAAAACAAGGCATACTGTATGATGTAAAAGGATTTTTACGATGATTTTATGAAGCGTAAAACAGGTTTGATAGACTTGAGAATCCTTTGGCGGTATGATCTTGATAGAAAAGGTGGTGTGGTACATGGATATTGGCTCCAAAATAAAAGAAGCACGAATGAATGCCAGCTTTACGCAAGAACAGGTTGCAGAGGCTCTGGGCGTGAGCCGCCAGACCATATCAAATTGGGAGAACGGAAGAACTTATCCAGACATCGTAAGTGTTGTGAAAATGAGTGACTTATACCACATCAGCCTTGACCACTTGCTGAAGGAGGAAAAGACTGTGTCAAGTTACTTAGACTATTTGGAAGAAAGCACAAACACTGTGAAGAGCAATGACCGAAAAGCAAAGACCATTCTTGTTTCTGTTTATCTTGCGATCTGGGCCTTTGCGATTATCGTATTCTGGTTCTTCACCAGCGGCTCAGATGCTATGGGATACAGCTTAATGTTCCTGTGGGTGCTACTCCCGGTTTCGACATTTATCTTCTCTCTGATCATTGGAAAAAACGATTACTGGGGTAACCAGAAATGGCTGTCTGCCATTGCTTTTGGGGTCATGTATATGCTGGCGGAGTTCGCAACATTTAGTGCTGCCAATATGACAACCTTTGACAAGTTTAATATGCCAAGGTTTGGCATGATCGTGGGTGGCGCAGTAATATCCTTTATTGGAATCGCAATTGGTACAATCGCAAGACACTTTAAGGCACGCAGAAGAATCAGAGAATAACCTGATCCACCCATTTGGATCACTGAGGAAGGGCTACCTGCTGGAGGTAGCCCTTTTTTAGACTACACACATCCAGAGAGACTATACAGGTTAGAGGTGCTGCTCCCGTTTGCCCTGTGACGGGATGCCTTTTTTAAGTAGCCGTGCTGCTCCAGATCGTGGAGCGCTCTCTTGACTGTGGAGCGGGACAACTTCATATCTGACGCTATGGTCTTGATGCCGGGCCAGCACTTGCCCTCAGCGTCTGACCGATCCCGCAGGTACATATAAACTGCCCTCGCTCTGGAGGGCAGTTCAGTGTCGGCATAGATGGTTCCAAAGTAGCTCATAGTTCCTCCTTCTCAAAGGTTTTCATACCTTTGCTGTGTTTGTGGCTTTTCTCCTGCGCCGGTGTTTGCGCCATGCCTCCATGTCCGGATACTGCATAGCCTCGATTTTCCTCTGCTTCCACAGATTTATTAGACTTTGGAAGATTACGCTCCAGATCTACACGATTGGCATAGGCCACCGCTCGGTTGGCTCGCTCCGGCACAGTGTACGGCTCCCCAAAGGTGATGCCCCAGTTCAGGAAAAGCTGGAGTCGGGTTCGCATAGGGTGAGTACCGGTCTTCATGACAATGAAGCTGCCTTTGGGAATGGATTTCAGCTCGTCTGGGGTCAGCAATGCTCGCTCCATCATTTGCAGGCTCTGGCTGGGATCGTTCTTGCCACGGCTCACAGAGCCGGAGAGGACGGTGCGGCTGCCCAGAGCTTTGGACAGCACTTCAGCAGTCTGACTGTTGGGAGCAAAGCCGCCGAAGATGGTATCCTGACAGTTGTCCTGAATGATTTCGCAACCCTCTTTGCCGTAGTTTTTCTCCAGCTGCGCCAACGACTGGATGATGGGTACCAGCGTCAGCCGGCGAGATCGACCGGCGGAGAACAGGGGCAGAATATCAAAGGGCGGCATGGTTCCAAACTCATCACAGAACAGCACCACCCGATTCTTCAGCTTACCGCCGTTCTCATCGGCCACGGCAAACAGCTCCCGGCTGAGGTTCTGAATCATCAAGCCAGCCATGAAGTTTTTGGTTGTGTCTTCCTCCGGCAGGATCAGGAAAATGGCCGACTTCTCCGAGGCAAATTTTTCGGCATCGATGGCGCTGTCAAAGCACAGGATCTGCTCCAGCTCGCTGTCCAGAAAGGCATTTAGCCGGGACAGTACCGTGGACATGACGGAGGCCATGGCCTGCTCAGCACTATTGAGGGCAGCTCCGGCGAACCATCGTGCCTTGTGGTCTGGTGGCAGCTTGCCCATCAGAAGCTGGAAGTGACTCTTGCCCTTGATGCCGCTGGGTTCCAGAAGATCCTGTACCAGCTTGAACACGGAAACGATATGGCGGCGCTCCTGGGGATGGTCTTCGTCGGGCGGCAGGAACTCGGCCAGCATCAGGATGACGGAGGTGAGCAGACCTTCGGCGGCATCGTAGAAGAAGGCGTTCTGGCCACGGTTGCTGTCATCACCGTCCGGGTTGACGATGGTTTTGGATAAGATCTTGGCGTATTTTTCTGCTTTTGCGCGAGCCGCCAGATTCCTCGGCTCCTTTCGGGCAATGTCCATGTATCGGTTGACCAGTGTCAGCAGATTGTTGCCATCCGAGCGGGTGGGATTTCGCAGGTCGATGACAGAGACATTGTACCCATAGCACTCCTTGGCAATGGTACCGTAATTCCGGGCCAGGTCGCCCTTGCTGTCCAGCGCCAGCCAGCTCATGCCGCTGGCACAGGCATACTCCAGATTGGGGTACAGAAAGTATGCGGTCTTGCCGATGCCGGAAGCACCGATCATGAGACAATGGATATCGTCGCTGTCTACCAGAGCGGTGAGTTCTCCCTTCTTGCCCTTGCACCCCAGCACCAGCCCCTGTTCTGCTGGGCGGTTGTGGCCGCTGCGCCACTCCCTGACCCTGAATGGGACATGGGCATAGATCCGCTTGATTTCCTTTGCAGTGGCCCATCTTGCGGTACCGTGCTGTCCGTCGCCCACCGTCCTGGACTTGATGCCGCTCAGGGTGTAGCAGTGAGACAGCGCCGCAAGTCCCCCGATGACAAGAAACATTCCGGCGCCGGCCAGAATCAAAAGAGCCACCTTTGACTCCTTGAGCTGCTCAAACAGAGTTATCCAAAACTCTGGCATGATGTGTTCACCTCACATTTCTGTTCTCTGACTGTAGTCAGGTCATCGTTCCAGTCCTTGTTCTCCGGAATGAGCCGTTCTACCATGTAGTTCGCTTCCAGCTGCGCCTTCATGCGCTGGTTGGCCAAGTGGCCTGCCTCGTCATTATCCAGGCAAAGCAGGACGGTTCGGATCTGCGGCATCCGTTCCAGCATCTTCATCACAGGCTGGATTGAGGTACCGCAACAGGCCACATAGCTGTGGCGCTGCCACTCCTGCGGATGGAGCGTGATGTAGGAGAGCATATCGATGGGCGCCTCAAATACATAGAGACTCCCGTCTGTACCAATATGGTGAAAACTGTAGCGGGGATCGCAGCCCTCCACATTGAGCCGGAAGGCTTTGCCGTAGCTGTTGGTACTCCGCTTGTGGGCGTGGCGTGGGATGCCTTCTTCGTCTGTGCCTACAAATACTGCATTGTGGTATTTCGCATCTTCGTACAGGCGCTTTTCCCTGGCGAAGTGGGCTACCACACTTCGGTCAATGTTCCGGTGTTTTACCAGATAGGCATAGACCCTACGCATATCGGAATGGATCGGTGGCAGGACAAAAGGCTTTGGAGGCTCCTCAACCCGCTCTGAAGCAGAGGGATAGATGGTTCCCACTTCTCCTCCCAGAAGCATGGTCACAGCTTCGGGGTAGCTGAGATTGTAGAAGCGCTGCACAAAGCTGACGGCGTGACCACCTCTCTCCTCGGCATGGTCGTACCATTCGTTGCCGCGGACGGTGACGCTGTGGTCCTTGGCCAGCCGTTTCTCTCTGCCGGACGGAATCAGCTTCTCGCCACGGAACCGGAGAAACTCCTCCAAGTCCACAGCGGCGGCGCGCTGCTTCTGTTCTTCTGTAAAGTGAATATAGGTTGACATGGTTCCCTCCTGTTACATGGTCTGCTGATACGACATCTGCTCCTCGTGATCGTCTGCCTTGTGGCCTATGGCCATGCGCTTCTCCATCAGGCGTCTGCGCCGTTTGGAGTCAATTCGGATTCCGGCCGGGTTATGGGGCGGTGCAGAATTATCCCGGAAGATCCTGCCCATGTGATGGAGCAGTTTGGTTGCCGCCAGCATCACGGACGGATCACGGAACTGGTCGAAGCGGTCGAGGAAGAATTGGGCGTACTGGTTGCCTTGGGATGCGGAGCGGGCAAACCACTCTCTGGCCTGCTCCCGATTCTGCTCCACATCCCGGCCCAGGAGATACAGCTTCCCCAAAGTGTATTGGGCAAACGGGTTTCCTTGTCTGGCGGCGGCGGTCAGGTACTCCAGAGCCTTTGCCACATCCTTTGTCACAGACTCACCGGTGAGGTAGAGCTTTCCAAGGCGGTATTGGGCAAACTGGTTTCCATGTCCGGCAGCCTTATCCAGCCATCGCACTGCCTCCGTTGTACGCTTCTGGGAAAGGAGCAGTTTTCCGAGGGCGTATTCCGAGAAGTCGTTTCCGGCCTCTGCGGACAATCGAAACCACCGCTCGGCTTTTTCGTGATCCCGCATGGTGGAGAGGTCGTCCCGGTAGAACTTACCCAGCTGGTGGGCTGCCACCGTATATCCCTCTGCCCAGAGCTGCTCCATCTCCCGAACCGCTTCTGCGTGTTCCTCATCCAGCGCATAGACATCCTGCAGAACGGATTTGGCGGCACGGTAACGCTGTGCCTGTTCGTATACGCTGTAGGATTGATGTTCCTCCTGTGCTACATCCGGCTCAGGCTCGTCCTGTAGTGCTTCATCTTCAAAAGTTGGGAGGCCGAGACGGATGTTCTCGGCTTCCCGGATGATGTCGTTCTTGATTCTGCGAAACTCTTTCTGCTGAGAGAGCGGGAGATGCTCCCGTGGGGTGCGGCTGCCATAGCATTCGTTCAGCTCGTCCCGGATCTGATTCCAGGTTTCGTAGCACTGCGCCACTTCCGGCTGTCGGGCCAACTCATCCACGATGCCATCCACCAGCGCTTTCAGCGGTTTCTTCAGATAACCGTATTGCTTTTTTCCGGTGGTAGTTTCCAGTGCCTGTACCAGTTGGCGCATCTGCTCCTCGATGACCGGATTGTCGCAGAGCTGGTGATTCATCCTGAGGATCAGATCCCGCATGGTGTCCTGGGCTGTTTCGACCAGTTCTTTGTAGGCCACATCCTTCCGCTCGTAGATCTGATTCATCTCATCACGGAAGATGGTGTTGGTCAGCTTGGAGCGCATAGCCGCAATGCCATCCCTGGTCAGGAAGCCCTCCTTGGGATTGTCCGACCAGACCATCATGTGGATGTGGGGGTGATGGCCCTCATTGTGGAAGGCTGCATACCAGCGGAAGTGATCGACCGGTATCCTCATGGCCTTGGCCAGATCCTGTGTGTGCATCATGAGGAGCGTGCGCCACGCTTCTGCATTGTCGTATTCCAGACGGGTGGCATCTTCACGGCGCAGAGAGTAGATGATGGTCCACACATTTCCTTCGTGGGCCTCCAGCTCGGCCATGGCTGCATCCAGGTCAACTGCCGGAGCGGAGCTGAACAGGCCATGTGCGCCGTGACGCTCCACACGAGGACGGGTGGCAATGTAGGACATGTACCCGCTCTCTGAATTCATCTCATGAAGGTTTGCATCCAGCGCCATGGTGATGAATGCGGAGGCGGTTCCAAGCGTGGGGGTCTTGCAGTAGTCCTCGTACTCGAACAGCTCCGCAGCATCGGGAAAGTCATGGAGCAGCTTTTGAATCAGTTCCCGCTGGCCTTTGGTAACCGGACCGTTGCCGGACAGCTTCTCCACGCCCTCACGGGTGGCAATGTACTTCATGTACCCGCCGGCCTTGTCCGATTGGATGTAGCCGCTCTTTTGTACGAGCTTTGCCATGGGTTACACCGACTTCTGGAAGTCCAGTGCGTCCTTGAACGAGATGCGTCCATTGGTGCGCTTCATATCCCGGATGGCTTTTCCACGCAGGCGCTGGTATTCGCCTTCGTCGATGTCGGTGTCGTAGGCGATGATCTGTCCCAGCACATTGAGATCCACGCCCTGCTTGAACAGGAGCGAGCCCATGCGCCCGGTATAGTAATCCAGTGTGCCGGTCATCATGGCAGAAAGTGCTTCGGGCAGAAAGGCGCCGGCGTTCTTCGTGTTCAGGTAGCCGATGTAAAACCGGAGCGCCTGCTCAACAAACTCGCTCCGGCTGGAGCAGTTATCGAGGCGCAGATAGATGTCGATTTTTTCGTCCAGATCCTCGGAGAGCCAGAAGCCCTTCTTGATCTTGCTGTTTTCTGTCATCAGGTCATTCACTCCTCATTTTTCCTGGTGTCACCGCTGAAAACCCCGTCACACCGGGCATTTCCGGTTTCATAGGGTCCAGCGGCGCATTTCATCGGTGGATTTGTCCCCGGTGCAAAAAGCCTGAAACTGCCCGCACTGCGGGCAGAAGTGGGAGAGCCGGGGGCGGCATTGTCCCCGGCTTTTTCTCCTGCTTCGCTTTCGTCAGCTTCCCCCTCCCTTGGAAAGCGGCCCAAATCCCGCATATTTCCCCAGGGTGGGGTACACGGTCGGCCAGCCGCTGAAAGCCGCACACAGCGGCTCACACGGGGCAACACGGCGCTACATCTGCATCTCCGGGGATGCCGGACTCTGCTCTGTCAGATAATCCGCACAGCACTCCTCCAAACTCTGCCCCCAATACTCCTGACAGTAGGTGTTCATCTTGGGAATGAACAGAGCTTGTTCCTCTGGACTGAGCCGATATTTGAAGTCCAGCTCATCGCCATTGCTACACTGCAGGAACACTTCCAGTGTGTCGCAGACGCAGCCACGCTCCAGATCGTAGTTGGCGTAGATGTTCAGCCAGTCATCGTTCTCGGTGGTGCAGACATTGGTACCAAACACTTCGTCCGCATGGAACGATACTTCCATGTAGAACTCCAGCAGGTTGTCGTTCTGAATAATATCCTCCGCAAAGGAGATGTCCTCTGCACGGAGCGTCCGACTGCCGGTGAGATACTGCGGCTCCGTTTCGTATGTGACCTCTTTTCCGTGCAGACGATCCAGGAAGATACGCCACCGTTCTTCCGGCGAAGCGGTGCTTTTCTTCATGGCGAAGTAGACAGCGCTGCTGACATCCTGGATGCGAAATCGCTTCCAGCCGTCCATGATGTTGAGCGCATCGAGGTGTCCATTGTCCAGATCGATGTCGAATGCACCGACCACTTTGCCGGTGTTGTCCAGCCGCTCCGACACATATTTTTCGAACTGCTCACGGGACAGCTTCTCTCCACGAGGAAACATTTCAGTGAAGTGTGCGGGAGCATCACTGTCTGCCTTGCGGATATAGCTGCGAAGGCGTCGAGCAGTCTGGAGGAACTCAAGATTCTCCTCTGCCAGGAAGTAGTCGGAGCTGCCGCCCTCCGTGACATGGAACACCGCAAAGCGTCGGGCAGCTTCTCGTGCTTTCTGATCGTCCTGCTGCTCTTGCCGGATCTCTGCGCTGATACGCTCATACTCCTGTTGAGGAAGCTGGCGGCACATCTCATCGATGGTCTTCTCCAGATGTTCTTCCAGTGTTTCGTCTTTCAGATGCCTGTTCAGCGCATCGTACCAACGCTCGTCAATCCAGAGAGTGATGTCTTTGCTGTTCACTGCATCACCCCCATCTCCGGGCCGCTGTATTCCATCTCAGGGAACTGTGTCATGAGATACCACACCCCATCTTTCAGATTGGCAGAATGAATGGTCTGCTCCAGCAGCTCATCGGCGGAAAGCTCCATCGTGATCCCCGCAACGCCGGGATGTGCGACAGCACTCTGCCCGTCCAGAAGGGCTTCCGCTTGTGCGGCTGTCAGCTCTACAAAGCCGCAGGGTGTCATCATAGAGAAGGCTTCCCCGGCATGGTCAGTGAGAAAACTCCGAACTGTGGACGGACGGTCATGGTGATTCTGTTCCGTCATATACTCCACGGCACCCTCTTTGCGGCTCACTGTGCCACCTCCATTTCTTCTGCGGGTCTGGGCGTAACCGGCTTCGAACTGCGGCGGGATCTGGCGGGCGTAGACGCAGCTACATCGCTCTCGTCGATGTATTCACGCACCGGAGCGGGAACATATTTCTCATAGAGTTTCACCAGTGCGTCCGTCATTTCACGGTCCAGGTCGAGTTCCTTCTTGCTCATGTAGCGTTTGAGCGCCGAGAGCTTTTCCTCATCGAAGGTGATGGTCAGGTTCACTTGCTTCATTGGCACTTCCTTTCTCAGTCGTAGTTGATGTATTCGATCTCCAGCCAGTGCGTCCACCCTCTGCCTTCCAGCTGGGTCTTCACCACACCGTTTTTGGTATTCATGGCCTCGATCACATAACCGTCACCGATGTACACGCCGATGTGTCCATCATGCCAGACGGCCAGGCCGGGAGTGTCCGGCATGGTATCAATGGGACCGGACACCGATGCGGAGTAGTACATCTGGTTTGCGCCCAGGTCGGGCATACCGTTGGTGGCATAGTCAATGGTGAGGGTTTCGGGATTCAGCCAGCCATAGCCTTTGATGAGGCCGACGCAGTCTGTTGTCCGGCCGCCCAGCCAGTTGGCCCGGATGAAATCTGCGTAGGCACCAACGCCATCCGGGTACTGCTCCAACTTGTAAGCGAAGAGCGAATCGGTGAGGACATTGCCGTATGTTCCCCAGACATAGCCCCAGCCGGATTCCCAGGCATGAATGGCGTAGGTCACAAGGTCTGCAGCATTCTTGGTGGTGGGATCGGTGAAGGTGGAGATATCCAGCTCAATGCTGGCTCCATCGCCTCGGAGATACTCGCCGCTGTAACTGCCGCCTCCGGCGCTCCCTGCGATCATTGTGTAGATGTGGTCGATGTTGCTCTTGTCATCCTCCGTGATTGCTCTGCCAAGATGTGCTTCCAGATTGGCGTATGCCTGGTACAGCGAGACCGGTACTGCGACGGTATATTCTTCTTCCTCTGTACTTGTGGTCCCGTCCTCCAGAGTCACTTCCACTGTTCGTGTTCGAGTTTCTATGGTATAGAAGCACTCTACAAAGCTGTCTGCTGCACTCGCAGACGGAGCGTCTGCTCCAAAGCAGAGGGCATAAAAAACGGCCTTGACTCTGATGGGGTCAAGGCCGTTGCCGCTGTCCATCTGCTCGTTGGCAGAGGACACCGCCGAGTCCAGAAGAGAAAAGGCCGAGCGCATCTCCTCGATGTGATACCGGAACTCCGCAGGAACTTCGGTGGAGAACTCGCCTCCGTAGAAGCACGCCTCCACCGAATAGTTGTTGTGTTCCGAACCGCCGGAGCCAATGGCGCAGAGCAGAGCAATCAAAAGAATGACCGGCGAAAAGACTGCCACCAGAATCCAGCCCACACCTTTTCGGGTCTTTTCATTGGTGAGGAGCATGGCGGCGGCTTTTGCGATTGCCCCTGCAGAAATAGCCATGAAATCCACCTCCTATTCTTTGACAGAATGATTGTATTGTGGTATTCTTCTTAAGTAATGTTGCTTGCATCTTTCGTTGTTGCGTCCATTGCGTTCTGGTATCCGCTCGATGCCGTTTCTCTCATGCTTGCGTTTGCAAGTTGCGTGTTATGTTACATCGACAAGGGGGAAACTAATATGAGCAGCAGAATTAATGCGGTGAGCCAGGGGATCTGCGGGACGGAGCGGCCAAGTTCTGGGTACCTGAATAGATGGGGATACCGCAGCACGAAAGTGTAGGGTTGGATCTCCCTTGGGGTTCAATGCCCCACCGTCTCACCATAGAGAGCAGAGGCTTCGTTTGAAGTCTCTGCTCTTTTATCGTCCACCTGCCGATCCGAAGAGCTTCTCCTTGTAGGCCGGAGCATGAACCTCCAGCAGGTATCGTTCATTGCCGCACTTATACAGGCAGACGCCCCGCTGGGGAAACTTGATGAGGTTGTATTCGGACTCCTCCAGCTGAAGCATATCCATGTAGGAGCGCTTGTCGATGGAACCGGCGTTGAACAGGAACTGGTGGGGCGGGATGCTGAACAGGGGCTTTGTCATCTCACGGACGCCTTCCTGGTCAAAGTCCTCCAGATTCTGACTGGCCAAAAGCATAGCGGATTCTTTCTTTCGTACACGCTTCAGGCAGTTGCGGATGTACTCGATGGCAGTGGGGTTGGACAGCCAGATATACAGCTCGTCCAGAGCTGCCACGGTATTGCCTACGGTCAGAAGCTTGTCGGACATGAAGGATAGCACATTGAAGAGCATGGCGTTGCGAACATTTTTCGCCGCACTGAGCATCCCTTTCACGCCGAACACCAGAAAGCGGCTGGAGGTGATGTTGGTGTGTCCGTTGAAGAACTGGGCGTCGGCTCCCTTGCACATGGAGTGCAGGCCAAGCAGCACCTCCTGCAGGAGTTTTTCGGTATAGAGCTGGTGCTGACCGGCATCGTAGTTTTTGAATTCCTGCTCGATGAGGTCGTAAAGGTCGGAGAGAATGGGATAGTCCTCCGGACGCATCCGACTGAAGTTGGTGCGCTCGGTGATGCCGAACTTCTGATACAGCTTGGACAGCATGATCTCAATGGTATCGATATGCGCGTCGCTGAAATCCTTATAGGCCCGGAAGAAGTCCTTCAGGAAGGAGATGTGCTGGGCCAGCAGGGTGCTTTTGCGAAAGGCCTCCGGCGCATCAGTGGCATTGGGGTCGCCGCCATCATCCCAGCACTTGGGTTCCAGTACATTGATGATGTACTGTCCGGCCATGAGGTCGGCAAAGCAGCCGCCCACCGCCTCGCACATCTCCTGCTGTTCGTGTTCGGCATCCAGAGAGATGATGGACTTGCCGGACTCCAACAGGTTCAGGATGAGCAGCTTCATGAGGTAGGATTTGCCCTGACCGGAGTTGCCCAGGATCAGGATGTTGGCGGAGGTCTTATCCTCATCTCGCTGGTCGAAGTCCACCAGAATGTTGCTGCCGTATTTGTCTTTGCCGATGTAGAAGCCCTTGGGGTCCAGCTTGCCGGAGTAGTTGAAGGGATAGAGATTTGCCACGCTGGAGGCGGGCAGCACTCGTTCAAACTGGACACCGAAGGCATTGTGACCGCTGGGATTAACACAGCGGAATCCCTGTTGCTGGCGAAGCAGGAGCTTGTCCACATTCAGCTTGCTCCGCACCAGTTCCGTCAGCACGTCCGTCTGGAGCAGCTTGAGGGTGTTGTAGTCCGAGGCAGTCAGCTCGATATAGACTGCACAGTGGAGCAGCGGCTCACGGTTGCGGTGCATGGCAGCCACCAGCGTGGCCACATCCTGCAGATTGCTCTCGGCGGTGACCGTCTGCTGCAGGTCATTGGTGTTGGAGCTGTTCATGCGGTTTTTATTGGCTGCGTTCTGGATGATGCGTTTTTCCTCTGCGGGTGTGACCTGCCGGGTGTAGATCCGCAGGGTGATGCCATCCTTTTCTCCCAGGTGGCGGAGGATGGCCTGCTCGTCCGTGCTGGTGGGATATTCCCGAAGCGCCCAGACGCAGCGGTAAGTGTTGCCGCAGATAAAATGGTCCGGCATGAAGCTGACCACAGAGGGAGCGATCATGTCCAGGAAGGACTTGATGTTCGCCTCCTCACGGCTCTGAGGTGCGGGGGTTGCTCGTTTCTTTGCCATGGAATCCCTCCCTTTATTCGCCCACAATGACCCAGCGGTCACCGTCATAGTCCTCGTACTGTTCGGTGGTCACATTCTGCTCGAAGTAGACGCCCAGCATCCGTTTGAGATCCTGTTCGGCGGCCCGGCGGGTGGTAAATCCGTTGTCATTGATGCTCTGCTCGATGCGGTTGAGGTACGGAAACACATCTGTCTCCTTTTCCTTCCGCAGCCGGATGATGATATAAAACTCCCGGCTGGAGGCCATCAGCACCTGAATACGGTCCAGGTGTGTGCTGTCCTGCTCCAGAAGTTTGCGTATGGCGGGAAGCTCCTCGCAGGTCTGCCGCTCCTGATAGAAGGTCTTGTTCCGTTCAAAGGACTCCTTGGAGTTGAGTGCCAGCATCTCAATCTCAGCCTGTCCCTTGACCACATTCAGCAGAGCGTAGATTCTGGCACTGATGCTGGAGTCCGGCAGGACGCTGATGTTGGTGGGCTTGATGATGAAGAATACCAGGTCGCCCATGCGGGTGGCGATACAGTAGTCTTTGACGCTGTCGATCCCCATGAGCTGCCGGGTAGACTGGGCCGACTTATCTTTTTTCTTTCTGCTCATAATGTGATTCCTCCTTCGGAAAAGAGCGCCGGAAACAGACCGGTACAGCAGATGGTGACGCGGCAGGTCACCGTCTTGGGGTGCTGACTGAACCAGTATTTTGCCCGGACGTTTCTTGCGCTATAGCAGCAGGAGCTTTCACACAAGCGTCCGCCCACATAGCTTTTCAGCAGGGCCCGCAGACTGCGGAAGCCGTGATAATATCTGCCGTCCTCACTGCGGCAGCACCATTTGTTTTGGGACTCGTGCCAGAAATATGCATTGTCACACTCCCAGCGTCTGCGTTTCCGGCTCCACCGAAGGGTCAGCGAAGCAGACAGATCTTTTTCTTCGTATTCTCCGGCTTCCCCAAAAGGGAAAGGAGGCGCAGTGCTGAACATGGTTTCGTCATAGCTCATATCACATTCTCCATTCATAAAATTGCTGTTTGGTGATCAGGAAGGCCACCGCATACCGGATAAAGTCCAGAATGCTGGTTCCGTCAAACCGAATGCTGAGGAAGGCATAGACTGCCGTCAGCACCAGCGGAATAAAAATTCCGGTCTGGGAGAGCGCCAGGACAGAGAGCAAAAGCCCTACGCCGATGACGCCCACATCCTTGAGTTCCCAAAGCCACAGCATCGCTTTGGCAGTCAGATTATCAGGATAGATGTACAAGGTAGTTCACCTCCAAGAAAAAAGCCGCCGGGGTATGTTCCCCAGCGGCCATGCGGTATCTCATTCTTCGGTTGTTTCCTCGGTCTGGTTCTGCGCCTCGTATTCGGCCAGCGCCTGTTCGATGAGTCCGATGACGAACTCCTTCTGGCTGATCTTCCGGCCACGCTTTTTTTCGGCGGCGATGAAGTTCTTCAGCCGCTGATCCAGTTCCTCAGAGATTTGGAATGCCAGGGTTTTGGTTGCTGCCATAATCGTTTTTCCTCCTTCGAAGTGTTCTTTGAGTACCAGTTCCACGTATTCTCCCAAGGTGCTCAGCGCCAGCTGCTCTTTCTCCGCAATGACCTTGGCGTGGAGGTCTGCGGGAATCATTGCACAGAGATTCTTTTTCGCATCCATGGAGCGTTCTCCTTTCTGTATTTTGCAAGCAAAGCATACTGCACCCAAGGGCAAATAGCTATTCACAGAACCCAACAAAGAAGCAAGCGTAAACGAAGCAGAAGCAACAAGCCAAGTTCAGCTTGCCAGAAGCACCAGTGAAATGCCATGGAGAACATAGTCCACGCATGGAATGGCAACACTGTTGCCCAGTGCTTTGTAGCGGGCTGAGTCCGAGGCGTTGGGGATGGCTGTCCAATTGTCCGGGAAGCCCTGGAGACGCTCACACTCCAGTGGGGTCAGCCTGCGAATCAGTTTTGGTCGGCCTGTCCCTTGCAGCACAAGATCTGTAGCGTCCTTGTGCTGACGGGCGCTCTGGGTGCTGACTACCTCGCCATCCTTGAACATATCCACCCGCTGCCTGCTGAATACCGCATGGTGATCGGTGGCGGTCAAGGTGTAGGCGATATCCTCCTGATAGCCAATGCCATTCCCACCGTTTTGGGGCTGTCGGTCAATGGCATTGCCGGTGATGCAGAACACCGGCTCCTGCTCCACCAATGGCACATTGTTGCCGCCGGTACCGTACCGTGCGGACATGGTGGGAACGACGCGATGGGGGCCGGTGTAGCGGGAGTCGATGCCGTGGTTCTCATAGACCAGCGGCTGGTGTCCGTGTTCCTGGGCTCGGAGAGTTCCAGTCACATTTTCACTGCATTCCATGACGCTGCCACCCTGGTCGTTGAGACACAAAACCGACGGCATACAGTTTCCTCCGGCGCTGCCCTTCAGCGTAGGGGCAAGTTCTTCGCCATAGCCGATGCCTCCGGCGGATGCTCCGGCCCCGGCAGAGAAACCGGCAGTCAGGACGCAAGGGTAGCCTTGTCCGGCCTGACCGCCCCCTGCACTCAGGGATGTATGGCGCTCTGGCGTCAGGAAACAATCGCCGTTGCCCTTCGCCACCACTCCCTCCGCAATGAAGGTCTGCTGTTTCATTCCCGGTTGGGCCCCCAAGGCTCCGGCCACATCGTGCAGATCCCGGACTTCATCTCTCTGATTTGCCGCAAATGCAATCGGCTGGAGCAGACCATTTCGGCCTGTGGACATCCCGCAATTTACGCCAAGCGTTGCCGCAACATCGCCGGTCAAATCGCCATTGTACCCATCAAAGCCTTCCACATCATCCTTGTCTGGCTGTGTGACAAAGGTCTGCATTTGCATATTGTTAGTGGCCATCAGGGCGCCGGACACTCCGTGCAGGTTGATACCTTCATCCCTCTGGTTGATATGGTACGCTTCCAGCTTGGTCGCATCGCCGTCCGGTGGAGCGACTCCGGATTGGATTTCCAGCGCCCGTTTGAGCTTCTTTGGGAGCTCTTTCCCACGTTCAAGGGCTCGGCGCAGGATACCCAGGCAGGCTTTCCTGGTCAAATAGTATTTGTCCGGCGGATCGTCCTGCAAAATCTGCGACAAGGAAGATTCTTTTTCTTCTCTGGGGGACACCCCAGTATTGAGCGTCCATGCATCGCCACGCCAGGGAGAAATCAGTTC
>ERZ791802.390-NODE-390-length-46725-cov-7.130255_pt1 | contig 46725 bp, 73 predicted proteins | sample MGYA00510308_ERZ791802 | MGnify/ENA primary metagenome ERZ791802 (study PRJEB30046, sample SAMN00792028) | human gut metagenome | study: EMG produced TPA metagenomics assembly of the A metagenome-wide association study of gut microbiota in type 2...
ATACGGGATATTAAAACTAACATCTGTATTTCCACTATTCATATTTCCCCACTGTAGAATTAAACCATTTGCGAATTTTACATAGCCATTTTGAGCCAACAACGAATCGACTATACCACCATTATTAGCGGCTCCAGCAAGCAAATGAACAAAAGCAGTTGTAGCAATTTGAGTATTATTTACTGTCTTGGCTGCTGTTGGTGCTGTAGGAGTTCCTGATAAAGCCGGGCTAACTTTCTTTGCATATTCGTCCAAATCTGTCGTTTTTGCATAATCACTTAGATCAATTCCTTCTAACGCTGCCAAAACATATGCACATGTTGCAATTATATCTCCACCTGTTCCTTTTTCCGCTGTAGGGGCTTTAGGCGCCCCGGTTAAAACAGGACTTTCTTTTTTTGCATAATCTGCTAATGCATTAATAATTGCTGCCATTGTAGCAATCTGTTTAGTATTAGTCCCTTTAATAGCGGTTGGTGCTGTTGGAGTTCCCGAAAAAGCCGGGCTAATAAGCGATGCCAAATTATAGAAATAATGTACCGAAAAAATCGCTGTACCATCAGTTATATTTTCACCTTCAGCAGCATTAGTAATAGCGCTTGGAATAGATGCACCAGAGGTACCCGCAGTTTCACAAACTAAAAAACCACCTGGTAAGGTGGCATCGGATAAAATATCATTCTTTTTATATATTGTATTTCTTTCTAAACTTCTAACAGGGCTATCCAATATAGCCGACAATTTGCTTTCTATGAGCAACTGTTTCCACGTTTTCTGTGCTGTTTTATATTTTAATTTAGCTATATCATTATTTGCATTTAATGCAAGCCATACAGAATAGTCACGTGCATTTATTGGTTCATCTTCTGCTATAGTAATCCCATTAGCAACTTTAGATGTAACACGCCATTTGCAAGCTCCGTCCAAAACCTCTTCTCCATCAGTATCAGGCCAAGTAGGTTCTGCTTCCGCAGTAACACCTTCCTGAATACAAATAAGTTGATATTTAGATGTCAAATTAGGTGTTGTTGCAATGTCATCTATATGATACTGTGTTTTATTCTTACGTATATTTATTGCTTGAAATAAATAATTATCTTTAGTATCAGATAAATTGGCCAAAGCATTGAAAAATTCCATCGGCGGTGGTTCTGAATCCTTCAAATACCCCCACCCTCTTAAATAGTTTTCATCTGGCCAATTTAGCAACTCTCCAATAGCAGCGCCAGATGCAAATATTTTTGAAAAATCTGGTTGAACAATAGACATTTATATCAAACTCCCTTCTATTTGTAATATTCTCGCAAACGTACCTTTTCCAAACCCAACAAAATTACCAATATTTTTGCCATTCCTACTAAATCCGAAAGTATCTCCGCCATTAAACCAATAAATGTATATAACCCCAATTCCGGCGCCTCTTATTATTAAATCCAAAGCGTTTATCAGCTTAAGTTCATTAGGTGTAACGACCCTACCTATACCAATTCTCATTTTTGCGTTACCAGCATTGATAGCAATTACTCGACTCACACCAAACATTCGCTTAATACTGTCAATAGTACTTTGCCTACTTCCATCTGTGGTATTTTTAGCAATTTTTGAAAAAATAGCCAAACGATATTCGTTATCTCGAAGTTCAGACGAGCTCAAATAAGGTTCTCCGTATCTTCTAAATCTGGCTTTACCAAAGCTATTATTACCATGGTCAGGAAATCCGAAAAAGTCCACAGACATTGATGCATCAACTTTTCTGCTAATATCGGCAACCTCTCCACACATATCAAGTTGTTTACCAACGGCAACATCTGGCCATATCTCTGTCCTGATTTGTTTTTTCAGTGTGTTATGAAAATCAAATTCTTCTCCAATTGTTTCAAGCAATGCTTTAATAATTTTTCTGTCAGAGAATTGAGATAAAAGTAAATTAAGCATCCTTTCTTTTGATGTCAGCATGATTTAATCTCCATTGCAACAGTGATATGTTCGGCATCAAATACAGCAATCTCCCCACGATCTATAGGAATACTTTTCTCTGTATAAACCTGATCATCTTCAGATACAACTATCTCCATATAACCGATGCCATTAACTTTAGAATAAATAGGTCCTAAAAAACGTTGAGCGATAACATCCTTGCCCATTCCAAGGTTGCTACCGCTCTCAATGATGATATCTTTTATTGTATTAACTAAATCTCCTGGTAAATTTTCTTCCTTATATTCCCAAACTGTAACTTTGATATAAATCGGAATTTCTTTAGGACGATTAAAATAAACTTTTTCTGGAGTCCCTTCACTATCAATTACAGTCATTTCTATGGACCCATTGCTATCAATACCAATAGGTCCCTTTTCTAAAATAGTCTGTGCAATTTGAATATCATCACCGCCATGAATAATAACCTCAAAACTATGCGGCTTCATTCCATCAACAATTTCGTCAGATCGATTTTCATACACAGTTACACTATCTACGTCCGGAAGATCTAACAATGCGGCCTTTATACTTTCTTTCATAGCACGACTCGTTCGGAATACTGCTGCAGCATATCGTTGACGTAATTCTGTTGTAGTTTCAAGATTTCTACCCACATAAGCCGCTGATTCATTACTAGCAGCAGTCCACCCATCGTAGTTGGTATTAATAGACGTTACTGTTTTTAATAATGGATCTAACGGTCCATAATTCTCGGCCACAAATTTGATTGGTGTCCCAACTTCGATAACAGTAAAAGTTTCCGTAGGAACTACTGTACCACCATATCTGCGATCAGTCTGATTAAGCACTAAGTTTCCATCCAAAATGCTGCCAGACCACTCATCTCCAGATATTTGCTGTAAAAGTTTTGAATAAACTGCCTCAACATTATCTCCTGTCACTGCAGTATAACTAACACGCACTGATTTATTTAATATAAATCCGAACGAATCACCTTCAGTAACGTTCGGGATAAATAAAGTAACGTTTACGCAATTGTCAAGAGTGATAATATCAGGAGCAGCAATATTATACTTTTCTCCATCACTACCTTTTACCTGGCAATTTGCAGGTAAAACAAAACCATTGCGACCATAACAAACTTCATAAAAATATGTATATTCTTCTCCACGCCGCATAACATTACTATACATAACAGTATTATCAATACTTCCATCATCAGCAGTCATCGGTGAACGTGCATAATAATCATATTCAGCGAGTTGCCACTGCTGGTCAGACTCCTCTGCAACTAGACTCAATATAATAGCAATTACACTATTAGGCTTTCGGCTTACTGCCTGACCAACTTTACTCTCAAATCTATCAAAAAGATTACTTTGTATTTCAGGCAGTCTCATTCTGACAAAACCTTGTGGTGTAACACCATACTTAGTATTACTATTTATCGCCATACCCCAGCACCTCCTTCCTGGTAATCAAACCGTATTCTGTTGACACTTCATAATTTATAATCAATGTCCGGACTTTGACCTGATAATCCAGTTCCAACGCATTTAAACTTTTCACATCATCAACCGACAATATTTGTTCACTCAGAATTTGTTTGATCAACTCTTGATTAGGTTGCTTAACAAGAATATATTCGAGGTAAGGCACGCCCCAAGTAGTGTCCAAAAACCATTCTCCGAGAAAAGTCAGTAGCTTAACTTTTATTTGTTGAGCAACTCGTTCGGCGTTATCAATCAGCAAAAAATCTCCATCTTTAATCAAGATATCATGATCATTTGCATGTAATGCAATATCAACCATAGCTCGGCCTCCTTACTGCGGTCCAGATGTATTTCCACCGCCTGTTTCAACACCGCCATGAGTATGATCCGTTAACGATATACCACTCGCTATAACATCACCATCACAAGTAATATTCCCTGACATTTTCGATGTTCCGGAGCAAGTGATATTTCCTTTTATATTTACATCACCAACAATATTAATGTTTTGATCAGGCGTTAAGCTAATCGAAGTCGGACCATTAATGATTTCAACGTTATCTGCAGATATTGATTGTACTTTTCTCATTCCGACAAAACATACTGCATCAGTTAAATCATACTGCCTCGGATCATGATTATCGCTATCACTTTTACCAAGCCATTCATCCAAGCTGCGTTCAGCAAATGCAATCCAGCAACTATCTCCAACTTTTACAGGATAAGTTATCTGAGCATTTCCTGCATGTGGCATAAAAACTGGTACGCCTATTATCAAAGGATAATCTAAAATATCTCCATCTGCAGTATGATATTGCAAAGATGGTTTTACTGTAGCCATACAAGTACCAGCATCAAACGAAATTATTTCCCCAGGCATTCCCGTCCTGATTTCACCAATACGCTGTTTCATAGCTTTATCAATGGCTTCAACGCTAGGATTTGGACTCGCTTTTCCAGCACTTGAAATTGAATTCATTTTTTATCCTCACCTCCAATCTCATATACTTCCATATTAGTGTGCCATTTTTTCCCTCTGTATTCTCCAGTATGTTTTAAAGATTCAATTTTAAACCAACCTGTTACTGGCTTGCTTTCAAGATAAATCAAATCTCCAGGATTCAGTGTCGGCTGCAGCAAAGAACAAACTCTCCAGCCGGCCTTTTTCTCTTTTCCTTTATTTTTTTTCGACTTTTTACTTGATGTTTTTTTTATTTTTTTAGCAGCTTTAATGATCCTTTCTGGAGATCCAATAAGTCCACTATCTGCATTTAACTTTATCGCTATAACTTTAGTACTACCGCCATCTTCTATGATTTGCAACACATTGTTTTGTATAGACCAAGACAGCCCCGATGCAGCACATACTTTTTCAAGGCAAGTTCTCCCAGGACCTATATAACTAAAGCCATTAGCATAGCTGCAGTAGCTCAAATCCTCAGCGAACTGAACAACTAATCCCATTGCAGCAGCAACATCCTCAATAACTTTTCGCCCAGAAACACTTGCAGCATATGATAAAGACACAACACAATCACGGATTGCAATTTGCCCATCAGATAGCTCCAATTCAGTAACCATATTTGCTCCTTTAAGGGATGTCCATGCTTTTAAAACTGCGCCAACAAAAATACGTCTAAGACCGATATCTTCACTATATCCAGCTTCAAGAATACAAATGCTATCATCTCGTTCAAATATCTTTGCTGTTTTATCAGATAAATTAAAGACCTGCAAGCGACATTTGTTAGTCTGCTTTGTCAGGTCTTTGTCAATATCAAATGTTATATTTAACGCATTCTCTTTAGGCTTACCTTCAATAACAATACCATCACTGCCCTCTACCCCAACCAGTAAACGATAAACACGTTCAAACTGTTTCCCCATAAAACTCTGCCTCCGTCACATAAATCAAACTGGCAGCGCCGTTCGAAAAACTGCTACGAGTTATCTTTTCAAGGTCTGTTAGAACAATTAATTCCCCTGAAGGAATACCTGGCCTGTGATGATTCATCAAAAGCGGAAAGTTTGGCACTATCTTAAGATTACAGCATAACGGTTTTTTATCGTTATCCCATAAATGTAGCGTCCAAAATTCACCGACTGCATTCCAAGTTAACCGAATCCTATACTGGACATTATCTAAGACAACTTTAGTAACAATATCATTGGCGTCATTGAATTTTATTGCTTCCATACGTTCACCGTCCTAACCCAATGCTGTTCATTATGTCCTGTATTTTCTTTACTCCCCAGTCAACTCCTTGAGCAGCTATAGATTTATTCAACGGCTTTTCTTCTCCAGTATCTTCAATTTCTTCAGAATCACTGCTAATACTCCCAATATCTGTTTGCGTTGCAGTACCACCATCAGCTGCAGTTTCTCCTGCACTATCTCTTGCAGACTCATCAACAATATCTTCCGGTACCTCAGTGGTTTGTGTAGCAACTTTCGTTATATGAACAAACGAACAATTTACCCATATGATTGATTTACTTTCATCATTGCGAACTGACCTTGCGCTTGTTAAAATCATATCTGACCAAATTTTATCAGGCCTCACTATGGTAACTGGCTCTTTATTATCGCGGATTTGCTCAAGCGCCGATAACCCACTAGCAAACTTATGTTGACCATGGCTATTTTTATAAAACCATGTTACTGGATGTGACGAAATTCCTATCGTCATATCCACCTTGATTGCTTTATTTATAATTGAGTCATGTATTTCAAACCCAGTTTCAACCGGATGCTCAGTTACCTCTTGATCCATCTGATATTCAAAAGATCTTACAATATCAACCTTCAAAGTCCCTATTTCAGTTGGATTCTTGGGGTTTATCCCTAAAATATCAGCTAACATTTAGTTATCCTCCAATATTGGGAAATCATAATCAAACCCGGAAGAAAGATCGAATTCATAACCATTAGCAGGCTCAATCGCATTAGCAACACCAACTCCAATTTCAGCAGGTGTTGCATTTGTTTTCGCAAATATATTTATATTATTAGTATGTGTACTTTGATCAGAATAATTTCTCGTGTTTGATCGGGCTACACTTTTAGCAATATAATCATTACCAGTGTTTTTATTCGCTCCACCAAGATAAATATTACCAACCCAATCTCCAAATTCAGAAAGCTTTTTACGAGGATTCCATGCCGCTATTTTCGCTTGAAAACTTTCAAATTTACTAATGCAGCTATCTATCCAATTTACAATATCTTTGAAGGTATTAATGAAAGGTTGAATTGCACTTACCAATGGAGCAATCGATTTAGAAAATTCGTCTTTCCATTGTTCCCAGCGGCGACTCAATTCTTTTATAAAATCTTTCCACGAGCCAACATGCCGCCCGATAACACTGTCGCCGCCTTCTATCCATACATAAAGATCTTGAATAGCCAAAATTACAATAGCAATAGCTGCAGCAATCAGTGCAAATTTTGCAAAAGGAACAATCGCCATTGCTATACTTCTTGCACTTCCTGATCTAAAAACAACTTGTGCCCCTGTTGCTAAAAGGTAGGCATTCTTTATCCCTAAAATAACATCTTTTAACAATTTCATTCCAGTCAGTAAACTATTCCATTTAGAAACAACAAAAAATGCAGATGCATAAATAACTAATAATTGAAATCCAGCTACAAAATTATCTATATCGATATTATCAATATAATCACCAATGCTTGCGAACCCTTTCGCTATAGAACTAACAACACCGGTCTTTTTTTCTAGCTTCGAGAATAAGTTACCAAGAGCATTTGATACTCTTACCCCTGCCTGATTAACCGTCCAAGGGATTTTTCCCATTTCACGTTTCAACTTTTCAGAGCTCTTCCTAATTGCATCGAAAACATCTATAGCCGTTAGTTTACCTTCTTTACCAAGTACCCTAAGCTGGCCAATCGTTGTTCCCATACCTTCAGCAATAGCTTTAGCTAAACGTGGCGCTTGCTCCATAATAGAATTCAACTCATCACCACGGAGTACGCCAGAACCTAAAGCTTGCCCCAACTGTATAAGTGCGGCCTGTTGAGATGCAGCACTGCCACCACCAATCATCATTGCTCTGGATACATCTTCTGTAAAACCTAAAACATCTTCGGCACTTTTCCCTAATTCAGAAGAATTCCTCGCTACTGATGCATATAATGTAGCAGTAGATGCATATGCCTGTCTGGTATCAATAGCCATGCGGTAAAGTTCTTTTTGTACCATCAAAGATTCTTGCTGATTTTTAGTAGTCAATGCAACCTGTCCATTAACAACTTTCCATTCATCAACCATCCTGATAATGTTTCCTAAAGAAAGAGTAACTCCCAAAAAAGCTAATGCACCAACAAACTTATTCTTTAAGCCGGTTAAAGTACTATCCATCTTGTGCAGTTCTTCATTGGCACCACGAGCTTTAGATTCAATACCAGAAAACGCGCTTTCTGTTTTTTGTTTCGCACGCTCAGATGCATTACCAACTGTGGCCATGCCTTTACTAGTCATGTCAGCAGCTCTAGTAGATGCTGTCCCAACTTCACTAAGATTTTTTTTGATTTTTCCTATTTTACTTTCAACTGCATTTATATTTTGTTCATTAACTTTAAAACCAATACCTATTAACAATTCTCTTAGCTTCAATGTTCATCACCATCCTTTTTGGGATGCTCTGCTGCATAACGTTGTATATCAGCCTCCATGTCGAGCAACGCATTGATTTTCAATAAATCAACCAAATTAACAAGACCTAATTTAAGTTCCGTCATTGTTACTTTCCCAGCTAATACCGGACGCCATATCAATGACTCTCTACTTAAATCAGGTCTTAATTTACCTGGTATTGTTATTTCTTCTTTATCCCAAGCTCCTGAAGGATTCCAGAAAGGTCGGGAAGATTCTCGAAAAAATCAGCATAATTTACCTCCAAGACGAAGTACATCAACTGAATCATTTCTTTTAATCGTCCTGCAAAAATATTATCCGAAATATTTTTTTCTAATTTTACAGGAGTTTCATCTGACGGCCTTTTGATAGAAATAAAGTCTTTGTTAATTATCCTATTGGCAAAGTTTACCAGGACTGGTCCCTTTAAATTTTTACCAACACCAGAAATAATTGCACCAATGTTGATATTTCTATCTAACACAGATTCTTCTTCAGTGTTAGACTCAATATCATCTTTCTTATCCACTGCTGTATCAAGTGAAGATGTCACAACAGCTTGTAAATCGCCAAGAAGTTCCAAAGATTTCTGCGGCGGAAACGGTCGTACAAAATACACATTTTCACCAATCTCTTTTTCTTTTATTTCGACATTTGCTAATTCCATTAACTATGACCTCCTACAAGGAAAGCAGAATCAGGTACAGCCGCTAATAGTACCCATTGGCATTTCCCTTCACTAGCACTTTTGCCACGATTGACATTTGGCTTTTTCGTAATCCAAGCTTGATCACTCATCATCAACAATCTTCCAGACAGATCTTTGATTGCCAAAGGCATCAAGCCTGCACCTGCTTGGTTATCAACGTCATGGATAGCACTTAATTCATCATTGCTATCACTTGATTGCAACAAAGAAAGTGTAACCTTTTTGATGATGCTGCCAGGATCAATACTTCTAACGATTTCCTGATCACATCCAACAACAGCCGTTGTGCCATCGCCATCTGTTTCAATATTAATAAACGTATCTTCAGCAAAACCAGTCAACACAACCGGCCCAAAAATTACCATTACCTTCTTGGGATCATATGTTTTTACATTCGGCATATCTTACACCTCCGTTATGCACTCTTAATATTTTCATACGTTAAAGAACCTTTGATCTCCATCGCATGAATTGCACCAGCCAAACGAGCGGTGAACTGCACATCACGCAACACACGTTGAGCTTTTACATTGGCAGAAATATTTGCCGCTTTAGGCACAGATATCTTAAAGCCAAGAATAACATTATTATCATCGTCTAATTCGTTTTCGGCAATACCACCACGTTTTTGCCCAAGAACTAATACCGAATTAAGTGTGCTTTCAACAAGGCCAATGCCGGGGTCTAAAAACGGCAACTTGTCTCTGTTGATCAACATACTAAATTCTTCCGTCTGAATCGTCTCTACTAGCCAATCACGGAACCGAATAACGTCAATCCACTCACCTGCAGCAACTTTGCCATTTTGAGTGATTGTAACATTACGGAATTTCTCAAATGTATTGCCATTTTTAGCTTTGATGGCATTGTATTCAGTTTCATTCAAATTATCTACAGTAATACTTGATAATTTTTTATTGGCCCAAGTTTCACCACCAGGATTGATTGCAAAACAACGTGTAGTAATTCCAGTTTCAGGATACTCATTATCTTTTTCATGATACCACCAATGAGTTCTATAATAATTAGCTGCCTGTAATTTAGATCCAATATCATTGGTTATTTCCGCATTTTTCGCTCCAGGATCAGTAACCGTAACACCATATAATTTAATATGAGCTTCTGTCCATTCTGCCATAGCTAAAACAGCATCTTCAGTACGATCTACATAACAAATACCGTAGAAGTCATTATCAGCATCACAAATCATTGCCATATTACTGCTCACATCAATATTTGTAGCGGGTTCCTGGCTACTCACTTCCAGTTTTCCATTTGGAACAACTACAAAGCTTGTTTTGGGATCGGTGGATTTAACAACAAGTTCATCCTCCATTACAGATACCGCATAAAATTTAGGAGCAGTATCCAATTCATCAATCTTATTAGATAATTCCGTCATTACCTTGTCTACAGTATCAGACGATTGAGCTATGTAAATTGCTTTGATTTCAATCAAATTGCCATTGCCATCTAAACGTTGTACTGAAACACCATATTCTGCTCCTTCCACAACGGCCATCGGCATTTTTACCTTCACTGTATCACATTGGAACCGTCCTATTTTAACTACACTTGGACGAGGGGTCTGCGCAAATGCATCACTCGCCGCCTGATAAATAGCATCTGTTGATGTAAATCCCATATCCATCAACTCATCTACATCAGTAATAGTCAACACACGGCTCAAACTGTTTGCATGTGGACCAACAATCATCAAGGTGCTGAATCCAGCACTACTAATGCCTGTTGTATTTAAAGATATTTGGGCATTGATGATTCTATCAAGATTAGCCATATTATTCATTCTCCTTTTCAATATTTATATTTGCTTCAAAATAAATCCCTGAAGCAATCACATGATTGGTTCCCTTTTCAGTCAACCGCCCCTCAATAAACACCGTTTCAAACCAGCCAGGATTACAAATCGCATCTCGATCGTAAGAAACAGTTAAATCAATTGCAGCTTCTTCAACGTAACGACTACCATCAATTAAATCAGTAAGATCCATGACACTACCAATACTATTTACAGCAATGTTAGCTTCTTGGAATTTATCGACTATAGTTGGTAATGTTAAGTACCCATTTAAAAGCGAAAGAACCTCGACACTACCAGTGCCAAAGGCTCTTATGTTTAAAGTTGTTTCTACTAATCCCAAAATATGTACCTCTTCTTTTTCAGGTACCCATTTTTCACTATTGCCGATATTCTTCTCGGCCATTAAATCAATAAGAAGGTATCGTTCGTATTCAATTGCAATGTCTTGCTTCGATTGTATAACCGGTAATCCCTTATATAGATCACGTAAGCAATATGCAAAAAAATCTATGACTCTTTCTCTGACATTAACTTCACTAATGAGATCTCACCTCCACTGCATACATTCTCCAATGACTTATAACACCACACTGGTATGCATCTGCAGCAACAATTTCATACTTCCGTCCGAGCCACTCGAATTGATCAGCCTGTATGCCAGTCCCCTGGTCGGCCATATATAATTCCGTATCAGAATAAACTTTTACAGCATGACTCCCACGCCTACCTTCTGGTAACGCATCCATTTCCGTAGCCTTTAACGGTTGCACAGATGCCTTTATAACAAAACTCTCCTGAGCAGGAAGAATAAATTTACCGTTACCCTGTAAAACCGGTTTTCCTTCATAACGATAAATCGTTAACGGCTTTCTAAAGCTACTCATCTGATCTATCTCCAATCTCATAACGAACCGACTGTCTCATGTGACCAGTATCAATAAGAGGTTTGCTACTTTTCTTTTTCCTAATAGTTGCTGGGCTATTTGGTGTAAACGGTCCGCTACCAATTTTGCGCTTAATCTCCCCTTCAATATATTGTCCGGTTCGTGCAAGCGCCTTACTAACGTCAGCGCCATTAATGATAGCCGTAACAGCTGCCTCAGCACGTTCACCAATTTCATCAGATTTCTCGTCAAAAGTTGCCCTTATAAAACTACGTTCTGGAATAATAATTAACCGTCCCATACTTCTATGAGTACTACTAAAATTCGCTTTCGATTTTTTTGCAAATCTTCCATTATTTGCAAAACTACCATCTTTTTTTACCTTTGGATGTTGAAATATCATTGCGCCGAATTCTTGAACTGTAGCAACAGTAACAAGGTCTGCAGTTCCATCTTTCGTTTTTCCCCCCTGAATGCCAGCCTTAATCTCCTTTTTAGACAATCCTCTCAATTCTTTGAGTAGATTCTTCCATCCTAGGTCAATATCCAACACGCCGCTCATATTAACCAAACCTCGTAACAATTGAAACTATACACATATCTCTTATACGTTTAAATTCCATGCCATAGGCAGTTTTATCTAAATTGTCAATATATGAACCAGTGCCAACTCCTGAAGAACTGTAAGAACGTGCCAAATCTCCCTCTTTTTCAGAAACCAAACTACCTGCAGTAGCAGCCGAAGATCCTGCCCCATTCTCTGCGATAACATTGATGTACGCTAACCGATGAGCAACAAGATATGCTAAAGCCTGATCATATAGATCACCAAACCTTTCTTTATTCAACATCGGTTCACAGAGGTTACGCATTGCTATAATCATATCTTCTTTAGCATCTGCTAAATCAGGTGCTAACAAGCGAAATAATTCAACAAATTTGTGTTCTTCTGCATTCATGATTAGTTACTTTCATTTGCTTTAATCAACGCTATTTTTTCTTCTTTGGTCTTTGCGCCAGTTAAGTCAATACCATGTTCAGAAGCATAAGTCTCTAATTCAGATACCTTCATATCTTTAAAATCAACTTCTTCTGAGCCTTGGCCATTACCAGTTTCTTCACTAATAGTCGCAGCATCTTTGCAATTTTCCACTTTTTCTAATTCTTTATTAGCAATCATATCAATTACAACCGGATGAGCAGCATAAGTATCACTTACCTCAGCAAAGTATCCTGGAATAATTTTTTTATCCTCAACAACAATTAAACGTTTAGAAATATTTTTTAACAACATATTTTTACACTCCTTTCAGATATAAAAATAGCTCCCCTTAAAATTGGGGAGCTATTTAATTTAGATGCCTTCTGCCATGCAGATAGACAAAGGATAATATACCATAACACCAGCAGTGGAAGAATCACAAGGGATCACCATTTCCAAATTTTTCCTTTGAGGGGCAAGCTGCTCAAAAGGCAGAGGAATTTCCAAGGAAAGTGCGTTTTCATCATTTCTGTAGATGAACATAATATCTTTACCACCAGTCCCAGCACCAGATGCTTCATGGATAGACTTGATTGTTTGAATATAAGGATTTTTCTCCTGGAAGAAACTCAAAATAGTCTGCCCGCCAGAATCCGGCAAAAGCGTAGTTGCAATGATGTTATATTTATCAATCGGCAACAAAATAGTATCCGGAATTTCAACGCCTTTGGTTATATCAACAATCATAGAAACCGCATTATTCATATCACGAAGGATCTGTACTGGTGTTTTCTTATCCCAAGTAGTAGCAGAACCTTCACCATCTGCAGGCAAAACATACTTTGTAATATTTGGATGTTTAAAAATACCAAGAATGCCATGTTCTGCATCGCCCTGAAATGCAATTTTATTAACCAAAGCATCATTAGCTCTGCGAGCAGATTCTGCTTTGCGTGTTGTCAACGGTTTCCCAGTCATCTTCGCCCGGCGAATATCTTTTATAGAATAACCATAAGAAGTAGCAATATCAAACACTTTGACAATTGTGCGCTGGGCTTTAACATCTGCACGTGGCAGATCATCAGCATAGTTTGTAATAATCTTAGCCATGCCAACAGAATCGTAGCTATCAAAAGCAACAGTATCAGCGCCAGGATCTGCTTCACTGGTAACCGGGAAAATGCTCATTGCATTATTCGCAGGTGTTTTTACATCATATGTTTTGGCTTTTACTTTCTGAAGCTCCTGAGCAAAAAATACACTTTCTCCTGCATCTTCACGAAACAGCCCAGAAGTTTTACAAGCCATTAAATCTTGTTCATCATATCTCATTTCATTACTCATATACATATCCTCCTTTATTCGTTACGCACCAGCGGTAACAGTAACATTTGCATGTCCAATTTCAATTTCAGCAATACCAGCAGCAGCACTGCTAGTCAAAAAAACGCAAGATACGCCAACAGCTTCAATTCCACTTGCAACAGCCTCATCAGTAAAACCATTATCTGCAATTTTATAATTGGCAACCTTACCTGCAGTTACTGCTTTAGTAACCGGTACCCAAATACGACCACGAGTCATTACTCCTACGGAATAACCAACAGGATAGTATGGATCATCGGGTTCTTTGTGTTGATGAACAGTAATACCAATTACATCTTTTAGAGTACCTGTTCCTGCTTTTTTTATCTGCTTTTCTGGATTCGAACCACGAATTACCGGCACCCCTGGATCAAGAGCTTCTTCTGCAGCAAAGCTATCAATTGTTTTATTACTCAAATCAGCAATCTGCCCAACAAGGGCTACATCCATTTCACCATATTTCAGTTGCATATTATTTTTCCTCCTTTTTGTTGGTCATACGATCAATCATATCTTGACGATGTTTTGCAGCAGGGGTTTGAGATTCCTGTCCGTCTAATTTTTGACGAGCCTTGTTAAGTTGTTGCCGTACTGCTTCGTCAGTATCATTTAAATCATTTTTGATACTGTCATAATAGGCATTGATGTAATCATCCGTCTTACCTTCAAAATCAACGCTATCTCCACGCAAAGCCTTAACAATAGCAATTTTTAAAGCTTTATTATCAAGACCGTCAGTTTTTTCTACCTGCGCTTTTTTAGCGCAAGCATCCAGCTCCGCACGTTCCTTAACTTCTGCCTTAGCTTTTCCAACAGCTTTTTCGATAGCAGCTTCTTTTTCAGCTGCAGCCGCATCAAGTTTGCCTTTCAGAGCATCCCTTTCAGCTTCTGCTGCATCAAGTTTTACTTTTTGATCTGCAGCATCTGTCTTTACCTTTTCCAACTCAGTCATAACCTGAGTAAATTTTGTTTCAGCAGCATCTGCTTTTACATTCGCAGCGTCACATTTATTTGTCAATGCAGTAATGTGATTAGCCACCGCCTGCTCAACTTCAAATTCGTTTGAATCAATTCTGATTTTTACCATGTTTTTATTTTCCTCACTTTCAAAACCGTCTAATACTTCGTTCCCATCCAAATTTAGCCGGGCCTTTCTTCCAGCTCTTGCACTTGGTACTACAGCCAAATGATTACACCTTATCAGATGTTGCACTGCATCATAAGGTTCACCATCTGGCGTCAAACCAGGAGTTTCTTCTAACTCTACGCTATATCCAACAGACAACTCTCTGAACCCTTTAGTTTCCTGTGGCGAGTGGATTATTATGTCACAAGCTACATCGGTATCATTTTTCCTATATGCTGGTGACATTATAGTTCCTATGGTTACTTTATGTGCAGTGTCTGCTGTTACCCTCCCACCTTTAGGATGTAATACTGTAATAGGTTTCCCTTTAAAGCTAACGAGAGCATCTTCAGCAAACACCTCATCCGGTGGTCTATATTCGCGCCTTACAGAACCGTCAGGTTGTAGATAAGTATAAATACCTGTCCTGGCCACAATCGGAGAATCAAGTAAAAACCCTTCAGGTGTCGTTACAGCACCGGCAACAAATTGCATACTGTCATATCGCTGCACTTTCCGCATTTTATCACCCCCTCTCATAAAAAATGGATATAAAAAAAGCACCTACAATTGTAAGTGCTTAGATTAACTATAATTTTTATTTTCCCTTTAACAAAAAGCCTGGTATCGTACCGTGCTTAACGCCATCACCTCGATATAATCTGGTATTATATATATCCTCATCCTTATCATTATATTCTGTGATCGTAACTACATCAGCAGATTCCTTATCACATGGCATATTTGTTTTACCGTCATAAAAACGAGCAATGCTATATGTACCACCATGCGGAGTTTTATGTATTCGTCTTTCTTCAAACTTCCCAACTTCAATCATCTTTCAGCAGCTCCTTCAAAATACCATACCGATTAGGATAATATTTAGCAAACTCTTTATTACCATAAGTATAATATATCATTATACTTTCAGCAAAATCTTCTGCCGGTCCATTTCTAGCGTACTCAGTAACAGGCAATCCATGTATACTAGTATCTGCTTTAACAGCTTTTAACCATATTTCTTTCAAAGAAATATTACCATAGAAAATATCTAATAGATGTCCACCTTCGTGCAGCAAAATTTCTCGAACTCTACTATCAGACAAAACCAATCCATTATTACGCCAAAAGGTAACAACATATTCTTCTGCCGTTGCATATGCTCGAGTAAAATCCGGATAAAGTTCAACCCATTTTTTATCTGCAGGACAATATACATCCAAAATTCTGACTTGTTTTATTCTTTCTTTTAAAATTTCGGGTAAACTTACAATATACGGTAATAACTTATCCTTAGTTAAATTTTGCAGATTTTTATCTAAATCCGTTGGCACGATAAATTTTATACCTGTATCAGCATCTAAATCAATTATAGATTTTCTTACTCGATCTATTTCAGGAACATCATCAAATTTATTAAAGAACCTAAATTCCTTAACTTCATAAGGACTTAATTCAAGACGTTTATTCGCTTTAACTTCTCCAATCGGTGTTACAACAGCAGCATTCCAATTATTTAAATCAATAATTGGAATGGCAATGCACCGACATCTATAATCCATTCCTGGATGTAGCTTTGGAGCCGGATAAATTTTTCTACCATTGATTTCTCCAACTTTACTATCATGCCAAAAAAAAAGATCCCCATTAAGTTCTGCATGAGATACACGTACACGTTCATCTTCTGAAGTGCGCCATTCATAACAATAAATCCCAGCTTCTTCTTGCCTTCTTTTTGTCGTAACAGCATTCAAATTTCCAATTTCGTTACGAGCAATGAACTTTGCACGATTATCCGTTATATTATAAAGATTTTTTACTTCTTTTTGTACATCCTTATACAAAGACCCTCGTTGAACAGCATTGCTGATTATAGTCGCTAATTTATCTGTATAAGTGCTGACAATACTGTTTACATGTTGAGATTGCTGAGAATACCATTCAGATGTTACAGATTCAAGAAATCCTGTATCATTTATAAATACATCTACCTGCAGGCAGTTTCTAAAACTGCGGCTTAAATTATCTTTCGCAGTATTATCTACACCTTTCATGACCCGTTTAATACCAGATATAACTTCGTCCTTTACGCCACTAACTTCAAGTTCTTCTAACACTTTGCCTGATATACGTTCACTATCAGTAGAATCATACCTTAATACATCTTTCAATGTTTCAATATTTTCTAAAGATAACTTATTCAACATTCTGACCATGGCTCTCAGCAAACGATAATATTCACGCTCTGAGCTTTCGGGATATAAAATTTTAACTGTCGGTTGCAGAAATCTAATTTGATTATTCTGTTTCATCATCATCATCACTCAAATTCAACAGACTACCCTTAATCGGCAAATCATATTTTTCTGCTAAATATGGCCGTACTTCGCTTGAATCGAGTAGCTGAGCTTCCATCAAAGAATTAATCGTATCTATTTCAGCTTTTACGCACTCGGCATTTAATTTATTTGTTTCTGCGATCTCTTTTTCAGTTGGTATCCATAGTGGATTAAATTTAATAGTCCAGTTTTCAAGTTCCCTTCCACCAGTTGGTCCGTCCTTACACAGTTGAACTGTTTTTATTAACTTTTCCAGTTGAGGTTTTAACTGGCGCCTTTGAACTTTACCAACGACATCATTGTAGTAATTTTCTAAATCTCCACGGCCTGTACTATTTAACCCAGCTGGCGCACGTCCAAACAACACTGTAAAAGGAATACCTGTCATTGCACAAATATACTGTCCAAAGTTGTCCAAGACATCTGGAATTCCTGACATCGGTACATTAAAAACCTGATATTCATCATCCGTAGATAAAGCAATAGTATTTAAAATATTACGTGCCATATCAATTAAATCCAAACGCCGCTGCACCTCTTCTTCACCATGCGGAGTAGCTAATTTAGATCCTAATTCGTTTAGTTTTGTAAGAGATGTGCTCATGCGTTCGAGTGCATGTAATGCTGTCGCCTGAGCTGTATCACATCTATATATTCCTTTTATAAGACCTTCAAGACAACTCATACCGCAACCATTACGACTAATCCGCAAATTTTTCGGCAACAAGTCACCATCAAATATTAACAATCGACTGTGATGGATATAAAGAGGTCTACCACTCAATGGCGGCGTTATCTGATACCATTCTGGTTTGCCAAACTGCTTATCAGTTGGATCATCATTAATCAAATACCCACTAAAATCCTCAATAATGCTTTGCGCATCATATACTTCCATTGATTTTATTGATCTAAGACGAGCCCAATTTACTGGTTCCTCTTCAGTACCTCCGTCATCCATAATCATAAAAATACAACTACGGCCAAAGTGACGAGCCCATGTTAAAGCTTCTGCCAAAATAGATTCAGCAAGCCTTTCATCAAGATATTGAATGATAAGGTTATCTTTGTCTCCCTCAATTTTATAACCATTTTTCAAGGCAGCTTCTGCTGGCAAACTCGATATTCTCTGAGCCAACCTGTTTGACCAAATACCTTCTAAAAATTGGTAGGTTAAAGGTTCTTCCAAAAAGAAACTATTATCTCTAGTATATTGCCGCGCACCTCGGCTAATAAAAGTATTAAAAAATCCATCTGTTCTATCAACAGACTTCTTTTTACTATTGTTTTTGACCATTAGCTTGTTAAACCTCCCCACGGACTAATGCTCTGCAATTTATTAAAAGCATCGCTAGATGCATCAACCATGTCATCATGTGCGGACTCCGGAAACGCTTCCAGTTCCGAAAAATACATTTCGTTCCAGTCAGCTGCAAGAACCAATACGTTACCAGCCTGCCATTGAGCTGAAAATGGCTCTGAACGTGTAATCTTATTGCCGCTTGGCCGAACAGTATCAACAGCAAATCCTGTAAAATGCTTAATATAACTTTCGGCTTGTTCTTTGCCAGCTTGCCCTGGATCTTGTGGCACCGTAATATATACAAAACCTAATTTGGCACGGTCAATAACCCCTGTATTCCTTGTTATATTGCGTACTCCGGCAGCTGCTAACTGAACACGTTTTACATCGGCCACAATATAAAGCCCATTATCTGTTTTACCCATTAATACCCCCGCCGTTGCATCAGGATCAGGATTAATTGGTGACGGAATCGTAGCAGCTAAATCCCATGATCGTACCCAAGCAATGACATTGCTCGGTATAGCATCAACAATCTGAACAGAAGAACGTTTGAAATACAGGCCAGCCGCCGGCCGTATCTTCCAATTTCCATGCTCCAGTCTTTCTCGCTCTACGGCTCCAAGAGCTCTAAGATTACCCAAATAGCCTGGATCTTTTTCCATCAAAATTTTATTGTCTGTCAGCTTACTTGCAATAAAAGTGAAACTCTTGACCTGTTCTCTGATAATCTCAGGGGAATGAGCAATAACAGCCTCCGGTGTATCCCCCCAAATGATTTCATCGCCCAACCTAGTAAAATAGCGAATCACTCCGCTTCTCTCTGGGATTGGATAACCAGTATCGGCATCCCAATACCATTGAATAAACGGAGCTACCCAACTATCAGCATCAGGATTGGTCGTTCCACGGATGTATGGTTTCACTCCACATGTAGAACGATTCCGTGATAACATGTACCAAAATTGTCCTGATGTAAAATGTGTAATTTCATCAAACCCAATCAAAGGAATCTGAGCACCTTGATATGCAAATTTATCCCGTTCAAGTTGCAAGTGAGCGAAAGATATTTTTGATCCAGATTTAAATCTAAATCTAGGTTGTGGATTTTCTACAGGTATGCCGCCAATCGGAACATATAACCCTTTTGCTGTATCCCATAAACCGCCTTCATTTTTTATCTGATTGCTATTTCTACGAAATATAGTTGCACCAAATCCACCTTTATTTGTATGTCTAAGTGATTCTAACAACAAAGCATATGTTTTCCCTCCACCGGCAGCACCTCCATAGAAAGCAATATCAGCTGGGGTTGATAAAAACAGTTCTTGTGGCCCTACTTGTGGTCTAATAATTTTAGGTGCTTCATTAATCATTTTTCACACCACCATTATTATCGCCTCTACCATTATCCGGTAAATAAAAAACAACCGAAGGACCTTCACTTCCATTCGATTGCTGTCCATTTGAATCATCACGTTTTACACGCTCTAACTCTAAACGCTTATTATCATATTCCTTACGGTGTTTATCCATAGGATTCATTTCAAAATACTTGGTCAAAAAAGCAAGCGCCTTATTCCGGTTTGAAAGTTTAAGTGAAATCCCAAATTTATCATTCTTTATACTTTCAATAACTCCACCATCCAATTTATCAAGGCTTTTTATATTAACGCATTCACCAGAGCCAGATAATTCGATAAAATCAGTAATATCAGCAAATGCAATTTGCATATACTTTTCAAGCACATCTTCTGACGATAAAAACATAGCTTCATTACGAATTTTCTTTAATCTTTCAATTTCTAGTTTCACTCTATGTCTGTTTAATATCTTATATCCAAGTTGACGTGCATAACGTTCTTGGACGTCATAGCCAGCTCGTAAACATGATATTTTAGCATTATGCGTTTCCAAATATGCCAAAATAAAAAGTCGTTCTCTATCATTCAGTTCTTCGTTATTTTCAACATCTTCAATGATTTTTTTAGCGACATTTTTTCTCTTCGGAGTACTCCGAATATTCGATTGGAGTACTCCATTAATTTTTTTATCCCAACTATCTTTGCATTTCCACCCAGAAACACTCTTTTCAGGTACGCCCAGCCGTGATGCGATTTCCCTCAATGTAATAAGGCCATTACTCTCTTTATATATTTCATATGCCCGATCACGTTCAGGACTTCTCGCTTTAGGCATCAACCGCCACCTTCCTTTTTCTATATGTATAACAAAAGCACTCATTTTACTATGAGTGCTTTTGTATTAATCTTAAATTTTATTCCTCTATAGGCCCTAACTTCCCATAAAGTCGTTGATACTCTCGAGCAGCCTCCAAACTTGGAGGTATATGACGTTTACGTTTCTTTATTTTCGGCGGTCTTCCATCCTTTGAAGCAATTATTTCTGTTTCTTCTACTTCATAACCAGTAGCACGCCGCCACAAAGCCCTCCGTAAAGCATCATTTTTGCAAACATTCGTTTCTTTTTCCATTGTTTTCTCACCCCAGTTAGATTATAATTATTAGTTGAGATAGCAGCTGCGAAACTGTGGCCACAGACTTAGTGCTATCTCCCTACGCTGGGAGAGGTTTTCCAGCCTAAGAGTCAGGCGCTCCAACGCCTGGCTCTTTTTTCATTGGCTGACTTACCCCCCAATTAGCAAATGTGCTTATTGAGAGGATAAGTGAAAATCACTTATTTACTTTTACTGCTTTGTTCCCGGTCATTTCTTCGTAACGCCTGATAATCACGTCACAGTATCTTGGATCAAGCTCCATTGTATAGCATTTTCTGCCGATCTGCTCAGCAGCCATCATCGTGCTTCCGCTGCCGCCGAACAAATCTATTACCGACTGTCCTTCAAGGCTAGAATTGGCGATAAATTTAGCGCACAAGGCTAACGGCTTCATTGTTGGATGTTCTCCGTTCCGGGCCGGTTTCTCGACATGGACTACGGTAGCAGCATCCTCAGTATCGACAACAATATATTCCGGTACCTTTAATACTACCTGACCGATACCAAAGTTAAATGTTACCAGCTTCTTGCCATCGGCATCTTCAGTAACTGTCACCGGAAACAGCGAAGGGATAACGGTGCTCTGTCTCCGTCCGCCGTAAAAATTGTGGCCAGCATCAGGCTTCCATCCGTATAAAATAGGTTCATGCTGCCATTGATAGTCTTGGCGCCCCAGTGTGAACTGATTTTTTGCCCAAATAAGGCATTGCCTTAACGACCAACCAGCCTTTGTCATTGCGCCTCGGAAATCACTCCCGGCGCTATCGGCATGACAAACATAAATCGCACCGCCAGGCGCTGTGACTTTCAATAAGTTCTTCATGACTGCCAGCAAGAACTCGTTGAATTCTTCTGTCGGCATATTATCGTTTTGGATTTTTAGTTTTTCATCGGTCCCGCCTTGGTAATCTACATTATACGGTGGGTCTGTAAATACCATGTCAGCAAGTCCGCCGTCCATAAGCTTCAGCACGTCAACTTCGCTTGTACTGTCCCCGCACATTAATCGATGCTGACCAAGCTGGTAAATGTCGCCAAGCTTACTCTGCGTAGCAACAATTTCATCTAAAGCAGAATCGACATCAAAATCATCTTCCTTGATGTCCTGTTTAGCATATTCAGCCAGCATCTCCGCAACTGATTTATCAGAATAACCTAACAGCCCTGTGTCATAATCCATACTGTCCAGGTCAACAACCAATTGCATTAGCTCATCATGATCAATCTCCGAAAGCTCTGCAATGCGGTTATCAGCAATCATGTCCGCCCATTCCTCGGCATCATTTTTATAATCCTGCAGATCCACCGGCACATTTTCGCAACCAAGTAATTGAGCCGCAGCTAATCTGCCATGACCACGAATCACAAAACCACTTCGCTTTGAAACAGTAATTGGTACCCGCCACCCATGAGCTTCTATTATCTTTGCTAAAAGCTTCAATTGCTTTTCCGGATGCGTATTCGGATTTCTGGGATTGGCTACAACTTCAGCTATACTTTTAAGCTCGTCATAGGCACAATGTATTGCAATCTCTTTCATTTCTTATCTCCTAAAAAATCGACAATTATGACATATAAAAAGCCGGAACGGATTCACTCTTTTGTAGTCCGCCCGGCTTTTTTACTTTTTATAAAATTTTACACTATTATTTTACCACGGTGTAAAAGATAAAAAGTCCGGGACTAATTGTGAAATTATTGTGAACTTACTTCTTTACTTCTCGTATTTAAAGTCAATCAATTTTATTGGGAGCTCCAATACTCCTTCATGGAATGCAACAGCTGCTGTATCAGCCAAAAATTTGTCTAATAGTTCAAAATAAGTTGTCCTTCCGATACCCAGCAGACCAGCAGTTACATCTGGCGACTCCCCTTTAAAATACCGCCGCATAACTATTTCCTGTGTCTTTTGATGCCGATCATCATCATTTTGTTGGTAATGATATATTATTGTATCCATCACCTTCAACCAGCGTTCAGGATAATCTATGGTCACTATAAATCCATGTTCATTGGTTATCTCTACTTTCAAAACTTCTTCTGCATTTCTAATAGCAGCATTACCAGTAGGATCAGGCTGCGAGTAACCGATATTACCAGTATAAGAACCTCGGTCCAGCCGTTCTAGTTTTGTTCTCCACACAGCCTGTTCGATAGAATTTCTTTGCCTATATTTTTTATTTATTATATTCAGGGTCTTCCGGCTGATAATGCTCATATATTTTTTTCCTCCGAAAACATGTATTGACCTTAGACATGTTCTCTTATCAAATCAACATTGTTCTAATTCTATCTGTTTTAATATAATACCGACCGCAAAAGCTACATTCACAGTTACTGCATTACCACTTTGTTTATATAATTGGCTATCACTATTAACTTTTGCAGCTTTATCAAAATAATAATCAGGAAACCCTTGTAACCGCCAGCATTCTCTTGGTGTAAGCTTTCTAATCCTAACACGATGCTTCCAACGATTACTTTCTACAACCACTGCCATCTCTGCCTGACATGTTAATGTATTTGCAATCTTCCTGCCCACTCTGCCTCTCCTTGTTTTACTATTCGGTACTCCTACATTTACGCTGTCACCAACAAAAGCCCACGTGTAACCTTTATGAGTTGCTTCCTTTATCGGTAACGCTCCAATTATAATAACACCGTGTCTATCTTGTGTAGTCAACGTAAACATAGGTTCCCCACAATGTTTTACCCTTCGACCATTCTGTCGTTTACTTGCGCGCTCTGGTGTTATAACAGCCATTACTTCCATACGACTACACCTGGCTTTCCACACTGAGCCGTTAACGATAGTCCTCTTGAATAAGTGGCAGTTAAAGCACAAAAGGTATCAACTAAAAATGGCTTATTTTTTGCTATTACTCCACTAATATTAAACCACTGTTGTCTGCCGCTAAATTTGTAATACCTGCAGCATATCTTGCTTTTAAACATCTTGCAACTTTCGTTAAACACGGCTTCCGAGAGCTTAAATCTATGAATGCTGCGTGAGGAATTACCCCCCTAATCTACACACGTCCTTTACGAATATACAAAGTTGAAGCTGCCCACCACTGTTACCACATAAAGTTGGGGCTATTCCTTTGGTGGAATAACACCTTCCTTGACTAGGATTTCTTCTATTTCTTCTTGTGCTGATATTGGCAATTTGCTTAACAACATTGACGATTTCGCCTCTGAAAGGAAATATTTTTCTGGGACATCCGTTTCCAAGATATCCAACAATGATGATTCTTTCTCTATTTTGAGGGACTCCGAAATTTTTTGAGTTGAGCACTTGCCATTCGATTCTATTGCACCCAGCTTTTCCCATTTCAAGGAGTACCCGTGCGAAATCAAAACCTCTTCCAATCGACAACAAGTTTTTAACGTTTTCAGCGATAACGAATTTGGGTTTATTTTCTTTGGGGCATTCTTCAAGAAGTCGCATGATTGTAAAGAACAATCTGCTCTGTACCCCCCCAACTCCCGCTTGTTTCCCTGCCGTGGATATATCCTGGCAGGGAAACCCGAATAACCAGCAATCTGCTCTTGGGATTTCTTCTGCTTTGATTTCTCGGATGTCATGTTTTTCCCACTCTCCTTCCGTGTCATACATCGCTTTATAACTTTTTCTTGCAAATTTATCATATTCAGCGAAGCCTATGCATTCATGGCCAGCCATTTCAAAACCTAATCTAAAGCCACCGATACCGGCACAAAAATCAATAAATTGCATATAAGCTTCCCTTCTTTCAACTCCAATAATATAACCTGATTATTCAACTTACTTAATTACTCTTCCATCCAAAATAACAGCCATAATTTCAAATGATTCTTTTGTCTTAGAATTAATCATAGTTTCAACTTTATTCATAGCGTCAATAGGATCAACAGCATAAACAGTTTCAGAGTGTTGCCGTAACTCTGGATCATTAGAATATTGATAAACAACTTTATACTCTAAAGTCACATCTTCACGCTCCTTTCTTTTAATTAATCATCGATGTTTTCTTGTGCGCCCAATAGCTCTACTAATATCTATAGCAAGGTCCCTTTCTTTTTGTTCGTACCTTCGCCTTTCAAATTTAATCTTTTCAGCAGCAGCCTTATAAGATTTATATTTATCACATTTATCCCAACAAGCAGCACGACGTTCATTACAATTTTTACAAGGTCCATCTATTTTAGCCATGCTGCACCTCCATTATTTATTACTTAAATCATATATGACTCCTAAATATGCATCGCCTGTCATATCAATCAAGAATTCATACCCATACACCCTATAAATTTTACATATATCGTTTGTTACTCTTTCCATAGAATATTTTGTTTCTAAGCTTAGCTCATCAGCCTTTTCATATATGGATTCCGCTATTGCTGGAGAACAATCAAGACAGTTTCCAATACGACAAATAATTTCAACGTCCTTAGTTCTGTAATCATTACATTCGTCAAAATTAACCCACTGCCGGTGATTACCGCCATTGACTGGCTCATTTTTTTCGTGCCGGTCGCAGTTAGTGTTAGTACAGTATTTCTCTATAAATTTGTTACTTCGTATGCAGTAGGCTTTGTTATTCATTATTTGTCACCTTTTAAAAATACCCAGCCAGTAACACCCAAAAACAATAAAATTGTCAGTACCAATCCAAAATAAAGCGGTGCTAAAACAATCCACCAAGACCACGTTATAACACCAAGCAACTTTAATACTATGAATATTAATCCTAAAACAGACAAAAACGACATAATGAAATTTCTCCTTTCACTACCTCCGACCAAATTGCGAAATAAATTAATAGTGCTAAATTCTCTCCTACTTCAATCATTCTTTGTATGCTCCTCCATCTTTTCGATTTCTTTTATCCACTGCGGAAGAATCTCTCCCCTATATATGTACCAATCTTCTGACCCTGGCCAATCTTCCACAAAATAACGTGCTTCTACTGGCAGTGTTTTTACGAATTCTCCCGCTGCAACCAAATTACGTAAATGTTTTCCTGGAATTATTATGCGTAGCCTATAAGCTGTTCGGCTATAATTAAGCCCATGGCTTGTTGCCCACGTCTGTTTTAATGGATCAGAATTTACTGTTAGCCACTGGCATTTTTTAATCATTCTAATTCCACGCTTTGTATCTACAGGACACATTCCAAGCGTAAGCCCCTGTCGCTTAATACTTTCAACATCCATAGCCGCACAAAAATGAAATAATTCTCTGCTCCTACTCATATCCTCAACACCTTTCAATCATCACATATAGCTTGACCGCAGTATTTGCAATAATGAGCATCATCATCTACCTCACGTCCGCATACAGGACATGCCCAGCCTTTAGGTATTTGTTGTGGAAAAGGACAGTTTGGTATAAAATGCTCTTCGACTACCAAATTTACTTCTTGCGGTATCTGCTTTTGAGCAGCCGTCAATAAAGTTATATAAGCATCCCTTTTCTCATTCATAGGCATTTTCCAGATGATTGGTTTTAATAAAGCTATTGATCTTTCTAACTTTAGTATGTTCATTCGGATTCACCATCCATAATAGCCCCGCAATTCCAGCAATATTTCTGTTCTTCCTCGGGTATAAAGTCAAAGTGTCCATCGGTTGCAGCAGATTCACCACATACGGTACAGCAGCCATTTTTCCAACGTCCTTGCTTACGTTCCTCTACTGTAGGCATTGTATCAAGCCTATCAGCAGCACTTTGATAACCACTTCTAATGCCGTCGAAAAACTCACCCCAACCGTGTATATCTCCAACCATTCTTAATAACTCCGCTTTTGCCGCATCTGCGTCTATTAATCTCATAGTCTATTCACTCTCACTTTCAAGCCAATGTTTTATACCAGTTTCACATGGCATTTTTTTACAGTTTTCGCCACCTTGTCTGTAAACACATATTTTATGACACGTATTTCTGCCTGCTGCCTCAACAAATGCTGCCATTTCTTCAAGGCTCATAGCTTTAATTCTTTCGTAGTTAGTCATTTCAACCATCCTATGAGAAATTTTATTCCAAATAACATAAGTGTTATAGCCCCTATAGTGTGAGTAATGACATATAAGCGGCTATGTCTGTCACTGCTGTCAGTCAGAAGTACCAATATAGACCAAAGAGCTGACGCCATAGCCACAATAATAGATGCTGTAACGACACAATTCATTAGTAAATAAATAAAATCCATGCTATTCATTGTTCTTTACACTCCTTTATCTTTGTTTCTAACCATTTATAAAAACCTGCGAAAATAGGAATACGGTTATATCCGCTCATCTCACCACAGAAACCAACAAAACCATTATCATAAAAAGTTATTCCTTCTCTGCCGTGAAAATATGTTCCATCAATTTCAACACCTTTAAACTCAGCTTTTTTCTTCTGCGTTTTTGTCATTTTGCTTGGATACGCACTTATAATTATTGGATTTTTCACGGTTTTTCTGTATGGCATTAACTCAAGTTGAATAAAAGCTGCTAAGTCTCCCATATCATCCCACGTTAAAGATGTTACTGGAATATTGGCTTTATCCCATAATTCACGTGCATTATCGCTGTTTATGTCGACATTATAATAATCTTTCATTACTCCACCACCTTTACATTCTATTTGCCGTATACCACTTCATACATCCTATCCGCAGTAACTCGTATAGTTGTTGTTCTGTTATCGGCTTTATATCCCGCCTGGGTTTTGAGTTGCGCAGTATTCTTACGCATCTCCCTTGAGATTCTTTGACGACCATTACTCCAGTATCGGAATCCGACAATATTTGATTAATCTCTGCGCTGTTATCTTGATATAGTTCATGTGGAAAAGCGTAGTAAAGATTTCTTACCATATCGCTATTGTGGTAGATTTTCTTTTTAAAATCGGCCTTAAAATCGGCCATACTGATTTTAATTTCTACTTCTGTGCAATATCTTTTAGGCGTTATATAAAGCAAATCTGCTTCATAGTGACCAACCCTACCAACGGTCAACAGTATATTAGGCAAGACTATGTTGCCATTGATCAAACCAAATTGATAGGCAATACGCTTTTGCAGTTCAGCTTCAGTCAATCAGTATCATCTCCTATTCTTCCCTGAAATCAATGTCTGGGTACTTATAAAGCAACATCTTCTTTTTGATCAGATACACCTGCGTCCGCATCCCTTTTGTATCGACGTAATATATATGCCCATCAGCTTCCGTCACCTTGAAATCAGCCTTGTAAATGATCGGCCTTATCTTTTTACCTTCCCTCTTATAACCAGGCTGTAAAACAAATTTTGGCTGTAGTTCAACCTCTTTTACTATACCTTCACGCATAAGCCAGTGTAACTGCCAGTAATAGTCAGCTTCTTTTTCGCTGTCAAACCGTATGCCGTCTACTTCCGTAATTTTATTCTTATACTTCATAACCGGTTCACAACATGGTAAATCCGAAGCAGGCGTTACACTGTCAGAACGTATTCTTTTCATTAGATGCGGCGGTAAATTATCCCATCCCATTTAATCTACTCCCTGAAATAAGCTTTCTTCTGGAACGGTTTTCTTTTTATTCTTCGGCACCGGTGATACTTTGCGGGCTCTGTTTGCTCCACTGCAGGTACTCCAATGCGGTACATACCCAACGCCAGATTCTGGATGATCTGTAATTGTAACCGCAATGATCTCACCATTAGGCGTTACAATGCGATCTTTGCCGCCAAGATTATACCCAACCTGATCTTTATTGACTGGCATTTTTGCACCACTTTGAGTACGAATAAAGAAAATCTGCTCACCGCACTCCCTGCAAACAATTAATTTCTTCATTTTAATCATCACACTCCATTGTCAGCTCTAAATAATTCCAATATCTATTTCACCTAAAATTCCTGGCCATTAACAACATAACCTTGCTAATTTTCTGATAATGATCATCATTTAAAACCGTATTTGGATAAAAAGTTTTGCGAACATCAACTAACTTCATTATGCCTAAACCATTAGTTTGCCCAAATTTGCCATCACATTTGAAAAATTTGCAAATAGCCGGACGTACTTCATATATTTTGCAACGCTTATTTATCTCATCCCTAAATGGACAAACCCAATCAACAGCATTAGTTGCCGACAATACTGGAGTATGATGCTCCGGAAGAATATAATTCTTCCTAATATGCTTTTTGATAACTTTGATTTCAGCTTGAGTTAATGGCAAACAATTACTGCAGCAATTACCACAATCTGAACATTTGCCATTTTCAACACAAAAGTTTATGACTTTATCTTTATTAATCTGATCAAACAGCGTTATTGCAGCCATTCGCATCACTCCTAATGACATTATTAGTTTCAGATATTTTGGTCATAATAGAAGCCCATGCTGTATCCCGATCATCAAATGATTTAAAATATTCTGTTACTGTAGAGGTCATTCCATTACTGCCGGTCTCATAAATCACCCAAATTTTAGGCTCTTTAAAATCAACACTCATAGATGTTATCTGATCAATTCTGATTAGCCTCGGTGCCGGAGATTGGCCTAAGCTTCTTCTTGTATTAACCAACAAAAAAGCTTTCTGCTCTGAAACGGCAACACCGCCATCGGATAAATTACCGCCTTCGACAGTAGATTCTTGCCCTATATCTTCGCTGGTCGTTATATCGTCCAGCCGGGTGCTTAATGCAATAGCGAGTTTTTCGGCAATGGATTTCGGCGTCACACCGCCAATGCTTTCCAAACGTCTTATAAGACTTAAATCTACCTTGCTGGCTTGCGACAGTTCAAATTGATTCATCAGGGCGTTCTCTCTTGCTGATACTAACTTATTTTTATCAATATTCATTTTATTTTTCCTCCCACATAAATTCACATTGACCAGCTGCAGGATTATCTCTTGCGACCGGAACACCTAACCGATGGTATAACTTACGATATCGACACTCTTCAACTTTAATACCTTGTGTACATAGATGACACGATTCAAACGCATGATCTATTACCGTATATAAATCATCAATAGATACTGTCGCAAGCTCCTGAGGATTCTCCTTATCAGTTGGTACATATCTCTTATCGTCACTGGTCACATAAACCATTTTGTTATGATTATGACGGCGCTGTACAGTCTGCAGTTGATCCTTATCCAAGCAAAATAATCGTTCTTCTAACACCTTTTGGCAATTAGTTGCTGCAGATCGCAAGCGCTTTCTCCACTCCGATTCAGGTGTTCTATTAGCAATAGCTTCTAATTCTCCCGAGAATGTACCAACCTTCATAGCATCTAACATTTCGTTTTTTGACATATAGCGTTCTTTTTTCATCAAATCACCCTATTTCGATACATTGTCATTAAATTAGAAATTGCCTGACCATCCATATGTATATTATTCTCTGCAGCTAATGTAGCAGCTTTGAGAACTTTACCAAAGAAATCACGAACTATATCGCAACCATGTTGGTCCAATGCTTTTTCCATTGGAATACCGCAATATTTTAAACTGGTCCTTGAGTATTTTTTATTTTTTACCAATCTGTTCATCTCCAATGTGAAGTAATCTTGCGTATACCTAAAACCTGTTATTGGTTAAGACTTTATAAACAAAGGCAACACATATACCAGTAAAGACAAAACATGAAGTATATAAAAAGATGTAATCAATCATAAGTTAAAGTCCTTTAGACTAAAAATTGTTATTCCCTTAGCCCTTGCAAAAGCATACTCAGCCATACATCCTCGGGATGTTTGCCAAGCGTTAGCAAGTAATAATCCATCACAAGCGTTCAACAGATCTAAACAAACATTTACACCATCGATATAATCAACATCCACATACATATGACCAAAATTAAGTACTGGCGAAATGAATACATAAGAGTTATTGCAATTAGTCGTCAGCTTCCGAACGAGATCCTCACACGCTTTTACATTTACATCATCACCACCAAAGGGATGAGCAATATATATCAATTTTTTATCCATAAAAAATATCACTCCCTCCTAAGATTCTTTAAAATGCCACCCCAAATGATTGTACCTATCTGCACACTCACACTGTTTCATACCATTTCCTGCCTCTTCAGGGACAAACCCAGCAGACTGACAAATAGGACATTTATTTAGATACTTAGGCAGATATCTAGATATAACATCAAAATTCAAAAAATCTGCCGGCTTTTTATAATAACGAATCTGAGTACCTACCTTTTCACGTTTTAACTTCAGCACAGCAGAAACAATGTCATTAGGAAAAATCCCAATATCAACAAGAGAATGAAATGCAGCTTTAGCAACTTCTTTTTCCGTTTGTTTTGGATATAAATCCCAAAAGTCATCAAATGCGTCAGACACTAACTGCTCTTTGGTTTTCCCTACAGTATTAAGTACTAACTCATATAGTACTGTATTGGATTGTATTGGATTCGTATTCGTATTGGATTGGATTGGATTAGGCGGGCAAATGATTTCATTTGATTTCATTTGATTACAAGTGTTAGTGTTTGACTTCTCAACACCTGTGGATAAAATCGTCTTTGCTGTATCAGGTGGATCAGGATATTTACTTTTACGAGTTCTAATCTGCTGGTGTTTACCCCAAGTTACCAATTGCAAGTACGGTTGCCCATTTGCTTCATAGCGAACCACCAAGCCTACCTTCGATAACTTATTTAGCGCATCATCAACAGTCGCTTTTGTTATATCCTTCAAAGGAAACAGCCTAGATTTAATAATAGGAATTCTTCCATCCATACGTCCATAATCATCACAATTAACCATTAGCCGATAGAAGAACGCTTCTTCGAACCAACTGAGTTGATCAATTGTAGGGCTGCTGCATATACTTTCTTTTATTATCCGATTACCCATAAGGCCACCTTCAATCCCAATGCTTAGCGAACAACATAATAATCTTCACTCTCGAAAATATCTTCGTAGACACTTAGCTTTACCCACTCATCAGAAATCCCACGATCATAAGCGTCTAAACGATTCAGTTCCAAAGATGCCGCAGGATAAAACCATTCTAACGGAGATCCTGGCTTGAACCGCATTACACCCTTTCCATCAGATGCGATCTGCGCTTGATACCATTTAACCAACTTGCAATAATCATCAGAAACAGCAATGATTCTGCAGCTATCTGCACTATCATTCATTGGCTGAAGGGTTAACTGGAAAAATCTTGCCTCTATTAATTTAATTGTTCTTGTTTCCATTTTTCCATCATCCTTTTAATATTTGATATCATAGGTATCCTCATTCTCAATCTCCTCCGTTGAGCGCTCTCCTCATTCTCGCCACTTTCCCACCAAGCTGGCTATTTTTCCTACGTAGCATCTTATTCTCGTTTAATAGAGCCTCAAGAACTGGTTTTAAAACTGGTATATATTTGTCCTCTGGTTCATCTTTAATCATTTTTAGCATAGCTTTTATATTGATATGCATAATTACTTTTATCGCTCCATTCCTTCAAACAATTCAGGAAGCACCCTCGCCTTATATACTTTGCTTCTGCGGGTGTTTTCTAAGGCCTTGCGAGTTTCGTTTGCCATTTGACCTATCAAATTACTGGCATGAGTATTTTTATCTAAAAATCGTACCAATGGCGTTATAACTTCGAGAGTTTCTTTTGCGTTCCGGCGCCTTACGCTGTACTCCTTCATCAATCTGCAAATTTTGGTCCGTGTGCTCCTGTTTTTAGGATAATCAATCTCACATTTATGACGAATATCGCAAAAGGCCATATCAGCTTCTTTGATTTCTGTCTGACATGCATTATCAATGGATTTTATTTCCATTACCAAATCCCTAAAGGCATTGATTATCGCTGCAGCTCTTTCGTAATCGTATTGCATTTCCGCCTCCTAGAACGGTATTTCTTCATCAAACGGTACGGCCTGCCCGAATGCTTCCATCTCACTTTTTTCATCTGTTGGTTTCGCTGTATCCGACCTACGCTCAATAAATTCCACGCTATTAGCGATGATCTCCGTTACCCAGCGTTTTGTACCGTCCTTGGCATCATAACTGCGGATCTGCAGCCGACCGTCTACAAGCAACCTATGCCCCTTATGACAGCCATTACCAATCATTTCAGCAATCTTACCCCAAACCACTACCGGCACAAAGTCAACTTCCTTATTTCCGTCGGCAGACTTGAACGGTCGATCTACCGCTAATGTAAACTGGGTTACTACCTTGCCTGTCTGTGTGTATCTAACATCCGGATCACGAGTCAATCTTCCCATTAAAACAACTTTATTCATATCGCACACTCACTCCTTTTTGATAAGGAAACCATTCAACCACAACGCCTTCAATACTGCGGTGATGCAGCTTTATCCGCCGTTTAATCAGTTTCCTGCCGTTCTTCTTATACCTAGCAGAAAATGTCTGCCAAGGCCAAATTATTCTACAACCGCCTGTCCTTCTTAGTCGTATTTCACCGCCAGCAGGCCTTGATTTATAAAAAGTTCTCCTTACCTGCCCTAGCGGCCATTTTAGTAATATTGCGTTACAAGACATAATTTCGTTATACTTGTCAGGATCAAATATATTCAAAATATCACACAGCCTCTCCAAATATGCCACTCTACTACTACCTCTGCCAAAGCACAACCAAGCTGCCATAGGAAACCTGCAGAGAAGATAAACGCTAAAGTAACAGCGGCTTCTTTTTTACTCATATACACTCAACTCCATCTCTAACAGGTAAATCTCTAATTCCATATTATTTATCCTCACTTCCGCTTTGAGCAGCTTGTAATTCGTCCTCAGTAAAATCCCCGTCAAAAGCAATTTCGCCCGTTTCCAAGTCAACTGTGCGCCCATCAGAAAGTTGTTCAATCGTAGCGGTAGATTCTATTGTTGGGATATCATCATCATCAAACTGTCCTTTTGCAACCGCTTCAGCCGCAGCAATCATGGATGGAGATGCAGATTGATAGTCAATACTCATAACACCCCACTTACCAATCAATTTACGTAAAATGGTTTTACGACACATAGCATCTTTATCATCACGCCATCCCTTGCCCATATATTTGCCTTTTCGGTGTTTCAATTCATGAGCTTCTAATGCTTTTACCGTCATATAAATAGTTTTTTCCATACCATTTACCAAACGAAAATATCCACAATACCCAATGATTGGTTTAACTTCACGCTCATCTTCATTTTCAATAAATTCAATTTCGATATCTTCTGTTAATCGATTATATTTTTTCAGTTCCCCTTCACGAACATCAACAACATTTAACTTCTTATACACACCTGTACGCATGGCCAATTGATACATACCCTTATAACCCATAATAAAAGTAGCTTCCATACGTTTAAATTCTTTTCCATCTTTATCTTTAACTGTATTATTAAATGGAACAATATATGCATATCCAAGACCTGGATCGACAGGCAAATCATAAGCTGCCGCTCTAAGTCCAGCTTGAATAATAGTCATCGGAGCTTGTGCAAACACCTTTTGCAAATTTGTGTCAGCATTTACTAAACTAACTAAGCTACCGGCAAACTGTGCAGATCTTTTGCCAAGCAATTCGTTGATTCTTGCCTTAATACCATTGCTATCAAGCATTTCGTTCATAATTAAAGCAATGCTCTTTTTCTGTACATCTTTATTTTCATTAGATTTATTTACTGTAGATAACAACCCACCGCTTGTATTTGCCATTTTAAACACACTCCTTTATAATTAACCAACTTTAAATACTCTGATTGGATTTCCAATCTTGCTGTATGATTCATAGATTGCAGGCTGTTCTGCTTTCAATCGTTTACTGTCAACAGTCACTCTTCCCGCTTGGATTTTCCATGTAACCTTATCTTCACCTATAATGCCAACCTCAGCATCACCTAACATTGATTTCAATTCATTCTCACTTAACTTCTTTTGTTCCTCAAGTTTACCGATACTCTCTTTAATACTCCGTAGCCGCTCTATGCACGCCTTAGCGGTGGCCGGAAGATCAATAGTTTTACCACTTTCTCCATGAAATTTATCAGCAAGAGCATTACTGCAGTCATTACTTCCATCTACAGGCGGCATAGTATTAGTGATTACCATTGACCAAAAATCAACTGCAGCCTTTCTTAACGCTTCAATGTCGGCCGCATTACGTGGCACTTCTTTCCATATAAACTTATTTCCACCAATCAATACAGCGATATACCACTTCTCACAACCAGTAACCATCATGTACCATTGGCATTGGATGTAATAACTATCTGGCAGCTCATCATCAGCCCAAACTTTACTGTTAAAGGCGTTAGTCGTCTTACACTCAAGACCTGCATTCTCACCAACTACTATCCGGTCAACACTGGCAAGCATATACGGATATTCGTCATCCTGCAGCATGCCCCGGCGCTGAACCTTCTTTCCTGTCAGCTCGCAAAAACGATCAGCGACAGCCTGCTCTAATACATTGCCCCAATAAACATACTCGTTATCGCTCAAATCTTCCGGTTCAACCTGCCCTGTCTTTTCCATCCAAAGTTGAAAAGCCGACTTCCACGGATTAAGCCCCACGATTGCAGCAGCTTCGCTACCACCAATACCAGCCTTACGCATTTTCAGCCATTTACTACGATTTTGCATTTCCTCAACAGTCATAATCAGTTTTGCCATTTTTATCTGTCCTTTCTTCTACAATACAAATAATCTTCGGTTGGAGCATATTCCGACAAAACGATAACCGGAACTCCATTTTTATAACAAATATGATCACCTTCGCCAATAGGCAAGCAATGAACACAATATTGACACCTCAGCTCCACGTCTTCACAATCGCATCGTTCTCCTGCGTCTAAATTCGCCCCACACTTAGGACAAGTCTTATAAGTCATACTTCATTGCTCCTTTTTCTAAAATAATGATTATAGAAAACAGTGAAACGATATGCTATAATAAAACTTGGGTAGAAACATATCGTTTCTATGTTTTCTCACTTTATAGGCGCTGCGTCCCTAACACGGCGTCTATTTTTTTATACTTAACGGTATTAAAAGATGATCTCCTGGTTGTAAAAGACGACCAGCTTTAAACAAATTCTGGTTGCGATCATCTTGGCAAATCTGCCACATAAATTCTCTTATATCCTTGATATGTTCCGGCGCATAATGGTTAGCAATAGACCAAAGAGTGTCTCCATGATGCACAGTATAAGAAACTACTTCTACCTGCGCTTCAGGCTGGACAGCATCAACAGAATTGGTAATGCTTAAAGCCACCAAAATAACACCAATCAAAGCAATAAAGTATTTCACTACAGTTCACCTCCATATCTAGATTTAACTCTTGCCAAAACCTTATTTTTGGATTTTTGCTTTCTATATTTTCTATTTGGCCGGCTATAACACAAACGATCATCGATACATACAGGCTTATTATTGACATAATGCCAAGCAGATATAGCCTTTCCGCATCTGGCACATCGTTGTTTTATATCCCTGGCCATACAACTACCTCCTACGTTTTTTGCTCTTTTTCTGCATCTTTTTTAAACATTCAAAACTGCAGAAACGATAAATCTTCTTCTCTTCTGCGTTCCATACTTTCAGTTCGGTAACTGGTTCAATAGCTGCAGAACATAAATCACAGTAATTTTTCAACGCAACCTCCTTCTTGCAAAGATCGCATAATGTGCTATAATTGACTTGACCTTAGACATAATTGTCTACTAACCCCTAGAAACCGTTTGTGTACCAGCACAGGCGGCTTCTTTTTTTGTTTCTCGCCCAAAAATACTAAGCAAAGCAACAGCTGCTTCTCTAAGTTCACTTATCAAATGCGAACTTACTCTTGATTGATTTACAACATCACTAATTATTGCCGGTAAAACTCCAACAACATCGCTAACTTCTTTTTGCATTTGCAGTACACCAAAAGCTAATGTTGGACTTTCTGGAATCAGTCCAAAAATATCGCAGAAAACTACATTTTTCTGCAAATGCTGAACTCTTAACCACGGTGTACGATAAAGATAAGACATCCTTAAAACCGTTGAATCAGGTACCGGCGATAAACCTAATTCATAATTTTTCAGAGTACTCTCTGCCAAAGCTAATTCTTGAGCAGCCTGAATGCGTCCAATTTGGCTAAATAATCTAGCTTGTAAATAAGGATTAGCTGTATTAATTGCCATTTTTAGACCTCCTTCATGATAAAATTTCTTTAGATGAAATGTTTTTATGGCGGTGACGTCTTCTCAATTCGCATTTAAAAGCTTGAATGCATTTTGAACTTCCACAGATCCTGACGCTCTGTTTTTCAAGATCATCCCATATAAAGATGTATTCTTCGCCGCCGAATTCTTTGCCACAGACAGGGCAGGACATTTTTCTTCATCTCCTTTCTCCATATCTCTATCAAGCATTTGAAGTAGTTTCATTACTGCATTTAACGACAGCGAACAACTGTGGTCAAAATGTCTTTCGACAGAAATCTCGCTTCTACTTACAATGTGTTTTTCCATTAAACTCTCACCATATTTCATTACAAACCTTTCATCGTTTACGCACAAAATCTACGCCAAGCTGCCAGTGCAGCAGCCCTGCTTTTATGGATAGAATCTTTAACCTTTTTACCATACTGATCACATACAACCAACCGAGCTGTTCCATCGACCTTATCTGTAACACTAGCAGTAACACCACAAAAGTCTTTATGATATGTTTTCAAATTAAAACTCCTTTCTTTTTCTATCCTGCTTTACCAAGTTTTTTGATACTTTTTTAGGGTATCTTCTGAATATTGATATCCGTTACCATTGCCAAGAACGTCTTCCCACCAACGTATTCCATATAGAAGCCGCTTGACAGCAAATCTACCAATATCATCATCATGAACGTAGAAAAACAGGTCATGCCTTCCACCTTCTTCATTTTTTTCTAAACATGGTAAAGTAACAACTTCTTCGGCAAATTTTATTCTGCAACTAAATTCATCCAAAAAAAACTGTTCAAGGTCTTCTTTGCTATATCCGTCTAACGTAGTTGCTGTCCAAACACATAGCTGATTAAATTTTGATTCCATAACAATCACCTCACGCGCCTTTATGTACTTTTAGTACATTTATTGGGTAAAAAAATATTATCAACAGTAGAACTTAATACATTGGCAATTTTAAATGCTAACTCCATTGAAGGCGTTCTCTGTCCGCTTTCAATAAAGGCAATATGCCTTGAAGATACACCTACCATAACGGCTAATTCTTCTAATTTAATCCCCTTTTCTTCTCTAATCTTTTTCATTTGATTCATGTCTGCACCTCCTTATGTACTAATAGTACCGTACTTTCAGTACATTGTCAATAGTATTTTGTAAGAATTAGCTTTATAATATGAACAGAAAGTTCATTGAATGGAGTAATTATTATGATAAATAAACGAATTAAGGACTTAAGAATCGAAAACAATATGACCCAAAAAGAGCTATCAGACTATTTGGGGCTTACCCCAAAAATGATTTCATTTTATGAATTAGGACAAAGAATTCCTCCCCAAGATATAATAATAAAATTAGCCAATAAATTTAATGTTACAGCGGATTATTTATTGGGTATTACTAATATAAAACATACTAATGTACAAAAAGGAATAAAAATACCTGTCATCGGTCGTGTAATTGCAGGTATCCCGGTTAATGCAATAACAGAAATCCTTGATTATGAAGAAATAACCCCAGAAATGGCAGCTACCGGCGAACATTTTGCGCTTCAAGTAAAAGGGGACAGTATGGCACCACGTATATGTGAGGGAGATGTGGTTATTGTTAGAAAACAAAATACTATAGATAACAAAGATGTTGCCATAGTTTTAGTAAATGGCGATGAAGCAACAATAAAAGAAGTTCATATATCAGATGCCGGAATAACCCTGGTCGGATGGAATATTGCTGCTTACACACCACATCTGTACACACCTGAGGATATAAAAAATCTTCCGGTTCAAATCATAGGTAAGGTTGTAGAGCTGAGAGGAAAATTCTAATGAATAGAATATTCGGTCTTACTGTATGGCAAATTATTATTCTTCTTATTATTTTAGTATTTTTAGGAATGACATTAGGACAATTTCTTCTAATTATTGCTATAGTGGTAGGAAAAAATCTATGGGACAGGCATTCGGCTGCTAAACGTACTGATTTTGAAAACGAACAATCAGCGCTCTCCACATCGCCAACAACAACGACAGAATCGTCAGTATCGGTAGAACAGGAAGAATTGGAAGAAAAAACTTCTCCCACAGAAGAAGTTAAAAACTTTAACGCTTATCAATTGCTGGCCCAATATAAAATAATATTGGAAAGCATAGACTTAATCGATAATTCAAAAAATGTTGGCGTTGTTGTTTCTCGTATTGATTTAATGCTTGAGAGATTACCTTCGTTGCTTGCATACCCAAACAACGAACTTTCCGAGATTGGAATAAACCAAACAACCATTAAAGATGCTCACTCGGCCGTTATAAATAACCGAACTAAAATAATAAATACTGCTATATATAGAGCCTACCATGATCGCTTGCTTAAAGTATCAGGGTTCCAGAAAGATACTTCAAAACTTAATAATATAGCAAAGTTTTTCAATGAGATCATGAACACCAAAAATCTTCCTCAAGAATCAAAGGATTATTGTAATCAGTTGTTGGCAGAATATACCACTGACCATACCTCAAAACAGACAAAACCATACCATAAAGATGATGAAACATCAATGTTCTGCGAAAAAACTGTATCTTCAATGGTAAAGACAGATAATACCGTCAATTCTGTCATTGAAATAATTCCAACAGAAATATTGAATCTATTATGGTTTTCTGATGGCAATCTGAAAAATTATGACAAAGAAAAACGAACTGTTTCTGAAATAAAAAGTGGAAATTTTACATTTACATTGCAAATTTCCGGCAGCGAAGACCCGAGTGCAATTTCATTTGAACTTCCTATTGGTGTACCTTTAGATCCCGCACCAAAACTCGGTTATTTCCCCTCGTACGCAAACATGACTCCTGACGAAAGGGCAACTTATCTATATTGGTTAACCAATATAGATACACCTATTGATATTAGTTACGTTTTTGTTTTTTATTATGGACTAGAGCGGTTATTATATTTTGATGAAAATAAATATGAAACTGCTTTTAACACCATTCTTCGATTACGAAAGAATCATAAACATCCATCATTTCTTGGTTATTCATCAGAAGCTTTAATGGGATGCGCTATTGCACATAAGAGAAATGATCTGTTGAAAATAGCTTTAGAAAATAATACGGAAACAATTTCTCCTTCAAAATTAGCATGTATGGCTGTTTTAGGAGAAGTATTATCAACAGAAGATATAATCTCCTTGGCCTCCAGTATTGGATTCACAAATAAAAGATACATAAAAATGCAATACCCTTTATTTTTTGAAACTTTAAATAATAATCTTCATAAAAAATATTCTACCTTTGGATTTCCACTAACACCAAATCTTTTAGAAACCCATGAAAAGTGTAGTATTCCAATATCAGCTAATATATCTATAGAAGAACGTTGGATAAAAGTTCCCAATATATTATCAAATGTTACTTTTCAGAAAGAGTTACTTGAGATGCTTCGTAAAACTCATGAAGATGTAAAAAACATATTAAAGCAACAAAGATATGGGAAAAAGTAATCTTTACATATTTTTTAAGGAATGAAAACTTATGGGAAAATTAAAAAGAACTTCATTTATTTTCATTACATTATTATTAACATTTTTAGTTGTCGGATGTGGTGGGCCCTCTTCAAAAGAGGAAGCTCAACGAATAGACAAAGAGTATTACCAGCCTACGAAAAAAATATATTCCGACTATGAAAAAACTCTCGCTGAACTCAGAGAAAAATATAACGATGCAGAAGAATTAGATGTTGAGTTTGCCCAAATTATTGACTCTAAGTATATTCCTGAAATATCTAAACTCAAAGAAAAATTGCAATCCGAAAAGTTATCTTCCGATTTAGAAAATCAAAAATTATCTATGCTAACCCTTATAGACTCCTTTAACGATTTATTTAAACACATGGCATTATTAAAAGACAAAACCAAAATAAATCACGATAATTTTATGACTGATTTGGAATTCATATACACCAATATATTTGACAACAAACTTAAATACGAAAATGAATCATCAAAAATAATTTTTGGAAAAGGTACATATGAATTAAATCTAAATAATTTCAAAAAAATTCATAAAGGAGACTCTTATTTGAGAGTAGCCAGCTTATTTAAAATGCCTGGTCAATTGACAAATTCAAACGAGAGTAACACGGCTTTAATCGGTCATCGTAAACTAGAGCATTATTATTGGGAAGATAACGGTGCTTTAGTAAGAATTATGTTTGAAAACGACAAAGTTTATATGCTCGAACAACGTGGTCTAAAATGATAAATACATCATTCCAAGATTATATTCTAACAAATTATTGATTATACCAACACAAATACAAACAACTTATAAAAAACATCAAAAATTCAGGAGGTCCTGACATATGAAAAAGATACTGGCGTTAGTATTTATTCTAGTGTTATCAGTTTCTTCCATCTGCAGTGCTTTTGAACAGCCTGATCCTGATAGATGGTTTTGGATTGGCTCTGATGATAAAATTGGATTTTGGTTAGATAGTCAAACAATGGAATTCGAAAAGGAATTATCTGACAGAATAACTAGAGTATGGATTCTAACTTATACCACAAAAGATGATAATTCTAGTAAAAGCCTTTGGGAATACAATTTAGACAAAAGAAAACTTAGAATATTATCTGAGGTTATCTATAATTCTTCCGGTGATGTTATATACACAAGAGAAACATCAAGTCTATGGACATCAGTAATACCAGGTACCTGGGGTGAAACTATAATGAAATTTATGGATTCAGCCTATGATTTCCAAAAAAAGCAAAAAGTTGAAAATCAATGATCAATATTTTATTTGCTATTTTTCTCTTCGGTGTTTTATGCGCTATTTGTGCCAAAGGTATTTACCGAGCAATAAAATATAAACAATCCTTATCAGTCAAAGAATATGCACTGCTTACAGCTTTGGTAATAGGTATAATGATTGCTCTTTATGCTGGTGGTAATAGTATGATGACAAACTGAGAGGTATATAAACAATGGATTCAAACCAACTTACTTTAATAATCATGACTGCTATTATGACTTCTGGAATTGCTTTATTTTCCCAAGTGTTATTTGAGGCATACACAAGATCAAATAACAAAACTATTATTCGACGTAATATAGTTACATCTCTGATCGCTGACTTGGAATCCAAAATGATTCTTTTTGATTCCAGAATGAAAGAGCTTGGAGATATTGAACTCAACGATCCACTAAAATATGAATTTATATTTTTCCCAATTCGCAGTAATTATTTTACAGTATTTGAAAGTCTTGCCGTAAATCTAGGATATATTAGCAATGAAATATTAAAAACAGATATTATACTTACATACTCAGAATTAAAAGGTTTTTTCGACAGTTTACAGGCATTAGAAGATATCAGTAAACAAGCCCAAGTAATCCCAAAAAATACTAACTCTGACCTAATAGCACAACTAGCAACTAATCACTATTGGTATGCTAATAAACTACTAAATGAAACACTACCAGAATTATTACATAAAATAAACAATTTGAAAAATAATTTAGAAGAATATTATCCCCAAATTTAACCAAAAATAATATCACTACTTTTCATTTTAACATTTGCTAAAACAGTAAGTTTCTATATAAACAAGGAGTAGCAAAGTATGAGTAACATAAAGTTGTTTCAATCTAAGCAAATACGTTCTGTATGGAACAAAGAAGAACAGCAATGGTATTTTTCTGTTATTGATGTAGTTGGTGCTTTAACAGACAGTATTGATCCCTCTGCCTATTGGAGAAAGCTAAAACAACGCTTGATTTCGGAAGGAAATGAAACCGTGACAAATTGTCACAGGTTGAAAATGCAAGCTGCAGACGGCAAAATGCGTCTTACAGACGTTGCTAATACAAAAGATATGCTGCGCATTATTCAATCCATTCCATCTCCAAAAGCAGAACCATTTAAACAATGGCTTGCCCAGGTAGGTAGCGAACGAATCGCCGAAATTGAAAACCCGGAACTGGCTCAAAAACGAATTCGTGATACCTATAGAGCTAAAGGTTACAGTGATGAATGGATAGAACAACGTATTCGTGGCATAGCGATACGGGATACGTTAACCGATGAATGGAAAAAACGTGGAATCAAAGAAGGAAAAGAATACGCTATCCTTACCGCAGAAATTAGCAAAGCAACCTTCGGAATCACACCGGCAGAATATAAAAAGATAAAATCTCTTGACCGTCCTACAGAGAATTTAAGAGATCATATGACTGACCTGGAACTACTTTTCTCCGCTCTTGGTGAAGCTTCCACCACTGAGATAGCGAAAACACATGATGCTTACGGTATGAAAGAAAATTCCTCTGCAGCTAAAGCTGGCGGTAAAATTGCCGGTGATGCACGTAAGGCGCTGGAGAAAAAAACAGGGCGTACAGTTATATCAAAAACCAATTATAAAGAACTTCAAGAAAAAGACGTTAGAAAACAACTAAAAGAAACAGACAAATAAAAAGCAGCCCGCATGGGCTGCAATTATATATCTATATTATCAGAAATACTATCGTCAAGATCCAATCTTAGTTCGCATAACTTAATGATTAAATATTTCAAGTCATCCTGATTTATTTCTATACTTATGTTATTTTCTTCTAATGCAGTTTTTAGATCTATAGCTTCAGCGTTCCATAAAGCGGTTAATCGATCTATTTTATTTCTTGTTAGCAACATGATTTTATTCCTCCCGAAAGGACCAATATATATGGAAATAAATAACTTTTCCGAATTTCCCGAAGGTATATTTCTTGATTATTTTCTAAACAGAATAAGCAAAGAAGAATTTAAATCAACATTTGAAGCTCCATTCTTAGCTAAAGAATTGTATAGTTTAGACAATCTTTATAATCTTCTTAGATACTCTCTTTTTAATGATACCACGAATCAAGCTGGAGCGCACTTATTATTATTAGGAGCCAAAACTATCACTGAAACAATAACATTGAAAAGTTATGGAATTCAAACCATTTCTATAAAAGAAATTCTTCCGGATTATATTATACAATCATTCCACTGTAACCCAATTCAGCAGACCACTCCTTCTCTCATGGCGATTGCAATTAGGAACCCACAATCACCTGAAACGTCAATAGATGTACTACCTATTTTAAGAGAGAATTCTCTTGATGCCACTGGTACCATGGAAATTATTATTTTTGCAATGCAAAAAAATACAACGGAAGACATTGTCTATAAGCTACTAATGGATGCATTCGCATACTGTAGCCAAAAAGATTTCAGATATGCAATTGTTGCAGCACATAACGCTTATGAACTTAGTGCAAAAAAATATTTTTCTGAATTTGCTTCCCAGTCTCCATTAAATGAACAAGCAAAAAATTTTTTCAAAAATTTTGATAGAGAAAGTATTAGTTCAATTTCAACAAAATACTTACCTATAATCACATCACTTAATGGGAAACCAATGCCTCCAAAGGAAATTTTAAATAACATTCTTAAATTAACCAAATTAAGAAATAACTTAAGTCATAAACTAGCAAATCCAACGAAAGACGATATCGATATGATTTCAGATTGTACTTTATCAGCATTCCTAATATGCAAATACTTCGAGTTGAGTATACCACACAAAAACTATCCAGCTGAGTCTTTTTACAGCACGATGAAAAAAACAAGTCAAGAGTCCACACCAATAAGTGTTTGGAAGTAATAATTTGCAGCCCTTAATAGGCTGCAAATTTTAGCCCACTCTATGCAAACATATGTTCAAAAGGAGTGTTATATATGCCTGTAGCCGTATATTGCCGTGTCAGCTCAGAAGAACAAGCTGAACGTGGAACAATCGAAATCCAAAAAGAATTCGCAGCTAAATATGTGGATCTCTATCAGCTAGAAGTTTTCGACTATTACTGTGATGATGGTATCAGCGGAACAATACCTGTTGAAGCACGTCCGGAAGGTAGCCGTTTATTTAGAGATGCCAAAGAAAAAAAATTTGATACAATCCTTTTTTACAAAATCGACCGTCTTGGCCGTAAAGTACGTGTAATTCTCAACGCAGTACATGATCTTGAAGAACTTGGTGTAAGTATCCGCAGTATGACAGAACCTTTAGAAACCGAAACCCCGACCGGTAGATTTATGCTTACTTCGTTAGCAGGGATCTCGGAATTAGAACGTGACACGATTTTATCCAGAATGTGGGCCGGCTCCCAACGTGCCGCCAGACTCGGCAACTGGCTCGGAGGAATCGTACCATTTGGTTATCATGTTGTTGATAAACAGCTGCAGATTTCAGATGATATAATGCCAGGATGCAATTTATCTGAAGCCGATGTTATTCAGTTAATTTTTGACTTATCAGGGAATCAAAAAATGTCCGCAATAAAAATATCCGATTATTTAAATGCACTGAATATCCCTACCCGTTATGATTTAAACGGCATTAACGGAAAACGTAAAAAGAATGCTTCGTCCATTTGGTATCCGAGCCGAGTATTATCGATAATAAAATCAACAACCTATAAAGGTACCCACAAATACGGCAAACGAGCTACAAACAAAAACAGCAAAATAATACTTAGGCCGGTCCCAGCTATAGTAAGCGATGAGCTCTGGGAAAAAGCTAACGAAGCTCTAAAAACAAATCAAATTACAGCTATGAGAAACGCCGTTCGGGAATACTTATTACGGGGCATTATCAAATGCGGTAACTGCGGCCGTACTTATATGGGTACCGCTTATTCAGGCAGCGGACGTGAAAAAATCCCATACTACGTATGTAATGCAAAAAATTCATATCTGGCTCATAACACCGAAAAATGTATATCGAAAAATGTTAGAGCAGACTGGCTTGAGCATCTTGTATTAGAGGACTGCATAAAAATATTAAAGTCTCCAAACAAAATCCTTAACATGGATCCGGAAAAAGAACAGCAATCACTTGCAGACGAAGTAAAAAAAGAGCATGATCAAATCAAAGCAAGTTTGAAAAAATTATCAGAAGAACGTGCGTCCATAATTGAGCTGTATCGAAAGAAAATTATTTCCGAAACAGATTTATCGTGTCAGCTTGAAAAGCTTTCCACAGAGGAAGCAACACTACAGGAACGCCTAAAAATGAAAATAGACAGCAGAAAATCTGCTGCCACAAAACAAAATAAGGAAAAAGCTATTTCTCTTTTAAAAAAATTCACTGATAAATGTCAAAATCTTGATCCGGAAAAATTATCATTCGAAACCAAAAGAGCCATTATAGAACTTATTGTCGAAAAAATTACGGTAACCACAGAATCGGCTCCTGAAAAATATTATCCTGAAATATCTGTTGATATTGAATACCGGTTCGCTACCACTCCAAATCATATTGCCTATGTTGAGGACTGCACGGTCACGGGTTCTGCGCTGTGCACATAATAAAGTTAGCAGGAAAAGTCAGCGACGCCT
>ERZ791802.397-NODE-397-length-45833-cov-3.214710_pt1 | contig 45833 bp, 39 predicted proteins | sample MGYA00510308_ERZ791802 | MGnify/ENA primary metagenome ERZ791802 (study PRJEB30046, sample SAMN00792028) | human gut metagenome | study: EMG produced TPA metagenomics assembly of the A metagenome-wide association study of gut microbiota in type 2...
CCCCAGCCACTTCCTGTGATATAACCACGAACGATACACTCAACAGGGAGCATTTCCAACTTCTTGCACATCATACTGTTTCCGTCAAATTTCTCCTGCCGGAAAAATTCAGGCATATCCTTTACGTCAACCGAGATCATATGGTTTGGAAGAATATCTTCTGTCATATCGAACCAGAATTTGGACATCTGTGTCAGGACTGTACCCTTCTTTGTAACGATATTCTTTAAAATGACATCAAAACAACTGATACGGTCTGTTGCTACCATGATAAGGCTGTCACCATTATCATAAATCTCACGTACTTTACCCTCTTTAATCGGTTTCATTTCCTGCATTTTTGATACCTCGCTATGATTTTATGATTTGTATTTTTTACTCTTACAAACTATCACTATCTACCTTTAATGTCAAATAGGTTATATGATTTATTGTAAACGTTTTTATTTTAAAAATCCATTGATAATCTGCTCTTCCGCTTCTGCCTCTGTCAACCCAAGTGTCATCAGCTTGATCAGCTGCTCGCCTGCGATCTTGCCGATCGCTGCCTCATGGATCAGGTTTGCATCAATGTTATTTGCCGTCAGCTTCGGACTTGCCGATACGCTTGCACTATCCATAATGATCGCATCACATTCACTGTGACCCTTACATTCATTATTGCCATTGATCGTAGAATAGAATTCCTGTCTGGACTGATCTCTTGCAACCGATCTGGATACTACATTTGCACTGCAGCCTTTTCCGTTTAAATCTACATCAAAATCAGTCTTTGCATACTGCTTCCCATGTGTCATTATCTTCTCGCGGATCTCTAAGGATGCGTTGTCCTTTAGATCACCGCTGGTCTTTCTGACGGTCGAATCAATTCCCTTGATCTGGGTTGTCTCCATCTCCATCGATGCGCCTTCCTCTAAATGCACGATGGTTTCAGGATTCATGATATTCTCGCCATTTCCATCTCCCTCACCATAGTGACGTTCGATGTATTTTACCTTTGCATTTTTTCCGATATAAAATGTATGGATACCGTCATGCTTGGAGGTATCCACACCACAATTATGAATACCACATCCGGCTACGATCGTAACATCGCAGTCCTCTCCGATATAGAAATCATTGTATACCATATCCTGCAGACCGCTCTTACTCAAAAGAACAGGGATGTGCACACTCTCATTTTTTGTTCCCGGTTTAATGATGATATCGATTCCCGGTTTATCCTCTTTTGTTACAATATCTATATTTGCAGTTGTATTTCTACTGTCAAGCTGTCCGTTGACACGAATGTTAAATGCGCCCTCCGGTACATCATGAAGTCCTGCTACCTGCTGCAATAAACTCTTCTGAATTAAATCCATGTTCTGTTACCTCACAACTTATTTCTGTTTTTCTTCCAGCACCTTGCAGGTGGCTGATTCACCGGTCAGTCTTGGCATGATCGCATCTCTGCTTCCGATTGCATCAACATGACCATTTGCGATCACAACAATCTTATCTGCTATATTAAGGATTCGCTCCTGGTGGGAAATGATCAGGATTGTTCCGTTGATCTCCTCCCGCATCTTCTCAAATACCTTGATCAGACTGTTGAAGCTCCACAGATCGATGCCTGCCTCCGGCTCATCAAATAATGACAGCTTCGTACCTCTTGCAATGATCATTGCGATCTCGATACGTTTTAACTCACCACCGGAAAGACTTGCATTTACTTCACGGTTCACATAATCTCTTGCACATAAACCGACTTCGGAAAGGATCTCACAGATCTGTGAAACATTCATCGTTTTGCCGGATGCTATAGATACCAGATCTTTTACGGTAAGCCCTTTAAAATGAACCGGCTGCTGAAATGCATAGCTGATTCCTTTCTTTGCACGTTCTGTTATATTCAGCTCTGAAATATCTTCGCCATCTAAAAGAATCTGTCCGGTCGTCGGTCTGATGATTCCTGCTATGATCTTTGCAAGTGTTGATTTACCGCCACCGTTAGGTCCGGTAATTGCTACGAAATGTTCGTCTACTGTAAGGTTAATGTCTTTTAATATTGCTTTCTCTTTTCCATCCTCATTTACAATATATGAGATGTTTTTTAACTCTAACATAGTTCCTCCATCGCTGTTTGTATTTTTTTAAACACACTGTTTTATAGTATATCCTAAAATCCCCTATATTCCAATATTCTTTTAGTATTTTTTCCAGTTTCCGGCGGAAGTATGCGTAGTTTTTCTTCCTATAATTAAAAATAAGTCCATCCGGTTGTGTGGGGGGGTATGACTGTATTCACCCTATATGACATTTATGAGGATTTCGTTGTGAGCTGCACATTGTCAGTAAATACGAGTGCCTGTCTGAGCCGAAGGCGAGTTGGCACAGGAGTATTTACGGATCAGACATGTGCAGAGAACAGAAACCGCAGTAAGTCATATAGGGTGAATACAGTCATACCCCCCACACAACCGGATAGACTTATTTTTTATAGGTGTTTTATATAAATTAAGAATTTCTCTTCTTTGTTAATACGCCTGCGATTATGAATATAACACCGAATGCTACGGAGATAACGCCCCAGATTACCAAATCGGCATAGGAACCTGCACATATAAGGCCGATCAAACCGCCGACTATGTAGAAGCCTGCACTTGTGAATGCACCGCCTGCTCCGGTTGACTTTCTGGTTACAATTCCAACGATTCCTGCAACAAGGAAACAAACTGCAAGTAATACACCTGCAGAGCCTCCGGATTCCCCGTTTTCTTCCAGTGCATTTGATAATCCTGCCGCACAGGACTGAAATGTTACTAAGACTGATAACACGATTGTTATGATCCCTGCTACAAGTCTGAATGTTGATAAAGGTTGCTTTGTCTTTTCCATAATAAATTCTCTCCTCTTTCTGCTGTTATAAGTGTTCTTGCTATTATATTAAAATCCCCCGGCATCAGTCATCATTCAGGGTATTTTGATATAATTACAACCACTGCATATTCTATCTTATAAAATTATCAGAAAGAGCTGGTGTGCTGTCAGCACACTATCGGAATATATCTTCTACTATAACGAATACAAACACTACTAAGAAAAACCATGCCACTGTATATAAAAATAATCCAACCAGCTTCCATATCTTCTTCGGTGAACGTACAAGCGGAAAATAATTCCAAACGTCCAGATAATTATTCCAAAAAAAACGGAGTAATAATAAACATCATAAAATATACAAAGCGATTTACATATAACCAAGTTCCGGAGAGCGGTTCTCCATGATCTTTTACTTCTACTGTCAGACAGAAATATATCCAAAATATATAATAAATGGCTGCAACAACCATATTCAGGACTTTCCCTTCCCGAAATCCCGGCGGCAGAAAACGAGTCCATGCAGGGCGGATTTTCCCTTTACGCTCATAAGGATCTGATATAGCAGATGTTTCAACTGTAACCGTTTTATCATTCAACGACTCTTTATCCGTATATGTATCGAAACACATACTCTGATAAACAGCTTGCATCATTTTCTCTGCTGTCTGATATCGTTTCTCCGGATCGATCTGGGTTGCTTTTCTGATTATCTGTGACACTTCCGGATAATCTTCATAGATTCCGTCCCGGATTAATTTTCCACACAACATATAATTTAATAATACGCCAAGTCCATAGATATCCGTCCGCGCATCTGACTGCAAAAAACCGTATTGCTCCGGTGCTGCAAATCCTCTTGTACCGATCAGCTCGGTATCCCGATTTCTCTCTGCGTCAAAAACTCTTGCGGTATTGAAATCGATCAGATATACAGATACGATTCCCTGCCCCTTTTTGAAATCTCCCTGAAGCATTACATTTGTCGGCTTGATATCCCGGTGTACGATCGGCGGTATATGACTGTGCAGTTTTTCTAATGTCCGGCAAAGATATTCGATCACCCTGCCGGCAGCATCCAAATCCAGACATCCAAATTGTTCAATATATGTTTCCAACGTGATCCCCTGTATGTATTCTTCGATCAGATATAACGTACCATCCTCTTCCATACATTCATAAATCTGTGGAACGTAAGGGAGTTTTGATTGCTGTAGCCAATCATATATAGATTTATCATATTGCGTCAGAACTTTTTCCACATAAATCTGTCCGGTCTCTACATGCCGCACCAGAGAAATTCCCTTTTTATGCTCTACTTCTTCCAGTCTGCGATAAAAGGACAGACGACTTTGTATTTCTAAATTCATATCATTTTCCTATTGTTTATCTTGAAATTGCATTATCGACAAGTATAATAAATATTATATGGTGCTGATAAAAATTATCAAGGGAAAGAATACAGGATCGATCATGAAAACGACCAGAACAACAGATCTGCTGAATGAATTATCAACCGATGATTCAAATATACATTTTAAATCTTTTATAACATCTCATGCAGATGATATGTCCTGTGACAATCTGCAGGATTATTTTAATCTGTTCTTTAAAGATCACCCGGAGCTTCTGATCGCCGATGTCATAAAACGAAGCAATCTGGACCGCGGCTATGCTTATCAGATCTTAAACGGCAGGAAACCACATCCCGGAAAATACAAGCTGGTTCTTCTGGCATTATGCGCCGGAATGAATTTGAAAGAGATCCAGCGTGCACTTACAATCTCCGGAAATGCCGTATTGTATCCCAAATTTTCACAGGATGCTGCCCTGATCGTATGTATCAATCAGAACTGTACTTCTGCATTTGAAGTGATGAATTTCTTTGCGGAAAATAATCTGGATTTTCCTGAATAAACGGAGGTATATCAAATGGATACTTTTAGAAACATGAGAAACGACAAACTGGCGAAAGCCGTGATAAACAAGCTGGCTGCCAGAAATATGGAAGGCTTCTATGTCCAGACAAAGGAAGAAGCTAAGGAGCTTGCACTGAGTCTGATCCCGGAAGGAAGCTCTGTCGGCTGGGGCGGTTCCATGACCGTAAAAGCAACCGGACTTTTAGATGCTGTTATCGAGGGAAACTACAAAGAGCTGAACCGTGATACGGCAAAAACACCGGAAGAAAAAGACCGGATCTCCAAAGAGTGTTTCTTTGCAGACTACTTCTTAACAAGCTGCAATGCGATCACTGAAGACGGCATAATGGTAAATATCGATGGCAATGGAAATCGTGTGGCTGCCATTGTCTACGGTCCTTCCCATGTTATCGTGATCACAGGAATGAACAAGGTAGTACGAACAGAAGAAGATGCTTTAAGCCGTGCAAGAAATGAAGCTGCTCCGATCAATGCACAGCGCTTCGGACTTTCAACTCCTTGCAGCACAACCGGAGAATGTGCAAACTGTCTGTCACCGGAAACAGTCTGCTGCCAGTTCTTAACCACCCGCTATTCCAAGCACAAAGGACGTATCAAGGTCATCCTTGTAAATGAAGATCTGGGATTTTAGAATAACAGACAAATTTCAGGGGCTGTTTATTATTATTGCGCAAGACACTTTCGTTCTATCCTACTCTGTATAACTTCGAACTAACCTCGACAATACCTCGCTAAGTTCTCAGTTATCGACGCAACGGTACATAAGGTTGCAAAATACGCAACCTAAGTACCGGCGCTCGGACAGGCTTGCTACATAATAATAAACAGCCCCTGAAGTTTGTCCGTTATCCTTCTATCGAGATAATCTTCTTTTCTTCTACTTCCGGCTGGTCGTCGAATTTTGGTACATAGACATAAAGAACGCCATTTGCAAATCTTGCTTTAATATCCTGTTCACTGACTTTATTACCAACATAAAAGCTTCTCTTATAGTGACCGGAATATCGTTCCCTCTTGATATAACTTCCCTCTCTGCCTTCATGATCTGATCCGGCATAACTTGCAAGGATCGTCAGATATCCGCCTTTTAATTCCGCCTTGATGCTCTCCTTTGGGAATCCCGGCAGATCCATCTCTATCTCATATCCGTCCTTTGTTTCGAATATATCAGTTGCCATTGTAGTCATGGTACGAAGTCCGGAACGGCTGCCCCAGAAGGAATCATCAAAAAAGCCATTCATCATCTCAAAATTATCTGAAAAAATACTTGGTCTATCCATCCTAATTACCCCATTTCTATTAATATTTCTGGTTTTATATCTGTTTTACATTACCAACGTTTTCTGTATTTTATTTAGAGACACATATTATAAAATATCTTTTCGTTATTTTTACGCTTGCTTTATATTACTTATAGCACGTTTTGTTAGCACTGTAAACAATTGAGTGCTAATTTAAATATTATCTTTTTGTAAACTTCTCCTCCATTACGCGAATACCATGATAGAACATCTCATTAATCGGAGTTGGCACGCCAAGCTCTTTTCCCATCTTTATGACATTGCCGGCAAACATCTCTACCTCAGTCAACTTCTCTGCTTCCAGATCCTGCAGGGTTGATGGTTTGTTCTCGGGTGGAATCGTCTTTACTGTAACATCCTGCTCCGCTATTTCTTTTTCACCTATATCGATTCCCTTCTTCTGCGCGATCGCAGCCACTTCCCGCATGGCATTGTCACGGATCCAATTCGCACTGTCGCTGATACGGAAAAATCCAAATGGGATACCGAGCAACGCACAGGTCATATTTTCCCCAATATTGCACATGTATTTAAACCAGAGTCCCTTTAACATATCCGGATCGATCTCATATGGAATATCGGCATGATCAAATACTTCTTTTACAGCAAGTACACGATCTGACAGAACATCATTTTTCTTCTCTCCGAAGTGAATCTTGCCCCAGTACGGATCAAAGTCTGCTTTTCCATCTTTCATAACAATGGACATTCTCATATATGCATATAATACATGTTCTTCGCCAAATGCCTGAATCAACTGTTCCTCACTGTCTACACCATTTAGCAAAGACAGGATCAATGTATGTTCACCTACCTGATGGCGGATATCTTCTATTGCCTGCACAAATCCATAGCCCTTTACACCGATCAGGATCAGGTCCGCCGGCTCTCCCTGTTCTTCGGGTGTCACGATCGGAAATCTGTAGTTGACGCCATTGATCGTAACTCCTTTACTTTCCAGGCGTTTTTTACGTTCACCACCTGCAATAATATAAAAATCATCTCCAAATGCTTCATATAATCTTGGTGCAAAAAATACACCCATGGCTCCAAGTCCGATCAATGCAATTCTTTTGATCTTCATATTTCTTATTCCTCTTTTCCACTATATTGATTCTTTGTTTAACATTCTATCCTGTTTTGGTGTGATTCCACGCCATCTTTTATATGTCCTTATAAAATGACTACAATCAAAAAATCCTGTTTCCTGTGCAATATAATCCAGATCATAATCCGAATTTAACAATAGTTCCTGTGCTTTATTCAACCGTATGTACTGGATATATTCTTTGCACGATCTTCCGTAATTCTCACGGAATAACCGCGCAAAATTAGAATAACTCATATTACACATCTCTGCCAGCTTCTGTATTTCCAGAGGATCTGACGAATGCATATCGATATACTCCAGAATATGATAAAACGATAACCCGGCATCTGCGTGTTTTCCCCGTTTCTGAGTATTGATTTTTTCTGATTTTCTGGCTATGGCAACTAGCAATGATTGTATGCGTGACTGCACGGCAAGCATATACATTGCTGCTTTTGTCTCATACTCTGATACAATATCGCATGCAAATAAATCAATCTCACCCAGAGTATCCTTTTCGTGCAAAACAATACAACAATCTTCCTCCGCTGTCCTCCTCACAAAACAGTCATACATTTTCTGCAAATATGCCTGGGGGATATTTAATGTATGAATGTTGAACTTGATAACTGCATACCAGACGTTTTCTGTTCTCAATCGATGCCGCGATTGAGGGTGTTTACCTTTTCGCAGTCTTCTTCCAATAATCTGCGAAATGATCTTGCGGCTGTATTCAGTGGATGCTGGCTGTCATATATCATGCAGATATGCCGGTCAGGAATTTTCTCCTTTAGGACTGCCTGTATTACTTCTCCGCGTTCGAGCGCCTCACCTGCCATGGATTCCGGTATAAATGCCAGTCCCAGCTCACAACGGACAAGCGGCAGGATCTGATCTGTTGTCGCAGCCTCCGTATCCGGTGCAAATTCTATCCCGTGCGCTAAAAACAGCCGCTCATAAAATCGAAATGTCATCGTTTCTCTTCCAAGACTGATCAATGGATAATTCTTTAATTCTTTTAAAGCCAACGTCTTTCCCTGCAACTCTTTAAAGGATTGTCCACCGATCAGGATCTCCCGAAACGATCTCAACATTCTGGTTTCAAGAGGCGAGTCTGCTTCCACCGGTGTCGACACAACAGCAAAATCAATCTTACCGCTCTTTACTGCATCTACTGCCTCCGGCGTGGAATGATTATAGATTCTCAGTCGAATTCCCGGATATGCAGTATGAAACGACCTTAATTTATCAAACAAATATATATTTAACGCTGTCTCGCTGGCTCCGATCGATATACTTCCATGTACCATGCCCGAATAGTCCGCCAGTTCATCCTCTGCCGTTAATAACTGATGCATAGCTGCCGACACATACATATATAGTTTTTCTCCCTCCGGTGTAAGCTGAACACCCCGGTTGGTTCTTACAAATAAGGTACTGTGCATCTGCTGTTCCAGACAGTTCATCGCTCTTGTAACATTTGGCTGGCTGCTTTCCAGAACCTTCGCAGCCTTTGTAAAATTATGATATTTTGCCACATAATAGAAAATTTTATAATATTCAAAGTTAATATTCATCTGTCTTCTCCGTTTCTTTTATCATATCAAATGATTATGTCTGCCATATCAATTATATCTTTTACTTATCTTTTTGCCAATAGTATAATTGTGCAGAACAGAAAAAGAAAGGAAGTCGGTTAAGCATGAACGAAACTACAATTTTTCCACGAGAAAAAAGAGCAGATTTCTTATTTGAAAAAATCCTGAATGATCCATGGGCATGTGAGAAATTACAGGAAACATTTGCAAATTACCTGTGCTATAACGATGATGCTTACGACGCACCACTTCCGGCAGAAGAATTTGCACAGGCACTATTCAATTCCTATCATAACCGGGATCTGTCTGCATTTCTTATGGCGATCTGCAACAATACCCTGTTTGATCTTCTGCGCAATTCCTTTCTGATCCCATATCGATTCAACGCAGATGGCAAAACAAATCCTGTCATTATGACAGATGACAATGGTCAGTTGCTTCCTGAATACAAAACTTCGATCCGGGAAAAAGAATATCGTCATTTTCATAAGATCTATCAGACACTTAGAAACAATAAAAATATCTATCTAGCCCGCGCATACAGATACAGTCACGATTATGCCACAAATGACATGAAACCGGAACAGAAGATTCTGGAAAAAAGTGACGGTATACTGTTGATCCGCGAGCTTCCCGATACTGTAAAGCAAAAGGAGACAGAGGCAGAAGCATATTCTGCTGTATGGGATCTTATGATCGCACTGGAAAAGGAGCTTCCTATATCCTACATTTTCTATGGACAAGATTCTCTGGTGAAAAACAATTCCAGATATGATGAAATCGGCATATTCCTTCCAAATTCATTATTCCTGACGAATCTGGAACATCATGTTGAAAAAGCGGAGGAGATCATCTATGCCAAAAAACAGTAATTATACAGATATCATGGAAAAAAACCATATGGAAATTCCATGGCATGATTATGCAAAAAATGATAGCAATGTCCTGATCGCCAAGGCTGGGCTGATAGAAAAAGCCTCTGTTATTGGAAGGGTCGGGTTAATTATGCTCTCCTGTGGAACAGGTGCCTGGCGTGTTCGTACTTCCATGAACCGCCTGTCCAAAGAACTGGGCGTAACCTGCACCGTTGATGTCGGATTGATGTCCATTGAATTCAACTGTTTTGATGGAACCGACTGCGTTTCACAGTCTCTGAGCATTGCGAATACCGGTGTAAACACCTCGAAGCTCTATCGGATGGAACAATTCGTTGATAATTTTCCAAAAGAAGAAGCCCATCTGACGGGTGAGGAAATCCACCGGCGTCTTGATCAGATTGAGAAGATCCATACACTTTATTCACCTGCAAAACTGGGTCTGGCTTCGGCCCTCGCCTGCTGTGCATTTACCTTCCTATTAGGCGGCGGTCCTGTTGAAATGATCCTGGCTTTTATTGCAGCCGGTGTTGGAAATGTCATCCGTACCAAAATGATCAAGCACCATTTTACCCTTTTCTTTAACATAGCAGTATCCATATCAGCCGCATGCCTGACATATGCCATCTGCTTTCACCTTGCAGAAATCTTCTTCCACGTATCTGCACTCCATGAAGCTGGCTATATCTGCTCAATGCTGTTTATCATTCCCGGATTTCCATTCATAACAAGCGGCATTGACCTGGCTAAACTGGATCTTCGGTCCGGGCTTGAACGTCTGAGCTACTCTGTCATCATAGTTTTAGTAGCCACTATGTTCGCCTGGATCATGGCATTGCTGTTACATTTTCATCCTCAGGATTTCTCCGCTTTGAATCTGGCTGTAGGTACAAAGCTTATCCTGCGGATCATTACAAGCTTCTGCGGAGTCTTCGGTTTCTCCATTATGTTTAACAGCTCGATTCCGATGGCTGTCACCGCTGCCTGTATCGGAGCAGTTGCAAATACTCTCCGGCTGGAGCTTGTCGATTATACAAGCACTCCTCCGGCTGTTGCCGCATTTGCAGGCGCATTAACCGCAGGTCTTCTTGCCTCCGTTATAAAAAGGAATAACGGATATCCAAGAATCTCTCTGACCGTTCCGTCCATCGTTATCATGGTTCCGGGACTTTATCTTTACCGTGCTTTCTATAATCTTGGTATCATGTCTTTAACAGAGGCTGTTTCATGGCTTTCATCTGCGATCATGATCATTATTACTCTGCCTCTCGGTCTGATATTTGCAAGGATCCTGACAGATCGTACTTTCCGGTACTGCACCTGATTCATGTATCGGACGCAAGCCCTTATTTATCTTTTATGTTGAAAAATTATCATTGAATTATGTCGTATTCTGGCATATAATATTTCCAATATTTATATATTCAGGGAGCTGACAAATTAGCCGGCTGAGAGGAGAATGAAGTTCTCGACCTGTGAACCTGATTTAGGTAATGCTAACGTAGGGATGTGTATTAGAGGTGCCCTGCGGCATCTTTTTTTATTGCTCTGTGGCAGATCGGGAGCACCACTTTCTGCCACGTAAAATAACATTGGTTGTGATAAGGAGGATAATATGGAAAATTACACAACACAAATGGACGCAGCCAGAAAAGGGATCATCACTCCGGAGATGAAGATCGTAGCGAAAAAGGAACATATGGCTGTCGAGGCGCTCAGGGATTTAGTTGCAAAGGGACAGGTTGCCATCTGTGCTAATAAGAAACACACCTGTCTGAATCCTGAAGGTGTCGGCAGTATGCTGCGTACCAAAATCAACGTAAACCTTGGAGTATCCAGAGACTGCAAGGACTATAACATTGAGATGGAAAAAGTAATGAGCGCAGTTAATATGGGCGCAGAGGCGATCATGGATCTGTCCAGTCATGGAAATACACAGCCATTCCGTCAGAAGCTGACAAGCGAATGTCCTGCCATGATCGGTACAGTTCCGATCTATGACAGTGTCATCCACTATCAACGTGATCTTGCAGAGCTGACAGCAAAGGATTTCATCGATGTTGTCCGTCTTCATGCAGAAGATGGTGTTGACTTTGTAACCTTACACTGTGGAATCACAAGAAAAACGATCGATCAGATCAAGAAACATAAACGTAAAATGAACATCGTAAGCCGGGGCGGAAGTCTTGTATTTGCATGGATGAGTATGACCGGTCAGGAAAACCCGTTCTATGAATATTTCGATGAGATTTTAGATATCTGTGAGGAATATGATGTTACGATTTCCCTCGGAGATGCATGTCGTCCGGGCTGTCTGGCAGATGCGACTGACGTATGCCAGATTGAAGAACTGGTACGTCTGGGCGAGCTGACAAAGCGTGCCTGGGCACACAATGTACAGGTTATGGTGGAAGGTCCCGGTCATGTACCACTTAACCAGATCGCTGCAAATATGGAAGTTCAGAAGACCTTATGCATGGGCGCACCATTCTATGTTCTCGGGCCTCTGGTTACAGATATCGCTCCCGGTTACGATCATATCACCAGCGCGATCGGTGGTGCTGTTGCTGCCATGAACGGAGCTGCTTTCTTATGCTACGTTACCCCAGCCGAGCATCTTGCACTTCCAAATGTAGATGATGTAAAACAGGGTATCATCGCATCGAAGATCGCTGCTCATGCAGCCGACATTGCAAAGGGTATTCCGGGTGCCAGAGATATCGATGATAAGATGGCGGATGCCAGACGTGTCCTGGACTGGGATGCACAGTATGCCTGCGCACTTGATCCTGCTACAGCCAAAGCGATCCGCGACAGTCGTATGCCGGAGGATGATCACTCCGATACCTGTAGTATGTGCGGCAAGTTCTGTGCTGTCCGCAGTATGAACAAGGCTCTCGCCGATGAGTACATCGACATTCTGTAGTACGAACGCATATATAATGGGCGGTTCTCTGCCACTGACTATCTATAATTGACTCGCTATGATTTCTATTTGATGCACATGCCTGATTCGTAAATACTCCTGTGCCAACTCGCCTTCGGCTCAGACAGGCACCCGTATTTACTGGCAATGTGCATCGCATGACGAAATCTTCGCTAATGTCAATATATAGTTAGTCAGTGACAGAGAACCGCCCATTTTATTTGCTGTCTTATTGCAGAATGTAAAACATGCAGTTCTTAATAATCAGAATGTGTTCCAACATCTTTCTTTCATAAAATCTGCAATAACAAAGATATTTTCACCTTCAGCTAAAAAGCCTCTCCCGTGTTTGCATTCCTCCAATATATGCATTCATCTTTTCTTGTCATACGATGGATGGTCGCCACGGTCAACCACAACCTCGTATCCGATTCCCTGCATTCTCCGCATCATACAGCCACAGCACTCCGAGGCTTCTTCCCCGGTGCAGATCTTATTGTCATATAACAGATATTTTTTCCTGACACCGACCGGTGACAGATTCGGCATCACAACATTTGCCCCGGCAAGAATCCCCTTCTCCCTGCCAAGCGGATGGATCGTGCCAAGTGCTGTTGTCGCAGGAAGCAGCACAGTAGGATGGATCAGACGGATAATCGACAGCAGCCGTAAGGTCATCTCAAGTGTTCCGGCAGCCTCTTTTCCAAATGGTGTGTCTGCCTGCGGAATAAAAGGTCCGATTCCGCACATTTCCGGTTCCAGTTCTTTGATCAGACAGAGATCCTCATATAGCGTATCGACCGTCTGATATGGCGAACCGACCATAAAGCCACACCCGGTCTGATAACCGATCTCTTTCAGGTCATGCAGGCACCGGATCCGGTTGTCAAATGACATTTCTCTCGGATGAAGCTTCTCATAATGTGCCTTATCCGCAGTCTCGTGACGAAGCAGATAACGTTCCGCCCCGGCAGCAAAATACCGCTCATAGGCTTCCCTGCTTTTCTCTCCGATTGACAATGTGATCGCACAGTCCGGATGCTGGTGTTTGATCTCTGATACGATCTCACAGATCTGGTCATCTGTATAAAACGGATCTTCGCCTCCTTGTAACACAAATGTCCGAAAACCGAGCCGATATCCACTCTGACAACAGTCAAGAATCTGATTTTTGGTCAGCCGGTACCGATCAACATGGCAGTTATCTCTTCTTATCCCACAATAAATGCAGTTATTTTTACAATAATTTGTGAACTCGATCAGTCCACGCATATAGACTTTATTTCCATATACCTTCTGCGCTTCTGTTCTGGCACATGCCATCAATTCTTCGATCATTTCCTGATCGTCTGTTCCCAGCAGAAGCTGAAGCTGTTCTTTTGTAATATTCTGTTTATCGCGAATCTCTGTTATCAGTGTATGCATAAACGATTTCCATCCTGTTTTTACTTATAAATAGTTTATCACATTTTTCTCTTATACAACATCCACTTTTCCGGATTGCATACAAACGATGCAAAAAAAGTTCAAAGATATTGCATTTCTGTGTCGGTTTATATACAAAAATGATGCATTTCAAATATATGCTAGATACATCAAATAAATGAACAACCGCTCATGCCCGGGCAGCGAGTTTCGACAACAGACCATATGTCTGTAGATGACCAATAATATAAATACTTACATGAAACCGGAGGAACTTGAGGACATGACAACTCTTACAATCAAAACAAATGCACTGGATAACAATATACGGATCATCAAACGTCTGGCAAACGGCGCAAAGGTCATAGCAGTATTAAAGGGGAACGCTTATGGGCTTGGACTTACAAAATTTGCATCGTTCTTACAATCAAAGGGTATTGATAACTATGGTGTAACCGAACTGTCAGATGCTGTCACCTTACGCAGAAACGGAATCACGGGAAATATCCTGCTGATGACTCCATTATATAACTCAGAAGATATCACGACTGCGATCGATCACGATATCACGCTCAGCATCACCAGTACCGACTGTGCGCATGTGATCGATGAAACGGCCGCCTATATGAACCATCCGACAGTCCATGCACATCTCTGCATTGACACCGGATTTGGCAGATACGGCTTCTTATGTTCAGATGAAAAACAGATTGCCAATACAATTCAATCACTGAGGCATATAAAAATCACCGGCATCTTCTCTCATTTTCATGCGGCAGCCTGCAGAAATGAATACTATGTGAAGAAACAGTTTCAGGATTTTACCCATCTCTGTGATGCTCTCCGGAAAGATGGCGTCCCGGTAGGCATCCGTCATATCTCATCTTCAACTTCGATGATAAAATATCCTTCCATGAACTTAGATGCCATCCGCATCGGTTCTGCTTTTCTTGGCAGACTTGCGGTTCCAAATGATTATGGTTTTCGTGAGGTCTGTAATCTGTCCGCCTATGTGGACGATATCTATGAACTGCCGGCCGGTCACAACATTGGCTATGGTCACAGCTTTAAACTGTCACACAATGCAAAGACAGCCGTTATCTCCGCCGGATATTATCATGGGCTTGGAATGGAACGCCACACCGATTCCCGAACAAATTTCTTCTCTCCGATCCGTATTTATTATAAATTAAAAGGCACTTTCCATAAAAAGACACCGGCTGCCAGTTTTAAAGACTACCGGCTTCCGGTGTTAGGTCAGATCAGTATGAACTCCGTTATCGTGGATACAACAGGATGTAATATCTCGGTAGGTGATACGGTTACATTTCCGATCAATCCAATCTTCGTCAACAGCGCTGTTCCGCGGGTGTATATGTAACCTGTCTCATGTTGTCCGGGCGACTGCCGGTACGCGGGTGTATATGTATCCTGTCTCATGTTGTTTGAGCTACTGCCGGTACGCGGGTGTATATGTATCCTGTCTCATGTTGTCCGGGCGACTGCCGGTACACTTTGTACTGTCGTTTGCTTTTTTTCGTTATGAGATGCAAATTGTCAACGAATACGGGTGCCTGTTTGAGCCTGAAAGGCGAGTTGGCACAGGAGCATGAGCGAATCGGACATTTGCAACGAATAGAAAAAAACAAGACATACAAAGTATACCGGCAGTATCCCGGACAACATGAGATAGGATACATATACACCCGCAGAATAACAGTAGCCCGGACAACATAAGGCAGCCAAACTTTATATCACATAGATGCGACAGGTGTTACTATCATATACTTTGCATCCCCGGTCAGCGGATCACGGCGTTTGTAATCGAATAATATATAGCATACTTCAGACAGACGATTTCCCGTCTCTCTGTTGTAATAAATCTTTTCTATGTGTGTCATTCTGGACATAGATTTCCAGTCACAGCCATGATAGTCTTCTTCCCGAAGGTATCTGTGGTCGTTGGCCTCACGGATGTAGAAGTCCCGGAACAAATCTCTCACACCCTCCTGTTCCGGGGCGAAATCCGGTCGGGTCTTCATATTCTCACGAAGATATAAGTCAAATACCAGCATTTCCCGAATCAGTTCTGTCTTCTCAGGGAAGTGTTCTTCTGCAAAATGAAGCAGTACATGATACCGATAGATTCTCGCCGGTGTCTGGATAAAATATCCCTTTTCATCATAATAAGAAGCAAGGCTCGCATAAAAATCAAACGGCGAATCAAATTCTTCCACCAGGAATGGCAGCGTGCTCTCAAACTGACAGCTGTTATAATAAATCTCTACCATTTCTTCGATCTGCTTTAATCGCAGGATCTCATCATAAGATATCCACTTTGTAAATAAGACTTCATACGGCGGACAGCTCGTATACTGTAAGCCATACCGTTCTGCATTGTCATGCATCTTCGAACCCTTTAGTACCTTTAAAAAACCTAACTGAAGCTGCTCCGGCTTCATCGCATATACATCATTAAAGGAATGTGCAAATGATTCATAATCCTCATACGGAAGCCCCGCGATCAGATCCAGATGCACATGCACATTATGTCCCTGATGGATCCGGGCAACGATCTTTGCCAGCTTATCAACATCCATTACACGATCGATCTCCCGTATCGTCTGCAGATTTGTCGACTGTACTCCGATCTCCATCTGTATTGCCCCCGGCCGCAGACTGTTGACCAGCTCCAATTCTTCCTCATTTAAAATGTCTGCTGCGATCTCAAAATGAAAATTTGTGATCCCATTGTCATGTTCATTGATATACCTCCAGATCTCCATTGCATGTTCATGGGAACAGTTAAATGTCCGGTCTACAAACTTTACCTGTTTTACCTGATGATCTAGGAAAAACTGCAGTTCCTTCTTCACCAGATCAAAACTGCGGAAACGAACCCGTTTGTCAATCGACGACAGACAATAACTGCACCGGAACGGACAGCCTCTGCTGCTCTCATAATAAATGATCTTATTTTTAAAAGTGTCCAAGTCATAATACAGAAACGGAAGCTCCGACAGATCGGTAAGTCCTCTTGGCTTCGTACAAATAATATCTTCTCCTTCCCGAAGCACCAGTCCGTCAATATCTCGAAAATTTCCGGTATCACGGAAATTTTCAATACCACAGGAATTCCCAGTATTACAGGCATTCCCAATATCATAGGACTTCCCAGTATTATGAATATTTCCAATATCAAGATATCTTCTCAGCACATCATAAAAGGTTGCCTCTCCTTCTCCAACCATAACTCCTGTAAGCTCCGGCATCTCCGCAAGAAGCTTATCAGCATCATAGGTTACTTCCGGACCACCGACCCAGATATCTGTATCCGGAAGGAGCTTCTTCAATTCTTTTATGATCTCACGGATCATCTCGATATTCCATATATAACAGGAAAATCCAACTGCATCCGGTCTTCTCTTATAGATATCTGCAAGAATCTCCCCCTTTTGATTGTTGATCGTATATTCTGCGATCCCGATATATTCTGCAAGAGACGGCTGTCTCTTTACCGAATAAGAATACAGGGAATAAATACCCGGATTTGAATGAATATATTTTGTGTTTAATGCTGCCAGTAAGAACTTCAAGGAATTCACGACCTCCTACTATATGATTTTCTGTATCTTTGCAGGCTCATTCATAATAATCTCTTTTTTCATATTTCCGATATATGAAATTATTTATCTATTTCAAGGATTATACCACAGATAAGATTTATTAAGCTACAAAATCCGGAATTTGCCTTTACTTTAGAAATCGCGGATGATAGACTAAGGCTGTAGACAAAATTATATTATAGGAGGGTATCTATGAACAAAAAAATGAAACACTTATTACTGGCTTTATGTGTCTGTATCTTTGGTCTTATGATGACAGGTTGTGCATCAGAAACTACAACTACCATAAAAGTCAAATCGGCAACTAAGGCTGACTTCTCTATTCAGGTTGGCTATGACGATGAACTGTTATCCGCTATTGCAACCATGAGTGAAACCACAACAGAAGATCTCATCAAAGAACTGAAAGGATCAGGAGCTGTATATGCCAAAAAGACAATCAACGGCATCACCTACCACACCTTTACAGCATCTGCAAAAAATGCAAAAATGACAGATATTGAGAAGCTGTTAGAAGAAGCCGGATATACAAATGTATGTCTTACCAAAGATTTCTTCTATGCAACCTTTGATCCTGATAACGCCGCAAAGAACATGTCTTGTATCGCAGGGCTTACCAGCAAAGCAGCAGAGCTTCAGGCTAACGACAATTATGATCTGTCAAACATCCAGTTCTTTATGAAGACCAATGTTACCATGAAGTCTAAGATCAAGACAACAAACGGTAAACTGTCCAACAAGTCAAAGACAGTAAAATGGACGATCAAGGATGCTTCAAAGAAAAAGAATCTTTACGCTTCTACAGCTAAGACAACCAAGACAGCAAAGACAACAGCCGTTAAGAACAACAAGTCCTACAAAGCCGGCAAGAAGATCACAGTATCAAACAGCAAGAGCCTTGTAAAGATGAAACTGGACGGCAAAGCAGTTAAGAAGAACACAGTCGTTAAGAAAAAGGGTACACATACCCTGACCATCTGGTCAAAGAACGGCAAGGTTCAGAACGTAATCTTTACAATTAAATAAGACGATTTATCACATAAAAAAACATCCATATCTTTATTTACAGCATTTATCTGTATTATAAAATATGGATGTTTTAATTTTATAATTTTATCTTTTATCATAGACAAGAATCCATCTGCTCTATATTGTTGTGAAGCAGATGGATTCTGTACTATAACCAACATTATTAAAGTTCTTTATTTCATCCAGACATCGATATCCACCGAGCCGGAGATTCCCGGCACACTTCCCTCGCTGGTGTACTGCCAGCCGGTAAACAAATATGGGAAATCGGGTACATTGGAATATTGTGCCAGCCCCAGCCGATCCATATCCAGATTCTGTGCATACCAGTTCCTGTTTGCATAGATCATCGGTGTATATCCTGCATCCCTGATCGTATCGCAGAATCCAACGATTGCATCCGTCCGTTCCTCATTTGAGATATCATTGGCACGGGCGCCGTCCGCTTCCATCTTCTCCGTATCGATCACTACCGGATAACTGATCTTATAATCAGCAATGTTCTTGAGCACATACTGTGCCTCTTCCACGCCTTCCTCGTAGCTTACCGCCTGTGTATAGAAATATACACCGACCGGCATCTTGCTTTCGAGTGCAGTCTCTATATTCGTTACATAATTATCATCCAATGCCAATCCACCCTGAGTGTATCCACGATAACCAAGACGGATCATTGCAAACTGGATACCGGCTTCTTTTACCTGATCCCAGTCGATCGTTCCCTGATGACCGGATACATCGATTCCCAGCTTAGCATTCTTGATATTATCATCTGAATAACGCATATACCCATCATCATCCAGCTGAAATCGTTCCAGATCATAATTATGTCTGGCTACCTTGCTGCTGATCTTATAGAGCTGGCAGGTCTCACGATCATCACCGACGATGATATAACTCTGCTTGATATAATTCCAGTAATTCTCGTAGATCAGATTTGCGAGTTCACCCGGTGGAAGCTCCACCCCATAAGTTACTTCTGTATATAACGTAGGCTTCGACCTTGTCGTCTTATTATGCTCCACTCCTATACAGATACCCGCTATAATACCGATCACAATACCAGTTATAATGCATACCGCATATTTCATACGTTTTTCAAGTTGTTTTTTTCTGTCTATTTCTCTCATGTCTGCCACAAGCCGTTTAAAATTGGATTCGCTCTGTACCAAGTCTCAATTGAATAATTTTATCATATTTTCGTCTGATTGCATGGCGATATCGTCTTGCCACATTATCCGAAAACATATCTGTAATATCTTCTTTATTCAGAATCGCTCTGTCATATAACACTCTGTATTTGATATTCCAGTCATACATCAGACTTGTACAGTTATCGATACTTACCTTTATAAACGCGCCTTTCTTCTTTCCTGTTAATACTTTCAGATTTGCCTGCTTTCTGCCAACAGAATTCTTGACATCAAACAAAACCTCAGCCCCCGGAAACCGCTGCCATATAGCATCAAGAAACGCCTGTAGTTTCTTTGTTGTAAAATACTTCGTAACATCACAGCATACAAATAATATCGCTTCTCCCTGATTCTTCTTAACACTGTCAAGCCAAGTAAAATCCAAAATAGATTTTCCAATGTTCTGCTCCCTATCCTTGCTCTCCAGCATTCTGCGGCGAAGTTCCATTGTCTCAGGCATATCTACATTATACCATCGGATCCTTCCGTTATCCATCCGCGAAAACATGGTATCAAGTTCCGCCCCGACATTTACAATGATCCCATCTGCATACCTCATAATAAACTGTTTTACCCGTTTGTCAATCTCTACGATTCTTCCCATCTTAACCAGGCGGTCATATTCCGAATACATCGCATTCAGATCCTTATGGGAAACATTCAATTTGATTGCAAGCTTAATAGATTCATCATCCTGATAAATCTTTGGATAGCGTTCCGCCACCATGGATCTTGCCCACACTGCCCGCTTGATCTCCGGGTTTACGAGTTTTGCTTCATCCTTAATACTGTCACTGATACGATTGATGATCATACGGCACTCAGGAATATGAGGATGCTCGATATAATCATGAGGCATCCCGAAATATTCAAAATAATGGATTCGAATCTGCTGTTTCTTTAGTCGATCATACAGATATCTTGCATATCCGTTTAACAGATCATCTTCTACCGTAAAAATGGCAATCTCATCACAGATATCAGTCAGATCTGCGTATACCGGACAGGTATATTCATTTTGATGATACAAATCCCTGATCCAGTATTTTCTCAAAAATTCTTTTATTCCCGGACGATAATAATACTTCCGCATCTCCTTCTTTCGATCCATCATTAGGTTCGCCATATTACCATCCATAAATTCAGTATCCATCGCCGGAGATAACAGAATCAGTTTATCCGGTCTCCTGATACCTTCTTTCCATGAAAGAACTGCCAGTGATAGCGCAAGTCCGCCACCGGTCGAATCTCCGACTACTACCAGTCGGTCGATTGACATTTTCTTTGTCAGATGACGATATGCTCCGATCAGCATATCAAATGTATCCTGTGCACAGAACTCCGGTGTCAATGGATAGATCGGAACAATCGCACCGTAACCATTTTTCTCGATGACGGATGCAACAAATTCCCACTGATTTCTATTGATCTCCATGCAATGCCCGCCGCCATGAATATAGAAAAAGAAATTTCTAACCTCTTTTCCTTTTGGCTTCACATAATAACATACACCAAGCTTTTCTTCGACCTTTGTGATCTCAAACTCATCCTGCATCCACTTTGGAGGAGTGCTGCATTCGTATTTTCTGCCCTTCAAGACCTTTTTTGCAATGTCATCTGCTTTCATACGTTTATCATCGAGCATGATACCTTCTATTTTCTCTTTTATGATAACAAGACTGTTTTGTGTACTCATATACTTTCTTCCTTAATATACACGTAACCCATTTTTACCTGTTACCATTTTCACATAACCATGGGTGAATATCAAGTAAAATTTAATTCTCAGCTATAAATCCCCAGTCTTCATCTGCCGTAATATTAAGGCGCTCAGACAGTGGCACAGGATCTATGAGATCACCCGTTACGGCATCTAAAATTACCAGCTGTGACGTATATGGATCATCATGATCATTATCTGCTTCCTCATGCCTGCTGAATATCCATGCAGGCACAAAACAGTATGTATCCTGATCCTCAGTCTGCCTCAGACAATATCCAAGCTCCAGATGATCAAATATTACTTCTCTGTATCCGGTCTTATATTTCTTATAGAATTCAGGTATTGCTTTCTCTGCCTTCTGTATCATTTCATCAAATGAAAGTAATGTGACCGAGTCTGTCTGCCCTGTCGGTTCCAGATAATCTTTCCAGCCGGCATTGATAACTCCATTTCCATCTACATATATCGTGTAGGATTCATGCGGAAGATCAAGTTCTATATCACCATCTTCCCCTGACAGATAATCAGTATCATAATATGCATAATCAGCAACCATCTGTGTACCCGCCGCCCGTCCATACAGGAAAATATAACCATCCCATTCACTTGCACCGACAGGGTTGCCGCTGTCATCATAATATGCCCACATCAGATCACTGACACCTTTAACCTGAACATCACTGATTCCCAGATCCAAAAGAAAATCATCAGCGATCATCTTTGCTTCATCGACTGAATAGATACACTTGTTATCATGCACCATGGCTTCCGTTTCTTCCTCTGTCGTTCCGTCCTGTCCATTTCCTTGTGATGATTCGGTTCCCGTTTCCATGGATGCCGACTGCTCCTTATATTCTTCTACAGACATCATCGGGAGCTGGATCATATCCACCTCGGAGGCTCCATCCTGCGGACGATACTGTATCAAACTCTGTGTCATCTTAAAATGCGCCATCGGATATTCTGCACATGGAAAACCAAGCTCGAATTCTATATCATTACGGATGCCCTTATACAGATCAGCGGAATAATCAATAGCTGCTGCTCCATCCTCCGATGCTGCATCAAGCATTTTTTCCAGTCTCTTTATCTCATCTGTATACTGCTCCTCAAAGATTGCTTCTCCGTTTTCTTTTCTTGCTTTTGCATCTTCGTATTCCTGTTTTGCCGCATCCAGTTCATTTTCTATATCAGCTTTTGTCTTTGCTTTCTCACCACTCAGCTGAATATCCCGGTCAAATACTGCATTTACCACCTTTTCTTTATATTCCGGCGTCCTCTTTCTCTTTTTCACATATTCACGGATCGTACCTGACGTATCAAATGTCTGAATCCGGTCTGCTGCGATCTCGATAGATTCCAGCTCACTGTCTGCCGGATCTATCATCTGATGACAGGATTCCGGTATATCATAACCGGCAGAAACCGTTCCACTGTCACCATTTACATCCAGCCCTGTCTGTGTCGTTTCCTCCTGCTGCACGGAATCATAATCGATATCCTTCTTCCCACAGCCGGAAGTTATGGCTGTAAACATTAATATGCCTGCAAATAACAACGCCATTCCCTTTCTTTGTTTCATACCTGATTTTTTCATATTGATATTGATCTTCATCCTTTCCTGTCATAGAATTTCCCGTTTTCCCTCTTATTTCAGATAAAATTCTGATACTGTTTATTATTTGCTATTCTGATTCTACATTCATAGTTCGATATGTACCAAGTGCCTTTGATACTTCCACGATATCAATAACGGAACCATCTGTCGCATCAAGCACCACCATCTGATTCGGATTTGATTCATCCTCAACATTTCCATTATCGTCTGTATATTCTTCAACCTGTGTAAATATCCATGCCGGTACATATTCAAATTCTCCCTCCTGCTCGCCCTGTCTCAGGCAATAGCAAAGCTGCAGGCGGTTATATTCAATCGTTTTATACTGTGTACTGTATTTGGCATAATATTCAGGGATTGAAGAATCTGCACGTTTCATCAATTCTTTAAACGAGAGCATCTCTGCCGCTTCCGGTTCTTCCTCAGAAGAAAGATTATTTGTCCAATCCGCTCCGATGACACCATTATCATCGACTACGATCGTGCAGGAATCCGTAGGAATGGTTACTTCAGCATGTATCTGTGTAAGATTATCAACATTCCACGCATATAGTCCCTCTCCGATCGACTGATCCTTTATCATATGGTTGAATGTAAAATAATATCCATCGACATTTATCTCTACCGTACTGTAAAAATCATTATAATCCCATGCGAGCGCCGATGTCGAACTGAGCGACATATCATTACATCCGACATTCTTTAGAAAAGCTTCTGCTATTTCAAGTGCCTCCTGTTCTGAATACTTACATTCATTTACCGCCTTCTGTGCTTCTTCTGCTCCTGCATTACCATTTTCTACGCTTCTGTTTAATTCTATATACTGTCCACTCCTTATCGAATCCATCGGTTCATCCGGTGACCGGTACGATATTATATCCTCTTTTAATTCAAGACTGTAATCTGTATCTTCATCATTTGGTGGTGTAAAAATAAACTCATGATCTCCGATCGTTCCCAGATAACGAAGTGCAGAATAATCACCTGCCGCAGGATAAGTATCCGGTGCTTTCTCCAGTTTATCCTGAAGCTCTGCGATCGCATCATTTGCCTCCTTGATATGGTCTGCATCCGTTCCCAGATTCTTCTTATATGCCTCCCAGGAATCAATCTGAGCTTCTATATCTGCCTTTGTCATATTATCCTCATCGTAAGCATAGATTCCATTGCTCTTATCAAATATAGCTTCGGCTGCCTTTTTCCGCCCTTCCTGTCCTGTATTATTCTTGGATAATTTCTCTGTATACATTATCGCTGTGTCCGGTATTGAGATGTCACTGACCTTCACGGTGATCTCTCTAAGTCCTGAATCTCCGACCGCAATACTTCCATCATATGACTGCGGAATATCATATTTATCCTGAAGGCTTCCACTGTCCTTATTTCCGCTGCTGCCATCGATATTATAATCTACATTTTTCTTGCTACAGCCGGCAAGCATCGTCGATACCGTCAGCGTACCAACCACCAGCCATGCTGTCTCTCTTTTAAATCTTTTATTTTTCATAGCCTTTCCCCCTTTCATCTCTGTCAGTTTACTCTCCACTGTAAAAACTTCCTGCCGTCTTGGATAATTCAAGCAGATCGATCACCGAGCCATCCGTGGCATCTTACGACTTTCTAATTAAAACACACTATGCAATCATTTTTGCATCATATCTGTACATTTTCTGAATAATCAAAAAGGCACACCCATCGCCTTCTCTATATAATTACACGACTTGTTGCGTTTCTATTCGACTCGCACGCTTGTGTGGAGCACTTATCGAAGGCGAGTCAACAACGATGCCTGAGTTTAGTGCGTACCATGTAAGTCCCCTTAGCGAAGACAAACCAAAGGTGCAGTCTGAGTTTAGTAGGACTTACTGATTTATCAGCAGTCGCCCAAACTCACCCTGACGGGTTCAGACATGGGCTTGGTGCTGATAGCTAGTGCAAGTCTCATAACGAAACTACACAAATGTCGATGTTAATTATATAGAGAAGGCGATGGATGTGCCTTTTTAATCTACAGTTTTAATTTATAGTTTTATTCTTCAGAAGTATCTTCTGCACTATTGTCCTCAGCGGAAGTATCTTCTGTACTGTTATCCTCGGAGGAAGTATCATCAGTATCATCGATATCTTCTCCGTCTTCTGTCGGTGTGTCATCATATGTATAATATGTGCCAAGTGACTTGGACAGTTCCAGAAGATCGATCACTGATCCGTCTCTTGCATCTATAACTACCAGCTGTGTAGGATTGTCTTTTTCTGAATAATCCTGATATTCATCATACTGGGACAGAATCCATGCAGGTACATAATCGAACTCACCATCTTTCTCGCCTTTTTTCAGGTAGTATGTAAGTTCCATTCCGTTAAACTCAATCTTCTTATAATTAGATGGATATTTGCTGTAATACTCAGGAACCGTTTCATCCAGCTTTGCAAGCAGATCTTTATAGGAGAGAATCTCTGCTGCCTGTGGTTCTCCGTCTGCCTCCAGATATTCGCACCAATTTGCTCCATTGATACCATTGGAATCTATAGAAACCGAACATTCTTCCGTCGGAATATCAATAGAAGCATTATCCTGCTGAAGATTTTCAACATTCCATGCATTTACAGTAGCAGTCGGCTGATTGTTGATCGCTCTTGAATATGTAAATGTATAACCATCAACCTCTGTATCTAAGTTATTACCATCATTATCATAGTAAACCCAGCAAAGTGCTGATGTCTTCTTTAATGATGCATCTGTGCATCCAACCTTTGCCAGAAAATCATCTGCCATCTGTCTGGCTTCATCTTCTGAGAATGTACACTTATTCATGTCTGCATCTACAGCGCTTGCATCGTCACTTTCATACTGCATATAATCATCAAGAGTTGTGGAATAGCAGCCATTTGCTCCATCCTTTGGACGATAGGTCAAGGTATCTCCGGTAAAATATAATGAATATCCGGTAGAACCATTATCTTCATCCGGTGTTGAAATTGTAAATTTCTGATCTCCGATCGATCCGATAAATGCATCACCTGAATAATCGCCGGCTGCCGGATATTCATCCGGTGCAGTCTGCATTTCCGTCTTCAGATCCTCAATCCATGTATCATAGTATGATACCATATCTGTATCAGAACTATTTTTCTTCTTTTCATTCTCATACATGTCGATCTCTTCCTGAATATCTGATTTGGTACGTTTCTCATAATCATACTCATAGATACCCTTATCTTTATCAAATACAGCCTCTACTGTCTGCTTCTTATCATCATTTGTCGTGGTTTTCTTCTTGCAAGGTGCAACATACAGATCTCCTGTATCCGGTACGATCACCTCTTCTGCATCAATGGCAATCTTCTGGATACCGGAATCACCTGTTGCGATCTGTGTATCACAGCTCTCAGGAATACCATATTTACCCTGAAGACTTCCGCTGTCTGCGCTGCTTCCACTTCCAGATCCTCCATTTCCGTCTACATCATAATCCACATCTTTCTTTCCGCATCCGGTTGCTGCTGTGCTGACTGCCAGCATACCGACCAAGAGCATAGCTGCCATTTTCTTACGATATGTACGAAATCCCACTTTATTATTTTTTTTGTTCTGCATATAATGACCTCCTCTTTTCTTCTCTCATTATTATAGCTTCTGGATCATATCCAGTAAATGATTAATTTATAAATGTATTTACCGAGTCATTTCATTACTTTTCAGCTGTGTCACCGGTTGTGTCATCGGTTGTGTCATCGGTTGTATCGGAAGAAGCATCTGTTGTATCCTCTGATGAATCTGTATCTCCGACAGAAGTTATCGATGAATCTCCTTCATCGGAGACATCTCTTGCAATCGTATCAGTATCATAATTCTGATATGTTCCAAGTGACTTAGACAGTTCCAGAAGGTCGATCACTGATCCGTCGGTAGCATCTAAAACCACCATCTGATCCGGATAGTCTGCATTATTTGATTCATCCGCCATATCTTCGTACTGGGTTAATATCCATGCCGGCACATATTTGAATACTCCGTCTTCATCAGTCTTTTCCGGATAATAAGCAAGCTTCATGTCATTGAATTCAACCTTCTTATATCTGGTTGGATAAGTTGTATAATACTCCGCAATATTTGTATTTGCTTTCTTTAGAAGCTCATCAAATGATAACAGATCCTTGCTCTCCGTCTTATCTGTAATCTCAAGGTAATTTACCCAGTTTGCCGATATAACACCATTTGAGTCAACATATACTTCGCATTGTTCAGCCGGAACACTTACAGAGGCATCATCCTGCATGATATTATCAACGTTATATATGTCCACAGATGCTGTCGGCTGATTATTGATCGATCTTGTATAAGAAAATACATATCCATCGACATCCACCGACTCTGTAGTACCATCTGTTCCATAATAATACCAGTAAAGATCCTGTGCCTTATTCAAAGTTACATCTGCCATACCGATCTTATTTACAAATTCATCTGCGATCGACTGTGCTTCATCTTTTGAGAATGTACATACATTTGTGGATGACATATCAACATCCGTCAGATCATCACCGGTATCCGGTGTGGAAAAATATACACCGCTGGCTCCATCCTTTGGACGGTAGGTGATCAACTGATCTTTCAGACCCACGAAGCCGCTTACTCCCACCTGATCATCTACATTAACAAGGAATTTTCTTCCATTAATCTCTCCAAGAAGTTCTTTACCGGAATAATCTTTAGCTGCCGGATATTCATCCGGTGCCTTCTGAAGCTGATCTTTTAAACCATCGATCATAGAATCATACCAAGATGCACCGGATGTATCTCCATTGGCTATGGAATTCTTCTTTTCCTTCTCATACTGATCGATCTGCTCCTGAATATCAGATTTTGTCATATTGTCATAATCAAATGCATAAATGCCTTTATCTTTTTCAAGAAGCGATTCTACAAGCTGCTTTTTTGCATCATTTGAAATTTCTTTTTTCTTTGCATATACGATTGGAAGATCCACTGTACTTGGAACTGATACCTCATCTGCTTCGATCGCAAGCTTGCTCAAGCCACTGCTTCCTGTATCAAGTGTTGTATCACAGGATTCCGGAATTCCGTATTTACCCTGAAGACTTCCACTGTCTGCGCTTCCTCCATTTCCTGATCCACCGTCTACACTGTAATCTATATTCTTCTTTCCACAGCCTGTAAGTGCCGTTCCTGCCACCAGAACTCCTGCTACGGCAAGTGCTGCCATCTTTTTATAATGCAGCTTTCTATTTACCTGTGTTTTCTTAATACCTGCTGTGTCTTTTCTTATTTTTCTCAAAATAATTACCTCCTGCTGTGATCCTGCATTCTAACAAACAAAATTATTATATTTTTTCAGCGCTGTAAAAATATTAACACAAACCATTGATTTTGTTCATTAATACGGGTCTATTTTTTTATTAAACTTTCTTAAGCTTTCTTTTCATTTTCCCCGACATATTAAATGTACATGACCACTACATATTTTATGCAATATAGTTGCATCCTTTTTGCATCCTTTTTCTACAATTTCTTGTATTTCTATATTGCATTTTTTCTTTTTATGTTATAGTATGTGCGGTGAGAAAGAATAAAGAGGTGTCATTCCAATGAATATTACCATGTTAAAAAGTAAGATCCACAGAGCCGTTGTTACACAGGCTGAACTGAATTATGTCGGCAGTATCACCGTAGACTCTGAGCTTTTAAAGAAAGCAGGAATTCTTGAATATGAAATGGTGCAGATTGTTGATATTGAAAATGGAAATCGTTTTGAGACATACACGATCGCAGGAGAACCGGGATCAGGTGTTATGTGTTTAAATGGTGCAGCTGCCAGACAGGTTCAGGTAGGCGACCATATCATTCTGATGTGTTATGCTTCTATGACACCTGAAGAAGCCAAAGAATACAGACCAACGGTAGTCTTTGTAAATGAAGACAATTCCATCTCCCGTATCACCAGCTATGAAAAGCATGGCGAGATAGGCTAGAGAATAAAGCAAAAAGAAAGAGATAGTACCTAACGGCAATGTCTCTTTCTTTTTAATTTACGATATGAACAATCGCTTTTCTATTTTTCTTCTTTATTTACTATCCGCAGGACTCTGGCCGGGTTGCTGACTACGACTGCATTTGGTAATACATTCTTGGTTACAACTCTTTCCCATTCCATTCCTGTTTCATCTCTTGAGAATCTGCTTTATCTGATGATATATCTTGACTATTAGCCTTCTGATCATATATCTTTGTATTTACGTCATAGGCATTTGATGCATAGCCCTGTTCATCCGCATTATAGCCATTCGAATAATAGTCCTGCCCATTTGCCTCGTAGCCATTCGGATAATAACCTTGCGTATTTGCTTCGTAACCGCTCGGATAATAGCCCTGCTCATTCGTTTCGTAGCCATCCGGGTAATAGTTTTGCGTATTTGCCGCATAGCCATCCGGGTAATAGTTTTGCGCATTCGGATAATAGCCTTGTGTATATGGCTGCTGCATGTTCTGAGCATTTACAGGCTGTATATATTCTCCGCTTTCCGACTGCTGATTTTCTGATGTAGTTTTTTTCTGCTGCTTCTTCTGTTCTCTGGCAAGCTTCTTCTCATTTTTCTTCTCAGCTTTCTTCGCCAGACGTTCTTCTCTGTGTTTTACCCTGTATGCCCGAACGATCAGAATATATACGATCCATAAGATAAGCAGGGAAACGATCGCAATCCCGGCATATAACTGCCACCGATGATAGGATGTAGCATAACGGTAGCCAAGCTCACTGTCAAGCGTCAGCAGTTTATCTCCTGATACCTGTATTGTCAGATAGATGCTGTAACCGATCACACCCGCACCTGCAAGTGTAAGAAGGATCTGAATAATAGTATATACGATCATGACTGCTTCCTCCTTTTCCTGCCCTTTACGAATACAATGATATAAAGGATCAACAATACGAGAAACAAGCCGCCAAGTGCGATATATTCAAATATCCGCTTCACTGTTTTTCCTGATTCATAGGTGACTGTTGCTGAATACACTGACTGATTTCCCACTGCATCTTCGGCAATTAATGTTATCGTATTCTCACCGCCTGACAGCGTTATCTTCTTGTTAAAATAGTTCTGTGTCAGTTCAACAGGTTCTCCGTTTAATGTAAGAACTGCACCGGCTTCCGTATATCCATTCAGATAGATGCTGCCTTCCGTTACTACTTTTCCGTTTATGTCTTCGGATACAGATAATTGCGGTGGAATCGTATCTACATAGATATCTTTTGAAAATTCGGCTGCATTTCCTGTTCCATCTGTTACTACAAATGAAACTGTGTTATCACCATCTTCCAGATTCACACGATACATGCTGGATTCTTTTTCTCCCTCCAGAATTTTCTGTTCTCCCAGATATGCATCAAATGTGCTGTTAGTATCTAATGTCACCGTTGCATTTATGAAACTGTTTTTTGTCATATCCGAATCCGTATCAAAGGCTACATCTGCCGATACTTTTACTGCCGGATCTGCAGTGATCAGATCATACATACAGCTCTCATTTGTTCTCACAACTGCCAGATATACTTTAGAAGCATCTTCTGAAAAATCTCCATAAAACGCTTCTGCTGTTCCAACATCTTCTTCCTTTATCAGGTTATGGTTCTCATCCCAGACAAGGACTGTATAAGCTTCATCCTCTGCTGCATTCCATGAAATATAATAACCATCGTTATAGGTTCCGCCTTTTACGCCATCTACCTTCTGTGAATCATTTGGATTCTGATAACTGACAAATCCATCACTGTACGCCCGCTGATAGATTCCATCCACAGATACACGGATATAAAAATGATATTCACCACTTGAAAGGCTGTCCAGATCAAAGGAAGCAGTTCCCTTCTTATCCATATATTCACTGTAAACACAGGTTCCGTCAAATCCCTCAGAATCTGTATCGGCGAATATTTCTACATAGATCTCGTCCGGACTGTCCATGATCTTATAATCTGCTGTAACGCTTCCATCTGTATTCTGTGTTACTGCAAATTTGCTGATCACTAAAGAATTCGGAAGTTCACCGACTGTTACATCTACAGTTCCAATATTGTCGCCGCTCACCACAACCGTCCAGGTTCCTTCTTCTCCTTTTCCTACATTAACGATTGCTTCACCATTTGACTCATATACCTGATCCGGCGTTTTGTCCTTACTGTAGACCTTACCGGATGGTGATGTCAGCTTTACGGTTCCTGTCTGTTCATAGTTTTCCCATGTTACATAGAAGACCGCTTCTGTATATTCACGACCCAGATCGATCGTTACCTCTGTCTCTGCTGCATGAACCGGAAGTACCAGACAGCCGACCACGGCAATCATCATTAACAGCCATATACATATTTTTCTTATTATGCTTATCTCTCTTTTCATATGCTTCTGTTACCCCCTTAGTTGGATGATGCATGAACTTTATCCCACAGGAAGAGTTCTCCATTATCTTCGTACCAGATGGATGCTTCTTTCTCTTTGCCGTTATTTCCACTGTAATTTAATGTTACCTTGGCTTTATTAAAGTCCCAATCCCAGTCAACAGCAAGCTTCGAAGCTCCCTTTGCATGTACATTAGCAGGTGCCATATCCACGTTACCATTTACACCAAGCTTGATATATCCACCGGTCAGATTACCACCAAGATTAGCATCTGCTTTTCCCTTTACCTCACAGCCAAATCCTGAGATTCCAAGTTCTACAGAAGCAGATACATCCAGACCATCTTTATTTATCTTTGCTGCTGCCTTCGCCTTTTCTGATCCAAGCAGTGACAGATCAGCCGAGATTACAAATTCAGGATCACTGAAATTAATCTCTACCTTACCATTTGCTTCACCGATCTCACCCCATGACTTGAACTTCTTCATCAACGCATTATTGCCGTTAAACGAAGCAAACAGGTTGATATCTGCACCCGCAGTTCCTGCAAGTATAATGTCCTGCTTATCATATAAAGTATTATCAAGACCGGTACCGATAATATTATATGTTTTCTCCGGGATCACCGATTCATACAGATCTAAAGCGATCGTACTCATGCCCTGCAATTCTCCGCCAACCTGATTGATGTCAATGACTTTATAAACCGTTATTCCCGGATCTAATGCTGCTCCGATCGTAACTTTATCCGGCAGCCAGTAATAAGAAGAAAACGAACCATCAAATCCGGCAATCCGGCTGTCAAAAAATCCCGGTATGGATGTTGCCAGATCGATCTTTCCACTGATCTTCCAATATTCGTGATCAGGATCCAGAGAATTTAATTTTAGTGATAATTCATTGATTCCAAAAGTTCCAAAACTAATCTTATCATCTGTGGAGAATGTCACCTCGCCACCAAACTGAATACCATTCGGTGTGATCGCCATTGATAAAGCGCCATCCAATCCACCAAAGAATTCTTTTGCTCCAAACTGCTTTAAGCTGCTCCGTTTCGTAGTAGACTCTTTTTTATTCGCTCCGGTCTTATGTTGAAGTGATTTCTTTGTTGAATCAATAATTTCATCCAGCCGGAATGATGAGATATCCACCTGTAACCGGTTACTGTGCAGATTTACCTTTGCAACATCAATATCCATGATAAACGGCACGGAAAGATTCAGACTGGCAATCGTCTGATCAAATGATATATCAGATCCGCTGACCGTTACATAATATCCATTTTTACCGATCACATAATCTTTATTTCCCATAACCAGGCTGGCGAAGCTTCCATTTGTCTGTTCCATATCTGCATAGCTGATATAGAGTTTTTCATATCCCTGAACCTTACCGGAATCGCCGACCTTGATCGTCTTATTTGCCACAAGGGAAAGATCCGGATCCATGTCGTCCACAATGATCTCCATATCACCTGAGCTGTGAACAAATCCGTTGATCATGACATTTCCACTGGCCGCCAGGCGATCATCCGCTGTCTGACCGATAGCGTCTGCCGTGATCGTCATATCACCAAGTCTTATCGAAGTTGTTGTGCCTGTCTTGAATACCTTAAACAGAGATTTTCCTACAACCAGACGACCATCAGTTGTCTTTACTTTGACATCATAGATACCGGCAGTCAGTTCACCATTTAACTTTCCTGTAAGGTTCGTTTTATCTGTTACCTGTATATCGGTTAATGCCAGATTGCCAACTGTCACACTTGCAACATCAGAAAATCCGCCGCCATTTACAGTCAGGGTGATACCATTCTGCACATCCTTTACAGATACATTTCCCGGCGTTACCGAAGATACTCCGAGTGTATTCTCATCTACCTTCCGGATAAATCCTGCATCATCTGAATCCTCCGGTTTATTCTCTTCTTTCAAATAATAATTCTTTGTCGCTGTTGCATTATATTCTGCGATATCAACAGTAAGGAATCTAGGATCTACATCCGGATTCTTTGTTACCGTATATGATATGCTGTAATTATTTACGATATATTTCTGAAGATACAGATAGATATCCGATAGCTCCGTAGATGCAGATGCCTTTACGAATTTACCACCGGTTACTTCTGCGATTGCCTGCATATATGCGTCATCACATTCGCCAAATCCAACCGTATATACACTGATTCCAAGTTTTGCTGCTCGGTCAGTTGCAGCCTGCATATCTTCTTCCGAACCTCCGTCCTGTCCGTCAGACATCAGGATAACTGCTCTGCTGCCTTTTTCCGCTTCCAGATTATCAAGTGCAAGATTTAGACCGGCAGATATGTTGGTTCCACCACCATCTGAAATAGCTGCTATAGAGTTCTTCAGCGTTCCGCTTCTGGATGTCAACGATTGCTCCAGATATGCCTCATTATCATATGAAACAATCATCATTTTCTCTGAGGTTATATGCTCTACCGCTTCTGTTGCGGCCTGCTTTGCGTTTGCGATCGCCGCACCTTCCATGCTGCCGCTCTTATCCATTACGATACCGATACTGACAGCTTCACTCTCTGCCCCGCTGTTCAGTGTAAAATCCGTGATCTCATACTGCGTATCGATCACCGTAAAATCTTCCTTTGTAAACTGATCTGCCAGTTCTTCTTTGGAGTCCTTTGTTCCATTGATATTAATGTATGCCTGAATGGATGGATATGCCGAAGTATCGATACGGCTGATATGAATGTTGATCCTATCGTATTTTAATGTGGTTGCAACGTACGAATTAAATGAACCATTTATGGTTTCTTCCGATACAGGAACAACCTGACTGCTCTGTTTATCTACCATATCGTTAACGGCAGCATTCAGCTCAGCATTATAACTGTCATCGGAGATCTGATTGTACTGTGTCACAACTTCATCAATTGCATCTTTTAATAATGATGAATCACTGATCTTAGCACTGTTATCAATGACATTATGCAGATGCTCGTTTGCCGTATCTCTGTCATCCATTGCAAGATACAATTTGGACAACTGCAGTTCGTAAAATCCCGTATCGTCTCCACGATATGGCTCCTGTACAAGAACATAATTAACTGCACGCTTGATCGGTACATAACTTGCATCCTTATAATAGGAATCCGCTTCCTCCAGCAATTCATTTATCTCATCTGCATGTGCTCCGTCATAACCTTCATCATCTATCAGCTTCTGTGCCTTCTCTTTCGCGCGCTCCGCCTTCTTCACCAGGCTCTTGATCTCATCATCCTTCATATCGAATGAGTCTTCCGTATAGTTCTGATCTCTGGTATTTCGATATACTTCTTCGACAATTACATCCGTATATATAACCGTATTCTCCGGGCTTTTAAAATTCTTGTTCAGCTCGGAGGCTATATCCTTTGCCTTATCAAAATCATTCTGATATACATAATAACCGATCTCCCGCCGGAGTACTTCTTCTGTCTCACCATATGTATGCTTCAGATCCCTGATATCATCCTCTGTAAGATCAGCAACTGCCACGCCATGGATCTTATTGTCAAGCTCATACGCTTCTTCAAACTCCCGCTGTTCTTTTCTGGTAAAATCAAGATCTTCGATATAGGCAGTCAGTGAATCTGTCAGTGTTTCATTTGATGCATTACCCGTGTCATCTGACTCCCCACTCCATGCAGTCTCCTGCACGCCATCTTCTTTTTCCAGATCAGACAGATAAGATTCATAATCTGTATATGCCTTTTCTCCTCCGGAGATCATTCCTAGTTTCCCGGAGCAATAGTCATCAAGAGCCGTCAGATATGCCTTTCCTGCCTTACTGAGCCCGTTTTGTTCTGATAACTCCTGAAGTTTAAAATGGCCGTTAATATAATCTCCGTTCATGACATCACATGCCACACTGAGCAGTTCTTTTTCTTCAAAAGAACCTGCAATGTCGTCAAGAAGGATTGCCGCCTGATCGATATTGCCCTCTTTCATATAACAATACGCCATATAGATATTCTGATCATTTGTATCTGCGTCCGTAAAATATGCCCGGACGCCAAGAAAGGTAGTCCCGGCAAAAGCCAGAACTACCCCTATCGTGAGCAGCCATTCCGGGACATTTCTCTTTGTCTTAAAGATGAAATGTCCGCATATATCAACGACTGTAAAAAACAGAAAGATAATTGCTATCTTCAGTAAAATATTTAATTCCAAATTTTGCCCTCCCTTAAATATCTGAATCTGATCTGTTTTAAATGAAGACCATTTTTACCGACATTCAGACGCATAACTGAAAATCTGGTATGCAGATCAAATTCTTTTTTGATAACCATGTCTTCCCCATTTGTTCCATGGAATGTGAAACTGAGGCTCGGTATATTGGTATAATACAACGTACATGGCATTTGGGCAAGTTCTGAGAGATTGGAACTTCCGATCAGTTCGATCTCATAAATTCCTTTTTTTTGTACATCAAACGGAAGTACATAATTTACACCGGCTTTCGACTCCTTGGTATCAAGTCGTAATTCATAGTCGCCATCTAATCTGACAAATTCAACCTCTGACAGATCAACATCATCCGGTTCCGCCGGACGATTGATGATCGATACCTCTGTCGGGCAGCCCATTGCTCTTCGCATTGCTTCTGTATCAAGTACAAAGCCACAGATGTTCGCTGCATTTCTCTGAAGTTCCGCGCGCTTCAGCCGTCCATCTACGAGTGCTGCGACTGTATTGTCTCCGCTGGCATTTGTTGATCCATCCGGACATACCATATAGATATCATTCTGCGCACGTGCCATTGCCGCAAAATTAATCTTATCCGGCTCCTGTCCACGCTCATTGATGGATGCCCACCAGTCAGTCATGACGATACCTTTAAATCCCCATTCTTCTCTGAGGATTGTCGTACAGAGATCATAATTTCCGGCTGTCCATACTCCGTTTACCGGTCCGTATGTCGTCATGATCGCATCGCAGACACCACTTTTTACGATCATCTCAAAGCCTTTCAGATAGATCTCCCGAAGTGCACGTTCTGATACAACAGGATCTGCAAAATGTCGTCTCATCTCCTGATTATTTGCACAGAAATGCTTCGCTGCCCCTGTTACACCTGCTGCATGCAGACCTTCTAACACCGCACCGGCAAAGCATCCTGTCACATATGGGTCTTCCGAGAAATATTCAAAGTTTCTTCCATTTAACGGATGACGGTGAATATTCATACCGGGTCCCAGTAAACAGTCAACCCTCTGTGAGATCATCTCATAACCAGTACAGGTGTAAAGCTCTTTTACAAGCTCTGTATTAAATGTACATCCGATGATCGTTCCGTTTGGCAAACTGAATGCTTTCACGCCACAGTCTAACCGCATACCGGACGGTCCATCACTGCAACATACCGAAGGGATTCCATGACGGTTGATCAGTGACTTGGATACACCGCCAAATGCTGCTGCCGTTCCCGGTGTTACAAGTGAACTTCCCATGCCTTCTCCTCGAATGATACAAGTAAGGTCATCGTCTGTCAATTCTGAAATAAATTTATCCATTCCGATCGAACCATCTGCCACATCGGATAATGTATGAGTACCCATCGTCTGACGGATCTCCTGTGGAAGATGATCCTGTCTTCTTTGCTTCTCGTTTGATGCATGCTGTGGTGCTGCTTCCATCATGACCTGATATCCGTTCTCTGTCTCTGCTGCCTTCATTCTGTCAAATGCTTCTACCGGAGCAAGTGCAGAGCAAAGCTGTTCGATCACAAGATCATCTGCAAGCTGAAACGTGCCTGCACATTCTGCACTTCTGACATTTCCGCCGGCAAATACATGATATGTGCCTGCTTCTAATACAAATGCATAAGCATGTCCTGTAATACCGGAGTCGTCATAGGAAGCAAAGCGGCTGTATGGAACGGTAATATCCAGTTCTTCTGATTCACCCGGTGCAAGCTCCTTCGTCTTTGCAAATCCGACAAGAACCTTATCTGCTTTTCCAAGCTTACCCTGCGGAGCTTCCGCATAGACCTGAACAACATCTTTTCCTTTCTTTAAACCGACATTTGAAACAGTTACATGAAGTGTAAACTGCTGTTTCTCCGGCTCATTTGCAAATACAACGACTGCCTTTTCAAATGTTGTGTAGGACAGACCATATCCAAACGGATATCTGACGCTGTCCTTTGCGAAAGTCTCAAAATAACGATATCCGACATAGATATCTTCACTGTAATAATTCTTATCCGGATCACCAAAATATGGTGTAGAAGGATAATCAGCAACTTTATATGCGATCGTGTCTGTCAGATGACCGGATGGTGAAACAGCTCCTGTTAACACATCTGCCGTTCCAAGTCCACCGACCATGCCGCCCTGCCATACATACATAACGGCTTCCGGCTGGTAACGGTCTGTAAAACTCATATCGAGCAGGCCGCCGACATTTAATAAAACTATCATCTTATCAAAGTTCTTTCTTACTTTTGTGAGCAGATCTTCTTCCACATCTGTAAGCTGATAAGAGCCCTTGGTATCACTTGCATCCTTATCCTCGCCTGCTGTACGTCCGATGATCACGATAGCTGTCTCTGATCGCTTGCCGGCTGCTTCCACAACCTCATCGGTCAGCTCCATTTCTTCCTGACACCACGGTTCATTTCCCCAGCCTTCGCCTTCATTAAATGGATGTGTCTTTTCCCAGTCCTGATAGATCCTGATCAGCTCCTCATCCAGAATGACCTGACCACTCTCACGAAGACCATCTACGATTCCATAGACCTTTGATACATTTACCATTCCTCCTGAACCGGTTCCGCTCTTATAATAGTGGTTCTGGATTCTTCCAAATACTGCCACCTTCTCATCTTTTACAAGCGGAAGTGCCTGATCTTTATTCTCAAGCAGAACACAACCTTCTGCTACTGTCTGTTTTGCAAGTGCTACATACTGATTCCAATCCAATACTACCTGATTCTTCATATCCATCATACTCCTTTTCCTGATTTTATCCGTTTGTTTTATCTCATTTATATAGTTACGTCCTTGTTTAATTTATAAATATAATAATATTTTTTTATTTATAGAAATATAATAAAAACGATATTTTTATCATTTTTTCGACTATTTTAAAATCAAAAAAACTGCTGTTTGAATTATTCAAACAACAGTCTTTTCCCATATTTTATTTGATTCATTCTTACAATATTAAATGATTTTATTAATCTGTTCTTTCAGCAGTTTAATATCATCGCAATATCCAATTATTTTCTTAAGAATCTCTACATCATTATTCTTCATAAAGAACCACTCCCTCATTTTGAATATTGTCTAAAAATATCTTGTCTTTTATACCCGTCGTAACGACATCAACATGACACTGTAATTCATCTTCTAAATCATACACGAACGCCATGTACTTTATTAAACTCGTCATCTTTCCTTTATCCACATAAAGATCTACATCACTGTCATCATTTGCTTCTCCTCTTGCATAAGAAACAAACACATACGAGATATGCCATGTTTTTTTGCAATTGGTATTGTTTTATCTTTGATTTCTTCAATTGTATAACACATCATACATACCTCCCTCTCAAAATATGCAAGCAAGTAATTTTATGTTTATTATACCACAAGAATCCCGCCTAACATACACCAAACGGGATTCTTATATTTTTCTGTATGACTGACACTTACTGTTTATTCTTTCTGCTCTTTGCGAACACACAGCCAGCTCCAACAAAGCATGCGCAGCTTGCAAGAACTGCTACATAAACGATCGGGGTTGTATCACCTGTTTTTACGAGCTTAGAATCTTTACCGGTCTTATCTTCGGTTGTACCTGTATCTTTAGTAGTCTCTGAAGATATTGTTGATTCTGTATCTTCCATCTCACCGGTATGTTCCTCGGTGGTATCTTCATCACTGTCTGAATCTGTATCCTCCGTGGTTGCTTTCTGAGTTGTCTCGGTTGTAGCATCCTCGGTCGTAACTTTTTCTGTCGTTTCTTCTTCAGTCGTCACATTCTCCGTTGTCGTCTCCTGTATAACCGGTATAGCGGCTGTCTCTACCTTTCCACAAACAGTACATTCATGCTTCTTTATTCCTGTAGCAGATGTTGTGGCTGCTGTTACAACCTGCCATGCGCCATACTGATGACCCTTTGCCGCAACTACTGTATCAAGAAGTGTGATTTCCTGTTCACCGTCTGCATCACGGAAATATTTGCCGCATTCATCGCAGTACCAGTATGCGATATTTCCTTCATCCAGACAGGTGGCTTCTCCGGCAGATACTGCCTTCATATTATGTACATGCTTCTTATTGATTGCAAATGAATCAACCACGCTCATATCACTGGTTCTATATGTTGTTACCTTAAACTGGCTGTCTGACACATCTACTCTTGAAATGTTTGGAACATTTTCCTGATTCATCACTCTGGAATATGGGAAGCTTGCATTCTTGATCGTGTAGAACTTGGAACCAGATGCAGAGTTTAATGTCACATATAAGATTCCTGTTGGATTTGTGATCGATGAATAATCGGCATCATTATAGATCGATGCATCTGTCATCGGATCAAGTCCATCCATCATGTAGGTTCTGCAATATACATGGTCATGTCCCATAAGAACCACATCGATATCAAGATCCTTGAATACCGGAACCAGTTCCTCTCGTCTTGTCAATATGCCGCTCTCCAAAGAATGGCTTGCTACGGAATAAATGGAGTGATGGAATACAACCACCTTCCATGTAATATCCTGACCTGTAGTTGCCTGCATTGCCTGTTCCATAAATGCCTTATGCTCGGCTGTCGATGTATTGTTACTGTTCAGTGCAAGGAACAGTACATGATTGTATACGAAATAATAGTCTCCGCCTGCTGCAGTCGTTCCATAGCTGCTTTCATTCGGATTGTTAAAATGCTGATCGTACGCCGCAGAACCGGAATCATGGTTACCTACCACTGTTGCGGTTGGAAGATCAAGTAAAGTATCATGCTCCAGATATCCGTCGTACTGATCTTCATTTGATGCTGTATTTACCTGATCACCTGCTGATAACAGGAAGTCCACACCGTCAAATGCACTGTTGCCGGAAATCAGCTTTAGCGTCTTCTCCCATCCGTCTGTATCGTTTACAGAACTTCCGCTTGCACCGATCTGTGGATCACCTGCTGCTGCAAATGAGAATGCGCCTGTTCCACCGGTTGTAAAGGAACGGATCTCTGACTTTGTCTCTCCATTTACCAACTGATAAGCATATGTCGTATCAGCTGACAGTCCGGTTGCTGTCGTCTGATAGTTGTAGTAACCGGATTTGTTGGATGCAGTTTCATTTGCCGTGAAGCTCTTTGCATCTGCCGGCATCTCGTTCCCACTGACTTCTGAATTCTTAGCAACCAGAAGTGTGCCTGTTCCATCAACATCTGCATACCAGGTTACATTGATCTCAGACGCATCCTTACCAACCGTCCATGAGATATTCTTCTGTGTATACACCGGTACGGATACTGTCGTCTCAAATGTAAGAGTCGGCATATCAAAATAAATATCCGAGCTGGATGAGCGTCCCTGATGAAGCTCTACTGCTATAACATTTTTTCCATCCTTCACTGCCGCAAGTGCTGCCGGATCACTGGTACTGATCGTTCCGGTCTTTGGATCGCCGGCATTGGAACCGCCATACTGAAGATTGCCTGTTATGCTGTCATCATCAAAGCCTGCAATCTTCACACCATTTACATATACGGTTGCTGCATCATCATAGATCACACTTCCTGATATCTTCGTTACCTTAGAAGCATCCGGTATCGTTACATCCGTACGGAAGAAAAACGCTTCAATATCGGTTGTTCCATCTGCCTTGTACTGTGTTAATAATGTCTTTGGTGTACATCCGCCACCCAGATCATTGATTTTTCCTTTCTTTGCTCCAAAAGGACCTGTCGCTGTCTTCCATGCAGATATGTCATAGTCATCCTTGGTCCAGCTTGTCCGGTCATAGCCTGCTGCTATGCTGTCGCCTGCCGGGTCGCTTCCATCATCCAGATAACTCCATGTTACATTTCCATCCATTGTTACATCATTCTCTGCTGCCCTTGTCTGAAAAAGGGGCTGTGCCATCGTTGCTACCAACAATAATGACAAAAGTGCAGAAAGTCTTCCTGTTGTCTTACGTCTGTGTTTTTTCATTCATTTTCCTCTTTTCATCTTTTCATTTTATCTATGTGAAATGCGCATTGCTGCGCAGATTCCTGTCGTTATCGGTACGGTAAGGATCACTCCGATCGTTGCACACAATCCCTGTGCAAGCTCGATCGCCAGGTAGTCCGATGATATGAACTGTGTCCGGCTCACTCCATAGGCGGTTAATACCAGCATCGTATTGAGTGCCGTTCCCGCAAATGCAAGGATCAGCGTATTGCTCATGGTTCCGATCATATCTTTTCCGATATTAAATCCCGACTTCATAACCTGTCGAGCGGTTACCGAAGGATCTACAGCGACCAGTTCCATAAGCGCTGCCGTAAGGGAAACTGCCACATCCATAACGGCTCCAAGGGAAGATACCAGAACGCCTGCGATCAGAAGTGATCGAACCGAAAGTCCTGTCGCTCCCTGAATGACCAGAAGTTCTTCCGCATTGTCACTGTTAAATCCTGTAAGATGTAAGGTTTTTGAACTTATGTAAAAAATAATTCCTGTTACTGCAACTCCAAGTACAGTAGCAAGTGCGGATACAGCCGTCCGTCTGCTGCAGCCATTTAACAACAACAGGCTGACTGCTGTTCCTGTTAATATGGTCAGGATTGAGACAATTACAGGAGGAAATCCGTGGTAGATCGCCTGAACCATAAACAGTACTACCAGAAGAAGTGTAAAAACGACACCGGCTAATGCCCGTAAGCCTTTTCCTTTTCCCACAAACAACATTACCGCGGCAAATACCACCACAAGGATGCCAAGTGGCAGGCACCTGTCATAATTGAATACTGTGTAGTAGGGAGCTACTCCCTCCGGCATATCTGCACATACGATTATTTTCTGATTAGCATTTACATAGATGTTATGTGTCTGCGACAAATAATTATCAATCGATACTTTGTCGCCTTTCTGATCTCCTTCCAGAATCAGAACTGTAAGCTCCTGTTCCCCAAGATATCTGGAATGATCATATGGATCTGTCTCCAGCCGCTCATTATCGACAGATACTACCCGCCCTCTTACGAATGTCCTGCTGTCGTTGTTGTACATTGTATAGCTGTTGATCCGATCCCAATCAAATGAACCTGCCGCCAGAAGAAAGGCTGCTCCGATCAGGAAAACCGCGATATATACTGCATTTCTTCTCACAAATAAAACAAGATGCCCACCTGTTTTTTCATCCGTTTCCCTTATCGTTTTGTCTTTTTTCTCTGTCTCTTTCATTTCCGGCTGCCTGCTCCTTATACATATGAGGCGAACCTGCCTGCTCCTTGAGGTGGTCTCACTTCATTTCTGTATTTATTATAGATATGCCTGCATGTGCCTGCTATCACACTTCCGTAAAGATTGCAAGGGGCATATATTTCTTTTGTAAAATTCACGAAAAAACAGGCAGTCCCGTTATAAGACTGCCTGTTGGTTATATTTGTGTTGTCTTTGAAAAATAAAGGCAATTAAAAATAGATAACCATGTTCCAGGTTATCTACTCTTAATGTCTGATTTATTCATTTTTAGAATCTGTAATTGATCAAACATACAATTTCCAGTTTTTTAACTGTAACAAACTATCGTAATACATTCGATCTTGAATAAATGTAAAACAGCTCTTGTGTATATTTATAGCCTTCTTCCATCTGCTCAAAAGAACTATCAAATTCTTCAAAGCCACTCTCATCCATCTCATGTGCAGGGCTTTCAACATATTTCCACATTTTTCCCTCAAGAGCATCCTCGTCAAGAACTTTTACCATAAGAGCAACCGGGTATACATCTTTGTCTATACACACATTATATCGCTTACAATTTTTAAATCCATAACAAGCATAATTTTCTGGATTCCCCCAAATCGCTATCGTGTCAAAGCCCAGCTTTCTTGCTGCCTCCAATGAATGTTCAAGAAGCTTTCTTCCATAGCCCTTTCTTTGATAGTCGGGATGAATTGTAAATGGGCCGAAAGATAAGATTTCTTTTTCTGTTCCATCCATAGCAACCAGCTTTGCCTTCACATAAATAATAGAACCAATTATTTTCCCATCCTCTTCTAATACAAAATCTAATTCCGGAATAAAATCTTCACTATTTCGAACCAAATGGGCAAAATAATGTTCATTGCATCCCGGCACAGACAAGTTCCAAAATGTCTCCTTTATCATTTCCTCTACAACTCTATAATCATCTGTTTTTTCATTTCTTATAATCATTTCACGTTCTCTCCTTATATTGCAATTTTCTCCAAACTCAAAAAGGCATCCGTTAACCAAATGACAGATGCCCATGTTTTAATTTAACTACTTAAGATATCCCTCTCCACCCATTAGCATTGTCATTTTCTCAATCCTTTCAAGCGGAAATGGTGGATGGCCAATAGGTTTCATTGCAATTGACATTAGCTTCATTGGATTATCATCTGCCGCAACTCTGTTAGAACTCAATGCTCCGCACATCTTACATCGGTGAATAATAGCCCATTCGCCCTTATTTTTACCCATACTGATACTGGTTCCATATGACCACCGCAATCGGACTCTCGGTCTCCTGGTTCAACATCAACATGTAGACTGTACAGACAATTCGGGCAATGATTTCTATGGTCACTTCCTGCCCCTTCTGGAGCTACAGTTCTTCCACAATTTTTACAAACAAACGTTTCGTTACAGGGATGCGTCTTATAATATCCCTTTTCGTATTGCTTGCGCTTGTTTTCTCTATTCATTGTTGAATCCTCCATCTTGATTTTTTGAGGATTCATATTCACGTATTATTCCTTGAATTCTTTTTTCTGAAAGAAAAAACATTTTGCCAAGTTCTGCGATAGTTTCACCCGAATTGAATCTACTTACTATCTCCTTGTTTCGCTTTGCAAGCCTGTTTTTGGCACCGTTCTTTTCACCCCAGCCCATTGCTTTCTCACTCCTGCGCGGGATATATAAAACTTTGCCATCAACATATTTTTGAATTTCTCTAATCAAGTCTTCTGGCAAGACTTCATCTGCATTAACATAGCTCATATGCGTCCTCCTAATTGTCACCTTAGGATGCAATGGCTATAGCATTTAATTTTTTTTGCAATAGCCACTGCTATCGCACAATTACCTTATAATTCTTCATAAAACTCTCTTTGAACCTTTCTGGTTGTATTTTGTTCAGAATACCATACGCAAACTATAACAACAACCTCTAATTCGATTTAAATCGAAATCAATTTCTCAATATAACATGTTAATAAAATTCTAATGGAACAAAATTGCTGCACGACGGCCTGCCAAGGCTGTCTTTCTTATCATTTTTCTAAAACAAATCGTGCTACTTTAACATTTCCATCCATTTCCATAGACACTATATTAAATCCACATTTTTCTGTATAAAACTTTACATTTTCCTTTTTATCTATGGGTGTAACTAAGGTAATTTTATCCCAATCCCTATAGTGTGATGTTACAAATCTAATTGCTTGCGTTCCAATTCCTTTTCCTTGAAACTCTGGGACAACACACAAACACCCAACTTCATATATTCGCATTTCCACTTTTTTACAAGAAACACAACCGACCGGTTCACCATTATATAAAATAATAAATTTTGGATATTCTATTATAGATTTTTCCATCATCTCTTTAGTCTTTCCATACGCCGGACATTCACCATATTTAATATAATCACTATAAAATGCAAAATTATAAATATCTATTAGCAATTCTGCATCCGTAATATCTGCTTTTCTATATTCAATCTTCATAAACAATACCTCTCCAAATTCCGATTTTTCTTTCCCGTATTAATTGCTATATGTTTTCACTTGAATAATTAAGCATTTTTCCAAACAAAAATTTAAGAAATCTTATACATATCATTCTTGTAGAACATTATTAAATCGCTTTTTTCAGAATTTCTTAGAACGACAAGGACATTAAACACATCTGGGAATGGCGAAATCATCCCCATACATGCCATGCCAAAATTCAATCCATTTAATACTCTAAATTCAGCAGGACTAATTACAAATAATATAAATGGAACTAA
>ERZ791802.400-NODE-400-length-45450-cov-11.180879_pt1 | contig 45450 bp, 28 predicted proteins | sample MGYA00510308_ERZ791802 | MGnify/ENA primary metagenome ERZ791802 (study PRJEB30046, sample SAMN00792028) | human gut metagenome | study: EMG produced TPA metagenomics assembly of the A metagenome-wide association study of gut microbiota in type 2...
ACCAGTAACGTTCTCCCCTGTAAATATCATGCATTGCTTGTGCATAAAGTTGTTCATAGTCAATCGGGGAGCAGTCGATGGGGGCGGTTACGTTGATGACGATGTAGCGTCGGCTGCCGGAAGTGTCCGTCAGCAAGTCCTTGTGGTTGCTCGTTCCGATGAATGAAGCGTAGCGGCGCATCTCCTGCGTGGCTGTGCCATGAGGTCGGCGGACGTTGACCACCGGCTTTTGGAGGATATGCTTCAGGAAAGCCTGCTGATGCACCCCGTTCTGGTCAAACTCGTCCATGTTGATGAGCGCGAAACGGTTCAGTGACAGTTCGGCATCTCTTTTATTGCTGAAATCAATGTGGTCGGTGTAGTATGTCTGCAATTCAGGCGGTAACAGGTTCCGGCAGAAAGTGGATTTCCGGTAGGCTTGCGGGCCGACAAGTAACGGGACGGTGCAGTTTGAATATTTGCGGTCGGTATGACGCCAGTGCGCTACCATGTTCAGAAACCAGCGGTAGAACAAGTCGGGCCAGTGGGCGTTGTTGCAAGGGACACGGGCGGCCAGTTCACGAATCCGGTCGCGGCCGTCCCAACGGATGTCCACTCCGAAGAGGAAATCCTCGATAGGGTTGAATATCGGGATACGGTCGGAATCCAGATAGCGGGCGACGTCCCTGTCCCAAAGGCTGAGCCCTTCCAGGCGGGCGTTCATGGCAATGCTGTTTCGTACCCGGTTGGTGATGGGACGGAAGCAGAAACAAAATGTGTTCCGTTCGCGATATTCCGTTACGGTGGTCATCGTGTTGTAGCGGAATTCGTACCGACGTTGCATGAATTCTTCCGTTCGGAGTTCCAGTTCCTGTTCGGTTGATAAGGGGGATTTTTGTCCGAATCCTTTGGCGGCGGTATATGTATTTTTTACGGTCTGGCGGATAAGGAACTCTTTCTTCTTGGAGTAGAAATGAGCGATAGCCCAACGGGCGGTTTCTTCTTCCGGTATACCTGCCTGGAAGCAATTTTCCGCAAGGCGGACTAACAGCGGCTTGAGGTCTTCGTCCGAATGGAGATGCAGGTGGGGCTGGAGTTCGCTTAATGACTGGTAAGCCTTGTTCAGGGCGGCTTCGAAGAGGGCGGACAGGGTGTCGAAACTGTCGTAACCCGGAATCAGCCGTTTGAATGGGGATGTTTCCGCCTGTACGGATTCCTTGTAAGTGGTGTCCGACGGCATTTCCAGTGGTTGGCGCATATAAATGACGGTGGCATCGGGATTGTAATAAAGTTCCGGGTCATAGGTCTGTCGGCAGAATTGCTCCAATGTCGGATTTTTAAGTTCGATGGAGTAGGAGAGAGCCGGTTGGTACAGGCTGACTGCTTTTCTGTAGGCGTGAGCCTGGAATATTTCCGCTTCTTCCCGGGTTTCGGGTAGTGAACCGTCCGGGCGGGTGAAACGCAGCCATATTTTTACGGAATATCCGCCGGAGCCCATAAAGGCGGCGAGGGTTTGCGTCAGTTCCGCCGCTTCTTGTTTCACGCGGTTTACTTCTGTCCGGTTTGCCAGATGGTTGACTTCTATTTGCACAATGCCGTTGTATCCAGTCATTTGTGTGCCGTTGGCTGTTTTGCGGAAGTTGGCTGCCGGGATGACTTTGGTCAGTCGTTGGGCTTCTTCCAGTTTGGTGTCCGGTGATGCGTAACGAATGTTTGTCCGAAGATTGCTAATCGGGCGGGCTTTCGTCTCATGCTTCATCGCTTCTATTTGTAGGTTTATATCCAGCGTCCGCATGGTTGATGTCCCGCCGTTGTCCCGCATCAAAGTAAGTTTCATGTCAAGTGTATTTATTGTTTATTATTTATTTGCTCCATATCTCTATTCTTTTCTCAATTTCTTTAGATGGTAGTCTTCCGTTTATTTGCCTGAGCAGTTGGAGTTTCTCGCAAGCTTTTTGGGGTGTGAGCAACTTCTCTTCTACCAGTTTGTCAAAAATGTATAGAATTCCGCGGACATTCGTTCCTTCTTTGATTGCGGTTTTGCGAAGTTTGCCATCTCCGGTAAGTAAGATATAACCGTTATCTTGTGCATATAACCAAACGGAACAGTCCTGGATGCTAACGTTGGTTTTATCCTGCATTTTTCGTTGAAAACTTACCAGTTCAATCATTTCGCGCATATCAAACTTTTTAATAAAAAGTTTGTCATAACCAAGTATCTTACTTTTTTGCTCCATTACTTTCAGTTCGTGGATGATAAAGTCTGTCGTGTGGATATGGATAGTTAATGAAAAGAATTCGTCCAACAGGTCTGCCGTGTATAAGTCGATAAAGATATTTGTATCGCTGACTACTACAATCTCCATTATATAAGATTTAATCGGTTACGTACATCTTCAATCGAAATATTCAAGAGAGAAGCTGCTTTTGAAGTTGTTATTATATCACTGGCTATGGCCCTGAATACAAGGCTCACAAAGCGTTTGGGCTTTTTCTCTTGAAATCTTGATGCGGTAACCAATCTTTTAAATCTCTCGTCTTGATTTTTCTTGATGTAGTAAGTGCGGCATCTAGCTTCTGTTATAATGTTGAGCTCTTTGGCTTTCATCATCATGGCGTCAATCGAGATACCATACAGGATTTGTAGGTCTGTCAGTTCATTTAATGATATATCTCTTCTGTTTTCTCCGATTATGCCACTGAAGACACAACTTGGAATCAACATTTCGTTAGCGAAAATGGTGCAGAGTCCTTCTTTTTGCCTGGAACTTAATGCCGGGTCGAAACAGGTATTGAACAAAAGGTGTCCCAATTCGTGCAAAGCAGTCATTCTGCGACGTTCGGATTGTTCGATGTTGGAGTTTAAGACAATGATAGGATATTTATTGTTCACCATTCCACTCAAACCGTCGAATCCTTCCGGTGCATCCACGTCTATAACTTTAATGAAATGTGTTTCCAACATTGCCTGGACATTATTGATGGCATCTTTGCCCAATTTCCATTCTTCGCGGAGACGGATAGCCTGCATTTTAATGTCCTGTGCATTGGAAATGATAGCATTGGAATAGGCAGTGGGTTGAAACTTATTCTCCAACCCTAAGATGTTTTCTATTTCCAGGTAACGTTCTACTTTATCACGTATCTTTTCCTTTATAGCATTGGTCTCAAATACTTTAACTTTATTCTTTTTCCTGAAACTGACCTCAAATTCGTCCAGTTCAAATAAGAAGGGACGGAAAAAATAGTCCGGGTCTAAGTTTAATGCATTGGAAATAGCTATAAGAACGGAGCTGTCCGGCATCATTTTCCCGTTCTCATATTTGGAAACAGATTGCTTGCTAATCAGATTGCCGATTTTTTCGCAAAGCATATCCATTGACCAGCCTGCCATAATTCGCGCGCTCTTTAAACGTTTTGCAAAAATCTCTTCTATCTTCATATCGGTAACCTTTTATTGGTTTACAAAAATACGAATAATTATTGTAATGTCAACCGGTACAACTGTCTTTAATCTCTGAGGCATATAAGATTAATAATATTTAATGTGTTGTACTTGCTGTGATTAGCTTTAATGAAAATCAGATTATTAGGTTCTTTGGTGTTTGTTCTTCATTTGTTTCCTATAGTGAAACACTTTGTTCCAACGCTTGAAACACTTTGTTCTAACGCTTGGAACACTTGGTTTCAACGCTTTGAAACTACAGTTCCAAGCCTTTGAAACTAGAGTTTCAAGCCGCAGAAACTAAAGTTTCACCTGCATGAAACTATGGTTTCCTGCCTTGAAACTGAAATTGTCCCCTGTTGATACTTCTGTTTGCTCGTGGGCTTTGGTTTGTATGCCGGTATTGTCTTTGCTGGGGTGGTGATAGGTGATAGATGAGGTGATAGGTTGTCGACAACCTATCACCGTTCTGTAAGTGCGATGAATAGGGCGTTTCAGGATGGTGGTGATAGGTTGAAAGAGGTTTTTTACTTTTGTATATGGTGGAGAGAGGGAATATACGGAACTTCTTGCATTTATTCCTATATTTCCACTGCATTTCAAAAAAAACATATATCTTTGCAATACGCTTTCTGCTCATCAGCGTGGTGAAACTTGCGGGAAGCGGTTTTTATTTTTTAGGGAATATGTAAAGTTTCATCTCTCTTACCCGAAATCTAGCGGTTTCATTTCACGGAGAGGTGATGCAACAGATATTCCACGTAAGCGGCTTATATCAACATATCCGTAAGAGATGTGTTATATATAAACGATTGACGTGGATGTCTGTTGTTATCATTATCTTGTGAAAAGGTTCGCTAGGCCTCGGGTAAAGATAATGGTGCAACAGCATTCACGTCTTTCTTGTATCCGGCCGGTTTGTTTGCCCCAAAAACTTAACCTAACCAATCCCCACCCGTCCGAAATACAGAAATCGTGAATGCTCGTTGTCCCACATAAACAAACAATATTCTTTTTTTGAAACACATAAAAAACAAATGCATTATGTCAACATGGATTAGCGTAGAAAAAGCGGCGGTCAAGTATGGATTCAATAAAGAAGTTATCATACTTTGGGCGGAAATGAAAAGATTTCCTGTGGGGTACGGTGAGCCTTCCCCTGTCATTGACGAAAGAAGTTTTCAGGAATTTATAGCTCAGATGAAGAAGGGGATTACGTCCGAATATATCGATACATTAGAAGAACTATGTATTCAGAAAACGAGGATTTGCGATTTGTATGCCGAAATCATTGGCGCTCAAGATAAGGAACTTCTGCGGCAAAGAGAGAAAATAGCCAAGATAGACCAGATACAGGCGGCAATGAAAATGCAGAACGACCGGATAGGGGATTGCAAGAAAGTGTTTACAGAATATGGCGGAACTTTTCGGGACAGTTGGTTGGAGAAACTGCGCAGAAGTTTGAGGCGGTTGTTGGCGGACAGGAAGTCTTAGAAATCCTAGGAGTCTTGGAAGCATTAGGATGATTTGGATTGATTTTAGAGGGATTCGGAATGATTTAGAATAGTTGGGAACAAGATTATAGTAATATATTTTATCTATTCGTTTTACTTTCTTAACTCCGAATATTTCGTAATAGGCGGAAAACCATCTACTTTTATCGTCATGATTGCAGCATTTCGGAAAATGCTGCGTCTAATAAATAAAAAACTAAATCATTCTAGTTATGAAACACAGACTATTACTACTATTGCTATTCATGTTTTCAACGTTAGTAGCGGGGTGGGCGCAAAAAGCCGTAACTCCTTCTTTTACAATCAAAGGCGTGCTTCTGGATTCTCTGACACAGGAAGGAGAACCGTATGCAACTATCAGAATTACAAAGAAAAATGCTCCCGATAAAGCTGTAAAAATGGCGGTGACCGGGGCAAACGGTAAATTCCAGGAGAAATTGAATGTACCGGCAGGCGATTATGTAATCAGCATTTCTTCGATAGGTAAAGCTCCTGTTGTGAAAGACTTCACTTTGAAATCTTCTACGAAAATTGTCGACCTCGGGACGTTGTATTCTTCGGAAGCCAATAATGAATTGAAGGGAGTGGAAGTTGTCGCCCAGAAACCTTTGGTGAAGGTAGATGTGGACAAGATTGAATATAACATTGAAGATGACCCCGACTCCAAGTCGAACAGTATCCTGGAGATGCTGCGGAAAGTTCCTTTGGTGACGGTGGACGGGGAAGATAATGTGCAGGTGAATGGAAGCAGTAGCTTCAAGATACATGTGAACGGGAAGCCGAATAACATGATGAGCAATAATCCGAAAGAAGTACTGAAAAGTATGCCGGCAAATACCATTAAATATATCGAGGTGATTACTTCGCCGGGGGCGAAGTATGATGCTGAAGGTGTAGGTGGCATTCTGAATATCGTTACTGTGGGTAGCGGATTCGAAGGATATACGGCTACTTTCAGAGGAAATGTCACTAACAACGGAGCCGGGGCCGGCACTTACGCGATGGTGAAACAGGGGAAGATGACTGTTTCTGTCAATTATAACTACGATTATAATAATAGCCCGCGTAGCTATTCGGACAGTTATCGCGAAAGCTACGAGCCGGGTGCAAGGGATGAGAAGTTTCTCGAGTCTCAAAGCAGTTCCAAGTCGAAAGGGAGCTTTCAATATGGTAACGTGGAGGCTAGTTATGAGATTGATACGTTGAGGCTTCTGACTATGGCTTTCGGGATGTATGGCAGCAATGACAAGAATAATAGCGACGGATATACGGTAATGTACAAGTCAAATCACGAGGATATCGCTTATCGTTACCGGACAGATAACCATGGGAAAGGTTCATGGTATTCCATGAATGGAAATATAGACTATCAGCGTACTTCCAGAAAAAACAAGGAACGGATGATTACCTTGTCCTATAAGGTAAATACGCAACCTCAGACTAATAATTCCTACAACACTTATCTGGATATATTCCCCGATGGGCAGAAAGATGACTTGGTTGAACGGTTGCGGTTGAGAAACTACCATTCGGATGGCAAGACGAATACGATGGAGCAGACTTTTCAGGTAGACTATACCACTCCGGTTGGTAAATTGCATACGATTGAGACGGGAGCGAAGTATATTTTCCGACGCAACAGTAGCGACAACGGGTTCTATGAAGCGGCAGGCGGAAGCGATGATTATGTGTACAACGAAAGCCGCAGCAGTGAGTACCGCCATCTGAACCATATCCTGTCGGCCTATGCGGGATATACCTTGAAGTATAAGGACTTTTCTTTCAAGCCGGGTGTCCGTTACGAGCAGACCATACAACGGGTGAAATATATTGTAGGTCCGGGCGAGGATTTTCATACGAACTACAGCGACTTGGTTCCGTCTGTCTCTTTGGGGATGAAAATCGGTAAGACGCAAAATCTGCGCGCAGGTTATAATATGCGTATCTGGCGTCCGGGAATCTGGAACCTGAATCCTTATTTTGACAATCAGAACCCTATGTTTATCAGTCAGGGAAATCCGGATTTGAAGAGTGAGAAAAGTCATGCTTTTGATATTGCATATAGCAATTTCAGTGCCAAATTCAATATTAATGTTTCGTTGCGCCATTCGTTCAATAATAACGGGATAGAGAGGGTGAGCCGCCTGATAACCGATGAGAACGGGGAAATCTTTGATGGCAACCCCGGACATCTTGCGCCGGAAGGAGCTTTGTATAGTACTTATGATAATATCGGCAAGAACCGGGATACGGGGTTGTCTCTCTATCTGAACTGGAATGCTTCTCCCAATACACGTATTTATGTGAACGGGCGGGGAAGTTACAGGGACTTGAAGAGCGAAGCGCAAGGGCTGCATAATTATGGATGGAACGCTTCGTGCCATGGCGGCATCCAGCATACACTTCCTCTGAAAATCCGTTTGAGTCTGAACGGTGGCGGGAGTACTCCGTACATCAGTTTGCAGGGGAAAGGTTCCGGCTATCAGTATTACAGTATCGGGGTGAACCGTTCGTTCCTGAAAGAAGACCGTCTTTCTTTAAATCTCTATTGCAGTAATGTTTTTGAAAAGTACAGAACGTATAGCAGCCATACGGAAGATACTAACTTTATGTCGAAAAGCAATAGCAGGTATCCCAGCCGTTATATCGGCTTCAGTATCAGCTATCGGATTGGTGAACTGAAAGCAAGCGTGAAGAAAACTGCCCGGAGTATCAGTAATGATGATGTGAAAGGTGGTGAAGGCGGTGGAAACACCGGTGGCGGAGGTGGTCAGTAAGGCTGCCACATCCACCGGTCGGAGTTTCTTTCTGGGGGTTATTTTCTCACATCCTGTTTGTTGGTATTAAAACCCAGCTTCGTCAGTCCCGCCTGTACGTCGGGGTGGCTCATGAAGAGGTTCCATAACAAGCCTGTGCGATAGTTTTCAATCATGATGGCGATAGGGCCCTGGTCGATGGCGAGGTAGCGTTGCGGATACCAGTTGTCCGTCTCGCTGAAAGCGTCGTAGAATCCTAAAGGGCCGAATACTTTGTCGCCCATATTATAGAGGTGGCGCATCACTTGCATGGAATACTCCGGCGTGTAGACAATGGATGAAAGTGCGGCGGTAGGAGAGATGACACCCTTGTCATCCTGTTCATTGGGTGAGTGGGCGGCATATCCGTCTACGGAGTAACTGGCGGTCAGTCCCCAGCAATCAGGGCCGAAACCTTTGTAATGTTTGGGGTTGCGGATGCAATAGGCACGGTTTACTAACGTCAGGTTACGCATTTCGTGGAAATAACTGGGACAGTATTCATCTTTCAGCCCGACAGGGTCGAGTCCGAGGAAAGAATATTGTGCCCAGAAAAGCGGTCCGGCTTCCGTTCCCTGGTAGCGGAGATGAAGTTCGATTCCTTCTACCTTATGCGGGTAGATGATGGCACCGTTCTGTGCCCATCCGTCGTGGTAGACGGCGGCAGGTACTCCGTGCGTCGGCGAAGCGGCGGCAAGGATATACATAATCATGCATTCGTTGTAGCCATGAACGGGGAAATTCATTTCCCAGCCATACGTAGGACTCCAATGCCAGTAAAGAACGTTCTGTCCGCCTTTCCGGTACCAGTTCCAGTCTACATCGCGCCATATCCGGTCGATACGCTGGGCGAGTGCATTTTCTTTCTCGTTGCCGTTTACATAATATTGATGTACGGCAAGAAGTCCCTGGATGAGGAAGGCGGTTTCCACAAGGTCGCCGCCATTGTCTTTCTGTCCGAAAGGTTTCACCTTTCCGGTGTCGCCATACCACCAGTGCGGATAAGCTCCGTGAAAGCGGTCGGCCTTCTCGAGAAAGGAGACGATGCGCTCCATGCGTGCCAATCCTTCTTTACGGGTGACATAGCCACGGTCAATGCCCGCAAGGATAGCCATGATGCCGAAACCGCTGCCGCCGGAAGTGACTACGTTGGCGTCATTCTGCGGATACTCTCCGTCTACATGATAACGTTCGGGGGCAAGGCCGCTGTTTGGTTCCGCACCTTCCCAGAAGTAGAGGAACGTCCGTCGCTGGACGGTATCCATCAGGGCGTCGTCCGAGAGTGAGTCGGTGACGGCGGAAAGGTTGTCGCTTTTGCTTTTCCCCTTACAGTTCTGGAAGGTCAGGGCTACGGCGGACAGGAACAGCAGCATGAGAGGGAGTGCGCTCATTTCTGCGAGTCTTTTATATTTATTGTTCATAATCAAGGTGATAATTTATTAGATTAACGTCAGTTCGATATAAGCCTGTACTTTTCGATTCTCCTCCTTCAGGAAGGAGGAGTCCCCGTAGGGGGAGGTGGTAGGTGAATTTGTAGGTCTATATATTACTGAATAACAGACTACTATATTTACCTACCACCCCGTCCTTCGGACACCCCTCCTTCCCGAAGGAGGGGAAGCCATGCGGGCAAACTTATATCGAACTCACGTTAGATTAGGCATGGTAATCCGTGCCTAAGAGTTTAGTTCAACGTAAATTTCGCCGTTTTCACATCCCGGCTGTTGGTACCTATCATCACTTCAAAGTCGCCCGGCTCGGCTACCAGTTGAAGGTCATAGTTGTAGTATCTCAACATTTCAGGAGCAATCTTGAAACGGACAAATTTCATTTCTCCCGGTTGCAGGAATATCTTTTCAAAACCTTTCAGTTCCTTTACGGGACGGGTGCTGCTGCCGACCACGTCGCGGATATAGAGTTGCACGACTTCCGTTCCGGGCCATGTACCGGTATTGGTAACCTCTACGGCTGCGGTCAGTGAACCGTTCATGTCCATGCTGGAGTGGCTGAGGTCAATGTCGCTGTAAGAGAAAGTGGTATAAGAAAGCCCGTAGCCGAACGGATAAAGCGGGTCATTGTCCACATCCAGGTAGTTGCTGCGGAATTTCTCGAACCATTTGCCTTCTTTCAACGGGCGTCCGGTATTCTTATGCGCATAGTAAAGAGGTATCTGGCCGACATTTTTCGGGAAAGTCATCGTCAGCTTACCCCCCGGATTGACGTAGCCGAAGAGGGCGTCGCCGATGGCATAAGCTGCTTCACTGCCGCCGAACCATACATTCAGGATGGCGGGCACATGTTCCTGCTCCCAGTTCAGTGTAAGCGGGCGGCCGGTGAATAGTACAAGCACTACCGGTTTCCCTGTCTTTACTAATTCTTTCAGCAGGTTTTGCTGCACGTCGGGGATATTCAAGTCCGTACGGCTGCTGCTTTCACCGCTCATCTCAGAGGATTCTCCAAGGGCTGCGATGATAATGTCCGACCGGCGGGCTACGTTGAGCGCTTCGTCCAGCAATTGCTGGTCGGTGCGATTATCGCGGTTCAGTGAACGGCCGAACATCGTGGCACGTTCTTCGTAGGCGGCGTCACTAATCAGGTTGCTGCCTTTGGCGTACATGATATTCGCTTTTCCGGCAGTCATCTCTTTCAGTCCCTCTACTAAAGAAGGACAGCGGTCGAGTACAGCAGCTACGCTCCAAGTACCCGGCATATTGCTGCGGCTGTTTGCCAGCGGGCCGATAACGGCGATATTTCCTTTGGGATTGAAAGGCAGTAACGGATTTCCGTTCGGGTTCCCGTCGGGGCTGTCGTTTTTCAAGAGAACGAAACTTTCGGCGGCTATTCTGCGGGCTGCGTCACGGTGCGCTTTCGTAAAGATGTCGCGTGCCGGACGTTTCGGGTCGCAATATTTATAAGGATTGTCAAACAAACCGAGCTTGTATTTCGCTTCCAGGATGCGGCGGCAGGCGGTATTCAGCGTTTCCATAGAAACCTTGCCTTCCTGGACGGATTTCTTCAGCGTGCCTACAAAGCCTTCGCTGACCATATCCATATCCACTCCGGCATTGATGGCACGGGCGGATACTGTCTGAAGGTCGCCGATACCGTGGTCTGTCATTTCGGAGATTCCCGTATAGTCGGTTACGACGAAACCGTTGAATCCCCATTGTCCGCGCAGGATGTCCGTCATCAGCCATTTGTTGGCGGTGGCAGGTATTCCGTCCACTTCGTTGAACGATGCCATCACGCTGCCTACACCGGCTTCGACGGCTGCTTCATAAGGCAGCATATAATCGTTGAACATCCGTTGGCGGCTCATATCCACGGTGTTGTAGTCACGTCCCGCTTCGCCTGCCCCGTATAGGGCAAAGTGCTTCACGCACGCCATGATTTCGTCGTTGCGTTGCATGTTCTTTCCTTGATAGCCGCGTACCATTGCTTCGGCAATCATGGCGCCGAGGAACGGGTCTTCACCGCTTCCCTCGGATACACGTCCCCAGCGGGGGTCGCGCGAGATGTCCACCATCGGGCTGAATGTCCATGAGATTCCGTCGGCACTGGCTTCTACGGCTGCGATGCGGGCAGACTCTTCGATGGCTGCCATATCCCAGGTGCACGACAGGCCGAGCGGGATGGGAAACATCGTCTCATATCCGTGGATGACGTCCATGCCAAACAGTAACGGAATACCCAGACGGGATTGTTCGACCGCCTGTTTCTGTACTTCGCGTATCTTCTCCACTCCTTTCAGGTTGAACAGTCCGCCTACTTCGCCTTTCTTGATTTTGGCGGCAATATCGCTGCTCTTGGCTTGTCCGGTGGTAATCTCTCCGGTGACGGGAAGGTTTAACTGCCCTATCTTTTCTTCCAATGTCATTCTTCTCATCAGGGCATCGATGAAGCGGTTCATGTCCTGTGGCGACTTTTGCGCCGCCACGTTCAGGAATCCTGCCAGAAGTAACAGAATGACGGAACTTAGTTTCTTATTTATCATATTATTATACTTGTTTTATTGATAATCCGGATTTTGTACCAGTACTCCTTTGGACTTGTCTATCTCGGTCTGAGGCAATGGAAGCAAGGCGTTCTTGTCCTGATAATTCTTGCCCGCTGCCTGCAATACTTGTTTGGCGATGCCCCAGCGGACCAGGTCGTAGAAACGGTCGAACTCAAGTCCCAGTTCCACGCGGCGTTCGTGGCGGATGGCTTCACGCAGTTCGCCTTGGTCGGTAGTTGTTACTTTGGGCAATATGTTGCTATTCGTACCTCTGGCACGTGCACGTACCTGTTCGAGGTAGTCTACCGCTTCGCCGGGGATGCCTTTTTCATTGGCGGATTCGGCTCCCATCAGCAATACGTCCGCATAGCGGATGAGGCGGATATTTACCCAATAGCCTTTGTTGGTGTATTCCTTACGCAGGGCAGGGTCGGTGTAGGCTTTTTTATTGAAATAGGCTCCCATAGCCGGAGAAACCGGAGATTCGCCGTAAGGCTCGTTGGTATTCTCGGGGGTAATCGGCTCGTCGTCCGAATGACGGAAGTAGAGCAGGGTGGCGTTTTTACGCGGGTCGCCCTGTTCGTAGGCTTGTGCCATATATTCTGTCGCCATGTGCCATCCCCATCCCAAGTCCCATTGACCTGCTCCGCGCACACCTTGTACTTCGCAGAACTGGCTGCCGATAACATCGCTTTGGGGAAGAGCGGCGGTGGCGGTACATTGCAGTTCGAATACAGAACCGCCGTTGTTTTCGCCTTCGTCCGTAAATATCTCGTTGTACGGGGTTTTCAGGTTATAAAGCCCTTTCTTAATGACGTCGGTAGAGGCTGTGTACATATTGTTCCAGTCGTTTCGCATCATATAGGTACGCGCGTGAAGCGAACGTGCGGCTCCCCAGGTGAGGCGTCCGAGGTATTCGGTGCTCCATGTTTCCGGCAGTGACTCCTCGGCAGTTTTCAGGTCGGTGTCAATCTGCTCGTAGATTTTCTCGACGGTTGTTTTCGGAATATTGGCTTCCGAAGCGTCGTTGATTTTGTAGGTCACGAGGGGGACTTCGCCGAAAGCTCTTACCAGATTGAAGTAGCAGTAGGCACGGAAGAAAGAGGCTTCGCCTTTGTTGATGATATCTTCGGCTTCCGTTTGTCCGGCTGTCTCTTTATCTGCGATGGATTCGAGAATGTCATTGCACTGGTAGATGATGGCATAATTCTGTCCCCAGTAGGCGCCCAGCAGACCGTTGTTGGCGGTATATAGGAAGTCGTCGTACATTTCCGCTACGTCGGAACCGTCGCTGGCTATACTTCCCTTTTCCGAATCTTCGGAACGGAAGCAGTGGATGGCGAATGCGGGAGGACCGGCAGTGATGTTGTAATTACGCATCATCGTGTAGACATTGTAAATCTTACCATTGACGAGCGCATTGGGGTTGTCGTCTTCGGTGAACTGTCCTTGCGGACTGCGGTCGAGAAAGTCGCTGCAACTGCCCAGAAACAGCGTGGCGGCGGCAATAAGAGCTGAAAATATATATTTATCCAGTTTCATATGAGTATGGTTTTAGAATGTTAAGTTGATTCCGAATGTATAAACTGCCGGTACGGGGTAACTGCCGTTGTCTACTCCGAATGCGGTGGCGGTGCCGCCCAGTTCGGGGGTATAGCCGGTGTTATGCTTCCACGTCTTCAGGTTCTGTATGTTGACATATACTTTGAGGGCTTGCAGGCGGATTTTCGCGAGCAGGCTTTTGTCGAATGCATAGGCAAGCTGCACATTGCGGATGCGGAAGAAACGGCCGCTTTCGATGTAATAATCCGAATTCAGCGTGTTGATGGAATGTTTGGAGTTCAGCAATGGCTGGCTGTCGGAAGTCCCTTCGCCGTGCCAGCGTCCCAAACGTTGCTCCATGTAGTTGAACTGGGCAAAGTTATAGTTGTCCCACGTGCGGAAAATCTGGTTTCCGCCTTGTCCCATCATGTCGATGTCCAACGACCAGTTGCGGTAGTTCACTCCGAGAGAGAAACCGTAAGTTACTTTCGGGGTCGGGTTACCTATCATGGTTCGGTCTTCCGGGGTAATCTTGCCGTCACCGTTGACATCTGCGAATTTTAAATCACCGGGGGTGACAGTGGCAAGCGTATTCTCCGGGGATGAGTTGATGTCGGCCTGCGACTGGTAGACACCCGCTACCTTATATCCGTAGAAATAGCCGATAGGATAACCTGCCATCGTATAGCTCTGCTGCTTGTCTCCGGCAATGATGGAGTATCCTTCCTGGACAAGGCTTTTCACTTCGTTCTTGATAGTGGTCAGGTTGGCGCTGACGCTATATCCCCATTCGCCTATCTGGTCGCGCCAGGTTACTGCCATTTCCACACCTTTGTTCTGAATCTGTCCCAAGTTGCCGATGCCCGGAACTGTTCCGGAGATACCGGGAACCTCTGCCAACAGGTCTTTTGTGTTTTTCTTGTAATAAACACCTTCGAAATGCAGGCGGTTGCGGAGCAGGTTAGTCTCAAATCCGGCTTCCCAGGCTTCTACCTTTTCCCAACGGAGATTCGGGTTGGGCAGATATGCCAGCTGGTATCCCGGATAGATGATGGAAGGCTTGCCGAATACGGCAGAGTAAGCGTTGCTCAACAACGGTTCGGCAGGATAGGCCCTGTCCAGGTTCTGGTTTCCCAGTGTACCGTAAGATGCCTTAATCTTCAACATGTCCAGCCACTTGATGTCTTTCATGAATTCTTCTTCGCTTATCAGCCAACCGCCGCCTAATGAGAAGAAGTTCTGCCATTCGTTGCCCGTATAGGAGAATGCTGAAGAACCGTCGCGGCGGAATGAACCGTTGAACAGGTATTTGCCTTTATAATTGTAAATGACACGTGCGAGCATGGACAATGTGCTGCGTTCCCACTGCGTACTTCCGTTAGTGGCAGTGGCGGCATCTCCAATGCTGACAAACCACTTGTCGGGGTCGTTCGGTATCATCAGCCCCACTCCCTGCTTGCGTGCTCCGTCCAGCCGGCTCAGTGAGTTATAATAGGTAGTGAAGCCTGCGGTAGCAGTCAGGTTATGATTGCCGTTGTCGAAGCTGTTGGTATATGTCAGTACGTAGTCGCTCTGTACTTTCGTTTCATTTTCCTTGAATTGGCTGACTTCCGTCTTTCCTGTTCCCAAAGTGGCGATGTCACCATTGACGGTAGAGTCGTATACTTTGACAATAGGGGTGTAGGTACGTCCGTTGTTGGATGCATAGTCCATGGAGAAGGTAGCTCTGAATTTGAAATGTTTCAGGAAATCCACTTCACCGTAGATATTGCCCGATGCGCGGTAGTTCTCGGCTTTGGTAGTGTTCGCCTTCAAATCTACGTCCACCATCGGGTTGTTGATTTGTGCCTTTTGGAATTCGGGCAGGGCGGTGTATAGTCCATATTCATTATTGTATACGGGAGCGATAGGAGTGGCACGAAGTGCGTTCAATACCTGTTTGGAATCGGCAGGGAGCATGCGTGCACCGTTGAACTGGAATCCGACTTTCAGGAAATCCGTGATTTTATAATCATTGCTGGCATTGATGGTCACCTTGCTGAATTTCTCATGCTCGATGTTGCCTTGTTTGTAAGAGTAGCCTACGCCCAGATAGAAACTATGTTTGGGCGAAGCTCCCGTGATGCTGATATTGTTGTTGGTGATAAAAGCGTTCTGGAAAATCTCGTCCTGCCAGTTGGTGTTTGCATCCCATCCGGTGTAATCGAACGGAGCATCTCCCTGGTTGGCGAGTTGTTCGCTATACAGTTCCTTGAATTGCTCGCCATTCACCATTTTCACCTTATCCACTACTTTCTTGAATCCGAAGGACGTGTTTATGTTCACTAATGTCTGTCCTTCCTTCGCTTTTTTGGTGGTGATGATGATAACGCCGTTCGCACCACGGACACCGAAAATAGCGAGGGATGACGGGTCTTTCAGAATCTCCATAGACTCGATATCTTCGGGGTTGAGGAAGTTGATGTTGTCGTTGAACAGTCCGTCAACGATGTAGAGGGGTTTGTATCCGTTGATGGAGTTTGTCCCGCGGATACGGATTTCAGGGTCGGCGCCGGCACGTCCGGAGTTTACGATTTGCACGCCTGCCACCTTGCCTTGCAGGGAGGAAAGCGGGTTCATCGCCGGCTTGTTGGCCAGTTCTTCCCCTTTGATGTTGGTGATGGAACCCGTCAAGTCTCTTTTCTTCGCACTACCGTATCCGATAACTACTGTTTCGGCAAGTACTTGCGAATCTTCTTTCAGGGTGACGTTGATAACGGTCTGCGCACCCACTTTGATGCTTTGTGAAGTCATACCTACGTATGAAAATACAAGTACGTCCTCCGGGGTGACAGAGATTGAATACTTACCGTCCATATCTGTAATGGTTCCGGTGGAAGTTCCTTGTACGAGCACCGATGCACCGATTAATGGCTCATTGGCGGCATCCGTCACTGTTCCCGTCACTGTCTTTGCTTGTGCAAAGGCAGATGTGGTGGCAAGCAACAAGCAGGCGAGCGCCACTATGCTCTTAAACCAAGTAGTTTTCTTCTGAATCTGAAGATGTTGTAAAGGTCTAGTCCTCATTGCATTAAATTTTTCCATTTGTTACTATTTAGGTTGAAGTCTTTTTCTGCCGTCTGCCGGCGAAAGTAACAAAGTGAACAAACGAAATGCAAAAAAGATTTTGGAAAAAGAAAGAATGCCCGATTTTAACATTGAGAATTACTCTTTTTGTTATGATAAGTGCAACAAGGTGATTTCTTCGGATAATGTTTGGAAGATCGCATATTATTTGCTATATTGCTGTCTCTTACCTGTAAATTGTATGCTATGAGGTACTGTCTCGTTATGATTTTGATTCATACTGTTGCTGTTGTATTCTTTGTATCTTCCTGTCAGAAAGATAGCAGCTCTGAATCATGTCTTTCGGAATATATTGATTCGCTTATGCAAGTATCTCCAGATAGCGCTTTGTTGGTACTTGAGTCTATCGTTCACCCTGAAAAACTTTCAAGAAAAGACAGGGCGGATTATGCAATTATATATTCCCGTGTACAAGATCAACTGTGTATACGCCAAACGAATGATTCGTTGATTCGGGAAGCGGTTAAATATTATGCCGGAGAGCTAAATCGGAAGAAAGAAATGGAAGCGTATTATTACTTGGGATGTGCCAATAAGGATATGCGCAGAATGAAATTGGCGGTAAACGCATTCTTAAAGTCTTTGAAGACAATGCCGGCAAAGACTGAAAGTGTATATTTAGGAGCAATTTATACAAAATTAGCTGCTTGTTATGAAGATCAGGATATGTATGTTGAGGCACTGGATATGTATAGAAAAGCGTGTAAAGTGCATCTTGAATTGCATGATGAAAAGAATCTTTGTAATAGTTATCGTGGAATAGCAGTTGTACATCATTTATGTAATCAACCGGATAGTTCTCTTTTATATTATCAAAAAGCTTTGTCTATAGCTGAAACTTATAATGATATGCGATGGTCTTATCTGATATTAAGTGATATGGCACGAATTTATTATGAAAAAAAGAATTTTCGAAAGGCGCATTGGTGCATTTCATTATCTCTTGCTATTGCGCCTTCGAAAGATAAACTGTGGTCAGGGCATCTTTTGAAAGGAAGAATTTTGAAAAGTATGCATCAGGCTGATTCTGCCCGTTATTATTTTAATATAGCTAAAACCTCTCCTTATATATACAGTCATGCGGGCAGTTATTATGAGCTTTATGATTTGGAAAAGACTGAAGGTGATTTCTCTGCCGCAGTGGCTGCTGTCGATTCTTTTCTGATATTGTCTGATTCGATACAGAAAACGACTAATGCGCTGGAAATTGAAAGAATGAAAGGGAAATACGAAGCGGGATTATTGCAGCGGCAGTTATCTTCGGATTATAGAATCAAACTATTATCATTGGTCAGTATATGCGCGTTGATAATTCTTGTATTTCTTTTAAAGGACAGACGAAGAAAAAATAAATTGATTAGGTTGCAAGGGCAAATCAATAGCTTAAATGCTGTTACTTTGCAGAAGTTATCTTCTGGCGAAGAAGGAGAAGCTATTCCTGTGGAATCAGAAAAGGATACTTTTGAAAAGCATTTTAAAGCAAAGTTGGAATTATGTTTGCAGTTATATAAGGAAACAGATATTTATAAGAAAATTCGTGTAATTGAGAATGATGAATTACGGCATAAAGTTCATTTGAATGCAGGCGAGCGTCAAAAGACCTGTGAAGAGCTTTATAAGAACTTCAGTGATTTGATGACTGATTTGAAATTGCAGTGTGCTAGTTTGACAAAACAGGATATCCTTTATTGTATATTTCTAGCGACGGGATGTTCTAAATATACGATTCTGCTTTGTACCAGTACGTCCGAGGGAGCCTTTAAGACCCGAAAAAGCAGGATTAAAGAGAAACTTGGTGATGAGCTTTTTAAACTTCTTGTTGATAGGGAACACCGCTAAATAAGTATTCATATCTATATTTCAATTATGTAATTCTTGCTGTATCTTGCTTTGTAACCAAAATTGTAACTTCATTTGCTTGAATATTAGAGAGGAATTGACTTTATTTGTTTCAATTAATAGCTTTTAATGTATTCGTTCCGGAACTATGGTAACACTTCATTGTGAAGTTATTCTAAAGAATTCAATAAGATTGAGTATTCATGAGAGGTGATGCGAATCCTAATTTGAGTGTATATGAAAAGTTTTTAGGATATTGGAAAAGCCTTTTCATGAATTGTTTGATTTACTAAAAAAGAAAATACCTTGTTGGGGTTGACATGTTGTGGCGCAATGAGTGTAATTTGGGGGGCAGCTTTCTCTTATTCCTTGGATAAATGTTTAGATCCCAGCACAGTAACTGTAGATACATCAGATAGTATCTCATCAGAAGTCGATGATAGTACAGAAGAGACTTCTACTGCCGTTTGTACTGGAGATGATGAAACGTTAAATATATAGTGTTATGAAATATGTGAAAGATAATTTGGCTGATATAATCATTCTTATCCTACTGGTTGTTTGGGGAATATACGATTTGTTTATGTGGCAATCTGAATGTAGTAATTTAGTATCTATTGTAGTTGGCTTTTGTTTGGTTTGTTTGTTCCCTTGGTGCTGTAAGGGAACAAATGAACGATTCTTAAAAGTTAGGAATAGAGCTTTGCGATATTCTTTTACGTTTCTTGTTTCTCTATTTTGTGCATTAAAAATTGTAGAGGTCTTACGTGAGCACTCCATTGAAGTTGATGCTATAAAAGTGATTTTTGTGGGTGTTTTCTTACAAAGTGCGTATTTTTTGATAATGAAACAAAGAATTGACAGATAGTTCTATGTGTTGATATACTTTAAGTGGGGAACTTCAGGATTATTTTCAATCCTGAAGTTTTTTAGTGTAAATGAAGGAACGATTAAAACATTTCTTCCGCAGTTTTCATACACTGAATGACATCTTCCTTTGTTCCGCTGAAAGGGCCGGATTTCTCAATTTTCAATGTAGACATGGCTGCCGCAAAGCGTCCTGCTTCTTCGATGCTTGCACCTGATACCCGTTGGTACAAGTAGCCGATGGTATAAGTGTCCCCACATCCTGTTGCATCCACTACTTCTTTAGGCTTATATGCCGGGATGCGGTAAAAGTCGGTTCCGTTGAAAATAAGCGAACCCATGCTTCCGAGGGTGACTAATACTTCTTTTACTCCCCATTCGTATAACCGACGGGCAGCTTCGTGCGGGTCGTCAAGACCTGTCAGCACTTCCATCTCGTGTTCGTTGACTTTCAGAAAGTGGATGTATTGAAGTGCTTCCCGTTTATCTGTCCAGTCTACAGGATACACGTGCGTGTCACGTACTTCGCGAAGGTAACCTTGTGAGTCCACCGCAATTAGTCCTTTTCGGGAAAGTGCTTTGATTACTTCCAATGAGAAATCATCAGCCAGCAAAGAACCGAGATGATAAATCTCCGCATTCACTCCTTCCAGTTCGGTAGCGGTGAACGGGTCAGCTTTGGCTAGTACACGTTGGGTACGGTCGTCAGGGTTGGCACCGTAGATATTTTCAAAATATACTGAGTACTTGCTGGGTAATGCGGTAACATTAATGCCTGCTTCGCGTAGCTGTTCTACCACATTCATTTCGGTAGCACCGACTGCTGTCACCAATGCATAGTCAATATCATTAAAATGGCGGATGGCATGCGAACAATAGAAGGCGGTTCCGCCAGGCATATATACTGTGCTTTGTGGAGTAACCACTTTGTCCAGTGTGATGTGACCGATACAGCAAAGTTGATGTTTATTCATATCCAATCAATTAAAAAAGCCTTCAAGACAGTATCTTGAAGGCTTTTAGTTTTATTTCTGTGCGGCTGATAGGACTCGAACCTACACGTCTCACGACACCAGATCCTAAGTCTGGCGCGGCTACCAATTACGCCACAGCCGCATGCGTAGCTTTTTGTTTAGCGGTGCAAAGATAGGAAGATTTTCTGATTTGACAAATAATTCGGTAATAAAGTTATTCACTTAATATCTCGAATGCCTTTTCAATCAGAGTATCTTTATGCTTAAGTTGGTCTGATTCAGACATGTTGATGGCAACGTCCGGTGCAATACCTTCTTCCAGCGGTTGTTCGTTTTTGTCGAAGTGCGGGCTGGCAGAGAAACGGATGCTCCATCCGTTTGGTAATTCAGATGAGAAAGGAAGTCCCGAACCGCCACCGGTCCAATCGCCGACCTGGATAATTTCTGTATCTTCTATGCTGCGCATCGCATTAACAAAATCGTTTGTCGCACTATAACAACGGCGGTTGGTTAATATAACGACCTTTTTTTGCCAACGGATACTGCTGGATGGTTCCAGATAAATCGGTTCCTTCTTAGAGAAGTCATTATGTCCCGGTCCGGTTTTGTGCTGAATGTATCCGGTCAGCGTCTTTTGGTTGGTAAACCGGGCGGCGATACGGGTAGAATTAGTTAGGTTTCCTCCCCCATTATCGCGTACGTCAATGATTAGTCCATTACAAGGAGCCAAATAGAGAAGAACCTCATCCAGATTACCGTTTCCGACTCCTGCGCTGAAACTTTCGTAACGGATATATCCTATATTATTATCGAATATCTTATATTTCAAGCCGGAAGCAGTGTAATAACCACTGCTGGCACTACCCAGGTAAGTCTGATAGAGAATATCTTCCCGGTAGTTCCAGTCATAGCCCTGATACCAGTCGTCATAAAAAGAAGTACGTTTGGCGGAGGAAAGATTGACATGTCCGTCTTTCAGGATATACAGCATCTGGCTTAGAATGTCGAACAGGTCATCGTTGGACATGGTTGGTATAATCAGCTTTCTGTATTCTTCGTGAACGGCATCCCAGTCAATTCCTTTTGCTTCCAGAAAACAGTACTGTTCGTCAATAATCTTCCATAGTTGTTCGAAGTTGCCTATGGGATCATTGGCATACTCATCCTCTCTGATACAGCCGGTCAATATCGGCAGGCAGCAGAACAGCAAAAGTATTTGTATAATCTTATTTCTCATTCTTGTTATCTCTCACGCTTTGAAGTTTCAACATTAAATTTTTTGTTCTCTTAATAAGCTCTTACCGCAGAGGGCAAGACTGATTCTTTTTTATTTCGGATACGGTATAGGTCTTTCACAAATCCTACCATGAATACATGGGAATAGGTATGTGTCTTGATATTATTTACTTTGTATTGCTGTAAATCAGCCAGATAGCTGAATCGCATTTTAGTGCATCCTATCGGAAGGTCGACAGTCAGCATCTGCCGGAGCGAAGGCTGATTGTGCAGGGAAGTGAATTTTATCACTCCACTAGAGTTGCCCAAGGAGAATATCTCATAATAGGATTGTCCGTAGTGCGGTGAGAAAAGCATTCCCATTACAGGCAAATTGACCTGATAGCGCAACACCATCGGATAACGTTTTATTTTCAGATGCCAGATTGCCATTCCCGAAGCATCCAGGTTGACGTAAGCTCTTGCGGAAGCGGGATTGTTGGTGTTTCGGAGATTGTAAACAAAGCCACCGTTAGCGTCTATCAATCCACCTGCCAGCAACTTGAAGTTCTCCGTCAGCCGGAACTGGTAGTGAAGACCATAATTCCAATTGACCAGACCGGAGAAAGTGTTATTGTTGTCGGCACGGTTGTGTGTATAACCGATGTCTGCCTGGAAGAAATTCTGCACGGAAATATTCCCGTCGAACAGTTTGGTCATCCGAATCGTTTCGCGGGAAACACGGAAGTCGATTCCTTTGTATTCCTGAGGTGAAAGATAGGTGTCGAACACATTGGTAAATCCGATACCGTACATGGTGGCACGCGTTACATAGCGATGGGTTTGCAGACTGTCCGCCTGTGCTTGTAATTTTGTGCAGAGGGCGAACAGGATGCATCCTGTCAGCCCCCAGTATATTAGTTTTTTCTTCATCAGAATAACTTCATCTGCCCGGTGATTTCGTCAATAATATCTCCTTCGCTCTTGCCGTTGTCCGGATCCAGATTCTCCGGTTCTTCTTCCGGTTCTTCCTGCGTTTGCTGTTCGGGTTCGGGGAAACGGGTCGGCTCAAGTTCGTTAATCGTCTCAACCGTGTAGGTGGTGATACGTTTGCCTTTTGCCTTGAACCCTTTGACAGCGATAAATTCATCCGCATCAATTTCCAGCGGGTCGCGGAAACTGTCATGTCCACCGAATACAACTTCCAGGCGTGGGTAGTATTCATCGGTCAGTAAGATGAGACGGTTGTTCTTGTTCTCGCCCAGATAGTTCTGTTTGCGGTTGGAACCTTCAAAACAGAAACGTTTCAGGTACGGATAATTTTGTTGGTCGGCATCATAAAGAGCGGCAGTCCATATCTTGTTGGGGTCGAACTTCTCAACGATGCTTACATTATCTTCGTAGTGGTTGCTCAGGTCGAAGTTACTGTTGTAGAAATCACCGTTGTTCAGGACTACCAGTATGGTGTCTTCACTCTGGAATTCGCCCAGATATTCACCCCGGCCGTCGTAGTTGAGGCGGAGAATGTCACGGTCGAACCATACTTTACGCCCGCCGAGGGTCGAACCGCCTTTTTGTTTCAGGGTGATTTTGTGTATCGGCAGACGGGTGAGGATGATACCGCGTGCCTGCCGGCCTTTAATACCCACTTCGCTGAAGTCTTGCTCGAAGATGATGCGGCGTACGCGTGGGTTAGGTTTCAACGTAACCTTGATGATTTCGGCTTCTCCGTTCGGATTGGCACTGAAATAGGTGATACGTGAATCGGGGGTACCTTGCGTGACGTCATATTCACGGTCGCGGACTACGGAAGTCACGGCAAAGCGTTTGACATAGGTCGTTCCCTCTTTCCCATCGCGGTATGCTACGTTGTAAATCGTCCGTTTGTCGTTCTTCTTGAATACGTTGACGTAAAGAACGTTCTTGCCGACAAACTTCTTGTCGGCAACAGGCGTAACGAGGTACTTGCCGTCGCGGAAGAAGATGATGACATCATCAATATCCGAACAAGAAGCCACAAATTCGTCCTTCTTCAAGGCTGTTCCGATAAATCCTTCTTCACGGTTGATATAGAGCTTTTCGTTCGCTTCCACTACTTTGGCGGCTTCGATGGTGTCGAAGTTGCGCAGTTCCGTGCGGCGCGGGAAGTTCTTGCCGTATTTGTTCTTCAACATCAGATACCAGTTGACGGTATAATCTACGATATGCGCCAGATGGTCGTCAATTTCGGCGATGTCCTCTTTCATCCGGGCGATGAGTTCGTCCGCTTTGTCCGAGTTGAATTTCAGGATACGTCCCATTTTGATTTCCATCAGTTTGAGAATATCCTCTTTGGTCACTTCGCGGATAAATGTCGGATAGTAGGGTGTCAGACGTTCGTCGATATGTGCGCAGGCGGCGTCCATGTCTTTGGATTGCTCGAATTCTTTGTCCTTATAGATACGTTCTTCGATAAATATCTTCTCAAGAGAAGAGAAGTGCAGTGCCTCCAGTATTTCGCCTTTCTTGATTTCCAGCTCCTGTTTCAATAGGTCGAGCGTGTTGTCTGCCGACTTTTTCAGTACTTTGCTGACGGTGAGGAAGTGGGGTTTGCTGTCGTCGATAACACAGCAGTTGGGCGAGATGCTCACTTCGCAATCGGTGAAAGCATAGAGGGCGTCTATCGTTTTGTCCGATGACGTGCCGGGTGCCAGATGCACCAATATTTCTACGTTGGCAGCCGTGTTGTCGTCTACCTTACGAATCTTGATTTTTCCTTTGTCGACAGCTTTCAGGATGGAGTCGATGACGGATGAAGTGGTCTTGCCGTAAGGAATCTCCGTGATGGCAAGTGTCTTGTTGTCGAGCTTGTTGATTTTAGCGCGTACTTTCACTGCTCCGCCGCGTTCACCGTCATTGTATTTGGCTACGTCGATGGAACCGCCCGTCTGGAAGTCGGGATAGAGTTGGAATTCTTCGCCGCGCAGGTAGCTGATAGAAGCGTCGCAAAGTTCGTTGAAGTTGTGCGGCAATATCTTGGAAGAAAGTCCTACGGCGATACCTTCCACTCCCTGTGCCAGTAATAGCGGGAATTTCACGGGAAGAGTGACCGGTTCCTTGTTTCGTCCGTCATAAGACAGCTTCCATTCGGTAGTCTTGGGATTGAAAACGACATCCAAAGCAAATTTGGAAAGGCGCGCTTCGATATAACGGGGAGCGGCAGCACCGTCTCCAGTGAGGATATTACCCCAGTTACCCTGGCAGTCGATCAACAAATCTTTCTGTCCGAGCTGCACCAGGGCATCTCCGATGGAAGCGTCACCATGCGGATGGAACTGCATGGTGTGTCCCACAATGTTGGCAACTTTGTTATATCGTCCGTCGTCCAGACGCTTCATGGAATGCAGGATACGTCGCTGAACAGGCTTTAAACCGTCGTTAATATGGGGGACGGCACGCTCAAGAATCACATACGAAGCATAGTCCAGAAACCAGTTCTGGTACATGCCTGTCAGTTGATGTTTTACGTTTTCGTCCCGCGCGTCCGCCGGTTTGTAGTCTGAATGTTCTTCCGGTATCTCGTTAATTTCGTCACTCATATATCAATCTTCGCTTTGCTTTTACAACAAATTTTCTTCCTGAACATCAAAAAAGGGGATGTCCACGCAAAAATACGAAATAAATTCATATGAGGACGAAAAGAACTCACGTTTTTCCATCCGTACGGTGGAAAAGCATATCGAGCTGGCTCTTCGCACGTTTAAGGAACAGTTGGGGGGATTCTTTACGTTGCTGATGGGTGTTCTATTTTAATTGCTCCCATTCCTTTCAACATACTCTGTTGGAGAGCATCCATAAACAGCTTTGAAACAGCTACAAAAATAGGAGTGACTGTTAAAACCGACTAAAGTTGAAACCTCTGAGACCGTAATCTTCTTTTCAATTAATAGGCGTGCAGCCATCTGTAAACGTGACCTACGCATAAATTCGGTAGGGGAGAAGTTGGTCAGTTGTTTGATCTTATAATAGAGATTCGTTTTACTCATTCCGATTTCATTGCAGAACTTCTCAATATTCAACTCTGGATTAGAGATGTTTTCTTCCATGACAGAATAAAGTTTCTGTAAGAAACGGTCATCAGCTGAAGTGATATTGGCTCCTATATCATGGGTATTAAAATTCTTGCTATATAAGTCTTTCAATTTCTCTCTGGAAGTGAGAAGATTCACAATGCGAGCTTTCAGATGCATCATATTAAATGGCTTGGTAATATAATCATCTGCCCCTATTTTCAATCCTTCTTCTACTTGTAGGACAGTTGTTCGTGCAGTGAGCAGGATAACGGGAATATGTCCGGTGCGTAAATCGTTTTTTATGATACGGCATAGTTGGATGCCGTCTGTCCGGGGCATCATAATATCACTTACTATCAAATCCGGCATATAGCTGAATGATTTTATTTTAGCTTCTTCTCCATCTGCAGCTTCTATGATATTATATAGTGTTGCCAAATTTCGTTTCATGTAGTGCCGCAATTCTTTATTGTCCTCTACGATTAATAATGTATGTTTTTTGTTTTTTGTGTGCTCCTCTGTTTCATCAGGTTGTTCGTCGGAATCAAATTCAGTTAGTGATAAATTAGTGTAGCGTGTAATATTTTCACTATCCTTGTAATTCTCAATAATTTCATCAGTCGACAAATGAGCATTCCCTAATGGCAATTCTACAAAGAAAGTACTTCCCTGTTCCAGTACGCTTTCCACATAGATACGTCCCTTGTGCATTTCTACAATAGCTTTTGTCAGGTATAATCCGATACCAGTACCGGGAGTAGACGAATCCGATTCGTTAACCTGATAGAAAGGATCGAAGATGGCGCTTAATTTATCCTCTGGAATACCGATACCTGTATCTTTTATTGTTAATAGGATAGAGTGGCTCCTTTCTTCATTATAAGTTATCCCTATTTCTATCTTCCCGCCATTAGGGGTGTTTTTTATGGCATTAGACAATAAATTGAACAGAACTTTTTCCATTAATCCACGGTCATACCATAGATTAACAGGATTGTCTGTTATGTCGTAAGAGAGAGTAATTCCTTTCGAATGTGTGAGTTCCTTGAATGCAAGTACAATTTCTTCGATAAATTTTGAAAAATTACCTTCCGCAGCTCTTAAATTCATTTTACCGGCTTCTTTTTTCCTGAAATCCATTAGTTGGTTAATTAGGAACAAGAGGCGTTTGGAATTGCTGTACATCAGTTCCAAAGGCTTTTTGATAGTAGAGGGTAAATCCGGTCGGTTTAATAATTCCTCTAGAGGTGCGATGATTAAAGTTAAAGGAGTACGTAACTCATGGGAAAAATTAGTGAATAAGTTGATACGGTCATTATGTAATTTCTCCGAGTTTTCCTGCTCCATTTGCTTTATATGTACATCATTCGTCAACTTTATTCTTACCTTTAAATAATGCAGGTATGAAACGGTGATGCTCAATAAAATGAGAATGTAGATTCCTATTGCCCACCAGGTTTTCCAGGGTGGTGGCAATACCTCCAACCGGACACAGATTCCTTCTTCATTCCATACATTATCATTGTTGCAGGCTTTTACATGGAATATATATTTGCCCGCAGGTAGGTTGGTATAATGCGCCATAGTCCGGTTGCTGACATGAATCCAGTTTTTATCAAACCCTTCCATATAATATGCGTACTGGTTCTGGTCGGAACGTATGAAATTCAGTGCACGATAGTCGAATGTGATATTTGATTCATTGTAATCCACTACAATTACATCTTCGTGTATGTTTAACTGTTTTAATGGTATCCTTTTATTATTAATTGAGATGTTTTTTATAACAACAGGCGGGATATTGGTATTTGTACTTCGGTGGGAAGGATTAAAAGATACAATGCCGATGTCACCTCCGAAATAACAGGTGGAATCTGTGCGCAAGCAAGAACGTAACGCGAACTCATTGACTTGAAATCCGGTGAAGTTGCTTATATTTTTCTCTTTTGGAGTAATTTTGGCAACTGACGAGAAGGTGGAAGCCCAAATATTCCCATTTGTGTCTCCTGTAATGGCGCAGATTGTATTTGATTTCAGACCATCATCAATCGTATATTGATGTGCGACTTCCTTGTCGCTTGTCAGGCCAATGATACCTTGCCTGGCAGTGGCTACCCAAATTTGGTTGTTAATGTCACGATATAACTGATTGACACAAATATTTAACCCATTTTTGTCTACATGAAGAAAGGAAGAGCAGTCTTGAGTTTGAAAGTTGTAGCGGTAGATTCCATGCGAATTGCTTCCTAATAAGAAATAACCGTCTCCATCCTCTAAGATAGAGCAAATATTGCTGAATGTAATTTCTTTACCAGAAGGTAAATAGAAACTGGTTTGTATATTTCCTTCTGCGGAAATGTAAACCAATCCTCTTGTACCGGAGATTCCTAACAAAATATTGCCTTTGGAGTCAGGATGGACTGTGATAATCGAAGAACCTCCTGGTAACGTGATAGTGCGAAGTGTTTTTTTCTGGTGAATATCAAAAAGAGAGAGTTTGCCGCTATTGGTTCCTATATATAATATGGAACCATTATTGTACAAACAAGTTACGATATTCGAACGGAAGTCGAAATCTCCTTCCTTATTGTTAATATTATAACGTACATATTCTCTTTTCAGAATGTCATAATGAAGTAGGCCTCCTCCTTCAAGTCCTATCCATATTCCGTTGACATCATTTACCAGTGGGCCTACAATACCCAGTAATCTTTTTCCTTCAAATGTAGGGGTGTAAAATTGGAAAAAGTTATTGTTTTGCAGATTGAAGTAATTGACTCCACCGGCCCATGTACCCAACCAAATGGTGTTGTCTTTATCACAATAAGCGGAATGAATGGAAAAGTGGGATAATCCGTTTTGATTATCAGATTTCTGTTGATAGGCAGTGAAGGTTTTCTTTTGAGGATTAAAAATGTTGATTCCGTTGAATGTGCCGACTAGAATATTACCAACATGGTCTTCTGTAATGCATCTGACTGAGTTGTTACTAATGCTATTAAGATTGTGAGCTTGATTAATGTAATGCGCTTTGATTGCTAACTGACGGTCTAATACAAATAAACCATTCTCAGATGTTCCGATATAAATGGAACCATCTGTTCCTTTATATAGTATTTTAATTCCAGAAATAATCTGTTTGTCGGGAAGGGGGAAGAATTCATTTTGTGAGGAGTTGAAAAGCAGCAATTCATTGTCAGTGCCGACCAAATAATTATTATCAGTATCCAAATCAATAATAGTATTGATCCGGAAATTTTTAGTGGTGTCCGGAGAATAATGAATGAAGTTCTGATAGTCGGAATCAAATAAATTAAGTCCGTTGTCTGTGCATATCCATACTTTTCCTTTGGAGTCTACATAAACTCTGCGGATGATACTTGAACTGAGCGAGTGTTCGTCACCTTCTTTAGCATAGAACTGTTCGAACTCTTCCGTTGTCGGAGAATATCGGTTTAATCCGTATAATGTGCCGATCCATAATGCTCCTTCTTTGTCTTTACCTAATGAGATCACATAATTATTGGATAAGGAAAGAGAATCATTAGTCCGGTTCTGAAAGACATCTATTGAATATCCATCATATCGTGCCATGCCATCTCTGGTGGCAAACCATATATATCCCTGATCATCCTGAATGATATCAAGTACACTCATTTGAGGCAGGCCCTGACGAGTGGTCAGAGATTCGAAAGAAACGTTCTCGGCATATACGGCTTTTGTATATACGAAGAATAAAATAACGAGTAAAATATGATAAGCAGATGAATAATGACGCATAAACAATTTGCAATTACCGATACAAATAAAAACAATTATTCTATAACCAGCAACAATACTGTCCCGTTTAAATTCAGTTGAGCATGTTTTCGAGCATAATTTCCAATCCGTTGTATTCAAAGAAGTCCATGCCGCGAAAACTTGGATGTTGTTTTCCCTGATTATAGATATCAGACAACGTTTCAATCAGATATTTCCATCCGTTGGGTTGCAAAGATGTATTCTCGTTACCTTCGTCACCGTAAGTGTTCACACTCACTTTGACGCATATACTTACTGCATTCTTATAGAGCTTATCCGCGTTTCCGAGTAAAGGAAGGCTACGGTTCCATATTACTTCTGCACGGTTATAATAAGCCATGACATGAACAGACTCACAATGTTGCAGAAACTGTGTCGTACTGCCATAAGATAACTGTCCCTCATTATATTTAGGCTGATACAGGAAAGATACTGATTCTTTAAGATTGAGAGGGGATAAATTAAAAGAAGCTCGTTGAAGAATAGTAAGTGTGCGTTTAAGAAGCAGATCATTTTCTTTCCCGATACCATAATGATGATTACTGTCCCAATAGATATCCAATCCTTCCGGAACCTGTTCAGCTCCCGACTTCAGGGTATGAGGTTCAAGATCGGCCATGATACCATCCAGCTTTTCAGTGCTATAGACTGTTTGATTATAAAGTTCCAAATTACCAAGATCTTCATAAAGAAGATCCTGGTCGATATATAGTTGGGGGTTACTCAACAGTAAAGCAAATACTTTGATATTATGTGAATGTAAGAATGAAATAAATGTTCTCATCCATTGGAAGTTACTACTGTTTATAGTGGATAAGGTCGATTTCGGAGTAGATACATAAACTTCATTGAATCCCAATAAAATGATCCGGGATGCTAATTTCTCGGGGGCATTCAAATATTTGTTGATAGTTTGAGAATATACATATATACCGTTTTGGTTGGAGTTAGTTGAGTGAGTAGTGACGTGAAACTGCTTTACTCTGTCCATTACGGATGTGGTAAAATCAGCTTGTTCAACTAAAATTTGGTTGTTTGGAGCTGTACCTCCATTATTGGGGGTCTCCTCTTGTTCTTCGCTTGTCTGGCAAGAGGCAAAAAATAATAAAAAGAATAAAGAGAGGTATGTTCCTGTATGTTTCATGAATCAATGATTGTTATTATTCTTTTCATAGTCTTTCCACATCATTTCAAAACCTTGAAACTCGAAAATATCGATACCTCTGAAGGATACGAACTGAGAAGATTTGTCCATTAAAAATTGAAGGGCGTTGATCATGTAATCCCAACCGTGCGTTTGGAAAGAAGTGATAGGACCTTCATCTCCAACTGTGCCCAAACTTGTCTTAACACATACACTAACCGTTTTTTCTTTGTCACCAGCTGCTACTAATATGGGTTTTGCCATTTCAAATACCCGTTCTGCCTTGTAGTTATAAGCCATGACGATTAGTTGGTTGCAATATTGTAAAAACTCTTTTGCACCTCCATGCTCCAGCAGTCCGTTATCTACCCTGGGCTGAAAAAAGAATCCTAATGCCTGGCTCAAAGGAAGTGGTTTCAATTCCTTTTGTGCCATTCTCATTACTTCCACTGTACGTTTCAATAGTAGGTCATTGTCTTTTCCCTTACCGAAATTATTTTTGGAATCCCAGTATAGAGTCAATCCTTTCGGATAGTCAATAAAACCTTTTTTGAGAATATGGGGCTCTAAGTCTGCTGATACACCGTCAAACCGTTGTTTCTTCTTTACTGAATAATTATAATCGATCACTAACTTACAATCATCCAACACACGCATATCCTCAACATATAAACGGGCACTGCTTAATCTTAATGCATGTACTTTCATTCCATATAAGTGAGCTTCTTCTATGAATGCTTTTTGCCATTTCAAGTAGTCGTCAGACTTGCCGGACAGAGCCTTTTCTGAACCTAAATATACATCCGTAAAACCTAATACGGCTAAACGTGCGGCTAATACTTCCGGTGTTTTCAAATAGTCATCAATACTACGTTTGGTATAGATGTACACTCCGCTTCTGTATCCTTGTCCGGTCTTCAATACCTTTTTAAACTCGGCAGCCCGTTGCAACTGTTTCTCGCTAAGTTTTGCTTTAAGAGCCGGGTCTTCTGCTGCAAAAGACAAATTATACAGCAAACAGGCAAGAATTAAAAGAAGTAACTGTTTGGTTCTCATTATTCTATCCATATTAATCTTTATTTTATTTCAATTTCGTCAATAAATAGTAATCCCGGTTCTCCTTCCCGTTCTTTAGGAACAGGAAAATCACCTAAGTTGTGGGGTAACTTTCCGTTTTTGAATCTCAGTTTTACATAACGTGCCTTTTGAGAATCAAAATTAAACTTTTGCTCGAACATTTGCCATTTATTTTCTATGGTATAGGTGAATTTCTTAGAAACAATCCGTTTGAAAGAAATAGAGTCATTTGAAATTTCAATATCGACCGACTTGGGGGCAACGGCTTCCTGCCCATATCCATTCATCACTCCGTAACGTATTTCTTTGAAAGAAGTCAGGGTATCAAGATCGACAACAATCTCGGTGTATCGGGCTGGCTTGAAGGCAACCCAAGGATGCACATGGTTCAAGTAACCGCGTATGCCATTTGTCAGACCGCAGAAATTAAATTCACTGTAATCTTTGGCTCCCGGATTATCAGGCTTGAACCTATAAGCTACGTTCGAAGAAGTCTTTTTGCCGGTCGCCTTGTTTACAAAGAAAGATTTCTGAGTAACTTTACCAACTTGTTTACCATTATTGAAAATGGCCGCTTTGATATGGGTGTCCCTGGTGATTTTAATAGGTTGGGTATATGTAGCGTCTTTTATGGTCGGTTCATTCCCATTCAGTGTATAATGGATTTCAGAACCGGGCATCATCCCTTTTAATCGTATTTCGAAAGATTGTGTACGGCGGTTGAATGTTCCGTCAATATAGGCATCGAAATAATTGCGGCATGCATGGACAGACTGATAATCCAAACGTTTGTAGTGCGGATTGAGATTCGTCAGGAATTCTTGATAACGTTCAGGCTTATTCGTTCCCCAAGCAACTTCCGCAAAAGCATAAAAACGAGGATACATATAGTAATCCACTACTTGAGGGGTTTTCATATATGGTGTCCATAATGCAGCTTCTGTGCCTAGGACGTATTGACTTAAATTTCCCTTTAGTAGCGTGGATAAAGGGTTGAAGCGATAGATTTGTTCCATAGGGAGAAAACTGCCGGATCCCACCGGAGCAAATTCCGGGTCTTCCTGATAATAATTTAAATAAGTATCTGCATTAGGAATCATAATAACAGGATGACCGGCTTGGGCAGCCTTAATACCACCTTGTTCACCTCTCCATGACATTACTGTTGAATTAGGAGCCAAGCCACCTTCCAATATTTCATCCCAACCAATCAGTTGTTTTCCCTTTGCGTTCAGAATCTTTTCTACACGATGAATGAAATAGCTTTGCAAACCACTCTCGCCCTTTAGTTTTAAATTCTTTATTAACTGTTGGCAATGTTTACATTGTTTCCAGGCCGCTTTTGGACATTCATCCCCGCCAATATGGATATACTTTCCGGAGAAAAGTTCTGCAACCTCAGTGAAGACATCATTCAGGAACTGAAATGTCGTCTCTTTCGGACAGAAAACATTATCAAAAATGCCGAAGTTTTTCACTACTTCATATTCTTTTTTTATTCCGCAGGACAATTCTGGATAAGCAGCTACTGCGGCAGAACTATGTCCTGGCAGTTCTATTTCGGGAATGATCGTGATATAACGTTGCTCTGCATATGCCACAATTTCCTTAATATCTTCTTGCGTATAGAATCCTTGGTGTTCTACTCCGTCGGGAATAACCGGTGCATGAAAATGTTTGTACCCTGTTTGAGTATATGGTCTGTATGCCCCGACTGAAGTAAGACGCGGATATTTCTTTATTTCAATTCGCCATCCCTGATCTTCTGTCAGGTGAAAGTGGAAATAATTGATTTTTTGGGCGGCTAACCGGTCTATAAATTTTAATACATATTGTTTGGGCATAAAATATCTGGCAACATCCAACATCATTCCCCGGTAACCGAAACTGGGCTCATCTGCGATATGAGCACAAGGAATCTGCCATACCACCTGATTTCCTATGAAATCAGGTGAGCAGATTTCAGCTGGTAACAGCTGCAGGATGCTTTGCACTGCATAGAAGAAACCGACAGGTGATGCGGCTTTTACAATGATTTTCTCAGGTGATATGTTTAATAGATAAGCTTCTTTACCCAAAGACTTGTCTTGGGTGAAGACGATATCTGCATATATATTATCTTGAGCAATAGTCAATTGCAAACCTGATACTTTAGATAAGCTATTTATGAAATCGGTAGCAATCTGATGAACCTCTTTATCCTTGGAAGGTATTGACAATTGCATATTACTTTGAAAAATAAAGTATCCTTCCATTGCCTGAAGGGCTTTGGGGTAGGGGATAATGGGGTACTTGCCGTAAGCATGAACCTGACCGATTCCTAATAGGATAATAGATAATAAAGATATAAAGTATTTCATATAAATCTATTTAGACATAAATATACTGGAACTGTCATTGTCAATGTATAATGTGGCATGGGGATGATTTCTTAAAATAGAAGCAGGACATTGGGGAGACACCGGTCCTCTTAATGTTTCGTTTACAGCCCATGCCTTTGTCTTTCCAGGCACTATGCAGAATAGATAATCAGCTCTGTACAGGGCGGGTACCGTAAGAGTGAGCGCATGAGTTGGAACTTTGTCAATATTGGCGAAACATCCGTCGTTAACTTGTTGTTGTCGGCACTTTTCATCAAGATCGACAACTTTCACCAAATGTGGATCTTGAAAGTCCGCCACATGAGGATCATTAAAAGCAATGTGTCCATTTTCTCCGATTCCCATGAATACAATATCAGTGGGGTTGTTTTGTAAGAGTGACGTATATTCCCGACACGCTTCTTGTATGTTTTCCGCCTGACCGTTCAGAAAGAAAACATTCCGAAAAGGTACTTTGGAAAAGATATGTCTCTGCAAGAAGTTGCCAAACCCTTGAGGTGCATCTTTTTCCAGCCCTATGTATTCATCCATATGAAATGCATTTACCCTTTTCCAGTCTATGTCTTCCATTTGACTCAGAGCATCCAAAAATTCATTTTGGGATGGAGCTGCCGCAAATATAATATTAGCGATATCCTTTTCTTTTAATAATTGTTTCAGGCATATGGCAGCTTCTGAAGCTGCCTGGATTCCCATTGAGATGCGGTTTTCGCTGATTTTTACTGATAAATTATCTATCTTCATATCTTTCGTTTTTTGTTTTATAAGTTTTCATATATAATATTTCCTTTGACCATGGTCATTTTAATATCGATGTTCTCATTGAATAAAATCAAATCGGCATCTTTTCCTTTCTGTAAACTACCTTTATGTTGTTGGATATCCATTATTCCGGCAGGAGTTGCCGATACCATTCTGACTGCGTCACATAAAGGTATTTCCGCTATTTTAGTGGCTGTACGCACCAATCTGTCAGCAGTCGCTACACTACCAGCGAAAGCCGAGCGATCCGGTAGTTTGGCAACTCCGTCTTCAATGAGCACCTCTTGTCCTTCTTCGATACTGCCAAGGATACTTTTTCCGTCCGGCATACCCGCGGCTCTCATTGAATCCGTAACCAAAGCAATATTTTCTGCTCCCTTAATTTTATAGACTAATTGCATCAGGCTTTTAGGTACATGTATTCCATCTGCAATAATCTCAAGAGTCATTCCATTTATCAGATAACCGCTCTCAATGACACCGGCATACCGGAAAGCATTTTTTCGGGTAATTCCTGACATGGCGGAATAGAAGTGAGTGATATGCCGGTATCCACAATCAAATGCTTTCAGAACTTCTTCATAAGTCGCATCTGTGTGGGCGATTGAAGGTAATATCCCTCTGTTATCCAAATAATTTCCCAACTCAAGTGCTCCCGGAAGTTCGGGGGCTATGCTCCACCGGGCTATGTGGTTGGTGTGGGATAGTATTTCCTGATAATCCGATGGAACAGGAGTTTTGAGAAATCTCGGATCCTGTGCTCCACGCTGACTGTGGGCGAAGTAAGGGCCTTCTAAATGTATCCCACCAAAGGCTGCTCCGTTGTGATTGCAGGAACATGCTTTCTCATACTTCTCAAAGCTATTGAAAAGAGCGTCATTGGTACTTGTCAGGGTGGTTGGATATAACAATGTAGTGCCATGACAGGCATGAACACGGGCTGCTTCCAAATAGGCTTCCACACTGCCGTCCATGAAGTCATGATTACCGGCTCCATGTGTATGCAAGTCTATAAAACCAGGGGAAACATACAGGCCGTTTCCATCGATTTCTTTTGCGTCATTGACTTCTATTTTACCAGTTGTCAGTTCTTCTATCACTCCGTCTTTTACAATGACAGTAGCATCCGATAGAATACGGGAAGCTGTTATCGCCCGGCAGTTATATATCTTAATGAGTTTCATATTCTCCATGTTTTTATTTTATAACCGTAAATCGCATAAAAAACAAGGTATATGAAGCAGGGAATTAATACCCAGTATCCCGTACGTACATCATAAACATCAGCGATGGCTCCATAAACCATCGGCAGGAAGGCGTTACCACATAATGCCATGACCAAAAGCGAGGAGCCTAGGTTGGTATGATGTCCTAAGTCATGGATGGCAAGAGGCCATATACCGGCATATATTAATGCGTTCGGCAGCCCGAGCAGCACAAGGAAACATATGGATATATCTACTTGCATTCCCATGAAATCAACTTGTTTTGATAACATCACCACTCCTGTTGATAACAATAGCCCCAATACTGTACAAATTTGTAAAGCCCGGGTTTGAGAAATGATTTTAGGAATCAGGCATACGCCTATCGTATATCCTGTCAATGTACAGATCAAAGTGTATGATGGAAAATGTTTGGCATCAATAAGACTTACATTCATACTTTCTGCATATCCGATAATAGTATCAATGGCAATAACCTGAGTTCCTACGTGGAAAAAGAGAGCCAAAACACCTAGTATCAGATAAGGATAATCCCAAATGCCGTCCTTCTTCTGTGAAGTTGCGGTTTTCTCTTTCTCCTGTTTTTGGAGATTCATTTCGGGGAGTGATGAGTAGCGAATGAATAATCCGAATATAAACAATATCAATGCAAGGATTGCATAGGGAATCATAACTCTGCCGATAAGTTCGTCGAGAACTGCCGTGCGTTCTTCTCCAACTAAGATATTTTGGTTGAGCTGTCTGAATAGCTCATTATCGGATGCTTTCAGGACCAATGCAGCAAAGATGAGGGGAGAGATTATTCCTGCAAACTTGTTACATAATCCCATGATACTGATTCGTTTGGCAGCACTTTCTATCGGTCCTATATTGGTAATATAGGGATTAGCGGCAGTTTGAAGAATAGCTAGTCCGGTTCCTAAAATGAATAAACCCGCCAAAAAGATACCATATGTTCTGGTGTATGCAGCGGGCACGAATAAAAGTGCTCCCAATGCCATTGTCCATAATCCGGTAGCCAACCCTTTTTTGATTCCTAATTTATTTAGCAGGAAGGAAGCCGGTACCGACATGATAAAATAAGCTATATAAAAAGCAAATGTTACCAAATAAGATTGAAAATGGTTCAGCTCGCATCCTATTCGGAAATATGGAATCAGTATGGAATTCACCCAGGAAACAAATCCAAAGATGAAGAATAGGAATCCCATAATGAATATAGGGTAGATAGACGACTCTTTTTTTATAGTATGGCTCATGTGTATTTATGATAATTTGTTTTTATTTGGTAGCAACAACTATGGATAGAGTTGCTACCAAATGGATTCCAGTCTGATTATTTTTCAATTTTTACTTTGATCATAAATTTGGAAGCTGCCAGATTTTGAGTAGTGCGTTCTACAAAGTGGTCGTAAGTGACGATTACTCGTTTGGCAACCCCGTTAATCGGCGTTTCGTATACTCCGACTGCTTCTGTTGCCGTTTCGAAGTTACCTTCGGTAAGTGATGCCACTTCCGCGAAGCCTGTTGCAAGCCGTTCCGCTTTCATATCGTTTATGGTAGCTTTATCAAAACCGCTTCTCTTTATATTGGAGGCTGTTCTGAAGTAAACGCCTTTCACATTGTCCCATTTATCCAAGCCGCATGTTGCATGTTTGAATTTGGTTATGCTTTGTTTTAAAGAAGCCACTCTTATGACTGTATTGCTACTGTAAGAAGAGAAGGCAATATCAACCTCTTGCCAATTGTCTTTTCCATCGCAGTAATCGAATGCTCTCGCTGCTGAGGCAGAGAAGAAGCAACCTGGAGTAGAATCTCCATGGTTAGGCGCACCATCCAATGACATAAGTACTGTATAATAGTAGTATCCTACATGTATATCATACGAAATGACGCTTTGTTTGCCGTTAATATCGGTTGCCGTTAATTTAAGACCTGCTAACTCTATATCTGCCGTATAATTTTGGTCAATAATCACCTCTCTGTCGTTCGTAATATGGATTTCGTTCGTACTTTCCTCTCCTTTACGAGTCGTTTGGGTAATTACAACGGATGTTATTCCGGCTTCAGAAGTTATTTTTCCGGTTAATGCTATAAGAGCATCAATACTTACCCCATTGAATTGTTCGGCTGTCTGATCGAGGATGATAGACGGGGCGGGTGCCAGTTCTTTCACCTTTATCGTTTTTTCTATAGTGGTTGTTTTACCTAACTGATCCGTGGCTTCTATAACTACTGCCTGTACATCAAACGTAACTCGTTCCAGGGTTACAGAGAAGTTGTATGTACTTTCGTCCGGATGAACAGTTTCCCCTATTTGTTCTTTGCCTTCAGCAGTTTTTCTGTAATAACTAACAGAAGTAACTTTGGATTGAGAGTTTATTTTCCCCGTGACAGTCAGGTCGGCAAATTCATTTACCTGAAGATCTCCTTCTGAATCAAACAGGATTTCCGGTGCGGGAATTTCCTCAAAATTGACTTTCAATGTTCCGATTTTTATTTTAACCATATCGGAAGAGCCTGCTCCTGCCGCAATTTTGATGGCAGTGGTTCCTACTTTAAATTGGAAACCGTCATCTTGGAGATTCAACACATACTCTTTTTCGTTATTGGTGAATTTCAGTGTGTCTTTTCCATTGATGGGTATGATTTTCTCTTGTCTGTTCACAACTTCAGAAAAAGCGATATATCGCAGGTTTTCTTCACTGCTTACTCTCACAGAAATAGAAGGCATCGGATCCCCTTCTCTGTAATCAATTTCATTAATACCTTCATTAAATGAAACAACCGGGGCATCACGTAATGGAATGACTTTGAAAGGTAATGTCAAAATGGATGTTTGTCCGTTTATGTCAGTTGCAGAGACTTTGAATCCAATCATATCTTCCGTATAGACAGGAGTTTGTGACAAAGAATAACTGTTCTTATTGAAGAAGTTGGTAACAGGATTGTCTATTTCCATTTCGATATCTCCTTCTTTCACTATACAGCTCTGAACGGATTTAAGTCCGACTTCTGAGTTGATAACACAAACAATAGATGGATTATTCGTTTTATTCAAGTCGATAGACATCGACTCTGTCATAAACAATATTTCAGGTGCGGGTCCTGTATGTTTATCGTCATCATTACATGATAGCCAGCACAGGCTGACACATATAAATGAAATAATAATATATAGTTTCGATTTCATACTATGATAATTTAAGATTATGGTTTGTAAACGATTTCTTGACCTACTACATGTACAGCCCCATTGGTTGTCAGGATATTGCTGGTCATTGCTGTGACCGGAGTACTGTTGCCCAACATGTCGTTGATGACCAGACGTGAATAAGACTCGATAGAAGCAGAATTGTTCAGCTTTAATGTCATAAAGGCATTCGGTGATTTCCATAAAGTAATCACATTGATCGGATCAAAATTGAGAGTGCCGAGTCCGTGGTAATATCCGTCTATCACATGATACAATAAGATGTTTGTTAATGTCTCTTTGTCCATGTCTTCAATAGATGCCACTCCATAGTTGGACAAGATACCATTTGCCCCTTTGAATGCATCATTATGAAGTAACAAGTAGGTGTATTTTTTTTCAGTCTGAGTATATATCGACAGATCTATCCCTGAACATTCGATGGCGGTCTGAAGAGATGAGAACGCATCCGGGCGTGACTGGATAAATTCCCATGTATTCATATAAACATTGTTGTCTATATTAGCTGGTTCATAATCATAACTGTCTTGTATATCCAGACAACTGAATAAACACAGACTGGAAATACATAATATGATATAAAGTTTTAAAGTTTTCATAAGTTTGCTGATCTTAGTTTGTTAATAACCGGGGTTCTGTTTTAAATTGAGATTCTGATTGATATGATCGCGATGAATGGGGAATAATACTTTTCTTTCATCATTCATTCCATTAATTGGTTCCATCACTTCTTGCCAACGGTTGCAGCGAACCAGGTCGAACCATCGTTTACCCTCACCGACAAACTCTTTTTGCCGCTCTTCCAGTATTGCGTCGAGAATCTCGTCACTACTTACAAAGTCGCTTGCATAAAATGGGTTTTCTCCACTACGGGTTCTTGTTCTGTTTAGCTCGGTGATAGCTTCCGGAGTTCTGTCCAATGCATTTAACGCTTCGGCATATAATAATACAATATCAGCGTAGCGGTATAGTACTAAATCATTGTCTGAATATACACGGCCTGTACCCACGAAAATGGTGCCATCCGGCCAAAACTTCTTTTTCAATTGCGTTTTGCCTTCACCTATGTCTTCCCATTGCGTACTGCCAAATCGTTTATCCAGTATGCCATACATACCTTTTATTTTATCGGATAGAAATACTCTGGGTTGGGAACTTGCAAAGTAGTTGATTGATTGGTTCTCACCGTTTCCCAATTGGTCATAGGCTAATTTGAATATCACTTCTATCGGGGTTTCGGCTTGATTGTCTTCTATAAAGATTGCTCTCCAGTCTTTTGCGAACGTTTCCGGAGTCAAAGCGGAGAGTCCCCAATTCCGCTTATTCAATATTTGTACCTTTTCTTTCATCGTACTTACCACTTTCTCATAATCATGTAACCATGCGTTTACGTCCATTGTGAGTGCGCATATAGTGGCGACATTAATTCGGGTACGGACAGTTGAAGTCTTGTCGATCAGATAATAAGCCTTTTCAAGGTCCGGTAAGATGACTTCCTGAAAAATGGTATTTTTATCTGTACGTTCCCGGTAGATACCTTGCGAGATTTCTTCTATTGGTTCTGTGTATAAAGGCACGTCGCCCCATACACGTACACAGTAGAAATAAGCCCATGCGCGTAAAGCATATGCTTCGGCTTGGAGATTATTCTTCTTGTTAGGTGTCATGGTAATGCGGGGAATGTATTTGATAGCCGCATTGGCTCTGCTGATGACACTGTATAAATCCGTCCATAGTGCAGCCTGATTGTCAACCTGTATATTGTTGTAAATCATTTCCTTTTGATCGAATGCATCTTTGTCGTGAGGAATATAGTTGTCGGCACGGAGTTCTCCCCAGTCCCACATTCCCGGTGAGATTGCTTTTGAAAAAGCGCTGTATATCGCGACAATTCCCACTTCCGCGTCTTTGTCCGTTTTCCAAAAGCTTCCGGCTGTCAGGTCACTAATTGGTTCTTCTGTTAGAAAATCGCTGCACGAAGCACATAGTAGCGATAATGTCAGGATGATAGTATAATATTTAGATTTCATGATTACTTGTTGTTTAGAATGTCACATTTACGCCTAGTCCATATTCTCTCTTTCTCGGATAACGATTCTGATCGATACCTAAAGTCAAAGGATCGCTTGTTCCCAATGAGAATTCAGGGTCATAACCTTTATAATTGGTAAAGGTCAAGAGATTGTTGCCATATACATAAACGGTAGCTGCTTTCATCCATACCGTATTTATCCATTTCTTAGGTAGTGAATAGCTTAGTTTTACATTGCGTAGCTTGATGTAAGAGGCGTCTTCAATGTAGAAACTGGATGGCGGAAGTCTGTTGTGTTCTTTGTTGATCGGAGCCGGATATTTGGCTATATCACCCGGTCCTGTCCACATATTGGCAATGGCATCCGGCGAAGGTGTTGCACCGTCATAGGAGAACTTGTTACGTTTAGCTTCCGCATAGTTGTAAATATCACCACCTAAGGAGTAGTAAAATGATATGTATAAAGAGATGCCTTTGTATGAGAAATTAGTGCTGAATCCGCCATATACGTCGGGTTGTGCGCAACCGATTTTTGTCTTGTCGGATACATCAATAATTCCGTCTCCGTTTATGTCTACATAATCCACGTCACCACCTTTTAACGGGTTACCATCCGAACTTTTCTTTTGTAGAATTTCTCCTGTATACTCTGTGCCGTTGATGAGATATTTTCCGGTAAAAGTTCCGTTGGTAAATTCCGGTGTCAGTTGGTTCCAGTCTTTGGTATAAGCGTTGGATTCATCATAAGGATAGATTCCTAAATATTTGTATCCATAGAACTCTCCCAGCTTGGAGTTGGGTTGTACATAAATGGCATCATCCATTCCCTTATAGAAAGGGACTCCGTCTGCAATCTGTTTGATTCTGCTGGTATTGTGAGCAATATTGAAGTTCAATGACCAACTGAAGTCTTTCAGGCGAAGTACGTCATAGTCAAGTGAAAACTCAAAACCTTCATTCGACATTGAGCCTACATTCTTACGGATGGTAGTGAATCCGGTTTCTTTGGGAACTTCTACCTGACACAGTAATTTGTCTGTGTTCTTTTTATAGTAATCTGCTACAATTCGAACTTTACTGTTGAACAACTGTAGATCTAAACCTATGTTGTATTGAGTAGTTTCTTCCCAACTTAAACCATTATATGCCAAGTTGCTTGCTGCAATTCCGGAGACACCTTCATAAATGTAGTTCGGGCTATATAGCTGCCATGAATCGTAATCGCCGATTTCCTGATTACCAGTGATACCCCAACTGGCTCTTAGTTTTCCGTCACTTAAGAATCGCTTGCTCCATCTCATGAAACGTTCGTCGGAGAAACGCCATCCGATAGAAGCGGAAGGAAATACACCCCAGCGTTTGGATGAACCGAAACGTGAAGAACCGTCGGCACGGATATTGGCATTTAGCAGGTAACGGCTTTTATAATTGTATGCGGCGCGTCCGAAGAATGATGTCATAGAGTGGCGGTACATACGTGTATATGTCTTTTGTGTATCAAATAACGAAGCGGCATTCAATGTGTAAATCATATCAGTGGTATAGTCCAATCCCACTATATTCATGTTTTCTCTGGCCCATCCCTGTATACTGTTACCTACCATTACATTGATATTATGAAACTTGAAATTGTCGACATAGCTGAAATAGTTTTCGTTTGCCCAGTCGTAATTTAGTTCGGATAGATCTCTGCCGGTAGTACGTTCGGTTACCGCCAATTGCGGAGAGGGGCGATATGACTGATTCCGGTCAAGAATAAAGTTTCCCTGTACATTCGTATTGAACTTGAATTTACTGTTAAAGTTAACTTCCAGATATTCAAATATGGATGCCTTATAGTTCTGATTCTTTTGAACATCATCCATCATTACTGCATAAGGATTGCGCCTACTGCTGATATTGGGTACATAACTGCCATCCGGGTTGAATATAGCCCAGTAGGAAGGGCGCTCAAGTAACTGATTCAGCACGCCATCTTCGGAAATACCTTTTTTGTTGACTATGCTAAGGTGCAGCTTGCTGCCCAAAGTAATGTACTTGTTGGGTTTATATTCACCATTAATGCGAGTAGTAATACGTGTATAACTACTATTCTGGATGATACCTTTGTCAGAAAGTAAACCGGCACTTACGTAATATTTGAATTTATCAGAGGCTCCGCTTGCGCTTAAATCAAGTTGATCCCTGGATGCAGTACGGAAAATTAAATCCTGTAAGTCAATATCTTGGTTATTGAAGAAAGCCAATGAGTCTTTGATATTATATCCATTGACTCCATTAGTAAGTTTCTGACGAACTTTGTCATAGTATCTGCGTTCTGCTCCATTAGCTTTTGGCATCTTACGAGTCAGGGTACTGAAACTTTTCAGATAACGTATGTCCAATCTGGGACGACTTTTTTCACCTTGTTTGGTTGATATTAAAATAACGCCATTGGCGGAGCGTGAACCATAAATGGCTGCTGAAGCAGCATCTTTAAGAACCTCGATAGACTCGATATCCGCAGGGTTAATATCGTCAATGCTCTCAAAAGGAACTCCATCGACAATAAACAAAGGTTTTACTCCACCTTCGAAAGTGGAAGTTCCACGAATCCGAATATCAGAGCCTTCACCCGGTGCTCCGGAACCGGAAGTGATTTCAATACCTGCCATTTGTCCCTGTAGTACATCAGTGACTGAAATGGCATTTCTTTCCTCGATAGATTTCGAAGTGATGGAAGCGATGGAACCGGTGATATCCCTCTTTTTCATGGCTCCATATCCGACAACTACAATTTCATTTAATTCTTTCACAGATTCTTTCAGGATTACATTCAGAACCCTTTTGCCTTTCACCGCAATTTCCTGTTTCGCAAAACCTGTGTACGAGTATATGAGAGTACAGTTCTGATTTGGAACAGCAATTGCATATTTACCATCCAGGTTGCTGACAACACCTGTTGAGCTACCTTTTATGAGGACACTGACTCCAGGTAGAGGATTGTTTTGGGTGTCGGTTACTACTCCAATTACTTTTAGCTCTTTATCTTGAGAAAAAGAGAGCGATGTATTCATGGCGCATAAGAGAATGAATGAAAATCTAAGTAGATTTTCCAATCGGTGGGATTTTAATCCGACTATTCTCTTAATGAATAGCAAGAATAAAAGTGAATGTTCTTTTTTCATATAGGTATTGTATTTAAAATTAATTTCTGTGTCTTATATTATATAAATTAGTAGTATGATAATCATAATGGAAATCAGTATAAAATATAAGATACCGATATAATCAAATTTAGAATTGGGTGTTTTCATATCATTTTTGTTTTTGCAAATGAAGTCAAAAAGTTGAATATCGCTTTTAAATATGATTCAAAAGGCTTGCAATTTTGTTCAAAAGATAGTTTAAGAGTGGATTGAAGGTGATTCGCAGCTATGCCAATGACGCAGGTTGAAGATATGTCGTCCTAATGGATAGCTGAACTTTACCTGGTTTCAACCATACAAGGCTCAATATGGTATCACATGTGAAGAGGATTTCTGTCGCCAGTGTGGCATAATCCTTACCCACGAAGAAAATCTACCGGTGCTAAATGAAGCTTGAGCTTCTCTTCTCAACAGCTTTATGAACTTTTATTGATATTGAATACGTAAATATAGATGAATTCTTTTGCTTTCTCTATAATAAATAATTAATTTTGTGGCAAGAAAAACTAGTCTGACACCCGGGTCTTGGTCATACCGAGATCCGGGTGTTGGTATATCTGACATCCGGGTCTCAGTATGACTGACACCCGGGTGTCGGTCAAATCATTATTAGTAAATCAAAAAAGAAAGGATTATAAGATTATGTCTATCCCTTATGTAGTAAGAAAGAAAGCGGATTTAACATCCGGGAAACGAAAAGAGTTATGGTATGGTGTCTCTAGTAAAATGCAGCGAAAAGGCGGAGTGAAAAACAAAGAACTTGCGGTACGTATGGCAAAGATGACGGGATTTCATCGTGGGCAGATAGAAGGTATCCTGTCGGAATTGGTTGAAAGTATCCAGGAATTACTGTCTTCGGGTCATTCGGTGACGATTGAAGGACTTGGAACATTTCAGACCGCATTGACAAGTCAGGGATGTGAGTCCCCCGAACAAGTAACACCGGGAAAGGTTTCTATCTCCCGTGTCTATTTTGTTGCGAATTCCAAGTTTAGTAGGGAATTGAAGAAAACGGAGTGTATGCGCATACCTTTTAAATATTATATGCCTGAAAGTATGTTGACCACAGAAATGAAGAAGGCGGATAAGGAAACGGAATTCGCAGAATTTAATATGGAAGGGTCAAAATTCGATGAAGAAGTTCAGGAATAAGATAAATTAATACCCTCGCTGTCTTATTTATGAGATAAATCCCTATCTTTGTGGCACTTTTTACGAAAAAAGGAAAATCAAATTAATAGATATAGAAAAGAAAATGGCACAAGAAGACGTTTTTAAGA
>ERZ791802.401-NODE-401-length-45399-cov-9.596485_pt1 | contig 45399 bp, 39 predicted proteins | sample MGYA00510308_ERZ791802 | MGnify/ENA primary metagenome ERZ791802 (study PRJEB30046, sample SAMN00792028) | human gut metagenome | study: EMG produced TPA metagenomics assembly of the A metagenome-wide association study of gut microbiota in type 2...
TTCACGTGCCCTTCCGGATGTTAGAGATGGATTTAAGCCCGTTCACCGTAGAATTTTATACGGAATGATGGAATTGGGTAATACTTCAGACAAACCTTATAAGAAATCAGCGAGAATCGTCGGTGAAGTACTTGGTAAGTATCACCCTCACGGAGATTCTTCTGTTTATCTTGCAATGGTGCGTATGGCACAGGAATGGGCAATGCGTTATCCATTGGTAGACGGACAGGGTAACTTTGGTTCGGTGGACGGTGATAGTCCTGCGGCTATGCGTTATACCGAGGCCCGTCTTAATAAGTTGGGTGAAGCAATGATGGATGACCTGTATAAGGAAACTGTCGATTTCGAACCTAACTTTGACAATACGTTGGTTGAACCGAAAGTAATGCCGACCCGTATTCCTAATCTTTTAGTAAATGGTGCATCCGGTATTGCTGTAGGTATGGCTACCAACATGCCGCCTCATAATCTTTCGGAAGTAATCGATGCTTGTGATGCATATATCGATAATCCGGAAATTACGGTAGAAGAGTTGATGGAATTTGTTAAAGCTCCAGACTTTCCTACAGGCGGATATATATATGGTGTAAGCGGTGTTCGTGAAGCATATCTGACAGGTCGTGGACGTGTAGTTATGCGTGCAAAAGCTGAAATAGAAACCGGACAGACGCATGATAAGATCGTAGTAACCGAGATACCGTATAATGTAAACAAGGCAGAATTGATTAAATACATCGCTGACCTTGTGAACGATAAGAAAATAGAGGGTATCTCGAATGCGAATGATGAGTCAGACCGTGACGGTATGCGTATTGTTATTGACGTGAAACGTGATGCAAACGCAAGTGTAGTGCTGAATAAGCTCTATAAGATGACAGCTTTGCAGACATCTTTCGGTGTGAATAACGTTGCTCTGATTCACGGACGTCCGAAGACTCTGAATCTGAGAGATTTAATTAAATACTTCATTGAGCATAGACATGAGGTTGTTATCCGTCGTACACAGTTTGAACTCCGCAAGGCAAAAGAGCGTGCACACATTCTCGAAGGTTTAATCATAGCTTCGGACAATATTGATGAAGTAATCCGTATTATTCGTGCAGCTAAAACCCCCAATGATGCTATTGCAGGCTTGATAGAGCGTTTCAACCTGACAGAAATTCAGTCTCGCGCCATTGTAGAAATGCGTTTGCGTCAGTTGACTGGTCTGATGCAGGATCAGCTTCATGCAGAATACGAAGAAATAATGAAGCAAATTGCTTATTTGGAAAGTATCCTGGCTGATGATGAAGTATGCCGCAAGGTAATGAAAGAGGAATTGTTAGAAGTAAAAGCGAAATATGGCGATGAACGTCGTTCTGAAATTGTTTATTCTTCAGAAGAGTTTAATCCGGAAGACTTCTATGCGGATGACCAGATGATTATCACAATCTCTCATATGGGATATCTCAAACGTACACCGTTGACTGAATTCCGCGCACAGAACCGTGGTGGAGTAGGTTCCAAGGGTACAGAAACCCGTGACGAAGACTTTGTTGAGCATATTTATCCGGCTACCATGCACAATACTATGATGTTCTTTACACAAAAAGGTAAGTGCTATTGGTTGAAGGTATATGAAATACCTGAAGGAACGAAGAATTCTAAGGGACGTGCTATCCAAAACTTGCTGAATATTGATTCTGACGATAATGTAACAGCATACTTGCGTGTCAAGAGCCTGGAGGATTCTGAATTTATTAATAGCCATTATGTATTGTTCTGTACTAAGAAAGGTGTAATAAAGAAAACACTGCTTGAACAATACTCTCGTCCTCGTCAGAACGGTGTAAATGCAATTACTATTCGTGAAGATGACAGTGTTATTGAAGTTCGTATGACGAATGGAAACAATGAGATTATCATTGCTAATCGTAATGGACGTGCAATTCGTTTCCATGAAGCAGCAGTCCGCGTAATGGGACGTACTGCGACGGGTGTACGTGGTATTACATTGGATAATGATGGCCAAGACGAAGTTGTTGGAATGATTTGTATCAAGGATTTGGAAACAGAATCTGTAATGGTTGTTTCTGAACAGGGATATGGAAAACGTTCTGAAATCGAAGATTACCGTAAGACTAACCGTGGCGGTAAGGGTGTCAAAACCATGAATATTACGGAGAAAACAGGTAAATTGGTAACAATCAAGTCTGTTACAGATGAAAATGACTTGATGATTATTAATAAGTCTGGTATCACTATCCGTTTGAAAGTGGAAGATGTTCGCATCATGGGACGTGCTACGCAGGGTGTTCGTCTTATTAATCTTGAAAAACGTAACGATCAGATCGGTTCGGTATGTAAGGTTATGACTGAAAGTCTTGAAGATGAAATACCGGCAGAAGAAACAGAGGGAACTATTGTGAGTGATCCAAACGCAGATGCTCCCGATGTTGAAGATGTAGCTGACGTTAATGAAAACGAAAGCAACAATGAAATTGAGGAATAGACATAATATTAATAATTAATCAAACAACAATCATGAAAAGAGTATTATTTTCGATGGTTTTATTGATGGCTGTTAGCTTCTCATTCGCTCAGATGAAGAATGTGAAAGAAGCAAAGAGTATGGCTAATGACGTAAAACCTAATTTTAAGCAGGCTGAACAGCTTATTAAGGAGGCTATGAAGAATCCTGAAACGAAGGATCTTGCTGACACATGGGACGTTGCTGGATTTATTCAGAGACGTATCAACGAAGAGCAAATGAAAAATGCTTTTTTGAAAAAACCGTATGATACATTGAAAGTATACAATAGTATTTTGAAAATGTATGAGTACTATACAAAATGCGATGATTTGGCACAAGTTCCTAATGAAAAAGGTAAAATTAAAAACAAATATCGCAAGGCAAATGCTTCCAGCATGTTGGCTGAACGTCCAAACTTGATTAATGGTGGTATCCAGTATTTCAATTTGGATAAGAATAAAGAAGCTCTGAAATTCTTCGCAACATACGTAGAATCAGCTTCTTATCCGATGTTAGCTGACAAAGAAATTGCTAAAACTGATACTCTGCTTCCACAAATTGCCTATTATGCAACATTGGCTGCTGATAGAGTAGGTGATAAAGACGCAATCATCAAATATGCACCTGCGGCTTTGGCTGATAAAGACGGTGGTAAATTTGCAATGCAGTTGATGGCTGATGCTTATAAAGCTAAAGGTGATACTGCAGCATGGATCAAGGCTTTGGAAGAAGGTATCCTAAAATTCCCGGGAAATGACTATTTCTTTGCAAACTTAGTTGATTATTATAATAGTTCTAATCAAGCTTCTAAGGCAATGGAATTTGCTGATAGAATGTTGTCTAATGATCCTAATAACAAACTGTATTTGTATGTAAAAGCATATCTTTATCATAACATGAAAGAGTATGATAATGCAATCGAATACTATAAGAAGGCTATTGCTGCTGATCCGGAATATGCAGAAGCATACTCTAACGTTGGTTTGGTATATTTGATGAAGGCACAGGATTATGCTGACAAAGCTACAACAGATATCAATGATCCTAAGTATGCTGAAGCACAGGCTGTAGTGAAAAAATTCTATGAAGAAGCTAAACCCTTCTATGAAAAAGCCAGAGCTTTGAAACCTGATCAACAAGATTTGTGGTTGCAAGGTCTTTACCGAGTTTATTATAACTTGAATATGGGGCCTGAATTTGAAGAAATTGATAAGTTGATGAAATAATCATCTTTCTGAATAAATCTGAATAAAAAAGATAAAGAAGGTTACTTGTAAAAATAGTAACCTTCTTTATCTTTTTTATTTTTTGAGAAGGATCGTTTTGTAGTTTCGGCTTTCCAACAATTGATGGATAATAATTTTTGGATGACACAAAAACAGAAAAGGAGCAAAGTATGAATTTGCTCCTTTTTTTCTATTAAACATAATATTAATTATTCCCTAATCTTGAATACCTTTTTTATATCTCATTTGATCATCCATTAATAACAAGTAATGGCGTATCAGAGTGAAATATCATCTTTCTGGCAATACTTGGATTAAATAAGCGAGCGAATATGTTTCTTTTATATGAAGTCAGTGTGATTATATCTATTTGATTCTCTTTGATATATTGGTCAAGTCCTTTTAATAAATTATCACTCATTACAACGTCATAATGAATTTCAAGCCCCGGATATTGTTTATGGAAATATTCTTTTATTCCTGCAAGTTTTATTTCATTCCAGGTATCTTTGGATTCGGTAAGATGTATCAAAGATACTGAAAAATGAAATGATTTCCAAGTATTGAAGAATGCTTCAAATGCAATTAAATCTCTTTGGTCGAAATTTGTTATGAAAGCAATATGTTTGACTTCACTGAATTGTTTGAATGGTGTATTTTCAGGAATGGCCAACACTGCAGTACGACTTCTCTCAATAACTTCAGCGGTTACACTGCCAATCAAATCAATATCTTTTTGATTCTTGCCCCGAGTTCCCATGATAATCACAATGGGACGTTGCTCTTTGGCATATCTAAGTATTTCTTCTTCAGGAATACCTTCCCGAAGAATACAACTATATTTGATATCAGGAAATTCTCCTGAGGTAATTTTTTCTTTTATTTTTGTAGATAAAGCATTGAGATCTGAATGTACCTTGTGAATAATAGTTTTCACAGTTTCTTCGTCTCCAACCTGATAATTGAAGACATCCCCATATGGCAATGATGATGCATATATAGGCGTAAAATGAACATGTAATAAGATGACTTCTGCATTTTCTGTTTTCGCCAAATTAAAAGCAAATTCACACGCTTTCATCGAGTAATTAGAGAAGTCAACAGGGATTAAAATCTTATTCGATTTGTTTTCAACCTTAGGCTCCTTCTCTCCCACTATACTTTCGGATAGCCAGGTCGAACTTTCTGTTATTTTTAGTGCACGTGGTAAATCACTTTCCTTAATTCGTAAGCGAACACCCGAAGAAACAACCGGTTGTATTTGGTTTACGTTATGAATGTATGTTTCAATACCTTCATTTTCAAGGACATTCTTTAATATCTGAGCTTTGGTATACGTCAGAATGGCTAGGGTTACTAATTTGTCTTCCATAAATGTACATTTTTGAAGGGTGAACAAATAAGAAATCCCAATTGTTTGCTCAATTGGGATTCAGAGTTTGTTATATTTTAAACTTGCACAGATTCGGTAGCCTGTTCTTTTTGCATTCTCATATTCAATTCATCCAATATCTTTAAAGCCCGATCAAGAACTGTCGTATCATCCAGCATTACAAGCCCACCATCCGGACCGGGCTCAAGATGTATTCCGACGCTTTTTCCTTCCTTGAAATTGTGGCCGCCGAAGAAGTTTCGCACAGTATCTACGTGCAAACCAAGTTCGTCTGCTATTCTATGCATGCTACCGCTAGGCAATGAATCTTTAATCTTACGAAGTTCATTAAATGTTATTGTTCTCATGTCTCGTAAATTTAATGGTTAATACTATGTGATTTTTTTATCACGCTATAAACTTAAGCAAAAAAAAAGATAAAACAAATTATTTGCTTATCTTTTTTCTGAATTTATTAAATCTTTTATTTAGCTCTATATCACCTCTATAGCGGAAGCCGGCACCCAGCCTACTTTTCCGTCCTCCAAGCGAATTTCTTTCCATTCTTTCATCGAATTGTCCTTGATGCTTACCTTTCTTCCTTCATGGAGAATAAATAAGCTAGTGCCACTTTCACTGGGAGTACTTCGAACTGTGACACTTGGATTCATAACAATTGCTTCATTCCGGTTTACTAAATGTTCTTTTTGCTCTGAAGCAAAAAGATTAGTACATATAGTAATAATCAAAAAGATGATTCCTGATATAAAACCGGCTTTCTTCCACATAATCTGTTTAGAGAATATGAAGAAATAGAGTGCAACAATGAATAAAATAAAAGAGATGATTCCCCATGTTGCCCATGCATCTACACTCATACTATTTATCAAAGACTTAGTCCATGAGACAAAGAATACTTCGGGAACTGGTTCTACTTTATCTATTGTTTTGGCACGTGCTACTTCAAGATTAGCACGAATGTCATTATTACCAGGTTGTAATAGTAAAGCACGTTCATAGTTGAGGACTGCTTTTGCTATTTCTCCTATTTTATAATAACTATTTCCCAGGTTATAATAAACGTCAGCAGCTTCTCCATTCTTTAACAGCGTTTCGTATACTTGAATAGCTGTGGCATAATCTTCCTTTATGTATGCGGAGTCCCCTTCAGCTTTTGTAATATCACCGGGTGCATCATTAGAGAATATAGTAGAACCCGCATGGATAGAATCGTTAACTTGTATAGAATCAATGTTTTGTGAATTCTGTCCAAAACAAGTCACCGACATTAATATTAATATAAAAAATAATATTTTTTTCATAACACAATCTCTTCTTGGTTAATGTTTTATTGAATTCTCCATTTTGCTTATTACTTCTATTGAAGATGAATAAACTTTATCCATAGCCTGATTTTCATCTCCTGGAGCGAAACGGGCAAATTCACAGTCATTCAGTGCATTCAGGAATCCTTTAATTAGTTCCTCATTCACTCCATGGTTTCTCAGTTTTTCTTCGATATTATCTTTGGATAAACGGGATACCGGAATATTTAATTTATCACTAATATATCCCCATAATGCTTTCAGAACCTCATCATAAAAAGCATCCTTCTTGTTTTCAGAAAGTAGCTTACCTGCTAATTTCATACGTTTTGTAGCGACTTTATTAGCTTTCTTTGTCCGCACCTTAGCAACATTGGCATTCTCTGCTGCTTGCTTACGATAAATAATAAAGAAGATAATAAAGGCAAGAGCCGGAATAATATAGAATAGCCAATAGGTCATTGAACCGTAGAAGAAACTACCTTTAGGTTGAAGAGTTACCTCGTTTTGCTTGATATAACGTATATCTTCTCCTAATACTTTCAAGTCCTCTTTATTAGTAAAGTTTGCAATCACTTGATCTGCATTTCCTGCACCCTTTTCAATATTCACTACATACTCTTCCGTTTTCAGAGTTTTATATGATTTGGAACGAATATCGAAATAACTGAAAGATACTCCCGGAATCTTATAAGTCCCGGCATGTCTGGGAATTGCCAGATACTCAATTACTTTATTACCAGTAAGTCCTTCACGGGTCAATCTAACCTGATTGTCTACTTTGGGGTCATATACTTCGAAATCATCCGGGAATTTTATTTCCGGATTAGAAATCAACTTCAAGTTTCCTGTGCCGGAAATAACCAGTTTGATAGTAATAGCATCATTGGTTTTCAACTCTTTGCTATTAATAGATGAAGAAATGGTAAACTCTCCTACTCCACCAGAGAAGTCTGACGGCTTACCGGCTGGAAGTGGATTGACATTTATTGCTATCTTAGGAGTGGCGATATTTTTCTTTATTTCCACCACACTACTTCCACCATTAAAAAATGCATCGAAAGGATCGGCTGATTGTACAGGTTTTCCTACTGTCATCTGAAATTGAGCCGGATCTATATATAGTTTGCCTGATTGCTGTGGAAAGAGTACAAACTGACGATAAACTGTTGTATAGTAATTACGTCCCTGATAATGTTCAGGAGTCCATTTAGCATTTGTTGTCATTTCGATTTCCTGTGAATGGAAACCTTTAAAATCAGGGAGCTTGGCATTATTTAACTGCAAATTTGACTCTCTGGTATAGATCTTATATGTCAGAACAAATGCTTCCTGTTCGAATACATTGGTTTTGCTGGCAGTTGCAGTGATAAATAAGTCCTGATTAGATACAGTCGTACCGGACGAAGAATGTATGGAAGAGTTGTTATTACTACTACCGTTTTGACCTCCATTACTGCTTTGATCTTGTGGCAGTACTTTAATTTTTACCGAGTTCGATACCATTTGATTACCATCGGCTACAATCGAAGCACCACTAATCGTGTATTCACCGGCAGTATTAGCCATTAATATATATGTAAATGTAATACTACTGGTAGATGTAACATTACCATTTATAATTTGGGTACTACTTTGCTGTGAACGGCTCGGTCCCATCAATACATCGAATCCCTTAATTGAGGGAGCCTGAAAATCTTTAATTTTCTGTGTAGTTACAGTGTAAGACAGCCTGAATTGATCGCCTACTACTACTGCATCAGGAGCAGAAGCAGTAAAAGACACTTTGTCAGCCAATGCTTGAGTGCCATATGCTATCAATGCCATCAATATAATAATCAGTTTTTTCATTGCTTATGAAATTTATATCGTCAACTTTATATTACCAATCTTTTTCTAAACGACCACCCTGCAATACTTTCTGTTGTTTCTTTACTTTATCCTGCACGTCTTTTTCATCCTGCATCACAGAATTCAGCAATTGTTCAGCGTTCTCCTTCGACATCTGATTATTTTGTTTTTCAGATTTAGGCGGTTGTTGCTGATCTTTCTTTTCATCTTGCTTCTGGTCGTTTTGCTGATCTTTATTTTGGTCTTGTTTTTGATCTTGCTTTTGTTGATCTTTGTTTTGATCCTGATTCTGGTCTTGATTCTGCTGGTTCTGTTGTTGATCTTTCAACATTTTTTGGGCAAGAGCCAGATTATATCGCGTTTCATCATCTGTAGGATTATTGCGCAATGACATCTTGTAGGCATCCACAGCTTTTGCATAATCCTTGCCAGCCTGGAAAAGTACTCCCATGTTATGGTAAATGTGCGCCAGTTTCATTTTGTCTTTTTCTATATTGCCAGCAGCCACATATTGCTCCATAGCATCCTGAAACTTTTGCTGTTGTGAAAGCGTATTACCCAAATTATACATGGATACTGAAGATTTAGGATTTACTTCCAGAGCTTTCCGGTAGTTTACTTCTGCATCCACAAATACACTATCATTAAACAGGCGGTTTCCTTTACGGATATAGTCACGTTCTGCTTTCTGCGCTGAAACAGCAGCAGCCGATAGCAGAAGCATGACGAATAGAATATATTTACTTTTTAACATGCTCATAACTATTTCTTATTAGAAAACAGATGAATGTTCTTAAATAAAGGATTTTTGCGATCCAAAATTAATATTTCTGCCAATAGCAATAGTAGAATAATCCATGCAATTGCCTGGAATTGTTCGTTGAACTCTGTGTAGACTTTAGACTCTACATCAGATTTTGCCATTTTGTTCACTTCTTGATTAATAGCTTTCTGTGCCGAATTAGAGTTGTCTACCCGTACATATATACCTTTTCCTTCTTTGGCAATCTCCTGACACATAGCTTCATTCAGGCGGGTAACAATTACATTACCATCCCGGTCGCGACGATAATCATTTGTACCCTCAGCTGGTATGGGAGCTCCATCAGGCATACCTACTCCCAATACATTCACTTGGATACCTTTTTCTGCTGCAGCTTTAGCTGCTTCCACTGCGCCGCCTTCATGGTTCTCACCATCCGTAATAACAATGATGGCACGCCCTACCCCTTCTTGAGGAGTGAAACTACGGGCGGCCAAATTGATTGCCTCTCCGATAGCTGTACCTTGTTTGGATATTAATGAAGGATTTATAGACTCCAAGAACATCTTTGCGGAAATATAGTCACTGGTAATCGGTAATTGGGTGAATGCGTCACCGGCAAAAACAATCATGCCAACTTTATCATTATCAAGTTCATCTACCAATCTGGATATTAGTCTTTTTGCTTTCTCCAAACGACTAGGTTGTACATCCTGAGCAAGCATAGAGTTTGAAATATCCAATGCGATAATCACTTCCACTCCTTTACGCTTTACCGTTTCTAATTTAGAACCAAATTGAGGGCGTGCTAATAGCACTGAAAATAAGCCGATGGCAGCAAATAATATCCAGAATTTTACATCTGGACGATATTTGGATACGTCGGGCATTAACTGAGCCAACAAAGCAGGATCTCCAAAACGGCGAATATTCTTCCTTCTTTTGTAATTGGAATACAAGTAGAAAGCTGCTAAGAAAGGTAATAGCAGCAATAAATATAAATATGTAGGTTCTCCAAATCGAAACATCTTCTTTACTATTTTACGATTGACAAATTACAATTGACAAACCACCTTATGGAATTTTCTTGAGTATTGAATTACGTAGCAATACTTCCAATAGCACGCAGAGGAAAGCAGCCAATGCAAACCAATGATACTCTTCATCGCGTTTGCTGTACTCTTTTACATTCAGTTTGGTTTTCTCCAGTTTATCAATTTCTTCATACACTTCTTTTAGTTTCGAATTGCTTGTAGCCCGGAAATAGTTACCATCTGTTGTTCCGGCAATCTGCGTCAATGTCTTTTCGTCGATTTCCACCGGCATATTGACATATTGCACAGTATTTCCGACCGGATAAGGGTAAGGCGCCATTCCATTTGTTCCCACACCGATAGTGTATACACGAATTCCAAAACTCTTGGCTATTTCGGCAGCTGTCATCGGAGAAATATCTCCTTTGTTATTAGTACCATCCGTCAACAAGATGATAACTTTCGATTTAGCTTTACTATCTTTCAGGCGGGTTACAGCATTAGCTATCCCCATACCTACCGCAGTACCATCTTCGATAAGGCCACATTTGATATTATGAATCATATCCAGTAATACAGCATGGTCTACAGTTAATGGGCATTGAGTGAAAGTCTCACCGGCAAATAATGTAATACCGATATTGTCATTGGGGCGTCCATTAATAAACTCTGCTGCAACATCCTTCGCAGCTTCCAGCCTATTAGGTTTCAAATCTTCAGCCAGCATACTGGTGGAAACGTCGATAGCCAGCATAATATCAATTCCTTCTATCTCGCTGTTTTGCCACTTATTAGTCGTTTGTGGGCGTGCAAGAACCAAAATAACCAATACTAACGCTATGATACGTAGTAGAAATGGAGCATGCAACAAATAATTCTTATAACTTTTGGGTGTATGCGCATATACTCTGGCATCAGAAATTTGAAGAGTAGCTTCACTTTTTCTTTGCTTCAGAATATACCATACAATATAAGGTATAAGCAATAATAGCAAAAACAGATATTCAATATTGGCAAAAACCATTTTATTTATGATTTAACAGTTTACTATTTAGTATTCAAGCTACACATTCTTTATACAAAAAGATTGTATATCTGCATACCTATATATATAAAGGTACCAATCAATGCTACTGATAAAAGCGTAATTCCGCAAATCAGCATCGCTTTCACCCGCAAGGAGCGTTTCTCAATGATGGTAATTTCTGTTGGTTGCGGTTTCTGATTTTCCTCTTCCGGTTGTTTCGTCTCATTGATAAAGTCAATAGCGTTAATCAAGTTTGCGTCATTTTCATTCATTTGAGGATCGTGTTTGGCAAACTTCACTAAATCGGCAGTCTGGAAAAGATATTTCAAATCAGATATAGCTTCCTTGTCCTTCATTTCCAATAATTTATCAATGATTTCAGAAGAAGTCATTTCTAATGCATTAAATCCGAAACGGTCTTTTATATAAGTACGAAGAGTGTCTGTCAATTCCGTATAATACTCCTTCGACTGCCCCTTTTGCCATACTTTCTCAGTTTTGATACGTTCTATCTCTTGCATGGCGGCCTGATGTGGCGGCAGTTTAGGTTCTACCTTTATCTTACGAATAATCGGTTTATTATCACGAATACGTATGATAAGATAGATCAGCAAACCGAGCAGAGGTAAAGCCAGGAATGAACAAGCAATCAAGCCATACCAGTCTTCCCATGCAAAAGGTGCTTTCATCACAGGTTTCTGCCCAAAGAATTGGTCAGGGTGCAATGTATCTACCGGCATGGAATACACTTTCAGCGCCAAGGCTTTTGATTTATACTCTTTGCCATCTACAGTAACAGACATTGGTGGCAGATAATATAAAGCCGAATCAAAAGAAGTGATAACATATTCCTGAGTAATCAACATTCTCTGGCGATCGTTCAGAAATTGAGTATCCGGTTTGATGGTTTCTATAATTTCTACACCTTTTATTAAAGTATCGGCATAAGCAGGAAAAATAGCACGCTGCCTGGCATCCATGGCAACTTGCAATTGCAATTTCGCCTGTTCACCAATCAGTATCTGCAATGAATCTATCTTTGCTTCCACCGTAACAGATTGTGCTGTTACTTTGCCGATAGATAGTAGACCTAATAATGCTATCAGAATAATATTTCTATTCATATTTGATTTCATTAATTTCGTTTGGCAAATAAGTTCAATAATGCCTTTACGTAATCCTGATCAGTTCTAACTGACACAGAGTCTACATTACTTTTAGTAAATGTATCGCTCAGTTCAGCTTGCTTCTGTATCCACCAGTCACGATGTGCACGACGTACAGCTTTAGAAGAAGTGTCGATCCATTGCTCATGTCCGGTCTCTGCGTCTTTTATTCGCATTAATCCTACAGGAGGAAGATCACTCACTCTCCGGTCGTAAACTTGTAATGCTACTACGTCATGTTTCCGATTGGCTATGGTTAATGCATTTTTAAAACTTTCCTGGTCAATGAAGTCTGATAGAATGAATGCCGTACAGCGTCTTTTCATCACATTAGTCAAGTATTCTAATGCAAGACGTATATTGGTACGACGGCTTTCCGGTTGAAAGTCAATCAGTTCACGGATAATATATAGAATATGTTTACGTCCCTTTTTAGGTGGAATAAACTTTTCTATCCGGTCTGAAAAGAAAATCACGCCGATCTTATCATTATTCTGTATGGCAGAAAAAGCAAGAGTAGCCGCAATTTCCGTTACCATGTCCTTCTTTAGCTGTTTAACAGTACCAAATTCCAAACTTCCGGAAACATCAACCATCAACATGACTGTCAGTTCACGTTCTTCTTCAAACACTTTCACGTAAGGTTTGTTGAAACGTGCCGTCACATTCCAGTCTATGTCACGTATATCATCGCCAAACTGATATTCCCGGACTTCGGAGAACGACATACCCCTACCCTTGAAAGCCGAGTGATACTGGCCTGCAAAGATATTGTTAGACAATCCCCGTGTCTTAATTTCAATCTGACGAACTTTTTTTAGTATTTCACTTGTCTCCATTTATACAGTAGTTAAGTAGTAAGTAGCTAAAGTAGTCAAGCATAACACTATGACTACTTATTGACTGTATTATAACTACGAATCAGGGCACTTCAACCTTATTCAGAATCTTGCTGATGATTTCGTCCGAAGTCATATTGTTAGCTTCCGCTTCGTACGTCAATCCGATACGATGACGAAGAACATCATGTGCAACAGCACGTACATCTTCCGGAATTACATAACCACGACGCTTGATGAAAGCATATGTACGGGCAGCCAAAGCCAGATTGATAGAAGCACGGGGCGAACCACCAAATCCGATCATATCTTTTAATTCTTTGAGATCATATTTTTCCGGGAAACGGGTAGCGAATACAATATCTACGATATAACGTTCTATTTTCTCATCCAAATATACCTGACGAACGACTTTGCGTGCTTCAATAATTTCATCAGCTTTTAGAATCGGTTTCACATTGAACTTTTCTCCATTGATATTTTGGCGGATAATCAACTTCTCTTCTTCCAACTTCGGGTAGTCGATGACCACTTTCAGCATGAAACGGTCGACCTGTGCTTCAGGAAGAGGATAAGTTCCTTCTTGTTCAATCGGATTTTGAGTCGCTAATACAAGGAAAGGTTCTGGTAATACAAATGTCTCTTTACCAATAGTAACCTGACGTTCCTGCATGGCTTCCAACAAAGCACTCTGTACTTTGGCCGGAGCACGGTTTATTTCATCAGCCAGTACAAAGTTGGCGAAAATCGGGCCTCTTTGTACCTTAAAAGATTCATCTTTCTGACTGTAAACCATTGTTCCTATAACGTCGGCAGGCAATAAATCCGGTGTGAACTGGATACGGCTATATTTCGCGTCGATCAGAGAAGCGAGTGTTTTAATAGCCAAAGTTTTTGCCAAGCCAGGTACACCTTCCAAAAGAACGTGACCATCGGAAAGTAATCCGATAAGCAGTGATTCAACCAAATGTTTCTGACCAACAATGATTTGGTCCATACCTGTCGTAAGATTGGTAACGAAAGCACTTTGTCTTTCAATCCGCTCATTTAGCTCGCGGATATCAATTGATTCAGCCATAAATACTTAATATTTTATTATTTAATTCCCATTATTTTTATGTAAGCCTTGCCTGTGTCATAAGGCTTTTAATTTTGCTTCCAAAAGTACGCCATATAATTAACGATTGCAACTAATTTTTATTAAAAAACTATGCGAAATCTTTAGATTAAGGTACTTTCATACGCTTTTGCACATCCATAACATTTCACCCGACCAATACAGTGTTTGTATGGTCGGGTGAATGGATTATTGTTACTTATTCTTTGGTAAGTTCCGGTATTTTGACTGTTGTACCGTATGGCACATTATTGGGATTCTTGATTACGTCCGGATTATGTTTCACAATGTACGGCCACATAGCTTTTGTGCCATAGAATCGCAAAGAAACTCTTGTCAAAGTTTCGCCCTCTTTGATTGTGTATTTGGTTTTGGTTCCCGTAATCTTATAAGATGCCGAATCCAAATAAGCAGAAGCTGGTTGTTGTTGCACAACTTTATTTTCAGTTTTTGCGGGAGTGCTCGCTTCTTCCTTTTTAGCAACCGGCTGTGGAGTAACAACTGCTTTAGGTATATCAGGCGTTATTTCTTTAATTGTATCTTTATGTTCGATTGTATCAGAGAGTTGCGCTTCCGGTTGTACGGGTTGAGTTGTGACAGGTGGCATATCAAGCGCATTTTTATCGGATGAAGAAGAAAATAAATCCGGATAATAAATGAATAGAACGACACCGCCGCATAACAGTAAAACAAGAATAATGACAGCAACCAAGTAAGGTACTGGTGACTTTTCTTTCGCCGAAGAATTTTTCTTCTTGGAACTCGGAGAGACAGTAGTCTGTGCCGGCTTAACAGGGGTTGCATTTTCCTCTTTAGCCGGTACTATGGGAATTTCAGGTTTCAGGTTTGCTTTCAGAAGCTCTTTCTCAATAATCTCTTCGGCAGTGAATCCTTCTTTTTCTTTTATAGGAGTCGGCTGTTGTTCGATGATAGATATTTCTTTGGCAACTTCCTCTTCTTTTGGCTGTTCTATCAGTTCTTGTACAACTACGGGGGCGATTTCATCTGTAATCTGCTCTCCAATGGTCGTTTCTTCAGATTGTTCGGTTACCTGTTCTTCCTGTACCGTTTCCTCTTCCGGAAGATCCTCGCTCTCATCAACAGCTTCATTTATTTCTACTACAGCAGAGCTATAATCATCCTCTTGAATCTCTTCTTTCTCATTTGTCGGTGTCTGTACAGGAATCTCTTCTACTATTTCTTCTTCCTCCGTTTCTTCTACCGGAGTATCTTCTAAAATTGTATTTTCATTTAGAACGACAGTCTCAAAATGCGCAAAAGGCTTGTTGATAATATCTCTCAGACTAGCATCCGGAGAAAAGGAAACTTTTGTATGACCTTTTATCTGAAAGCGTTCTCCAGTATTGACATTGACACTTTCCCTACTATCTACATCAATAAGCTTGAAAGTTCCCAATCCTTTGATTTTTACAGTATTCTCGCTTTCCAAGGCTTGTTCTATCAGGAGAAAAAACTCTTTTACGAACGCCTCGGCATCCTTCTTGGTCATGCTATGTTTGGCAGCCAATAAGTCAGTAAGATCTTGAATTGTTAGTCTTTCATTCATAACGGGAAATATTTATTTAAACTTATCTTTCAGTGTATTGCTAGGTCTATAGGATAATACTAACTTGGGAGGAACCAGCATACGCTGCTTACTCGCCGGATTAATAGAAATGCGCTCCGCTTTCTTCTTTACTTCGAAAGAACCAAATCCCTGTACCGCAATCATATTACCTTCCTCCAGCTCTTGCGTCATGCTGGACAGCAAAGAGCTTATTAATTCGGAAGTATCTTTGATGGTATATCCCAATCTTTCTGCCAGTTCAGATGTAAATTCCTTATTATTCATAGTCATCTATTATCTTTGCATATAAATCAAAATCATCTGCATCTATCACTTCTACCTGATAGAACTGTCCGATTTTAAGTTCTTTTTCTGAGCGATTAATCAACACTTCCGGATCCACCTCCGGCGAATCGAATTCTGTTCGCCCGATATAATAATCTCCCTCTAGTCGGTCGACGATAACTTTCATTTGTCTACCGACCTTTTCGGCACTTAATTCAGCAGAGATTCCCTGCTGAATATCCATCAGTTCATCAAGTCTGGCTTGTTTTACCTCTTGTGGGATAGAGTCTTCATATGCTTCTGCTGCATAAGTCCCCTCTTCTTCTGAATAAGCAAAAGCCCCCATTCTATCAAAACGTACTTTTCGCACAAATTCTTTTAGATCCTCAAAATCCTCTTCGGTTTCCCCCGGATGTCCCACCATTAGCGTCGTTCGCAGATGAATACCAGGTACTTCTTTGCGGAATTGCTCAATCAGTCTATAAGTATCTTCTTTGGTAACTTGTCGGCGCATCAATTTCAACATATTGTCGCTGATATGCTGAAGGGCAATATCCATATATTTACATACATTATCGCGCTCGCGCATTACACGGAATAAATCGGTTGGAAAGTGTGCAGGGTATGCATAATGCAGACGAATCCACTCCACTCCCGGAATATCTGAAATTCGTTCAATCAATTCAGGAAGCATTTGTTTCTTATACAGGTCGATGCCATAATAAGTCAATTCCTGCGCAATCACTTGAAACTCTTTCACTCCTTGCGACACCAGATACCGAACTTCATCCAGAATTTCTTCTATAGGTTTGGATATATGACGCCCCGTAATTATCGGAATGGCACAATAGGAACATTTGCGATTACACCCTTCTGAAATTTTCAGATAAGCATAATGCTTGGGAGTAGTCAATGTCCGCTCGATGTACAACTCGTCGTGGTATGTTTTCCCTAAATCCTGTAGTAATTCTTTCCAATTGAATTTACCATAAAACTTATCTACCTGTGGTATTTCAATCGCCAATTCTTTAAGATAGCGTTCAGAAAGACAACCCATTACAAAAAGTTTCTTCAGATCACCTTCCTCTTTTCTTTCGGCAAATTCCAGAATCATATTGATAGACTCCTCTTTGGCGTCACCGATAAAACCACATGTATTGATAACGGCTATTTCTCCTTGAGGTTCTTCCGTATCATGAGTTACGCTGTATCCGACTTCTTCCAACTGACGCATCAACTGTTCCGAGTCAACCAGATTTTTGGAGCACCCTAAGGTGATTATATCAATTCTTTTTCTTTTCATGCATTTTCTCCAAACAAGGAATCTACAAATTCGTTTTTACGGAATACTTGTAAGTCCTCCATACCCTCGCCTAATCCAATATATTTAACGGGAATCTTGAACTGATCGGAAATGCCGATCACTACACCACCCTTTGCCGTACCATCCAGTTTTGTGATAGCCATAGCAGTTACTTCAGTTGCCAAAGTAAATTGTTTGGCCTGTTCAAAAGCATTCTGTCCGGTAGAGCCATCCAATACCAACAATACTTCGTCCGGTGCATCAGGCACCACTTTTTTCATAACGTTTTTTATCTTTGTCAGCTCGTTCATCAAACCGACTTTATTATGAAGACGCCCCGCCGTATCGATAATGACGATATCAGCATTGTTGGCGACAGCGGAACTAAGAGTATCGTATGCCACAGATGCAGGATCAGCTCCCATTTTCTGTTTGATAACCGGCACACCTACCCGTTCCCCCCAAATCATGAGCTGTTCTACCGCGGCAGCGCGGAATGTATCAGCAGCTCCTAAATAAACGGATTTACCCGCTTTTTTAAATTGATAAGCCAGTTTGCCGATTGTCGTAGTCTTACCCACTCCATTCACTCCCACCACCATAATCACATACGGCTTTCTTTCGATGGTTACGTCGAAATCGGCTACATCGTCCGAGTTGTTTTCGGTCAGCAAGGCGGCTATTTCATCGCGCAATATATGATTCAGTTCCTGGGTATTCACATATTTATCAGCAGCGGCACGTTTCTCTATGCGCTTGATTATATTCAAAGTGGTTTCCACACCCACATCAGATGTAATTAGCACTTCTTCCAGGTTATCCAATACTTCGTCATCTACCTTTGACTTTCCAGCCACGGCACGAGCTATTTTACTAAATACGCTCTCTTTGGTTTTAGATAATCCTTTATCTAAAGTTTCCTTCTTCTCCTTTGAAAAAAAACTAAAAAATCCCATATTTACGGTTGTTTGTATAATACATTATTCTACAAAGATATAACAAAGGATTGAAAAAGTAAAAAAAAGAAGCAATAAAAAATCCTCTCACTGATAAACAATGAGAGGATTTTGAATTTATAGCGTGTGTGCTATTTCAATTATTTTTTGAAAAAGTCTTGTACTTTTTCATTAGGCACCATTTGCTCATCAAAAGTATATGCTCCGGTTTTCGGAGATTTTACCATTTTGATAACCTTGGTATAAGCACGACCTTCTTTTGAACCTTCGTGCAAACTAGCTACTGTTTTCTTTGCCATGGGTTATACTTCTTTATTATTTAATTTCCTTGTGTACTGTTACTCTCTTCAGGATTGGGTTGTATTTCTTCAACTCAAGTCTTTCTGTAGTATTCTTTCTGTTCTTAGTTGTGATATAACGAGATGTTCCCGGCATTCCACTGTCTTTGTGTTCTGTACATTCCAGAATCACCTGTACTCTGTTACCTTTTGCTTTCTTTGCCATTGTAAGTTTTCTCCTCTACGTTTAGCCGATTACTTTAATGCTTTTCCAATCACAATAACCTTTAGCCACTGCTTCAGTCAGCGCAGCATCCAGTCCTTTTTTGTTGATAATACGCAACCCGTTAGCACAAATGCTAAGGCTGATCCAACAATCTTGTTCTACATAATAGAACTTTTTGTTAAACAAGTTCAAATCAAAGGTTCTTTTAGTTCTTCTCTTTGAGTGTGAAACATTGTTGCCAATCATGGCTTTCTTTCCGGTAATTTGACAAATCTTCGACATTTCTATCTTATTTTTATAGTTTTATATCTATACTTATTTCAAACAGGACGCAAAGTAAGCACTTTTATCCGTATAAAACAAGGATTTCTTAAAATAATTCACTTATAAGTAGCTATTTTTCTTTATTTGAGTAAATCCCGAAGCATTAGCAGCGCATTATTGCCCGCCCGTTCAATATTCATGGCCCTTCCACGATTTGTTTCCTGCTTGTAAGTACGAATTTCGTTTTTATAACCAGCGGCTATCCAGACAGTCCCTACAGGTTTTTCCGGTGTGCCTCCGCCCGGGCCGGCTATTCCCGATGTAGCAACCGCACAGTCAGTTTTCAATGCTTTCATCGCGCCTTTCACCATTTCAATCACAGTCTGCTCACTTACAGCGCCATAGCGTTCCAAGGTTTCGGTAGAAACGTGTAAAAGTCCCATTTTTACGTCATTGGAGTAAGCCACCACACTACCGTTAAAGTATTCCGAGCTTCCGGCGATGGATGTTAATCGTGCGGCAATACTTCCTCCGGTACAACTTTCTGCGGTGGAAACGGTTAATTTCTTCTTTCTCAAGAGTTCGCCCACAATAATTTCCAATGGCACATCTTCTTCACTGAAGATGTCATCACCTAATATTTTCTCTAGTTTTACTTTTTCGCAGTCAAGAAGTTTTTTTACTTCTTCTTCTCTCTGTCCGCGTCCGGTTAATCTCAGGCGGATTATCCCAAGTTTGGGCAGGTATGCTAATTTGATACATTCAGGTAAAGCACTTTCCCAAGGTTCTAATTTTTCAGCCAATACCGATTCCGGATAATGTTGTACAAGAAAAGTCTGATGGATGATTACATCCGTTTGGAACCTTTCGTGCAACTTAGGTAATACGCTTCCGGTCATTACGGCAGTCATTTCCTGCGGGACTCCGGGCATAGATACAAGTACTTTCCCATCCTTTTCAAACCAACTGACAGAAGCGCTCCCTACAGGATTATTGATTACCGTGCAATTTTCAGGAACCATTGCCTGGCTTTTATTCAGCGCATTCATTGGGATTTTTCCTGCTAACACCCGTTTTACATTCTCGAATACTTCTTCACTGAATACCAGTTGCGTGTGGAAGTATTTACAAAGAGTCTGTTTGGTTATATCATCCTTAGTAGGGCCAAGTCCTCCGGTCACTAAAACAATATTTACCCTTTCCATCGCATTATCAATCGCTTCCAGAATCTCTTCCTCACGGTCACGGACTGAAACAACACGAAGAACTTCAATACCTATTTTGTTTAACTCCTGCCCCATCCAGGCGGAGTTAGTATCGATAACCTGCCCTATCAGCAGTTCATCGCCAATGGTTATAATCTCGGCAAACATATTTCCCTGCTTTATTTTAATTATATATATAGGTACGCGAAAGCAACTTATAATGTCACGCGGGAATAAGCCGGAAGATCAATGGAGCAGAAGTCTTTATCCAGATACTTAAAATATCCGGTAATGGCAATCATTGCCGCATTGTCGGTCGTGTAGCTGAATTTAGGAATAAATATATTCCAGCCATATTTTTCGGCGTGTTCACGGAACGCATTACGTAGTCCGTTATTTGCGGAAACGCCACCTGCAACGGCTACTTCCTTAATTTTATATTCTTTCGCTGCTTTCCGCAGTTTATCCATTAAGATATCTACGACCGTTGCTTCCAGCGACGCAGCTAAATCCACCTTATGATGTTCGATGAAATCAGGATCTTCCTTCATCCAATCACGCAATGAATACAGGAATGACGTTTTCAACCCGCTAAAACTGTAATCCAACCCCGGAATATGCGGTTTGCTGAAAGTAAATGCTTTCGGATTTCCCTGACGTGCCAATTTGTCAATAATCGGGCCACCCGGATAACCTAATCCCATGACTTTCGAACATTTATCTATTGCTTCACCTGCTGCGTCATCAATCGTTTGCCCGAGAATCTCCATGTCATTATATGCTTTTACCAATATAATTTGGGAATTTCCTCCGGAAACCAGCAGGCAAAGGAAAGGAAATTGCGGTTGCTTATTCTCTTCTCCTTCTGCTTTAATAAAATGTGCTAAAACATGCCCTGTTAAATGGTTAACATCAATCAAAGGAATATTTAAAGAACGAGCGAACCCTTTTGCGAAAGAAACACCGACAAGCAAAGACCCCATTAATCCCGGGCCACGGGTGAAAGCCACCGCACTTAATTCTTCTTTGGTAATGCCGGCGCGTTTCAACGCTTCATGTACTACCGGTACGATGTTTTGTTGGTGTGCCCGTGAAGCCAGTTCGGGTACTACTCCACCGTATGCTTCATGTACGGCCTGACTTGATACCACATTTGACAGCAGATAACCATCCTTGATTACGGCTGCCGACGTATCATCACAAGAGGATTCTATTCCTAATATTATTGCACTCATAAGTATTTAAACTATTAAACGGTGCAAAAGTAATCATAAAACTACGATTCATAACGAACTATTTTATATTTTTGTTCGCAAAATAAAAGTAATCGCATATCAGAACGCTGAAAAAGACTGTACGCTGGGTAGTCGGTATTGTACTGGGAGTATATATCGGGGCTATTATCTTGTTGAATATACCAAGTATTCAACGAGCTATGAGTTCATTTGTTGCCGGAGAACTTTCCGAGGTCTTGAATACAAAAGTCGTGATCGGCAGGATCAATATCGGATTGTTGAACCGCATTATTATCGACGATGTATTGCTAGACGATCAAAAGGGACAGGAAATGCTCAAAGTTACCCGTCTGTCCGCCAAATTTGATATAATGCCTTTCTTTAAAGGAAAGATTTCTATCAGCAGTGTCCAACTTTTCGGTTTTAATATCAATCTTCAGAAGGATACGCCGGATTCTCCGCCAAATTTTAAGTTTGTTTTGGATGCCTTCGCGTCAAAGGACACTGTGAAGAAAGAGAATTCACTCGATTTACGTATCAATTCCATTTTGATTCGTCGGGGTCGGATGGCCTATCATGTACTTTCGGAAGAGGATACGCCGGGGAAATTCAATGCCAAGCATATTCAGATCCAAAATATCATTGCTAATATTTCTTTGAAAGCATTGAGCAAGGATTCTGTGAATTTAGGAATCAAGCGATTGAGTCTAGACGAAAAGGTATCGGGATTTTCTTTGAAGAAAATGAGTTTAAAGTTGGTAGCCAATAGTAAGCGGACGAATATTGATAACTTTGCCATCGAACTGCCGGAGACTTCTCTGAAAATGGATACCATACACTTGGTATATGATAGCTTGGAAGCTTTCAATCATTTTACAGAGAAAGTTCATTTTTCTTTCCGTACATTACCGTCACAAGTTACTTTAAAAGATATTTCACCTTTTGTACCTGTCCTGTCACATTTCAAAGAACCTGTTACGCTGGATATGGAAGTGAAAGGCACAGTCGACCAATTGAATTGTTCGCATTTGGAGATTACAGCGGACGACCGTCAGTTTCGTCTCAGAGGAGACGTGTCGCTTCAGGATTTGTCGCACCCACAAGATGCATATGTATATGGTACTCTTTCTGAACTCTCAGCCAATACTCGTGGTGTCGGCTTCTTAGTACGCAATTTGAGTCATAATTACAATGGAGTTCCTCCCGTCCTCGAACGTTTGGGAGATGTCAGCTTCCGGGGAGAAATTTCCGGATATTTCACGGATTTGGTTACATACGGACAATTGCATACCAGTTTGGGAAATGTAAAGACTGACTTGAAGTTAAGTTCGGATAAAAGTAAAGGGCTGTTTGCTTACTCCGGTGCTGTGAAAACGGAAGACTTCAAGCTTGGTAAACTATTAGCCAATGAACAGTTGGGAGAAATCACTTTCAATCTCGATGTACATGGGAGACATATCACAGATCGGCTTCCGATAGTGGAATTAAAAGGATTGATTGCTTCTATAGATTATAGCAGATATAGATATGAGAATATAACGTTGGACGGCGAATATAAACAAGGCGGCTTTAATGGTAAAGTGGCATTGGATGATCCGAATGGCTCTATCTATTTGAATGGAGATGTCAACGTCACTTCCAGGATTCCGACTTTTAATTTTCTTGCTGTGGTTGACAAGGTACGGCCCAATGATTTGAATCTCACCACCAAGTATCCGGACGCGGAATTCTCTCTAAAATTGAAAGCTAATTTTACAGGCGGGTCTGTGGATGAAATGATTGGAGAAATCAATGTAGATAGCCTGAAGTTTACAGCGCCGGATAAAGAATATTTCATGAGAAATATGAATATCCGGGCTACAAAGCAGAATAACGAGAATCAATTAAGGCTGACTTCCGAGTTTCTGACAGCAAGCGTAGAGGGCAAGTTCCAATATCACACGTTGCCTGCCAGTATTTTGAATATTATGAGAAAATATGTCCCATCTTTGATATTACCGCCTAAAAAGCCGGTTGAAACACATAATAATTTCCTGTTTGATATACATATATATAATACGGACATCTTATCTACAATTTTTGATATTCCGCTGACCGTATATACTCATTCAACTTTGAAGGGATATTTCAATGATCCTATGCAACGTTTGCGTGTAGAAGGTTATTTCCCTCGTTTGCAATATAAGAACAACTATATAGAGTCCGGTTTGGTTCTTTGTGAGAATCCGGCAGATCATATTCGTGCACGGGTTCGCTTGACCAGTTTGAAAAAGAAGGGAGCAGTAAATCTTTCCCTGGACGCACAAGCGAAAGATGATAATGTCAGTACGACATTAAACTGGGGAAATAGTGCGGCAGTAACGTATAGCGGGCAATTGGCTGCCGTGGCCAAGTTTTTACGTACCGAGGGAGAAAAGCCATTATTGAAGGCAATGGTAGATGTGAAGCCTACGGATATTATTTTGAATGATACTCTCTGGAAGATACATCCTTCGCAGGTAGTGGTAGATTCGGGGAAAGTAGATGTGAATAACTTTTATTTCAGCCATCAAGACCGTTATGTACGCATTAACGGACGTCTCTCTGATAATCCCGAGGACACGGTTAAAGTCGATTTGAAGGATATTAATATGGGATATGTATTTGATATTGCAAGTATCTCTGATGATGTCAACTTTGAAGGTGATGCAACGGGAACAGCTTATGCAAGCGGTGTGCTGAAAAAGCCTGTGATGAATACCCGTTTGTTCGTAAAGAATTTCTCGCTTAACGAAGGACGTTTGGGCGACCTGGACATATACGGTGAGTGGGATAATGAAAACAGGGGTATCCGTCTCGACGCATCTATTCAAGATATAGCTTCTGCCCCATCACGCGTCACGGGTATTATCTATCCATTAAAACCGGAAAGCGGACTTGACTTGAATATCGAAGCTCATGGATTGAACCTGAAGTTTCTTGAGCATTATATGAAGTCCATTGCTACCGATATAAAAGGCCGGGGAACAGGAAATGTGCATTTCTATGGAAAATTCAAGGGATTGAACTTGGATGGTGCCGTCATGACGGACGCTTCCATGAAATTTGATATATTGAATACTCATTTTGCCGTTAAGGATACAATCCGCCTTGCTCCTACAGGGTTGACATTTAATAATATGTATATTTCCGATATGGAGGGACATACCGGAAGAATTAATGGATATTTGCATTTCCAGCATTTTAAGAACTTAAACTACCGCTTTGAGATACAAGCTAATAATATGCTTGTGATGAATACAAAGGAGTCGGCAGATATGCCTTTCTATGGTACGGTATATGGTACGGGAAATGTGTTACTTTCCGGAAATGCAGTGCAAGGATTGGAAGTTAATGCCGCTATGACCACCAACCGGAATACAGTCTTCACCTATATTAATGGTAGTGTAGCATCAGCCACTAGTAATCAGTTTATTAAGTTTGTGGACAAAACACCCCGTCGCACTATTCAGGATTCTGTTCAAATCATCTCTTACTATGACCAGATACAGCAAAAACGTCAAGCGAAGACAGAGGAACAAAAGACGGATATTCGCTTGAATATTCTGGTAGATGCAACGCCTGACGCTACTATGCGGATTATCATGGATCCGGTTGCCGGAGACTATATCAGTGGAAAAGGTACAGGAAATATCCGGACGGAATTCTATAATAAAGGTGATGTGAAGATGTTTGGTAATTATCGAATTACACAAGGGGTATATAAGTTCAGCTTGCAGGAAGTCATTCGCAAGGATTTTGTGATCAAGGATGGAAGTACGATTACTTTCAATGGTGCGCCTTTGGATGCTAATATGGACATACAAGCTTCGTATACGGTAAATTCTGCCTCGTTGAATGACTTGATACCCGACGCTTCAGCTATTATACAACAGCCTAATGTGCGGGTAAATTGTATTATGAATTTGAGTGGGATGCTGGTACGCCCGACTATAAAATTGGGTATTGATCTTCCCAATGAAAGAGATGAGGTGCAGACATTGGTACGCAACTATATCAGTACGGAAGAACAAATGAATATGCAGATTCTTTATTTGTTAGGAATTGGCAAGTTTTATACAGAAGATGCCCGGAATAATAATCAGAATTCTAATGTGATGTCATCGGTACTCTCTTCTACCCTTTCCGGTCAGCTGAATAACGCACTATCACAAGTTTTTGAAACAAACAACTGGAACATTGGAACAAATTTGAGTACAGGTGATAAAGGTTGGACAGATATGGAAGTGGAAGGCATCTTGTCCGGCCAACTATTGAATAACAGACTGTTGATTAATGGAAACTTCGGTTATCGGGATAATCCGATGGCAAATACCAACTTTGTGGGAGACTTTGAAGCGGAATGGCTGATTAACCGTTCAGGCGATATTCGTTTGAAAGCCTACAATGAAACGAATGACCGCTATTATACAAAAACGAACCTGACCACGCAAGGTGTGGGTATTATGTACAAAAAAGATTTCAATAAATGGAGCGACCTGTTCTTTTGGAATAAGTGGAAGTTACGCAATAAACGGAAACAGGAAGAAAAGACCAAACAAAAGACAGATAGTATCATCGAAAATGACAGTACAGCAAAGTCTGTATTGAAAAGGCAACGCGATACACACTGATAAATGATCATTTTCTCTGAAATTCCGTAGTGTAAAACAAGATAAAACATTTCTGAGAACAACCTTGTAGCAAATACTCGTAGATTCTTTTTTGATTTATATTTGCTTCATTATAAATCAAAAAAGACTTATTTTATGAAAACAGGTAATCGAAACATCTACAAAGTTTTAATCATTTTTGCTTTATTGTTTTCCTTCTATGGATGCTCATCAGACGAAGATGAGCCACAAGAAAGCCAACTCCCGACTTTTAAATCATTTCAAGGTACATTTAGTCCGATAAGTGGTAATGGAGAATATGTAGATGGTGTATGGCATAGCGAGGTGACATGTTCTGCTACTATATTAGATAATGGTGGAGCTCCCATTATTGAATATGGTTTTTGTTGGGTAAAAAATGCGACAGGCACTCCTTCCATAGAAAATGGGGAAAAAATTATAGTGGGAACCGATGACTTTACAGGAAACTATAATGCAAAATTATTGGTCGAGTTGTATAAAAATTATAATGTACGAGCTTATGCCATTAATTCATTGGGAGTAAGTTATGATGATATGAAGCTTGCCCGTGGTGGATCGATAAGTCCAAGATAAAGTAGTTCGGTTTATTGAATAGATTTCTATTTTGAAAAATAGGAATCTATTCAATAAATATAAATGGTGCCCACTTATTAGGTTCATTTGGATATTTGTTTTTCATATTGCGTTGAGCCATAACGAATGCATTTTGTTTATTTATCCCCTCTTGCCAATAGCGATAAAAATCTACCATCAATTCTTTAGTTTCTTTATCTGATATATTCTGAAAAGAAATAATCGACGATTTTACTCCAGCTTGACGAAAAGCACGTTGTAGACTGAAGTTACCTTTCCCATAGCGGACATCCCCCTTACCTGTGTCACAACCTGATAGCACAACCAACTCTGTACCAGACAAATTCATTGACGCAATCTCATATGCAGTGAGAATCCCGTCATTTATTCCCAAAGGCTGCAAGCCATTCCAAGTAGAGTTGGCACCGGAAAATGCAAGTCCTGTATGTAATAAATGATTCTTATGTCCACTAAATCCATCTAATTGAAGGAGATCGCTTTGAATTTTAGGATTATATAAGATATAAAAACCATGAGTCGAGATATGTATGACCGCAGAATTTAACGATTGACCGGATAATTTCCTGAATGAAGTTTCTGTTGCGTCTTTACCCATATATTTGTGAATATTCCATTGGTTTGAGAGAAGTTTTTCTATACTTTCAATTTCGTCAACTGTTCCTTGTAAATATTGGAATCCTTGTAGTGCTGTTTGGAAAAATGGTGTATAGTTAAACTCAGCTCCTCCAAAAAAGAATATATCCTTTTGAGAAACAGAAGTGACATGTGTCCGTTCTGATTTAATACGAGGAATATCATTGCTGGAGAATAAATAGTGAAAGTTATAATTATCAATAATATATTCATTTTCATTATGAATAGATGCAAATGAAAGATAGCTCAACGTTTCTTCTGAAGAAATATATAGATGTGTACACTCTCCTATTAGTTCTTTGATCGGAATCCAAATATTGTTATATAGCATTTTGTCTTTTGCAGTCATTAATACTGTTTCAGGCGGTAACTCTATTAGATGAGGAGATTTGTTCTTAGTAAACACAATGGCTGCATGGCCATTATTTACCACATTATAAGGCAAACTAAAAATCTCTATTACCGCTTCGTTAGAATCTAGTGAAGCGGCAATTTCATTCCAAGGTTTTATTTCTGGAAATTGAGGTGATACTCTTTTTTTTACATAACTGATTAATGCTTTTTCCTGTTCCCGACGTATAACCTGATTCTGTAGCCATTTAATCCTGTTTTCGGGAGATTGTAGCTTAAATGAATTTCTGTCCAAAGCAATTGAATCTATAAACGATTGCATCTTTAAAATGGATATACTGTCACTGTCGGCCAAATAACGATGATATTGAAAAGATGGTTTTGCAAATAGCTCTTTCATTAGTAGAATGTTTTCATATAGAAAAGGTATCATTCCTTCAAGATTGTGGTTTTCATAGGCGAAAGTTTGTATCTCCTCAAAATAAGGTTTCATTATTTCGCAAAGTTCGTATTGCTCAGATGGTAGCAGGAAAGAAAAGTCATCACCTATTGTCTTTTTTATTAACCGTTCAATCAGTCTATATATTTTTAATGCATATAAAGGCTTTTGACTGTTTACACAAGTTCGTGCAGCTTCCCGATACATAGAAAAATATTCAGGCAGTTTTTGTTCATATAAGATATCTTTGACCGAAACCGGATAATACATGCTTTTAGCGATTCGCAGGCATTCACCTAGAGTGGCAAGAGATAAAGAAGGTAGCAGACATGCATTTTCCAACCGTCTATGTAGAATCCGCCGTTCATGATCGGCAAGAGTTCCCCATGATGTTTTTCTCTGAGCCTTATTGATTTCTTTTATAATTCGTTCAGTTTGGCCCGTCTCCCAATAATATCGGGTAATGGCATTCAGATGTTCCAATCGTGGAAACTCCAATTGCTCATAAATGGAATGAATCTTATTTCGGGAATCTCCTTCACGTAAACAGTTGCATATGGTATATCCGGCAATTGTCAAAGTAGATGCCTCTGAAGTCATATGAATTAGGGATAGATCCAGATATTGGTCTCCTCTACTTGTCAATAGGTCTAAAAGGAATATGTTAAGATCCAGATTTTCTTCATATAACGTGAAGTCATCTTTACTTTCAGGGGTTTTATTGCTCAATACTTGCGAAAGTATTTTACTTGCTTTGATGCCTGCAATTCTGCTTTCTTCATACATGCCTAATTCACGGCAGTATCGGGCTATAGAATATAGCTCGTGTGCATATTGGGCACTGTCACGTACTTGTTCCAGCTTCTGGAAATATTCCACTCCTTTATCAAACGAATGTTCGCTTATTTGGGCATACACATTATTGGTGATACATGAAAATAGAATACTTCCGAATAATAACAGTATTTCTTTTCTTAGAACCATTTCTTTTCTTTTAAGAGCTGCTCTATAAAAGTCGTTTTTTTCACATATATTCCATTGTTATTTTTTATTTTCTCAACCCATTGCAATGCCTTATTCCTGTCGTTTGTTTTCATATAGCAACAAAGCAACAGCCATTCGGCTTCTTCCTTATATTGAGTATCAGTCAAGGATAGTAATAATGGAATAGCTTCCTGCTCTTTTTTTTGCTCCATGAAGGCTATACTTATATAGAGTTGCGTAGATACAGGAAAAGCATCAAGCAAATCAGAAAGATTCTTTTTCTGATATAATTCAGCAATAACTTTGTATTGTTGTTTTTCATAGGCATTTATAATTTGCTGGTTATATAAAGCTACTTCATCAGCCAATCCTTCTCCACGTGCCCGCTCAATAATAGGGATTTCATAGTATGAATCGTAGATTTCTTGAAGAGAGTAACGATATGAATTGCTCGTATATAAACCGACACCTACAAGCACAAATACAACACAAGCTACAGCTACCCACGGACGAATATGAAACCCTTTAGATGCTTCCATTGCTGTCCTGGCTTCTTTTTCCGCACGAATCAATTCTCCTTCAATTAGTAGCATACGAAGTTTGACTTGCTGTTTCAGCTTGTTATCAGTTTCAAGTTTTTGACTAAAATCCAGTCGTTCGGCAGGAGACATTTCATTATTAATGAATTGGTCTATTTGTTGTTCAAGTTGTTGTTTATCCATTATCTTGTTTTTTTATTATCCTAATATGATACCGGCAGATTCCAGCCTTTTCTTTAATTCAAATGATAACCTGCGCAGACAGGAACTTTTCTTGTTTTTGGCCACTTGCTCTGTTTTATAATTCATATACTGAGCTATATCTTCCATTTTCCGATGCTCCCGGTAATAAAGAGTAAGAACCTTATTACAATCCGTATCAGCTTCTTCCAGTAACTTTGATACAATATTTTGTGCTTCGTTCCATTCTTCTACAGGATATTGTTGCGCATTCCATTCAGATGCTAAAGTCTGAAGCATACTCATCTTCTTCTGCTCCTGGTTCAGATACTTGAATATGTGATGCTTCCCTATTTCAAATAGATATGTTTTTAAAGATATGTTCCGTTCTGTATATTTTCCATTTCTGATATTCTGATACATGGCAGTAAAACTTTCCTGATATATATCCATTGCTGTATCTTCATCTACAAAATAATATTTTGTAGCGAACTGAATAAAAGGATGTTTATATAGTTCATACAAGGTTTCTATCTCTTTATTCATCTCCCTTGGATGACTTTTCTTTCCTATGTAACTGAATATTTTCATAATTATTTTCTTTGTCCTATATAAAAAGGAACCGTTTCATCAGAACACTCCATATAAGGTATTTGTAATCGAAGATTTGAGTGCTTTAGAGAAAGCGTGTCTTTTAAAAGTTTTTGAAAAAAAGCCTTTATTGTACATGAAAATTTCATCTTTTTTATCTGTTGACAAAAAACATAAGTTAACTTGCCAACATACATAGAACGTTGTTTGTCATAGTATTCATAGTTTGTAAACTCTGGTAAACAAGCGCTGAATACTGCAATAGTAGCCAATCCCTTTTGTTTTTTCAGTCGCAAACTTAATTCCTGATGTTTGCCAGGTAACGGTACATATCCTTCCGGCGCAAAGATAGCAGTCGTTCCTCGGATATATTCTTTATAGTCTCCAAGATATTCTTTTCCATCCCGGTTTGCAGTGCCACTATGACAGGCATCCAATGTAACAGTTACTCTTCCCGCTTCACCTGCTTTTCGACGAAGTTTGTCAAGCCATATACCTAACTCATCATCTCGCAAATGGTTTTCTCCTTCATATTGTTGTGGAATATACTTATATTTTGCATCATATAATACTAAACTTTCGTCTAATCCATCTTCTTCGTCTCCATTGTCATCCATCATTTGTTGCCCGTGACAAGAGAAATGTAAAAAGATTGCGTCTCCCGGTTCTGTATCATTATAGAGTTTTATCAATGCATTTGAGATATTTGCTTTGGTAGCTTGTTCGTCAGACAAAATGGCAATATGGGCAGGCTGAAATTCTTTTAATGATAAAATCTCCAAAATATATTTTTTATCATTGTCAGCATGAATGCTTTCCCATCCGCTATTTAGAGGATAGTTGGCTATTGCAACGATGAGTGCTCTATTGGTTTGTGCAGACATATAAATATTTATCAGGCACCCAATTAGGATAAAAAAGTATTTTATAAAATTCCATTTGTTCATGATGCCGGCAAAAGTAAATCATTTTTTTCAATTCTCCCCTGTTACTTTTTCATTTTTTCAATAATAAAGAGAAAAAACAACCTTGTTCTGGAGTAATAGTAGGTGAAGATAGAACCTAAAATCGTATTCAATAGAAAAAAATATCTATCATATCTATCATGATTTCCGGTAATTTATTGGATTTCAGATTAATAGGCATGATGGACAAGTCATAAAAAAGGTATCTATCATCATTGCGCCATCAAAAATAGGGTATCTATCATACCATAAATCCCTGAAATAAGGGCTGATTCACCATAAAAAGGCACACTTTTGTTGCAATGAAGCAGATAAATCCATCTATTCATGCCTGAATTATCCTATTAGGATAACGGAACATCTTGAGCCCGCATATGTGGGCTCTATATCCCACGTATGCGGGATGTGCGGCACACACTTGTGGGCTATATAGCACACAGATGTGGGATATAAAAATATCTTCGCCCTAAATGGATTATTAAGGTATCAAATACTGATTATCATGCAAATAAACTTGCATTCATCTACCATTTAATGCTTGATTTTCCTATAGGATACAGTAAAACAGCCTGGGATAGGTATGATAGATGCATTGTTTTAATGGTAAAATCATGATAGATACCTTTTTTAGAACTTATCTATCATGATTATCTATCTAATAAACAGTGAATTATGAGAAACAATGAAAGTATGATAGATATTTTTTTTCACTATGTAAAAGATGGAAATGTTTTTGGCAATTCAATATGATTACGTGTACCAAGTAATTTTTTTCATTCTCCTCTGTTACCTTTTCCCTTTTTCTTGTATAAAGAGAAAAAAGCAAACCTTGTTTTGGCAGGGTGCGTAATTAATAGTTGTGATGATGTTTCGAAACAAGGTTCATTGATTTTCGTCAACAACCTTGTGCCGGATAGCGCACAACTGTTATTTAACTTATTTTTGTCCGACATAAGTACATAAAACATGAGTGATAAACTAAGTATATCTTATCATACAGCAAAAAGAATCTTATTGGAGCTATTGGAAAACAATGATTTTTCAACGGATGAGGATATTTTGAAGATTTTAGGTTCGGTAGTACAAAAAGAGATTAATAATGAAACAAACAATGATAAGGAAGAAATGAGCCGGATTATTATAGACAAGAACGGGCACATATTTTTGCCTGACTACTCTCCTATGGAAGTAAAGATGCCATATCTGCCGAAAACAGTATTTCTTTTTTTCTTAATACATAAAGAAGGTGTCGAATTTAAAAGTATGTACAACTATATGTATGAATTGTATGAAATCTATCAAATAGTAGCACTAGAGAAAAATACGGAGGCCGGCAAGATAAGGCGTAGTCTTGAAAATTTGGTGGAACCTGTCAATAATAGAATCTACGAAACATGCTCCATCATCCGTCGAAGTCTTGCGAACGTAGTTCCTGAATCATTGATGGAAATATATTGCATTACGGGGAAACGAGGGGAAAAACACCGGATTGGAATTGATTCCTCATTAATAGAGATAGAAAATACAAAACTGAAAGAGATGTTTGACCAAAGACATAATCACTAAAACTTTATAAATAATGAATGTATCTAAAATTCTTGCAGTATCTATTTTCACATTCTGCATGGCTATGTTGCCTTATAAGGCACATGCACAATTTTTTAAAAAGCTGGAAAAAGCACTGGAAAAAGTGGACAAAGTATTGGAAAGTTCATCATCTGAGACTTCTCAAAGTAGTCAATCAACAGAACAGAAATCTTCTTCAAACAGTTCTGGGGAGATACACATTGCAACGTACGGGACAGAGAAAGCTATGCCGATAAAACCACATCGTACTTCAAAGACCAAGCTAATAACTGTAAATTCCTTACCCTATATAGGTGAGTTTAGTGACGGGATAGCTTATGTGCACGCTGTAAAAGAACAAAGTGGATACTATATTGATACACTTGGCAATAAATTATTCGAGTATAATTATTCCTATGGGACTGCTCCGAAGTTCTGCAAAGGGGCTATGATTTATAAGGGTAGAACAGACGCTTTTATTGTAAACAGAAAAGGAGAAACCATTTCTAGAATACCTAATGTGCTGAGTGTAACTGATTTTTCAAAGGATGGTATCGCTGCTATTACAATTGGTGTTCCGGGAAAACAAGTACGAGGTATGCTCGATCATTATAATATATTTATTAACACAGAAGGGAAACAGGTTTTCAAAGATTTAGTATTTCCGCATACTATGGAAAATCTAAAACCTGCACGTCCTTTAAATAACGGACTTTCCGCTTTTTACACCTATCAGTTGAAGAAATGGGGATACAGAGATGCTATTGGCAAAATAATAATACCTGCGCAATTTGAAGAAGTGAAAGACTTTAGCGATGAATTGGCGTGTGTGAAAACGAATGTTGACGGGACTTCAAAATGGGGATATATCAATACTTCAGGGGTATTTACTATTCAGCCGGTTTATACGATAGAACCAGGATCTTTTAAAAATGGACTAGCGCCAGTTATCAATAAAGAAAGGAAAACTTTTTATATAAATAAATCTGGAAAGATTGAAACCAAAGGGTTTGAGATAGGAACAGAATTTCATAATGGTTATGCTATTGTACGTGATCAATATATGTATATAATGAGTTCTGATATTAAATACGTAGCCGTATTTAATAAAAACTACTTTAATTTTCCTCTGAAAAACTTTGTAGATAATGATGAGCATGCTGACATAAAGTGGAACGACAAGGATATTTACATCAAAGGAGCATTAGTAACTTCCAATGGAGATGTTTTAATAAGTCATGTTTCAGGTTTCTTTGAAGGTAACTATGCTCCGTGTTATATGTCGAGCTATGATGCGCCTGATGATAAGACACATTCCGGATTTATCAATCGTAAAGGAGAATACATTGTTGAGTTTGTTGAATCAGAATTTTAAATATTATACTTATGAAAAGATTAAAGAACATCACTAAAGAAAGACATTCTACTATTCTTCAGATAGCAGCTATATGTGGAATGTTATTGTTTGTTTCATGTAATGGCGGTAATGCTATTAACAAAGAAAAAGGGGAGAATTCGGAAACGAAAACTCAGCAAAATGTTACTGTTCCTAAAGAGGAAGGAGCAAAATTCTCAGCAGCAGATATGGTAGGTGTATGGGATTACTATGCAGAATCGGCTCCGAACGATAAGATTGAGATTATATTCAAAAAGGATGGAACATTGATTGATTATATTGATTTCCATTCAACAGGTACGTATAAGGTGAGCGAAGATGGTTCAATTATTACAATGCAGTTCTTTTATAATGATGGTTCTACTTCACAAGAATCTAAGCCATTTGAATACAAAGTTTTAGAATATTCAAAAGAGCGGTTTAAAATTATCCACAATAGTCCTAATGGTAAAAACATTATCTATGACAGAAAGAAAAAAAGTGATAATTATACTGGCGAACTTTAACTAAAAGAATAATCCTTATTTATTATAAGAACATAATTTTAATATTAGAAAAGTATGAAAATGAAAAAACTAATTTCAGTAAGTTTGATTCTCCTTACATGCATGTCTTTCGTATGTAAGGCACAGTCTTTACCTAAGTTCTTGGTAGCGGTAACAAAACCAAATGTAAATGTAAGACAAGCTCCCAATTCATCAGCAACTGTAGTAACAAAAGCTCCTCTTGGGACTGTCTTTGAAATGGTATCTAAGCAAACAGGATGGTATGAAGTGAAGGAAGCTTTGACTGGCAAGAAAGGATACATCTCGGCTAGCGTATCTAAATTATGTCCTGACACTGATCCTTACTACCCAAGAACAACAGATGACATTGTTGATATAACAGAATTTGAAAATATATCTAAAAGACAAAACAGTGAAACCACTGTTACTTATGGCTTCCGCTCTAAAGACAAGATGAAAACTAATATAATTTATGCCTCTCTCTCTACTACTACAGCCGATACAAGTGGGAGAATGCGTAGTTACGAGAATTATTATAAAGGTAAACAGATGGGATGGTATATTGTCTTGGACGAAGAAACTGACTATGAAGGAACTGTGCAAAGCAAATTGGATAAGCCAATTTTAGTTTTTAGAGAATCAAGTGGAAAAGCCGGCATTTATATACAAGGGATATATTATAAAGATGCTAATAACCCTTTTGAATAAAATGTGTAACTTATAAAAATTATAGAATTATGGAACTTAAATTTTTGAACAGATTAGACACTGCTATTTTTAAACATCTTAACCCGACACATCAAGCGGTAACAGGTACAACAGCAGTACATGCATTTATTGGTGGAGCTATCATATCACTAATTGTTTTTGTCATGCAAATGTGTACAAATAATGACACATTGATTGAAGTAGTTGCAGGAATCGGGTTGCTTGCCTTAGCTGGTTGGGTAATTAATTATTCTCTTCTCACTTTAAAGGCATTTCCGGGATGGGGAGGACGTATAGCTTATGGAGCATATGTACTGTTTCTAGCCTACCTTGCTTTTATGGTAGCCATGTGGGCAATAATGATTGCTTTGGTAGGACTATTTATGTATGGTATCTTTAAGATATTTTTTAGCAACGGTTCTAAAAAAAGCAAAGCACGTTTTGTTTATGAGGATGGTACGGAAGTAGAAGCCAAAGAAGTGGGAAGAGGAATTTGTGGCGAGAGAGATTTTGAAGGAGAAAATGGCGAAAGAGGAACAATTCCTTGATAGTTATATCATAATAAACTATATATAATAAGGGTCAAATAAACGATGACATCATCCGCCAGGAATCATGTCATCGTTTATCTTATATATGATGTAACTATTACTACTTCAGAACATTATCATCACAAGTCATTAGCCAAGTATCTGTCCGTCAGCCGATATCTTCACATCTTTTTCGCTGTTTTCTATATCTATCAAGTAGTATGTGTCACCTGTTGCTTCTTCCACATATTCAGCGTCGTCATCATCAACTTGGCCGGGGTATGCGGTATTAATCGTACTTTTTACAGGTTCAGGCAACATGCTGAAATGTACTTCCCAAGAGGTCAGAGCCCATTCGCCACTTTTGTTAAACAGGACTTCTTTGCCAAATCTTTCATGGATAATATCAACTTCCGTGTATCCGACATATTTTCCTTCGTCCTCTACATCAACTTCAATTAATTTGAAGCCGGGATATTTAGTATCGAGGAAGTTGCGCATTTCAACTGTCAATTTCGCGTTTTGGTCAGGCAAATACTGGTCATCTCTATCATCATCTGTATCTACAACGCTTTTAATCAGCACTCCTTCTTCAGAATAATACAAGTCCAACTCCTGATTCTGCTTCTCTACTTCGATCACATAAACCGTTTCAACACTTTCCCGCTCCAGTTTGTCTACATCATCTATCCTCCATGAAGTATTGTACTCTGTTGCTTCAAAGGACGTTTTTACAGCTTGTGGCAGTGCATCATACGGAATATCCGTTTCCGTCATCTGCCACTTCCCATCTTGAGTGAACCATGCAGACGCTTCGTATCCATCATAGAAATCTGCTACATAATATCCTGACTTGCTCTCCCATTTCACATTGGCCGCGTTCGGATATTTGGATGAAAAGGCATTTTGCAATTCAGCAGGAACAGCTATGGAATCATCGTCATTATTGTCACAGCTTTGCAAGCTCCATGCAGCGCCTAACGCTAATATAAGTGTATAAATTTTCAGTTTCATCATTGTCTGAATTTTGAGGGTTTAGTTATCAATATCAATCAAGTTGAATTTCAAGTCAAACTTCAATTCCGTACGATTGGAAAGTTTTACTTCATACTCCTTTTTATCGCGTTCTATTTTCAGAACCTTTACGTCAGGATAGTTGGTCGTTACATATTGCCGGATAGCCGTGGGGATCGTTGCTGTGGGAACGACCGTATGTTTGCAGTCTATTTCCGTCCACTCTCCCTTCTTGTCAAATTCTACTTTATTACCATTCGTGAAAATCACTTCATAACTTTTATAGAAGAATTCACTCTCCATCTTTGCCAAAGCCACTTTGCTGTCAGCAAAATGCTGTTTGATAAACTGCTGTGCCGCTTGTGGCATTTGAGTAACCTGAATGGGCTTGTCATCATCTGCACGTGCCACAGTTTGCAAAGTAAATAAGCATACTAATAAGAATACTAACTTTTTCATAATCGTTGTTTTTTTAATTGGTTTTACTATTATCATTTAATTTATACTGCAAAGATGAGAGCAGAATCTGAAAAGATTTGGGAATTTTGAGAAATTTCGCAAAAAAACTCATCGAAAATTATAGTGACGCTATACCGTCGTCATGGCGTCACTATGTTTATGGGATACCGTCACTATCCCATGAAGATAGCGTCACTATAATTTCACCACAGAATTAGATTCTTTATAATTCTTTTAGTAGCAATTAATAAACACATCACTTATTTTTGCAGCCATAGATTTGGCAATATTCATATTAAATAACCATAAGAACTTTTGTATGACTATGAGAACAAATTATCTCTTATTATTAGCTATTCTACTGGGACTGATTCCCATGAACTACACACGCGCAAATGATTCGATTTCTAAAAGCGTGGTATTGTACACACCTTACACAAAAATCTCCGTATCACCCGGAGCATCAATTGATTACAGCATTGACCTTATTAACAACACTGACGAATTGACGAATGCAACCCTTTCCGTCAGCGGGCTAGGCAGCAGTTGGAAACATGAAATGAAATCCGGTGGATGGAGTCTGAGTCAGTTATCCGTGCTTCCTAAAGAGAAAAAGACTTTTAATTTAAAAGTCGAAGTTCCATTGAAAGTAAATAAAGGAAATTACCACTTCGTTGTGTATGCCGGAGAAACGAAACTTCCATTGGACATTGTTGTTGCCCAGAAAGGTACTTATCAGACTGAGTTTACTACTGACCAGCCTAATATGCAGGGAAATTCCAAATCCACTTTTACTTTTAGCGCTACTTTGAAGAACCAAACGGCCGATCAGCAATTATATGCATTGATGGCTAATGCGCCAAGAGGATGGAATGTTATTTTTAAACCCAATTACAAACAAGCCACTTCAGCTCAGGTAGAAGCAAACAGCACTCAAAACGTAAGTATAGATGTTACTCCGCCTGCCAATGTCGAAGCCGGCAGTTATAAGATTCCGGTACGTGCGGCCACGGGGACTACTTCGGCAGAATTAGAATTGGAAGTCGTTGTTACCGGCTCTTATCAAATGGAGCTGACTACTCCACGTGGACTGTTAAGTACAGACGTTACAGCCGGTGATGTGAAGAAAATAGAGTTGGAAGTCAAGAATACAGGATCTTCATTGCTGAAAGATATCCAATTATCCGCCAATAAGCCGGCAGACTGGGAAGTGACCTTCGAACCTTCCAAGATTGATGCGTTAAAAGCCGGAGAAACATCAACTGTGACGGCTACATTGAAAGCTTCTAAAAAAGCACTTCCCGGTGATTATGTGACTACCATGATGGCCAAGACACCTGAAGTAAACGCGGATGCACAATTCAGGATAGCTGTAAAGACTCCAATGATATGGGGATGGGTAGGTGTACTTATTATTATTGCCACCATAGGTGTTGTCTACTATCTGTTCCGTAAATATGGAAGGAGGTAAATATGGGCGAACAAGTGATCGTACTTACCGATTTAACCAAACAATATGGTAACTTTACTGCTGTAGATCATATTTGCCTAAACATTCAGAAAGGAGAAATTTTCGGATTATTAGGCCCGAACGGTGCCGGAAAATCAACGACTATATTAATGATGTTGGGATTGACGGAACCCACATCGGGAACGGTCGAAATTTGTGGAATAAATTCCACTACACATCCTATTGAAGTGAAAAGGAAAATCGGGTATCTTCCCGAAGATGTAGGGTTCTATGATGATATGACAGGCCCGGAAAATCTGATCTATACAGCCCGGTTGAATGGTATTCCTGATGGGGAAGCAAAAGAAAAAGCAATGGAGTTGATGAAGCGTGTAGGCCTTGAAGACCAGTTGAAGAAAAAGACCGGAAAATATTCCCGGGGAATGAGACAGCGTCTGGGGCTTGCCGACGTACTAATAAAGAATCCGGAAATTATTATTTTGGACGAACCGACTTCAGGTATTGACCCTGCGGGTGTTCAGGAGTTTATCGAATTGATTCATTGGTTAAGCAAAAAAGAGGGCTTGACTGTGCTGTTTTCGTCCCATCATTTGGATCAGGTACAGAAAGTTTGTGACCGGGTGGGGTTGTTCAGTAGCGGCAAATTACTGGCTTTGATTGATATGGCAGAACTGAAAGAAAAGAAACAGGAATTGTCTGATATTTATAACCATTATTTTGAGGAAGGAGGAGAAAGACATGAATAAAGTCAATCATCCTTTTTGGGTTATCGTCAACAAAGAAATTGCCGATCATGTCAAGAGTTGGCGTTTCATTATCTTGATTGGTATTATAGCACTCACTTGTATGGGGTCGTTATATACGGCGCTCACCAATATAGGTGCAGCCATAAAACCTAATGATCCGGACGGTTCATTCCTATTCCTGAAGTTATTCACGGCATCGGACGGGACTCTCCCCTCTTTTGTGTTGTTTATCAACTTCCTGGGGCCATTGTTGGGAATTGCTTTAGGTTTTGATGCTGTTAATTCCGAGCAGAATAAGGGAACATTAAGCCGTATGCTCTCCCAGCCTATTCATCGTGATTGTATTATTAATGCCAAGTTCGTGGCTGCTTTAATAGTCATTGGTATCATGCTGTTTGTACTGGGCTTTTTAGTAATGGGATTCGGACTGGTTGCCATTGGTATTCCTCCTACGGCAGAAGAATTCTGGAGAATTGTTTTCTTCATTATAACAAGCATTTTTTATGTTGCCTTCTGGTTGAATCTGGCTATTCTGTTTTCGCTTCGTTTCCGTCAGGCTGCTACTTCAGCACTGGCATCGGTAGCCGTATGGCTATTTTTCAGCATATTCTATACGATGATTGTGAATTTGGTGGCAAAAGGGCTGAGTCCGTCAGAAATGGCATCGCCTTATCAGATAATCAGTTATCAGAAGTTTATTCTTGGTTTGATGCGCCTGGCACCGAGCGAACTGTTTAATGAAGCTACTACGACATTGTTGATGCCTTCTGTCAGAAGTCTCGGCCCACTGACTATGGAACAGGTACAGGGAGCTATTCCAAGCCCTCTACCTTTAGGACAAAGCCTTTTGGTCGTTTGGCCGCAACTGACCGGATTGATTGCAGCGACTGTTATCTGTTTTGCAATTTCGTATAGTATGTTTATGAGAAGGGAAATCCGTTCCCGATAACTATCGTACAATTTAATTCTAATAAAATTCCCCTTGTTTAAATCACGCTTATCTGCAATATGATTTAAATAAGGGGATTCTTTTATGGGAAGAATCAAGTTCTATTTAGAAATCTCAAAGCAATGTTCTTCCTGTTCGTAGTAATACCGTAGGGTCAGATGCTGCAAGCGACAGATGGATTCGGCTATTGCCAATCCCAATCCGGTAGAACCTTCCTTCTTGGCACCTTGATAGAAACGCTCAAAGATATGTTCCTTGTCCAACGGATGCTCTACTCCTGTATTCCGGAAAGTTATATTGTTTTTAGTCACAACTATTCGGATATGTCCCTTATCTACATTATGCACAAAAGCATTCTTCAGAAGATTTGTCAGTAAAGCCACCGCCAGGGATTCATTCATTGTAACATTGAAAATATCTTGTTCTTCAATGTAAGTTTCTATATTGCGATAGTTATACACTTCTTTATAGTCTTGCAAGTACTGTTTGAGAAGTATATTAAATTCCAACTGTTTAGCATCGGTAAACTGACCATTATCTATCTTAGTAAGTAATAGCAGGGATTTATTCAGTTTGGTAATGTACTCCAAGGTCTGATGTGTTTTTATCAATTCTTCCAGTTGCTTTTCTGATAATGAATCATCTTCCATCAGCATTTCCAATCGGTTGCGGCAGATGGCAAGCGGAGTCTGTATCTCATGCGAAGCATTCCCTATAAACTGTTTTTGCTGTTCAAACATCTGTTCTGTACGTTCTACATAACGGGTAGCGGCATCATTCAATTTTCTGAATTCCGTAATTTGGGTATTATTGTTCAACGGTTCATTCTTTTTCCCGGTTTGATAATTGTCCAGCCAATGAAGAAGTACATACAGCGGGTGCATATTCCGGTAGAATACCCATACCGAAATTATGATAATACAGAATAGTAAAGCCACATACAGAAAAATAATCCATACCTGAATAGCATCTTTCAAATCATCTTTTTCGATACTGGGAGTAGATACTGTCAGTTCATGGTATCGTCCTTCGTCATCCTGAAAGATTGTGGTAAGAATGCGTGCCGGTTCGGTTTCTCCTTTTTCTTCAATATATACCATGGAGTCCTTGTACTGAATATCTTCCTGACTTTCCGCATATTCCTTACTTACTTCCGTCATATAATACTGATTGTTGGAACCGTTAGTCTTGGAGGGTAGTTCCTCGCCTGCCAACGCGCGGATAATAATTGTTTCCGAATAGTCTTCCAAGGCATCATCCACTTCATCATTCACTTCGTCAATCATCGTGACATAAAAGAAAACAGCCCAGACAGTCAAGATAAGAGTCAGAGCAAGAGTGATACGGAGAATGATGTAATATATTAATTTCATGGATGATAGTCTCTTTTTATTCAACAATCAATTTATATCCGAATCCGTAGACTGCTTTTATTTCAAGGGTTGCGCCCGAATCTTTGAGCTTTTTGCGTAGATTCTTGATTTGGGCATATATGAAGTCGAAATTATCTACCTGGTCAATATAATCTCCCCACACAGATTCGGCCAATGTATTTTTATTGATTAATCTTCCGGGACGGTTAATGAAGTATAGCAGAATATCATATTCCTTTCTGTTCAGTTCTAGTTCGCGATCATTAACGAATACACGGAATTTATCCGGTTCTATCCGGACATTTCCCTGACGAATATCAATCTCTCCAGCCTGTTGATGACGACGGATCACGCTTTTTATCCGGGCATTCAGTTCCACCAAGTGAAATGGTTTCGGTAAGTAATCGTCCGCTCCGAGCTCAAGCCCCAAGACTTTATCTTCTAAAGAATCCTTTGCAGAAATGATAATCACGTTTTCCCGTTTATGGAGAGCTTTCAATCGTTCGAGAAGGTCAAGCCCGCTTCCATCCGGCAGCATAATATCCAGCAAGATACAATCATAGTCGTAATCCTCAATTTTACGTAACGCTGAATTGAAGTCACCCGCTGTTTCCACAACATAACGTTCTTTTTCAAGTGAACATTGGATCAGTTCCCTTAACGACGGCTCGTCTTCTACAATCAATATCTTCATTGTTCTTTCTCCTTTCTTTATAAATGCATTACAAAGAAAAGGGATATTTCTGAAATAAAACTGAAATGGGCATAAAAAAAGTCGGAAACCATTACTGATTCCCGACTTTTGATTCTATCAGATTTACTTTCTATAAGCTTAATAAGAACGTGCGAATACTACACGGCAAGCAGAAGGTTTACCTGTAACCATACATTTACCCGGTTCCTTGTCACCCGGAACAAAGGAATCGAACGGGATACAACGGATTGTAGCTTTTGTATCTTCTTTAATCTTTTCTTCTGTTTCGGTAGTTCCGTCCCAGTGAGCAAGAATAAATCCGCCTTCTTCGATTTTTTCTTTGAATTCGTCGTAGGTATCTACTGTCGTAATCTTGGAGTTACGATAGTCTAATGCTTTCTTGTAGATATTTGCCTGCATTTCTTCAAGCAAGTTCTGAACGTATGTCTCGATACCGTCGCACGTAATAGTTTCTTTTTCCAGCGTATCGCGGCGCATCACTTCCATCGTATTGTTCTCGAGGTCACGGCCACCCATTACCAAACGAACAGGAACACCCTTCAATTCATAATCCGCGAATTTGAAGCCCGGACGTTTATTGTCTGCATTATCATATTTCACTGAGATGCCCAATGCTTTCAATTTAGCGACAATACCTTCTACTTTAGCGTCAATCTGTTTCAGTTGGTCATCGTTCTTATAGATAGGAACGATGACTACCTGAATCGGAGCCAAATGCGGCGGTAATACCAAACCGTTATCGTCAGAGTGAGTCATAATCAATGCACCCATCAAACGAGTGGAAACACCCCATGAAGTAGCCCAAACATACTCCAACTTGTTTTCTTTATTAACAAACTGAACGTCGAATGCTTTTGCGAAGTTCTGTCCCAAGAAGTGGGAAGTACCACTTTGCAATGCTTTTCCATCCTGCATCATCGCTTCGATTGTGTAAGTATCAAGTGCGCCGGCAAAACGTTCGTTAGCTGATTTTACACCTTTTACTACCGGAACGGCCATATATTTTTCAGCAAAGTCACCATACACATTCAACATTCTGATAGCTTCTTCTTCCGCTTCTTCACGGGTAGCGTGAGCGGTATGTCCTTCCTGCCACAAGAATTCAGCAGTACGCAGGAACAAACGGGTACGCATCTCCCAACGGAAAACGTTCGCCCATTGATTGCAAAGGATGGGCAGGTCACGGTATGACTGAATCCAGTTCTTATAAGTGTTCCAAATGATCGTTTCCGATGTCGGACGGATAATTAATTCTTCTTCTAATTTAGCAGCAGGGTCTACTACTACGCCCGAACCATCTTCCGCATTTTTCAGACGATAGTGTGTTACTACGGCACACTCTTTTGCGAAGCCTTCCACATGCTCTGCTTCGCGGCTCAGGAATGATTTCGGGATTAATAACGGGAAATATGCGTTTACGTGTCCTGTCTCTTTGAACATGTCATCCAGTTGACGTTGCATTTTCTCCCAAATAGCGTATCCGTAAGGCTTAATCACCATACATCCGCGTACGGCAGACTGCTCTGCCAAATCAGCTTTTACCACCAAATCGTTGTACCACTGTGAGTAGTTTTCACTACGTTTGGTAAGGTCTTTCAGTTCTTTTGCCATTATATTCTTCTATTTAAATTTTTTCGGGTGTTAAAACAGGGTGCAAAAATACGAAAAATGAGCGAACTGCGCTCATTCTTCATACATTATTTTCTTTATATCTCAACTGTATATTATAATAAACAAAAAATCAGACAGTATGCATAAGTTAACTGCCTGATTTTCAAACGAGCGGTAAACGAGGCTCGAACTCGCGACCCCCAGCTTGGGAAGCTAGTGCTCTCTAAAGCCTTCAAAGCCTTCGGCTTCGCAGGCAACCAACTGAGTTATAACCGCTTATAATAGTTATCTTTAATAACAGATTTCCTTATAGAATCTATGGTTGAACTCTTGGTTGAACTTCTAAGTTAAATCCAAGAATGGTTAATAATTAAATTAATAATCTCTTTGCGGACTTCATCCACGCTGCAAAGGTAGTGAATTATACTTATAATGCAACTATTCAACCTTTCATAGATAGGGGGACTATATAAATATATTCTGCAATAAAAGGTAGTATTAGTAATGCTGTGGTAATTATCTACATTCAATAATAGCTTAATCACCTATTCCTTAATTACAGCCTTACAGACTTTGGAATAGTGGTATTTAAATATGCCTGCCCTGCAATATTTAAAACTTCGCTCCATGTATTATATTCTTCCACTGCTTCTTAGTACCTTTACTGTAGATAAATCAATTACCAACCTATTTATTGCTACACAAATATGCAAGTAACACCAAAGAGGAATAACACAATTCACTATTTACCACAAGAGATTAAAGAAACCAAACTCACAGAAGTAACATACTTACCTATTACAAGGGAAATGTTAGAACAACTATTCTCAAATTCAGCTAAGAAGGATAAGCATA